>Ga0307508_10003936_pt1 | contig 14738 bp, 12 predicted proteins | sample 9_EM_MG_FD_203089 | JGI IMG/M metagenome (GOLD analysis project Ga0307508, IMG submission 203089) | Populus trichocarpa ectomycorrhiza microbial communities from riparian zone in the Pacific Northwest, United States - 9_EM | ecosystem: Host-associated > Plants > Roots > Unclassified | place... | reverse complement strand
GACGACCGTCGTGACGACCGGCCGCGTGGGCCTCGGCGTGATGACCGGGACGGCGGCTTCCGCGGTGGGCGGGACGACCGTGGGTCTCGGCGTCCGTACGGCGGCGGCGGTGGCCAGGGGCGGGGGCGTGACGACCGGTCCGGGGGCTACGGCCGTCGCGACCGCGACGACCGCGTCCGGGACCGCGACCGTGAGCCGATCAAGCGGCTGCCGATCCCCGAGGACGTGACCGGGGACGAGATCGACAAGGACGTACGGCAGGAGCTGTTGAGCCTGCCGAAGACCCTTGCCGAGGATGTCGCCAAGAACCTCGTCATGGTCGCCAAGCTGCTGGACGAGGAGCCGGAGCGGGCCTACCAGTACTCGCGCATCGCGCTGCGGCTCGCCTCCCGTGTCGCCGCCGTCCGTGAGGCGGCCGGGTTCGCGTCGTACGCCGTCGCGAAGTACTCGGAGGCGCTCGCGGAGTTCCGCGCCGCGCGCCGTATGACCGGCAACAACGACCTGTGGCCCGTGATGGCCGACTGCGAGCGCGGCATGGGCCGTCCCGAGCGGGCGCTGACCATGGCCGGTGAGCCCGAGGTGCACAAGCTGGACCGGGCCGGGCAGGTCGAGATGCGGCTGGTGGCTGCCGGTGCCCGGCTCGACATGGGCCAGGCCGACGCCGCCGTCGTCACCCTGCAGAGCCCGGAGCTGGCCTCGAACTCCGTCCAGCCGTGGACCGCCCGGCTGCGGTACGCCTACGCCGACGCGCTGCTGGCCGTCGGCCGTGAGGACGAGGCGCGGGAGTGGTTCGCGAAGGCCCTGGAGGCGGACCAGGGTGGTACCACGGACGCCTCCGACCGGCTCGCGGAGCTGGACGGTGTCGAGTTCGTGGACGCGCTCGACGAGGACGAGGCCGTGGAGGAGGCAGCGGTCGCCGAAGCCGTCGAGGTGGCCGAGGTTCCCGAGAAGGCCGAGGTCGCGGAAGCCGTTGAGGTGGCGGAGGTTCCCGAGAAGGCCGAGGTCGCCGAAGCCGCCGAGGTCGATGAGGCTCCCGAGGAGGCCGAGTCGGCTGAGGAGGCCGTCGAGGTCGCCGAAGCCGGAGCGGCCGTCGAGGCCGAGGTCTCCAAGGACGGCACCGAGGACACCGCGGACAGCGAGCGCGGCTGATGCCTGAGGGCGGAACCCCGGCCACCACCCCCGGCCGGGGCTCCGCCCTCTTCGCTTTCAGCCCAAGGTTCAGCCCAGGGCTCAGCCCAGGGTGAGGCTGCGCAGTACCAGCCCGGTGGCGGGCTTCGGGCCGAAGGACGTCGACTTGCGCGGCATGGCGACCCCCTGCCGCGCCAGTTCGTGGACGACGTCCTCGCGCACCGGATGCATGAGTACCACCGTGCCGTCGTACCGCTCCGCCTGTTCGACGGCCGCTTCCGCGTTGTGGATGTAGCCGATCTGCTCGGCGCTGTCCGGGATCTGCCAGAGGTGGTCCAGGAGCAGCGAGTGCAGGACGGTCGCGTCCAGCGTCCGCCAGGTCTCCGGCCGTCCCTCGGGGACCGTACGGGCCAGCAGCCCGGGGTCGGGCCGGTCGAGCAGGTGGAATCCGCCGTCGCCCGCGAGGAGGAACGCGTTCCGCCCGTCCGGTGCGGCGGCCGCCTCCGCGAGGGCGTCCAGGGCGCGGGGCAGCGGGCCGTCGACCGTCCGTACCCGGAACGCGGTGCGGGCCGAGGCCAGCGCCTTGGCCACCGGAAGGTGGCGCAGCAGCCGGTGGATGGCCCGGACCCGGAGCGGGTAGCGGGCGGTGTCGACGAGGAGGACGAGGCCGAAGTCCCAGGGGCCGGGCTCCGCCCGCTCCTCGCGCAGCCGTAGATAGGTGGCCCAGCGGTGGTGGCCGTCGGCGATGAGGGCCTGGCGGTCGCGCAGATCGGCGGCGATCTCGACCAGGTCGGCCGGGTCGGTGACCCGCCACAGATGGTGGTCGAAGCCGTCTTCGGTGGTGGTGGAGAGCAACGGCTCCCGCTGGATGGCACGTTCGACGACCCGGGCGGCGCCCCCGGCCGCAGCACCGCCGTCCCCGTTGCCGCGATAGGCGAGCAGCAGGGGTTCGAGGTTGGCCGCGGTGGCGCGCATCAGGTCGGCGCGGTCCTCGACGATGTGCGGCATGACCTCCTCGTGCGGGAGGACGATGCCCTCCTCGCGCGGGCTCAGCCGCAGGGCGCCGATCAGCCCACGCTGGAGGATCTGGCTGTCGCGCTGTTCGTAGACGTACAGGGCCGGTTCGGGATCGGCGGCGAGGACGCCTTCGGCCTGCCAGCGGCGCAGCGTGTCGGCGGCTTGGCGGTGCCGTTCGGCGGGGGTGTCGGCCTGCGGGAGGATGAGTCGGACGATGTTGTACGGATCGGCGGTCTCGAGTTCGCGCAGACCGTCGGGGCGTACGACCACGTCGTAGGGCGGTGAGGTGACGGCGGCGAGACTGCCGACCCGTTCCGCGACGTAGCGCAGCCCCCGGAAGGGGGTGAGCTGGAGACCTTGCCCGCCAGGCCCTGGAATGCTCATTAGAGAATCTTATGCCCCGGTCGGCGATGCGCCATGATCGGGGAAGAACGTATGGATCTGCGAGGAGAGTGGCCCCCATGAACCAGACCGTCCGGATCGCGCCCGAGGGCAGCCAGCGGTCGCTGAACGAGGCATACGACACCGCGCTGCTGGACCTCGACGGGGTGGTGTACGCGGGTGGCGAGGCCATCGCGTACGCCGTGGAGTCGCTCGTCACCGCGCGGGATGGCGGGATGCGGCTGGCGTACGTGACCAACAACGCGCTGCGCACACCGCAGGCCGTCGCCGAGCATCTGACCCGGCTCGGGGTGCCCGCCGGGGCCGATGACGTGATCACCTCGGCGCAGGCCGTCGCCCGGCTGATCTCCGAGCAGCTGCCGCGGGGCGCGCGGGTGCTGGTGATCGGCGGCGAGGGGCTGCGGGTGGCGCTGCGCGAGCGCGGGCTGACGCCGGTGGAGTCCGCCGACGACGACCCGGCGGCGGTCGTCCAGGGGTATGGCGGACCGGACCTGCCGTGGGCGCGGCTGATGGAGGCGGGCTACGCGGTGGCGCGCGGGGTCCCGTGGTTCGCGTCCAACACGGATCTGACGATTCCGAGCGGCCGCGGGATCGCGCCGGGCAACGGCGCGGCGGTGGAGGTCGTACGGATCGTGACGGGCCGGGACCCGCAGGTCGCGGGGAAGCCGCTGCCGCCGATGCACCGCGAGACGATCCTGCGGACCGGGGCCGAGCGGCCGTTGGTGGTGGGGGACCGGCTGGACACCGATATCGAGGGGGCGTACGCGGGCGGGGTCGACTCGCTCCTGGTGCTGACCGGGGTGACGACCCCGGCGCAGCTGCTGGCCGCGGAGCCGAAGCACCGGCCCGCCTATGTGGACCGCGACCTGCGGGGGCTGCTGACGCCCCAGCCGGTGGTCGAACCCGCCGACGGCGGCTTCCGGTGCGGCGGTTGGACCGCGCGGGCGGCCGATGGCGCGCTGCTGCTGGAGGGGGACGGCGACGAGCCGCTGGACGGGCTGCGGGCGTTGTGCGCCGCGGCCTGGAGCGAGGCGGGGGAGGGTGTGAGCGGCGCGGACGCGGGGAAGGCATTGGCTCGGCTGGGATTGTGAGCCGCTCCGGGCCTCCCGAGGCCGCCCCCGGGCCTCCCGAGGCCGCTCCAGGGGGCGTGACGAGGCCGGGGCCTGGGGCGATGTGACCGGAGGCATGACCGGGGCGGGGACCCGCCGGGGTGTCACAAGCGCGGCTTAGGGTAACCTAACCTAAGTCTTGATCGGCCGTGCTGTGAGGTGGAGTTCCGCGTGACCCTGGTCAGTCCGGTGAAAGCCGGACCCGAGACAGCGACTGATACGGCGGCCCCGCCACCCCGCCGACAGACCGCGCGCCGGGCGGCCGGGCTCGTCGCCGCCCTCTGTGTGCTGCTGGCCGTCGCGGCCGCCAGCATCGCGATCGGCGCCAAACCGATCGCACTGGGGGACGTCTGGCACGGGCTGTTCCACTACACCGGCAGCGACACCGATGTGGTGATCAAAGACGTGCGGCTGCCGCGCACCCTCCTCGGGCTGCTCGTCGGCCTCGGCCTCGGGCTCGCGGGCGCGGTCATCCAGGCCCTCACCCGTAACCCGCTCGCCGACCCCGGGCTGCTGGGGCTGAACGCGGGCGCGTCCGCCGCCGTCGTCTCGGCGATCAGCTTTCTCGGCGTCACCTCCCTGACCGGCTATGTGTGGTTCGCCTTCCTCGGCACCGCCGTCGCCTCCGTGCTGGTGTACGCGCTCGGCGGCAGCCGGGGCGCCACCCCGGTGCGGCTCGCGCTCGGCGGTACGGCCGTGTACGCGGCGCTCTACGGCTACATCAACGCCGTACAGCTGCTGGACAGCGCGGCGCTCGACAAGATGCGCTTCTGGACGGTCGGTTCGCTCGCCTCCGCCAATATGACGGTGGTCCGGCAGGTGGCACCGTTCCTCCTGGTCGGCGCGGTGCTGGCGCTGGCGCTCGGCCGTTCACTGAACGCGGTGGCGCTCGGCGACGACACGGCGCGCGCGCTCGGCACCAACCTGGTCCGCACCCGGGCGATGTCCATGCTGGCCGTCACGCTGCTGTGCGGCGCCGCGACCGCCGCCTGCGGGCCGATCGCCTTCGTCGGGCTGATGGTTCCGCACCTGGTCCGGGCGCTCACCGGACCCGATCTGCGCTGGACGCTGCCGTACGCCGCCGTGCTGTCGCCCGTCCTGCTGCTGGGCTCCGATGTGATCGGGCGGGTCGTCGCCCGACCCGCCGAACTCCAGGTCGGCGTCGTCACCTCGCTCGTCGGCGGACCCGTCTTCCTCTACCTCGTACGCCGCCGAAGGATGGCCCAACTGTGAACGCGAGCAAGCGCACCACGACGACCGGGGCGAGCGGAGTCACGCTGCGCACCGGCGGCCTCTCGCTGCGCCTGGACGTCCGCAGCGCGGTGGTGGGGCTGCTGCTGCTCGCCGTGGTGCTGGCGATGAGCGTGGTCCTGATCGGCACCGGCGACTTCCCCATGGCCCCCGGCGATGTGCTCCGCTCCCTGGCCGGGAACGGCACCATGGCCCAGGACTTCATCGTCCATGACCTGCGGCTGCCGCGCGTCCTGGTCGGGCTGCTGGTCGGCGCGGCCCTCGGGCTTGCCGGAGCGGTCTTCCAGTCCATCTCCCGCAATCCGCTGGGCAGTCCGGACGTCATCGGCTTCGGGCAGGGCTCGGCGGCCGGGGCGCTCACCGTGATCGTCCTCTTCCAGGGCGATCCGACCGAGGTCGCCATCGGCGCGATCTGCGGCGGTCTGCTGACCGGGTTCGGGGTCTACGCGCTGGCCTGGCGGCGGGGCGTCCACGGTTACCGGCTGGTGCTGGTCGGCATCGGCGCCACCGCGATGCTCGCCGCCGTCAACGGCTATCTGCTCACCAAGGCCGACCTCCCCGACGCCACCCGCGCGGTGGTCTGGCTGACCGGTTCGCTCAACGGCCGCGACTGGAGCCAGGTCTGGCCGCTGGCCTGCGTATGCGCGGTCCTCCTGCCCGTGATCCTGGGGCAGGCGCGGGGTCTGCGGATGCTGGAGATGGGCGACGACAGCGCGTACGCCCTCGGGGTGCGGGTCGAGCGGACCCGGCTGGTGCTCATGTTCGCGGGCGTCCTGCTGACCGCCTCGGCCACGGCCGCCGCCGGGCCCGTCGCCTTCGTGGCGCTGGTCGCCCCGCAACTGGCCCGCAGGCTCACCCATTCGGCCGGTCCCAACCTGCTCCCCTCGGCCTGGATGGGGGCGGCCCTGCTGGTCACCGCCGACTGGTCGGCGCAGCGGGCCTTCGGCGCCGACCAACTGCCGGTCGGGGCGCTGACCGGGATGCTCGGCGGCGCCTATCTGCTGTGGCTGCTGGTGACCGAGCGCAAGGCGGGGCGGATATGACGGAGCGCGTGCGGGCGGACGCCGAGCGCGGCACGGACGGCATGGACGGCAAGAGCGACCAGGGCTACAGCGAAAAGGACACCGGGCAGACCGTGGCTTCCAGCACCAATACCAGCAGCAGCAACAGCACCGACGCGACGACGGACACGACGACGGACCGGCAGCGGCTCACCGCCGAGGGGCTGACCCTCGCGTACGACCGGCGCACCGTCGCCGAGGACCTGTCGGTCACCATCCCCGACCACTCGTTCACGGTGATCGTCGGGCCCAACGCCTGCGGCAAGTCCACCCTGCTGCGCGCCCTGTCCCGGATGCTCAAGCCGACGGCCGGGTCGGTGCTGCTGGACGGGGAGGCGATCGGTTCGCTGCCCGCCAAGAAGGTCGCCCGCACCCTCGGTCTGCTGCCGCAGTCCTCCATCGCCCCGGACGGGATCACCGTCGCCGACCTCGTCGCCCGTGGCCGCTACCCCCACCAGGGGCTGCTGCGGCAGTGGTCCGAGACGGACGAGCGGATCGTCCAGGAGTCGATGGCGTCGACCGGGGTGGCCGAGCTCGGGGATCGCTATGTCGACGAACTGTCCGGCGGGCAGCGCCAGCGGGTGTGGATCGCCATGGCCATCGCCCAGCAGACCCCGCTGCTGCTCCTGGACGAGCCCACGACGTACCTGGACATCCAGCACCAGATCGACGTCCTCGATCTGTGCGCCCAGCTCCACGAGGAGCAGGGCCGCACCCTTGTCGCGGTGCTGCACGACCTGAACCACGCGGCCCGCTACGCCACCCACCTGATCGCGATGCGGGGCGGGGAGGTCGTCGCGGAGGGCGCGCCGGAGGACATCGTCACGGCGGAGCTGGTGGAGCGGGTCTTCGGGCTGCGCTGCCAGGTCATCGACGACCCGGAGACGGGGACCCCGCTGGTGATACCGGCCGCCCGCCGGTCCCGTAAGCCCGCGGCCGCGGAGACGGCGAACACGGAGACGGCGGACACGGAGGCAGCAAGCACGGAGGCGGCGGAGCCGCTGGCCGCCGCGGCGACGGAGTCCTGAGCCGGGTACGGGAGAGTAAGGGGATAACGCGGGGTGACGGGCCGGGGCGGTGCGTACGCGGCTAGAGCAGCTTGCGCAGCCGCAGCAGGTCGCGCAGTCCGGCCTCCAGTCTGACCCGGCCGGTGCCCCAGGCCCGGGCGAAGTGCAGCTCGCCGTCGACCAGGGACACCAGGTCGTCGCCGGACATCGCCAGCCGGATCTGCGCGCGCTCCGCGGGCGGGCCGGGCGCGGTGGTCACGTCCTCGATACTGCTGTCCACGAGACGGCCCACGAAGGTCGTGTCGAGGTCGGTGATCCAGCAGCTCACGGAGCGATCGAGCGCGGCGGCGCTACGGAGGTCCCCGTTCGCGCCCGCGAGGTTCTCCGCCAGTTTGTCGAGTGCGTCGCGGCACTGTTCCAAGGTGGCCATCGCGGACGACGGTACCGCAGGTCGTGCCCCTCGGAGAACGTGCGCTTCGCGGTAGCGTCGGGGGCATGAGTGAGCCGATGCCGGGCGGACAGCCCGGGTCAGAGCCGGAGCCGAAGCCTGCCGCGGGGCCGGAGGCGGAGCCCGCCGAGGCGGCCGCCGGACCTTCCGGGGCGGCCGGGGAGGCGCCGTCCGGGCCCGCCGGTCCGGCTCCGCTCGGAGTCGGCCGTACGCCCACCGGCGTCCCCGACGTCGACGCCCGGCTCGACCGGCTGGCCGACGCCGACGACCTCCCGGTGAGCGGGCATCTGGAGGTGTACGAGGATGTGCACCGGGGCCTGCGCGACACGCTGACGGCACTCGACCGGCGGCCCGGCCCTCCGGCCCCGCCCGGCTCCTCTTCATAGGACCGACCCCATAGGACCGACCCCAGGAGCTGAACCACCCGTGGCAGTGACCCGTCCACGACGCGTACGACTCGACGCCGAGCTGGTGCGCCGCAAGCTGGCCCGCTCGCGCGAGCACGCGAGCCAGCTGATCGCGGCGGGCCGGGTGACCGTCGGCGGGGCCACCGCGACCAAGGCCGCGACGCAGGTCGAGACCAGTGCGGCGGTCGTCGTGACCGAGGACGACAGCGATCCGGACTATGTCTCGCGCGGCGGCCACAAGCTCGCGGGCGCCCTGTACGCCTTCAGCGAGGAGTACCGCGAGGGGGAGGGGCGGACGATGTCCGATCCCACCCCGGTCACCGGTTCCGGGCTGACCGTCGCCGGGCGGCGGGCGCTGGACGCGGGGGCCTCCACCGGCGGTTTCACCGACGTCCTGCTGCGCGCGGGCGCCGCCCATGTCGTCGCCGCGGACGTCGGCTACGGGCAACTCGCATGGTCTTTGCAAAGTGATGAACGCGTGACCGTTCTCGACCGTACGAACGTACGCGAGCTGACGCCGGAGCAGATGGGAGGCGAGCCCGTGGACCTTGTCGTCGGAGATCTCTCCTTCATTCCGCTCGGACTGGTGCTGCCCGCCCTGGTGCGCTGCACCGCGCCCGACGCCGATCTGGTGCTGATGGTCAAGCCCCAGTTCGAGGTCGGCAAGGAGCGGCTCGGCAGCGGCGGCGTCGTCCGCAGCTCCGAGCTGCGTGCCGGGGCGGTGCGGACGGTGGCTCAGCAGGCCGCGGACCTGGGGCTGGGCGTACTCGGCGTGACCGCCAGCCCGCTGCCGGGACCGTCGGGGAACGTCGAGTACTTTTTGTGGATGCGCGCCGGGGCGCCGGCACTGGACCCGGACGATGTTGACCGTGCAGTGGCGGAGGGGCCCAGTTGACCACTTCAGAAGCAGCGGCAAAGGCGGAGTCGGCGGCGGAGACAGAGTTCAAGCCGACATCCGAGGCGACCGCCGACCGCACCGTGTTCCTCCTCGCGCACACCGGCCGCCCGGCGGCCATCCGCAGCGCCGAACTCGTCGTCCAGGGGCTGGTGCGCAGCGGCATCGGGGTGCGGGTGCTCGCCGCCGAGGCCGCGGACCTGCCGCTGCCGCCCGAGGTCGAGCGGGTCGACGCGGGGCGCGATGTGCTCGACGGCTGTGAACTGCTGGTCGTGCTCGGCGGGGACGGGACGCTGCTGCGCGGCGCCGAGTTCTCGCGGATCTCCGGCGTACCGATGCTGGGCGTCAACCTCGGTCGGGTCGGCTTCCTGGCCGAGGCCGAGCGGGACGACCTGGACAAGGTCGTGGACCGGGTGGTGAGCCGCCAGTACGAGGTCGAGGAGCGCATGACCATCGATGTGCTGGTCCGCAACGACGGGCACATCGTGCACACCGACTGGGCACTGAATGAAGCGTCGGTGGAGAAGGCCGCGCGCGAGCGGCTGCTGGAGGTCGTCACCGAGGTCGACGGACGGCCGGTCTCCCGCTTCGGCGGCGACGGCGTGGTGTGCGCGACCCCGACCGGCTCGACGGCGTACGCCTTCTCGGCCGGTGGCCCGGTGGTATGGCCCGAGGTCGAGGCGCTGCTGATGGTCCCGATCAGCGCGCACGCCCTGTTCGCGAAGCCGCTGGTGACGACGCCGGAGTCGGTGCTCGCGGTCGAGGTGCAGCCGCAGACCCCGCACGGGGTGCTGTGGTGCGACGGCCGCCGCACCGTGGAGCTGCCCGCCGGGGCGCGGGTGGAGGTGCGCCGGGGGGCGGTGCCGGTCCGGCTGGCCCGGCTGCACCACGCGTCGTTCACCGACCGGCTGGTGGCGAAGTTCGCGCTGCCGGTGGCGGGCTGGCGCGGGGCGCCGCACTAGGAAGCCCTTGCCGCGGGGGAGCCGCGGGGGAGGGGCCGGGAAAACCCTTTCGAGAGGGTACGTCCGGAAACCCTCCCCGCCGTGCGGAAGGCGAGGTGGCGGGGCCACCGGGCGATCACCCGGAGCGACGGTGCGGCCGTCCCCGGGGGTGGCCGTCGCGAGGTGGCCGGTAAACCTCGTATGGTCTTGCACGTGCTGGAGGAGATGCGGATACGTGCCCTGGGTGTCATCGACGACGCGGTGGTCGAGCTGTCACCCGGCTTCACCGCGGTAACCGGCGAGACCGGCGCGGGCAAGACCATGGTCGTCACCAGCCTCGGGCTGCTGCTCGGCGGCCGCGCCGACGCCGCCCTGGTGCGGATCGGTGCCAAGGCGGCGGTCGTCGAGGGCCGGATCACGGTCGACGCCCGCTCGTCGGTGGCCGTACGGGCCGAGGAGGCGGGCGCCGAACTCGACGACGGGGCGCTGCTGATCAGCCGTACCCTCTCCGCCGAGGGCCGGTCCCGCGCCCATGTGGGCGGCCGGTCCGTGCCGGTGGGGCTGCTCGGGGAGCTGGCCGACGACCTGGTGGCCGTCCACGGCCAGACCGACCAGCAGGGCCTGATGCGGCCCGCGCGGCAGCGCCAGGCGCTGGACCGGTACGCGGGCGCGGCCGTCGCCGGGCCGCTGGAGAAGTACGCGGGCGCCTACCGGCGGCTGCGCGCCGTCGCCGCCGAACTGGACGAGCTGACCACGCGGGCGCGCGAGCGGGAGCAGGAGGCCGATCTGCTCCGCTTCGGCCTGGAGGAGGTCGCCGCCGCCGAGCCGCGGGCGGGCGAGGACGACGAACTCGCCGCCGAGGCCGAGCGGCTGGGCCACGCCGAAGCCCTCGCGTCCGCCGCCGCCCTCGCGCACGCCGCCCTCGCGGGCAACCCGGAGGACTTGGAGGCCGTGGACGCCGCCACCCTCGTCGGTGGCGCGCACCGCGCCCTGGAGGCGGTCCGCGCCCACGACCCGGCCCTCGCCGGGCTCGCCGACCGCATCGGCGAGGTGGGCATCCTGCTGTCCGACGTGGCCGGTGAACTGGCCGGGTACGCCGACGATCTGGACGCCGACCCGCTGCGGCTCGGCGCCGTCGAGGAGCGCCGCGCCGCGCTGGCCCAGCTGACCCGCAAGTACGGCGAGAGCGTCAGCGAGGTGCTGGCCTGGGCCGAGCAGGGCGCCACCCGGCTCGCCGAACTGGACGGCGACGACGACCGCATCGGCGAGCTGACCGCCGAACGCGACGCGCTCCGCGCCGACCTGGGCGGGCTCGCCCAGGCGCTCACCGATGCCCGCACCGAGGCCGCGGCGCGCTTCGCCGAGGCCGTCACCGAGGAACTGGCCTCCCTCGCGATGCCGCACGCCCGGGTGACGTTCGCCATCCGGCAGACCGAGGCCGCGGACGAGGCGTCCGGAGTCGAGGTCGGCGGGCGGGCGGTGACCTACGGTCCGCACGGCGCCGACGAGGTCGAGCTGCTCCTCGCTCCCCACCCCGGTGCGCCGCCGCGCCCCATCGCCAAGGGCGCCTCGGGCGGTGAGCTGTCCCGGGTGATGCTCGCGGTCGAGGTCGTCTTCGCGGGCTCCGACCCCGTACCGACGTACCTCTTCGACGAGGTGGACGCCGGTGTCGGCGGCAAGGCCGCGGTCGAGGTCGGCCGTCGGCTGGCCCGGCTCGCGCGCTCCGCGCAGGTGGTGGTCGTCACGCATCTGCCGCAGGTCGCCGCGTTCGCGGACCGGCACCTGGTGGTGGAGAAGACCAGCGACGGGGCGGTGACGCGCAGCGGCGTGAAGGCCATGGAGGGCGAGGACCGGGTCCGGGAGCTGTCCCGGATGCTGGCGGGCCAGGATTCGGAGCTGGCCCGGGCCCACGCGGAGGAGCTGCTGGAGGCGGCGCGCACGGGCCGCTGACCCTGGCGTCCGGGGGGTTCGCCGGGGTTCCGCGGAACGGTTCTACGGAACCGGCAGAGTTCACCCGTACGAGTGGGCTTGCGGACGTACGGGCGAGCAGTGGGCAGGCGTCGCATGGGAACGTTGCGGCGAGCGCACCGCGAGTGCTGGCATTCTTGGCGCAGCGCACCCGCACCGCGTCACCGCGATCGCACCCGCGCCGGCAGCCACTCTCCCGACACCGCCCCAGGAGCTCCGCCCGAGTGAGCAGTACCGTGAGCAACACCCCGGTCCCGCCGCACGGGCAGCCGTCGCTGCACGCCGTTCAGGTGCTGGGCGAGGGCAGTTCGGGCAGCGGGGTGCATGTGCGGTCGCTGTCGGCCGGGCTGGTGGCGCGCGGGCTGCGGGTGACCGTCTGCGGGCCCTGGAGCGCCGAGCGGGGGTACGGGTTCACGGAGGCGGGCGCCCGGTTCGCGCCGCTCGACGGGCGTACGGACGCCGGGAGCATCGCGTCGATCCGTACGGCCTGTACCGGCGCCGGGCTGGTGCACGCGCACGGGCTGTGGCCCGGTCTGCTGGCCGCGCTCGCGCTGCGCGGCCGGGGCGTCCCGCTCGTCGTCACCTGGCACACCAAGCGGGAGGCCGAGGGGCCGCGGGGCCGCGTCGTGCGGCTGATGGAGCGGCGGGTGGCGCGTGCCGCGTCGGTCGTGCTGGGCGTGTCCTCGGACCTGGTGGACCGGGCCCGTGACCGTGGGGCGCGCGACGCCCGGCTCGCGCCGGTCGCGGTGCCCGCCCCGTGCCGGGCGCCAGAGACGGACGACGGCGCCCGCCAGAAGGCGCGCGCGGAACTGGGCGCGGTGGAGCGGTCCCTGCTGCTCGCGGTCGGCCGTCTGGACGCCGCCACGGGCCACGGCCCGCTGCTGGACGCGGCGCGCCACTGGCGCTCGCTGGACCCGCCGCCGCTGCTGGCGATCGCGGGGGAGGGGCCGGACCGGGCGGTGCTCCAGCGTCGGATCGACGCCGAAGGCCTCCCGGTGCGGCTGCTCGGCCGCCGGGACGACGTCCCCGGGCTGCTGGCCGTCGCCGATGTCGCGGTGCTGTCCAGCCGCTGGGAGGCGCGTTCGCTGCTGGCCCAGGAGGCGCTGCACGCGGGCGTGCCGCTGGTCGCCACGGCGGTGGGCGGGGTGCCCGAACTCGTGGGGGAGGCCGCCGAACTCGTCCCGTACGGCGACTCCGGCGCCCTGGCCGACGCGGTGATCCGGCTGCTGGCCGACCCCGTACGCCGCGCGGAGCTGACCGCGGCGGGGCGGGCGCGGACCGCCGAGTGGCCGACGGAGGACGGCACGGTGGCCCATGTCCTCGGTGTCTACGACGAATTGGTGCAGACCTTTATGGGCGCAGGGGGTTGACGCCCCCGGGCGCTGATCGGCAGGGTTCTGCGCGGTGGACCGAGAGAGCGCTCTCCGTAGGCGCGCGTCATCCCTCGTGCCGCCTTATCTGTCATGTCCCGGCAACCCCCACTACGCCGAGGAGTGCTTTGTCATGATCACACGCAGAATGCTGCTGAGCGGAATCGCCGCGTCCGCCGCTGCCGCGGGCACCGGCCTCACGCTCGGCGGCGGTCGCGCCGGTGCGGCGCAGACCCTGGCGAGTGCCGAAACGCTTCCCCTCACGGTCGTCAACAAGACCGGCCAGTTCGGCAACGCGTCGGTATGGCTCTACATCGTCGGCAACGTCGACAACAAGCAGGTCCGCGTCACCCCCGACGGCAAGACCGCCCCCGTCGCGCTCTCCGACAACGGCTCCGACGGCTTCGCCGACTACGCCATCCCGCTCTCGGGGAGCGGCGACACCAAGCTGACGCTGCCCCGGATGTCCGGCCGGATCTATGTCGCGCTGGGGGAGAAGCTCAAGTTCAAGGTGGTCGCGGACGGAGCGGGCAAGGCCGCGCTGCAGTACCCGGCGGGCTGGGTCTCCGGCGACCCGAACTACCAGGTCATGCACGACTGCGCGGAGTTCACCTTCAACGCCGCCGGCATGTTCTGCAACACCACCATGGTCGACATGTTCAGCGTCCCGCTCGCCATCCGCCTCACCGGCGCCAAGGACCAGACGACCGGCACCCTCAAGGACGGCGCCCGCGCCAAGGTCTTCTCCGACCTCCGCGCGGTCGAGGCCTTCGAGCCGCTGGTCATCGGGGACGACCTGCGGGTCATCGCACCCGGCCACGGCCTGGGCGCGGGGCTGTTCCCGCAGGACTACCTCGCGTCCTACATCGACCGGGTCTGGGACACCTACGGATCGAAGGACCTCAAGGTCACCACCAACGCGGGTACCTTCACCGGCCGGGTGAGCGGCGGGAAGTTCGCCTTCACCGGCCCCGCCTCCGTCGCCTTCGACAAGCCGTCCACCAAGGACGTGCTCTTCTGCGACGGCGCCCTGGCCGCGCCCAACGACGGTACGACGGGACCGGTCGCGGCCATCCTCGGCGCGGGCTTCAACCGCACCACGCTGCACGACACCGCCGCCCAGCCGACCACCGACCCGGCCGCCTTCTACGCCGAGCCGGTCACCCACCACTACGCCAAGGCGATGCACACGGCGACGGCCGACGGCAAGGCGTACGGCTTCGCCTTCGACGACGTGGCCGACTTCGCGTCGTACATCCAGGACACCGCCCCGACCGGGATCACGCTCACCCTGACCCCGTTCTAGAGGTTCTGGAGCCGGTGCCCGTCACCGCACATGGCGGCGGGCCTGGAGGGCCACCCCGAGGGCCAGTACCGTCTGGGGGTCCTCCAGGTCGGTGCCGAGCAGCCGGGCGATCCGGGCCAGCCGGTCGTACAGCGTCTGGCGGTTGAGGTGCAGCGCGCGGGCCGTCTCCGCCTTGCGGCCCGCGTGCCGCAGGTAGACCTCCAGCGTCGGCACCAGCGGTGGCCGGGCGGTGCGGTCATGGGCGAGCAGCGGGCCGATCACCCGGTCGACGAAGGCGGCCAGATCCCCGTGTTCCCGCAGTCGCCACAGCAACAGGTCGACATCCAGGCTGCGGACGTCGTACCACTCCCGGTCCGCCGGTACGGGCGCGGCGTGCGCCGCCTCCGCCGCGTGCCGCAGCTCGCCGCCGACCGCGTCCCAGGCGGCCG
>Ga0307508_10003935_pt1 | contig 14738 bp, 12 predicted proteins | sample 9_EM_MG_FD_203089 | JGI IMG/M metagenome (GOLD analysis project Ga0307508, IMG submission 203089) | Populus trichocarpa ectomycorrhiza microbial communities from riparian zone in the Pacific Northwest, United States - 9_EM | ecosystem: Host-associated > Plants > Roots > Unclassified | place... | reverse complement strand
GCAAGCGCCTGTACCTGAGCTTCTCGCAGACGCGCATGCTGCACGGCCAGACGCGCTACAACGTCAAGAGCCGCTTCTTCGACGAGCTGCCCGAGAGCGCGCTGAAGTGGATCACGCCGCGCAACCAGGGCTTCGGCTCGGGCTTCGCACGTGACTATCAAGCGGCATGGGCGCGCGGCTCGGGCCTGCACTCGATCGTCGGCGCCGGCAATGTCCGCGGCTCGGCGAGTGCGCCGCCGGTCGTGCCGAAGGCGCCGAGCCACGGGTTGCGATCCGGCCAGAGCGTGTTCCACACCAAGTTCGGCGAGGGCGTGATCGTCACGCTCGAAGGCGCGGGCGAGGACGCGCGCGCGCAGGTCAACTTCGGGCGCCACGGCATGAAGTGGCTGGCGTTGTCGGTGGCCAAGCTCACGCCGGTCCCCTGAGGTTGCAACGCGGTGTGACAGCTGTCGCCGTGTGCTCACGGGACGGCTTCTGCCGTGGTAAATCAGGTATTGCGCCGGCGGAGTGCTGTCTATGCTCGGGCCGTCGTCGTCTCGTCAGGAGTTTCACCATGCCCCCGTCCATCTGCCGTGCCGCTTGCGCCGCCGCCTTGCCGCTGATGTTGGCCGGCTGTGCGTCGACCGTCGTCGACACGCAATGGCGCAACGTCGAGCTGCCGCCCAACTACCTGCGCGGCGCCACCGTGATGGTGAGCTGCGAAACGCGCGACGAGCTGCTGCGGCGCATCTGCGATGAGCAGGTCGCGGCCGAACTGAGCGCACACGGCGCCGTGCCGGTGTTTGCCGCGCCGGGGACGGTCGCGGCCATCGAGCCGGGCATCGCCGATGCGCAGTACCTGCCGGCCGCCCGCGGCAGCGGCGCGAAGGCGGTGTTCAGCGTCACGGTCGGTGCGTCGTCGACGAGCGTGAGCCCCGGTGTCATGGTGAGCGTCGGCGGCTTCGGCTTCGGCCGCAACTCGGCCGGCGGCGTCGGCGTCGCGGCACCGGTCGGCGGCGGCCAGGTCAGCAACGGCTATTCGGCGAACGGCCGCGTCACCGACGTGGCCTCGGGCCGGCTGATGTGGTCGGCGCGCGCGAGCACACCGCCGTCCAGCGACGTGAACGCACAAGTCGCCGATCTCTCGAAGAGCGTGCTCGACGCGGCCGGCAAGGCCGGGCTCTTTTGATCTGATCGCCGCCCAGGTTCAAAGCAAACCGGCGCGCTTGACAGCGCGATAGCGGTTCACCAGCTGCGCCGGCAACTGCGCCGGCTCGACGTCGATCAGCAAACCGTCGCGCGTCGCCAGCCGTGCGAATGCATCGCGGCGCGATTGCGCGAACAGGTGCGCGCCGGCGATCTCGACGGCCTTGGCGTCGCCGGCCAGCGGCTGCTCGGCGAGCTCGCGCAGCACGCGTTCGCGCAGGCTCGCCAGCAGCACGAGATGGCGGCTGCGCAGCAGGCGCAGCGCGGGTTCGAGCTCGGCGCTGTCTTCGTCGCGGAAGTTCGTCAGCACCACGATCAGCGCGCGCTTGCGCTGCACGCGCATCAGGTCGGCGGCGGCGAGCAGGTAGTCGGAGTGGGTCGCGCGCGGCTCGATGTCGTAGAGCATCGCCATCAGCGCGTTCAGCGAATGGCTGCCTTTGCGCGGCGCGAAGTGGCGTTGCTCGCCGGGCTCGGTGCCGAAGGTCATCGCGCCGACCGCGTCGCCTTCTTTCAGCGCGACGTGAGCGAGCAGCATCAGCGCGTTCAGCGCCTCGTCGAAGTGGCTGCCGCTGTGCGCCAACGCGCCTTCGTCGGCGCGCATGCGGCGGCCGCAGTCGAGCAGGAACAGCACGCGCTGGTCGCGCTCGTCCTGGTACTCGCGCACGATCGCGCGCTGGTGGCGCTGCGTCGCCTTCCAGTCGATGTGGCGGATCGAGTCGCCGGCCTTGTATTCGGCGAGCTGCTTGAAGTCGGTGCCGGCGCCGCGCTGCGGTGCCGCCTTGATGCCGATCTCGGCGAGCCGGTTGTCGCTCGCGAGCCAGGCATAGCGCGCGACCGCGGCGAAGTTCGGGTAGACGCGCCGGGTCTCGACCCCGCCGACGCTCAGCAGCAACTCGGCGCTGCCCAGGCGCGTGCGCACGCGCAGGTCGGCGGGCTCGAAGCGCACCGGGCCGCGCAGGCGCGGCGTCACCTCGTAGTGGATCATCGTGCGGGCCTGCGCCGCGGCGTTCAGTGCGTGCGGCATGCCGACGACATCGATGCTGGCATCGACCTGGTCGAACAAGGCGACGCGCCAGTTCGTCGTGCCCTCGTTGACCAGCGTGCCGGTGAGCGTGCGCTGCACGCCGATCGCGAAGGCGGCGGGCAGCTGGCGCTGCCATTGCAGCGGCGCGCGGCGCCACGCAATGGCGCTCCAGACCAGGTCGATCAATGCGATGGCGAGCAGCGCGATGGCAGCGAGGCCGGCGTTGTGCTTCACGGTCGCCAGCGGCGTGCCCATCACCAGCGTCACCGCGCAGGCCAGCGCGAGCGCTGCCAGCGTGTAGACGCTGGCGCGTGACGGGATCAGGCGCAGACGCATCGGTTCAGCCGTTCCACACGCTCACAGGCGCGGTGCCTCGACACTGTCGAGCAGCGCCGCCAGCAGCTCGTCGACGCGGCGGCCTTCGAGCTGCGCGTCGGGCGAGAGCAGCACGCGGTGCCGCAGCACCGGCAGTGCGTATTGCTTGATGTCGTCGGGGGTGACGAAATCGCGTGCGTTCAGCAGCGCGGCGGCACGCGCCGCGCGCACCAGCGCGATCGCGGCGCGCGAGCCGGCACCGACGGCCAGGCCGTTCCAGTCGCGCGTCGTGCGCGCGATGCGCACCGCGTACTCGACGACGCGATCGTCGGTGCGCACATACGCCGCCATCTTCTGCAGCGACAGCACCGCACGCTGGTCGAGGCGCGCCTGCACACCGGACAGCGGCAGCTGGTCGCCGGCCTGCTGCAAGGTCGTGCGCTTGACGATCGCGGCCTCTTCGTCGAGCGACGGGTAGTTGACCTCGATCTTGAACAGGAAGCGGTCGAGCTGCGCCTCGGGCAGCGGGTAGGTGCCTTCGGTCTCGAGCGGATTCTGCGTTGCCAGCACCATGAAGGGCTTGCTCAGCGGCAGCGTCTGACCTTCGATCGTGACCTGGTATTCCTGCATCACCTCGAGCAGCGCGCTCTGCGTCTTCGCGGGCGCGCGGTTGATCTCGTCGGCGAGCAGCAGGTTGGTGAACACCGGGCCGCGGCGCACGCGCAGCGCGCCGACCTCGGGCGTGCCGGCCGCGGTCATGTCGAGCACCGTGTGGCCGGTGATGTCCGAGGGCATCAGGTCGGGCGTGAACTGCACGCGCGAGCACTCGAGCGACAGCGCCTGCGCCAGCGCGCGCGCGAGCAGTGTCTTGCCCAGGCCCGGCACGCCTTCGATCAGCACGTGGCCGGAGGCGACCAGCGCGATCAGCGTCTGGTCCACGACCTGGCGCTGGCCGACCACGGCCTTGGCCACTTCGTCGCGCAGGACGGCCAGTACGTCGGCGGCGCGCGTGATGTCGGCGGGGTTGAGTTGCATGGTGGGTGGTTCCTAGGCGGTGTCGGTTCGGGGCAGGGCGGTGGCGTTCAGCAGCAGGCGTCGGCGGGCGGTCTCGATCAGCGCGAGGGCCGTGCCCGGGTGGCGGCTCAGCGCGGCGCTCAGCTCGGGGTTCATGGCCCGGGCGAGCGTGTGTGCGTCGAGGCTCGTCAGCTTGGCGATCGCCTGCGCGCGTTCGCCGACGATCAGCGCATCGAAGCCATGGATGCGCGGCCGGGCCACATCATGCAGCGCGCGCAGCTGTGCCGCATGCAAGGCCGTGCTGCCATGGTGGCGGATGAAGTGCGCTGTGCCGCGGATCTGCTCGGCCACCGAACGCCGCACGGTCGGCAGCACCGCCGCGCGCGGCCCGAAGCGCACCGCGCCGCGCCACAGCGCCAGCGTCAGTGCGAACGCGCCCAGCAGCACCGCGGGTGCGCCGGTGCGCCACAGAAAGCTCAGCAACGGCGCGCGCGCCTCATCGCGCACGAACCACAGCGTCTGGCCGGGGTGGATGCGCAGCGTCGCCGCGGCGAGCAGCGCGTTGTCGGAGAGCAGCAGCTGGCTGTTGTCCCAGGGCATGTAGGCGCTCGCCACGGTGACGCTGCCGCGCCCGACCGGCACGCGCGCGACCACCTGGCCATGCTGGCCGTACAGCGCCCATTCGACCGGCACCTTGCTGCGCAGCGTCTCGCGCATGAACAGGCAGGCCTCGAACAAATGGGGGGTGCCGAACACCGGCGTCACATGCGCCGGCTCGCCGACACCGGGGCAGCGCGGCTTGCCGCCCGACTGGGGGACGGGTGGCGGTGTGGGCGCCGGCGCGGGGGTGTCGTCATCGTCTTCATCGTCGTCCACATCGTCGGCCTCGGGCGCCGAGGCTTTCGCCGCGGCCGGCGACGCTGATGGCGATGGCGATTTCGGCTTGGCGACGCGCACCCATTTGATCGGCACCCACGCCATCGCCGCATCCACTTCGCCCTGGTAACGATAGGGCAGCCACAGATGGCCGCCGGCCTCGACCCAGCGCCTGAGCGCCTGCGCGCGCTCGGGGAAGATGTTCCACTGCGTTGAGCTGAGCATCAGCGTCGCACCGGGCGGCGGCAGCTCGGCGAGGTTCGCGGGCGCGCTCACCGTGGCGCCGAGCCGGGTCGCCAATTGCTTCAGGCGGTAGTCGGCGTCGCGCAGCGCCTCGCCCTTGATCGGGTCGGGCACCTGCACCTCGACCCACTCGGTGTGCAGCGCCAGCCAGACGCCGCCGGCACCGAGCACGAGGGCGATGAATGCGAGCAGCGCATGCTGGCGTTCGAGCTTCATGCGGCCGCCGCGATGACTGGTGCGGTGCGTGCCGGCGCGAGTGCGAAGTGCGCGTCGAACGAATCGCACAGTGCGGCGACCGCGCTCGCGTCGGCCGGCCGGCCGGCATAGACCTCGGTCTGCCACGCGCCGACGAGCCGCTCGACATACGCGTTGCCGGCCGCCGGCAACACCGCGGCCGCGAGCCGCACGCATTCACCTTCGGTGCTGGCCGCGCGGATCGGCACGCGGTGGTCGTGCACCAGGCGCGAGAGCGCGCCGCGGTACAGCAGCGACAACGCGGCGCGGTGCTCGCCGCGCCGGCACAGCGCGCGCGCCGCCGCGGCGATGTCGGCGGGCAGGCTCTCGGGCCGGATGTCGAGCTCGTTCACATGGCTGGGCAAGAGCTCGGCGCGCGCGCGCAGCGCATCGGAGCGCACGCTCGCCCAGCGCCACACGAACACCGCGAACAAGGCCACCGCGATCGCGCCCAGCACCCACACCGCGGCGCGCCCCGCGCTGGCGATCCAGCGCACGAGCTGCAGCAGCCAGAGCGGCGCGTCGCTGCGTTCCTGCTTGTCGGGCTCGAGGTTCTTCCAGCGCAGCTCGTGCTCGGTGTGCGTGCCGTTGAGCGCCGGGTCGGCCTTCATCTCGGCGACGACGTGCTGCACATGCTCAGCGCTCATCGGCGCGGCCGATGGGGCGTCGTCGGCGTGCGCCGGCAGCGTCAGCAGCGTGGCGACGACCGCGATCCAGCGCAGCGGCTCACTCGGCGAACGCAAGGCGAAACTCCTGCTCGATGTCCCAGGCCTCGAGCTCGACGCGGCGGTTCAGGTACATCGCGAAACCGGCGCCGACGTAGAAGGGCTCGACCAGCAGCACCACGCCGGCGTACGCGGCTGCGATCAGCATCGAGATCAGCGGGCTGTCCAGGCCCGACAGCGACTCGAACAGCGTGCGCTGGCTGGCGTCGGGCACGAACCACACGGCCAGCACGATGATCCCGATCAGCAGCAGCGATTCGAGCTGCGCAAACGCGCTGTGCATGCCGAACGCCGCGCCTTGCTTGCCGCGCAGCAACTGCTTGCGCCGCGTGCGGCCGGCGGCACCGCGCTGGCCTTCGAGCTGGCGCGCGGGCTGGGTGTACGAGCGCCACGGCGAGAGGCGGCGCCAGGTCAGCGTCGACAACAGCTGCTGCCACCAGACCGTGCGCTGCGCGGCCCAGGCATCGCGCAGCCGCGTCGGGGTGCCGAACACCGCGCGCGACAGCACGAACAGCAGCGTGCGGTCCAGCCAGGGCTTGATGCAGAAGACGATCCAGACCGGCAGCCATGGCGAGATGCTGCCGCAGGCCAGCGCGATCAGCACGACCACGGCCCACACCGGCGTGAACGTGGCCCACACCGAGCGCGCATTCGCCTGCACCAAGCGCACGCCGAGGTCGGTGGCCTCGCTCATCGAACGCGGCCGCAGGTGCACCGCGATGGCCTCGATTTTCATACGGCCCCCCGGCCCGCCGCAGCGGGCAGGCGCGCGCGGCCCTGACCGACGAAATAAGCGATGACGAGAGTCCAGCAGAGGCCACCCGCCGCGAACTTGACCGCCGGCGCGACCCAGCGCGCCGACGACCAGAAGGCCTCCAACCCCGCGGCGATCAGCAGCATCGCGATCACGCCATAGACCAGCACCGCCGACTCGCGCGCCGCCAGCTCGAGCGCCGCGCGCCGCGTGCGCCGGCCCGGCGCGAGCAGCGCGTGGCCGAGCCGCAGCCCGGCCGCACCCGACAGCACGGCTGCGCTGAGCTCGAACGCACCGTGCGTGACGACGAACGAATAAAAGGTCTCGGCATGGCCGCGCGCCGTCAGGTAGCCGGCGAGGCTGCCGATGATGGCGCCGTTGTACGCGAGCGCGAACAGGCTGCCGAGGCCGAAGACGATGCCGCCGGCGAAGCACCGGAACGCGATCGAGATGTTGTGGCGGATGTAGAAGCCGAACATCATCCAGTCGGTGTCGGCGCCGCGCTCGCGGCCGATGGAGACGGCGGCCGGGCCGTACATCTGTTCGTAGCCACGCACGGTTTGCGCATCGTGCAGCGTCAGGATGAAGCCCGGGTCGAGATAGGTCGCGAGGCCCAGCAGCAGCAGCGGCAGGCCGAACACCAGCCCGGCCACCAGCACGTAGCGCCAGTGCGCGCGCACGGCCTGCGGGAAGTCGAGCAAGAAGAGCTGCGCGAAGCGCGCCGCGCCGTAGTCGGTGCGGCGGTAGATGAGCTGGTGCGCGCGCTGCGTGAGCGACTCGAGCCGGTTCGTCAGGTGCACCGGGTAGGCGCGTGCGCGGGCCAGCGCGAGCTGCTCGCACGCCGCGCGATAGAGACGCGCCAGGCGTGCCGCGTCGGGCGCGTCGCCGGTCGGTGCGGGCCGCTTGCGCAGGCTCACGGAGAAGCGCTTGCGGCCGCCTTCGACGTGGCTCAGCGCGGTCTCGAGCTCGGCCCACATCGGCGCGTAGTCGGCTTCGAACTGCAGCGGTGTCATCGGCGCCCCACCAGCCATTGCGCCACGCTCAGCAGCCGTGCCGTGTGCTTGCCTGCAGCGACGCCGGCGCCGTTCGTGATCGGCCCGGCGAGTGCCGCGAGCTCTTCGAGCCGCTCGGGCGTGAGCCGCGCGGCGCGCCCGGCCCAGGCCACGACGGCGGCCTGCTCGCGCGTCGACAGCGGGCGCGCCGGCGGTGCGGGCTCGGCCGCGGGCAGCGGGCCGTCGAGATGGGCACTGGCGCTGTGGATCACCAGCGTGCCGGCCGCGAGGTCACCCAGGCGCTTGAAGTCGGGGCGCACCAGCAGCATCAACAGGCCGAGCGCATAACCCGCCGGCAGGAAGTCGGCCGTGCGCAGCAGGTTGCGCACCAGCGACGCGGCCGGCGTGATGGGCAGGCCCGAGTCCATCACGACGCGCAAACCCAGCGCGCGCTTGCCCGGCGTGGCCGCGCCCGGCATCAGCTCGAACACCACCGGGTACAGCCACTCGAGCGCGAACATCAGGATCAGGAAGACAGCGGTGCCGAAGCGCGCCATGATGCCCAGCACCGACGCCGCGGCGATCATCACGACGAGGCGCAGCAGCGTGTCGATCAGGTACGCGAAGCTGCGCGCCATCATCCCCGCCGGCCGCAGCTGCAGTGCGATGCCTTCGGGTGTCTCGGAGACGAAGACAGTGTCGAGGGCGGTAGCGGGCACGTCGGTCGCCCGGGAAGGGATCAAGTCAAGTCTTGACGACGATCGTGTCGGCGATGTTGTCATGCAGGCACTTGCGCGAGTCGCGGAAGATCATCAGCGAATCGGCCAACGCGAAGATCCAGCCGGCCACAGGGATCGAAGCGATCGCCCAGACCAGCACGTAGCGCAGCCCGATCGCGTGGCCGGCGTCGGCCCGCTCGCCGTTGCTGCGCACGATGCGCAGGCCGAGCAGCTTCTTGCCGATCGTCTGCCCGGTGGTGGCCAGCAGATAACCCTGGATCAGCAGGAACAGCAGGATGCTGACGACCATGCTGCTCAGCATCGAGCCCAGGCCCGCGGTCGCGCCGCGGGTCAGGTTGGGCAGCATCGGTTTGAGCAAGGTGATCGCGAGCAGCCAGTAGACGCCGGTCTGGATCAAGCCGTCGATCAACGCGCCGCCGAGGCGTGCGCCGCGACCGGCCAACTCGGGGCCGCTGGTTGAGACGTCTTCGACGCGTGCAGTCGGCGGGGCAAAAGGGTTCTGGTCGGTGGGCGTGCTCATACATCCTCCGGGCTGAGCGTTGTTGTGAGCGGATGTTAGCCGAGCGCCCGGCCCAAATCGTCAGGCCGGCAGCGGGCCTGGCCGTGCGGAATCGACGACGAAGCGGGCCGCGGTGCTGATGCCGCTGGCGGGGTCGAGCGCATCGTCGACGACGCGGATCTGCGCCTGCAGCTGCTTCGCATCGAGCGCGAAGCGCATGTAGCCGCGCTGGTCGCTGCGGCCGTAGCGGATGTGTGGGTTGAATGTGCGCGCAGCATCGAGGCGCGCCTGCGGCATGCCGAGGCTGGTGATCGAGCTGCCGCAGAACTCGCTCGCGATCACCGGGCTCTGCGGGTCGTCGTAGTCGGCCTTCAGGTCGGCGACGTAGTGGCTGTGCACGTCGCCGCCGAGCACGACGACGCCGGGCAGCTTGCGCTGTGCGACGACGTCGAGCAGGCGCTGGCGTGCGGCGGGGTAGCCGTCCCAGCCGTCGGTCCAGTAGGTGCCGCCGGCGGCCGGGTCGGTCCATGAGAAGCGCGCCATCAGCGTCTGCTGCGCGAGCAGGTTCCATGGGCGGGTGCTGTCCCAGCCGTCGGCGAGCCAACGCTCTTGCTCCACGCCGAGCAGCGTGCGGCGCGTGTCGAGCAACGCGGGGCAGGCCTTCAGCGCCACGGTGTTGGAGCCGCCGCGCCCGGGCTTCGGGCAGACCTGCACGTCGCGGTACTGGCGGTCGTCGAGCAGGTGGATGCGCGCGAGCCGGCCCCAGTCGAGGCGGTCGACGATGCGCATGTCGGCGTCGACCGGGCGCGCAGACTTGGGGAACGGCATGTGCTCCCAGTAGGCGCGGTAGGCCGCGGCGCGCTGCGCCTTGAAGTCGGGCTCGAGCTCCTGGCCTTGCAGGTTGGCGTAGTCGTTGCCGACCTCGTGGTCGTCCCACACCAGCAGCCATGGTGCAGCGGCGTGCGCAGCCTGCAGGGCCGGGTCGCTCTTGTGCGTGGCGTAGCGCGCGCGGTACTGCTCCAGCGTGCGCACATGGCCGCCTTCGAGTGGGCGCACGGCCTTCGGCCCGGTGGCGTATTCGTAGATGTAGTCGCCGAGGAATATCACCGCGTCGAGCGCTTCGGTCGCGACGTGCTTCCAGGCGGCGTAGTGGCCCACGTCCCAGCGCTGGCAGCTGGCGATCACGAAGTTGAACGACGCGACTGCGGCATCGGCGGCTGGTGCGGTGCGCGTGCGGCCGACCATGCTCTGCTGGCCGAGCGCCGAGAAGCGGTACCAGTACCAACGCGCCGGCTCCAGGCCTGCGGGTTCGGCGTGCACGCTGTGAGACCAGGCGAGTTCGGCGCTCTCTTCGCCGCGCGCGGCGATGCGGGTGAAGGCCTCATCAAACGCGATCTCCCACTGCACCGTGACGCGCTCGGGCAGGCCGGCGCCGGTGAGCATCGTCCAGAGCACGACGCTGTTGGCGCGCGGCTGGCCCGAGGCGATGCCGAGCGCGAAGCGCGGGGTGCCGGCGGCCAGTGCATGCCGCAACAGGGCCGGCATGGCCACCAGCGCGGCACTGCCTTGAAGCAGTTGGCGGCGCCGCATCACGCGTCAGCTCAACATGTGTGATCAGATCCCGACATCGTCGAGCTCGCGGTACACGTCGCGCAGCCAGATCTTGACGCGCTGGCGGTCCATCAGGCCCAGGCCGCCGCTGCTCGGGTCGCCCGGCGTCTTGGCCTTCCAGAAGCTGCTGCTGCCGGCGTCGATCTTCTGGATCACGCCGTCGTGCAGCTTGCGGATCGAGACGATCTTGGCGCCGAGTTCGAGCGCGCGCTGCTGCTGGCCCGATTGCTCGAGCACCGAGAAATCGTTGCCGCGGACCTGGTTGCGCACCAGCACGTATTTCAGGCCGGTGCCGAAGCGGTCGAGCAGCTTCTCGAGCAGGTCGACCGAGTCTTTGCCGGAGTCCATCACGTGCCAGTAGTGGATCGTCATGCCCATCTCGGCGGCCATGTTGATGGCACCGGTCTCGTCGAGCCAGCGCACCAGCGGGTCGTGCGTCTGCGCGGCCAGGTCGACGAGGATGCGCCGGCCGGGCTGCTCGGCCGCGGCTTCGACGATCACGTCGAGCGCTTCGTAGTGATCCATCACGACCGGCGACGCGTAGCCGGCATAGAAGCGCATCAGCGCGCCGTGCGAGCGGTCGGTGTCGAAGCCGAGGAACGGGATCTCCTTGTCGATCATGTACTGCGCCAGCACGCGCGCGGTGAGCGATTTGCCGACGCCGCCTTTTTCGCCGCCGATGAAGTGGATGTGCGCCATGCCGGGATTCCTTGGGGTGAGACGTGTTGATTGTGCACGGCCCGGCCCGCATGGCCCGCCGCCAGCGGGTTCGCGTGCAAGAAGCCTGCCGGCGCCGCAGAGCCGTCGATCCTGCGTCTTCACGGCCCTGTCACGGGCGCTGGCTAGCATCCGCCCCGCACGCCCACCACGGCCTCGGCCCACCAGACACCCATGTCCCCATTCCCTGACGACTCCCGCCGCCACCTGCTGAAACTCTTGGGCGGTGCGCCGCTGCTGCCGCTTGCCGGCTGTGCCGGTGCGGGCGGGCTGCTGGGCGGCAGTGGTGGTGGCACGCCCGCAGCGGCCATCAGCTCGGTGAGCTTCACCTCGATGGCCGCCCCGAACCTGAGCAATGCAGCCGCGATGGCCACCACCTCGGTCGGCTCCTGCCTGGTCGCGCGCTACCGCGACGGCAGCCAGCAGACCTTTGCGCTGAAGTACGAACCCTTCTTCGTCACCGGCGACATGCTGCCCGACGGCAAGGGCGGCAGCTTGCTCGCCGGCGGCTATGTGGACATCCGCAACCAGCCCATCATCGACCGCTCGGTGGCGGGCAAGGAGCGCCAGTTCTTCTCCGACTCGCCCGACGGTACCTCGCTGCTGACCGTGCCCAATGCCAAGGTCGCCGGCGTCAAGGGCAACACCGTGTTCGCGGTCGTGCAGTTCGAATACACGACGCGCGACCAGGCCGGCGCGAACGCCTACGGCATGCTGCCGTCGCCGATCGCGGTGCTCACGCTCGACCAGGACCCGGCCACCGGCAAGCTGACGCTGGTGAAGTACCACAACGTCGACATGTCGCGCGTGCACGGCCTGTGGATCACCTGCGGCGCGAGCCTGTCGCCGTGGGGCACGCACCTGTCGAGCGAAGAGTACGAGCCCGACGCGCAGTTCATCGCACCCGGCAGTCTCTTCAGGGCCTTCAGCAAGAACGTGTTCGGCGACGAGACCACGGCCAACCCGTACCACTACGGCCACCTGCCCGAAGTCACCGTCAACTCCGATGGCAGCGGCACGGTGAAGAAGCACTATTGCCTGGGCCGCATCTCGCACGAGTTGGTGCAGGTGATGCCGGACAATCGCACCGTGTTGATGGGCGACGACTACACCAACGGCGGCCTGTTCATGTTCGTCGCCGACCGAGAGAAGGACCTGTCCGCCGGCACGCTGTATGTCGCGAGGCTCGGCGCGGGTTTCTCGGTCGACCCGGCCGCTGCCGGCGCGCCGCTGAGCTGGATCGCGCTCGGACACGCGACCAGCGCCGAGATCGAGAACCTCGCGAACACGCTGAAGTACTCGGACATCATGACCGCGGTGAAGACCGACCCGCGCGACGCGAGCTTCACGAAGGTGATCGTCGACGGCGTCGCCAACTGGATCAAGCTGAAGCCGGGCATGGAGAAGGCCGCGGCGTTTCTCGAGACGCACCGCTACGCCAACCTGGTTGGCGCAAGCATGGGTTTCACCAAGCTCGAAGGCACGACCGTCAACATCAAGGACAAGGTCGCGTACTCGGCGCTGCAGAACATCCAGGCGTCGATGGTGCGCGGCCACGCGGCCTGGCGCGAGTCGACCCACATCACGGTCGAGAAGGCGATCGTCGCGGGCGGTGTGCTCGCGCACGACCTGGCCGGCGGCCAGAAGGACAGCAACGGTGCCGCGATCGTCAGCGAATGGGTGCCGGTGCGCACGCGTGCGCTGCTGATCGGCGAAGACATCGCGGCCGACGCGCTCGGCAACCTCGCCAACCCCGACAAGATCGCCAACCCCGACAACCTGAAGTTCTCGGAGAAGCTGCGCACGCTGTTCATCGGCGAGGACAGCAGTACCCACGTCAACAACTTCCTGTGGGCCTACAACGTCGACACCAAGCTGCTGTCGCGCCTGGTGTCGATGCCCTCGGGCGCCGAGGCGACGGGCCTGCATGCGGTCGATTCGATCAACGGCTGGACCTACATCATGAGCAACTTCCAGCATCCCGGCGACTGGCTCGCGCCGCTGCACGCCAAGGTGCAGACCACGCTGGACCCGCTGATCCGCGCCAACTACAAAGACCGCTACGGCGCGGCGGTGGGCTACCTCACCGGCGTGCCGGTGATCGCCTGATCAGGTGGCGTTGCGCCGGTCGCGGTCGGTGAGGCCGGTTGCGATCGCGAGCAGCGTCAGCGTCGCGAGCCAGCCGCACAGTGCTTCGAACCAGGTCAGCGCCTGCACCAGCGCCGCGGGGTCGGCGGGCTGATCGGCCTTGAGCAGCGGCGCCCAGCGTTGCCGCTGATGCAGGTCGATCAGCGGCAGCAGCACGTCGAGCGAATAGGCCAGCGGGCGCAACGGCGCAGGGCCGCGCGCGCTCTGCTGCGGCGTCGGCGCCATCAGGCCGTTGTCGGCTGCGGCCCAGTACGCGGCGGCGCACGCGAGCCACAGCACGCCGGCGGCGGCCAGCAGCCGCAGCGGCCGATGGCCGTAGCCCGCGAGCGCGCCGAACAGCGCGTGGCCGAGCCGCGGCAGCCAGCGCAGCGCGGGCGGCGTGCCCAGGCCGATCAGGCCGCTGCGGCGCAGGTGGCGTTCGCGGCCGATCGCGACCTCGGTGGCGCTGTCGTTGCGCCCCATGCGGCGCAACACCTTGATGACGCGGCGCCACGGTTCGGGCCGGAAGTCGTCGCCGAAGTGGCTGGCGCGCTGGGTCGCGAGCCAGCCCAGGCGCATCGTCGCGTCGACCGGCGCGGCCGTGCCGAAGCGCGCGTAGGCGAAGCCGTCGAGCGCGTGATGCGCGCCCCAGGTCTGCGCGTCGTCGAGCAGCGTGCCGACGCGCGCATCGACCAGCGAGCTGCCCTCGAGCGGCCGCTGCAGCTGCTGCAGGTTGAGCGCGCCGCCGATCTGCGCGCGATCGAGCAGCACCGCGGCGGTGTCGCCCCAGCCGGCGTCGCCGACGATATCGAAATCGGCGCCGCTGCAATCGAGGTCGCCGCCGATGCGCGCGCGCTGCAGGCGCACCTGGCCGGCGGCAGAGAAACCCGCGTCGAGCAGGACATGGCCGCCGATGCGCGCGCGGTCCAGGTTCAGCGCCGCGCCGCGCACGCCGCCGGCATCGAGCTCGGCGCTCAGGCGCGCGCCGCTGGCACGCAGGTCGCCTTCGATGCGCGCGCCGGGGAAGCGCAGCTCGCCGGTCACTTCGCTGCCGCCGCTCAGGATCACGTCGCCACCAACCTGCACGCCGTCGGCGACGAGCCGGCACGGCAGCGTGTTGGTGAACTTGCTGCTGGCGTGCAGGTGCATGCGCTCGCAATTCAAATCGCGCCCGATGTGTGTGCGCGCCAAGTGCAGTTCGCCGTGCACGCTGCAACCCGAGTTGAACGCGAGCTCGCCGTCGATGCGCATGGCCTCGGCGTGCAGGCCCGGCAACGCGCTGTCGGGGAAGCTCAGGCTGCCGCTCAGGTGTGCGCCGTCGAGCAGCGGCGCTGCTGCGAACACGCAGCGGTAGAGCCACAGGCTGACCGGCACGCGGCTGTGGCTGAGGTCGAGCCGGCCGACGACGCATGCGCCCAGCACCTGCAGCCGGCCGCCGGCCACGCGCGCGCCTTCGCCGCCGCCATGTGCCAGGAACGCGAGGAACTCGGCGCGCAGCCGCACATCAGGCGTGGCGTTGCGCGGGCGCTTGTAGCCGACCTTGGCGATGCTGCCGTCGGCCGCGGCGCGCAGCACGATCAACTCGGCGAGCAGCAGCGGCTCGAAGTCCTGCAGCGTGGGCGTCGATTCGTGGGATTGCGGGGTCGTCACGAGTTCATTCTCGGGCACCGGGCGATGCGCCC
>Ga0307508_10003934_pt1 | contig 14742 bp, 14 predicted proteins | sample 9_EM_MG_FD_203089 | JGI IMG/M metagenome (GOLD analysis project Ga0307508, IMG submission 203089) | Populus trichocarpa ectomycorrhiza microbial communities from riparian zone in the Pacific Northwest, United States - 9_EM | ecosystem: Host-associated > Plants > Roots > Unclassified | place... | reverse complement strand
GTTCGGCGGGCTTCTTCTGTTCTGTACTCTTACAACCTACATAGCAACTGAGATTGTCCCCGTCCGAACCCCACCACAACGTGAAGAATCCCATCTACGTACACCTACGGCCATAACCATTCAACAGTGGAGCCCGGCTTCTGCGTCTTCGGTCGACTGTACCGGTATTTCTCGTGGGAGACCATTGAATCCGACTACTCCTTCGATTGGCCTCCGTTATCTAGCGCTGTAGGAGGGTGACATCTTCTCTCGTACCGGTCGACGTACCCGTGGAATCCCACTGAGCTCGCCCGCGGCCAGCTTAGCCAACTCTTCCGCCTTCTCATCCCCTGCTCCCCCCTTGTGGCCAATCATCAGATCTTGGTTGTTGTCGTCTCCTCGCAGCTCCGATGTGCACTGTGGTGTTGACCGTTTCGCAGATTTCCCGTCGCGCACCGGTGCGCCCAACAGGCCCGCACTCCAGCCGCCGAAGCTTACGAGGAACTCGATTGGATATGGTGCGAAGAAGCACCAGTGGGGGTGGCATCGCTCGGAGTTCTTGGGCTTCTTCCTTTCTTTTCAATTCTCATTCTTTACGGAAACACGAACGACTGTTTGCCTGCACAGAATTGAGACCTCTACCGAATACAACCGAACCCGCTTCTTCCCTCGAACCCAAGTTGCTAACTCGGTTTGCTTTCAGCAGGCTTTCCTTCAACACCGGCCGACATATACAATGAGTTCCTTCTGACTGAGAATGCTAGTGGCAAACAGCTTCTCGGCGTCGGGGGCGCAGACTCCCCGGGCAGGGTTCGTCCGCTGCCGCCCACGCCGAGCCCGCTCCTCGTACCTCCACTGTATCCTCTGATGCAGCTGCCACTACATACCAGCAAGACGGATAAGTAGGCCACCGAGCCGCACAAGAAGGCGAGTACCAAGAAAGCCGTTGCGCCGTCGCTGCCACTGCCACTGCGGAGACTGCCGTAGCCCTGCCAGCGCCCGCAGCTGCCATTGTCGCCCAGGCCCTGCTCTCCCTGCTCCCGCCACCACAAAGAGGAAGACCGTAGCGCCGCCACGCCATGCGGCCCCTTCCGCCGCGCGCATTCGTGAGCGCAGGGAAGTCGCGGCGTCCGTTTCCGAGGCTCCAACCGTCGTTCCCGCTAGTTAATGAAGTTCCCCCCTAGAGCGCTGGCTGGGGGGACCAGGATGACGAATGCAGCAGCGTCGACAGCCCACAACTTCCAAGCGAGAGCCGAAGTGGGTCGAGCGAGTCTGGACGACTGCTGCTGAGTCAGCAAGCATCGCCGTTGTCGCTGCTCCGAATCCGGTGGCGCACCCCTGCACCATGGACGAAGAGCCGCAGTAGCGAAGGCCACCAACAGGCTCAAGGCGGGTTAGCTCCGTGACACCTGCCGCCCCTGCCAAGGACGCTGCTCCCTGTCATGCTGCGCCCTCGCTGGCTCCTGCGTCCAGGGCTGTCAATCGTCCGTCTCATCTGGATGATTGACTATCATATGTAACAGGCGTACGGTCCAGCCCCGCTCCGGGCGGGGTTATTATATATAAGACTAGTCCAGAAAGTGAAAGCCCCGATACATGGGTCCTTATTGGTAGCTGATGACATTAGCGTGCTCGGCTTGTCTATAACAAGTTGTCATGGCGGACATGAGTTGGAACCGGGAATGAGCACAATGCAGAGGGGAATGATGTGGGCCGGAAAGGTATATCAGAATGAAGGCAAGGGATAATCGGAATGGAGGGTTCCGGGGTTTTGGGCATCCCTACAGTATTTTCCCATCGCTATTTCATAGGCTCCGTCCTTGTGGACGATTCCTTTATATAGGACGCTGCCTGACCGGTGGATTGTTCGTACGCCACAAACCGCTTAACCTACTCGCCGTTACCTCTTGCCTGACCTCACGATCGCTGACTACGACCGAACCACCTGCCTTGTCCTGCTCTGTTCTACACCCCCGTCCGCCGCACCCTGGCTAGCTCCGCCTCGCTGGCCGTATCCATCCTATCGATCACGTCTACTTTATCCACCGCCGTTGAGTGACCACTACATATAAGTCAACTTCGGATGGGAATCAGGCCCTTTCTTTCCACACAGCAATTACAGAGACCGAGTATGAATATTTACCCAACCGCTCGTTCCAGTGCGACCGTCTCTAACCGGACGATGACAACATCACTCCGTTTCGCCAATAGACCTGATCAGACGAATTACAAGGCGTCGCTACCGAGCGGCGCTAGTAAGAACTTCAACAAGAAGTGACAACCCAACTCTGATACCACGCGGGAGCGTGCGTATCACATAGTACCTGCCGCACCGCAGCTCTCATCTGCCTGCGTGAGGGCAGTCCAATGAAGCGCAAAAGCGAACACAGTCTCTCAAGGCGCACACACACAACCGCTGGCACTCGCCTTTTTGTGCGCAAAGGTGGAGCGCCCGGCACGGCGCCGTCGGCATTAGCATCTCACCTCCCCTTTTCCTTGACATTATATTATGCCGATTCGGATTCGGCAGTGGAATTGCACACTGCTTGGAATGGCCTCTTGTTGATTGAGTCGCATTTCGCCAACGCCCGGTCTGAAGTAAAGCACACCATCGCCTGAACCGATGACCTTACAAAATCTCCCCCAAATCCTCCCCTCCGAGCCCGCCGCTCATAGGAAATATCTGCCTCCATGACCTTGACAGGATGTGGCCAACCATTTCCTACACTACCCTTGCTGGACTCCACCGAAAACTAGTACCGTACCAAATAAGTGACAGTCCCCTCCCAAAGCAAGTGAAACCTGAAACCCTGAAGGCGAACGCCGTTTAAATCCCTAAGTATCGCCCTCCGGAATATCACCTAAGCAAAGTCAGATAACCCATAGTCGCTTCGCTTCAGAAGAGCTCACCCGATGGAACGTTGTCTGGATTAAATTCAATAAACGAAACCCTTCCTGACTTATGCCCGAGGGCAATGACATTGCCTTGGACAGCAAAGCGAACCGGTCGGTGGTTGAGGGGAAGCCAAAATAAATTACGTGTCCCTGAAATTATCCAGTCCTTACGGACACTCAGGCCGAAAGTTTGAGTCTTACGAGAACGGATTTTCTTTCTGTTCACTTCCAAAATTTCATCAACATTCCAATGGCGGACAGTGGTATCGCCCAAGGTCGATGAAAGGAGCTTTCCATCAGGTGAGAAAGCTACTGCGTTGATGGCGCCAATACGGCTTTCGAGTGTGCGATGACAGGTCCCTGTTGCCGGATTCCAGATCCGGATATTGTCACGGCGCGATGCCGATGCAAGGAGCTTGCCGTCAGGCGAGAATGCTAATGCTGCTACCGGACGGGAATGGCCCTCGAGAGTGCAGCTGTGGGTTCCTGTTTTCAGATCCCAGAGCCGGACGGTTTTGTCGTTCGACGCCGATGCGAGGAGGGTGCTATCGGACGAGAATGCCACGCTGTTAACCCCGCTTGAGTGCCCCTGGAGAGTGCCTCGACAAGTCCCCGTTGTCAGATCCCAGAGCCGGACGGTTTTGTCGTCCGACGCCGATGCGAGGAGGGAGCTATCGGACGAGAATGTCACGCTATTAACCTTGCTTGAGTGCCCCTCGAGAGTGCTGCAACAGGTCCTCGTTGGAAGATCCCAGAGCACAACGGTTCTGTCGTTCGACGCCGACGCGAGGAGCTTGCTATCAGAAGAGAATACGACGCTATTAACCGGCATTGAGTGTCCCTCGAGAGCGCCGCGACAGGTTCCCGTTACTGGATCCCAGAGACGCACTGTTCCGCTGCGCGATGTGGAAGCAAGGTGCTCGCCATCAGGCGAGAATGCTAGGTCCTCGGGCGAATCTGAACAGCCGTCGAGAGCGCTGCGACCGGTCGCCTCGGTTGGATCCCAGAACCGGACAGTACTGTCACCAGATCCCGACGCGAGGAGCTTGCTATCAGACGAGAATGCGACGATATTAACTGGCTTTGAGTGTCCCGCGAGAGTGCCGCGACAGGTCCTTGTTATTGGATCCCAGAGCCGGACGGTTTTATCGCTAGATGCCGATGCGAAGACCTTGCCATCGGGCGAGAATGCAGCTGCCTTCACCTTGGCCAGATGGCCCTCGAGAGTGCTGCAACAGGTTCCCGCTATCGGATCCCAGAGCCGGATGGTTGTGTCGCTCGATGCTGACATAAGGAGATTACCGTCAGGCGAAAATGCTACTGCGTTGACCCAATCCAGATGGCCCACGAGAGTGTGGCGACAGGTTCCCAGTATCGGATTCCAGAGCCGGATGGTTTTATCATCCGATGCTGATGCGATGAGCTTGCCGTCAGGAGAGAATGCAACATCCTTAATCCAGTCAGAATGGCCCTTGAGAATGCCGTGACAAATTCCCATCGTAAAATCCCAGAGCGGGACGGTATTATCCCGCGATGCCGATACGAAGACCTTGCTATCGGGCGAGAATGCTACTGAAGTGATTATTCCTGAATGACCTTCAAGAGTGCCACGACAAGTCCCTGTCGTCGCATCCCAGAGCCGAATGGTATTGTCATCCGATGCCGATACGAGGAGCTTTCCATCAAGCGAGAACGCCACCACGTTGACCGCTTCCGAATGACCCTCGAGGACCTGTAAATTCGGGTCCCAATGCTCGTCAACCGCTGGTGCGTTCTTGATCCATTTCGAGACACTATCCCAGAGTTGTTCTCGTAGTGTGCTCGTCTTCGGACTCAGTGCCAAAGCAGAGCAATATATTTGGAGAGGTGCAATCTCGATAATCGATCCGAACCCGAGTACGAACCTTACTGCGTCGTGTGCCATCGCGAGTAAGTGATGATTGGCATCGGACTGACGATCAAAGTCAGCAAGATTCTATGTGGTTGTAGAGGGAAGCCGTCGTTATTGGACAATGAAAATATCCCACAACGAATTGCCATATTCCGGGCTCTGCAGTGCAAGGCTGTTCCAGTGACACGTCCTTGACGGTGAACCTCCAGAACCAAGGATGCTCAACATATGTCGGGTCACTCACCGAAAGCATAGAGTCGAAGGTCTTGACCATGAGAACGCCGTCAGACAGTTTCTTCATTAGGCTGAGGGCTTCTAGCCAGTGGAGGAAATGTTCCTTGAAAAAAGTGTGGACTCGATCGTGTAGTGATTCGCCGTCGCAGAGTTTGGCGTTGCTTCGCTGAAGATGGTCGACCCAATTCAGGCACGCGTACTGAACCTCCTGCGGAAGACGGTCGTTCACCACACCACGATCCACGTCGCTTGCGAGACTACCGGGAAGCTTCAAAGAGCATATATCCTGCTTTAGATGTTTCGACAACAGCTCGAGGCAGTTCATCGCAAGATCTCCGTGTGCGTCGCCCCCATCAATTCTTAATTGCAGATCGTCGCATCTCCGTTCGTCCAACAGAAAGTCGCGGAAAGACGGATGCAGGAGTCTGATGCGAAGGTCTTCGCTTTCGGAATAGTAACTCAACACAGAACTCAGCGACTCCAATATTTGCTCCACCCTCCCCTGGCCGAGACCTAGGAGTGATGCGAGAGCAGTAGGGGTCAAAGCTTCAAATAGTATCACGATGGACCCAACGATTTGCCTGAATCGTTGCAAGAGTCTCTGTTGCTGCCGAGGCTCATCTCCTTCACCCTTCAGTGCGTATTGTAAGATCTTGGTGTACATCAAGTCGAGATGTTTCGTGGGCGATCCGTCCTCCATGCTGTCTTCCAACACGAAAGTGAGGCGTGTATGTGGAGAACTGTTCTTTGACCCGATAAACCGGCATACTGTGGCGGCGAAGATGAACAGTCCATCTGCTTTCCGAACGAGACTGGATAGGCTTATTTCGGCGGGCCACTCTCGGGATATGTAGCGGCAGCGGCGACGAATTCTGTCAAATTCATGTCGGAGGAAGGCGGTTATATCGTGATCGAGGATCTGGCTGGAGATTTCGTGAAGAATAAAATCCCGGTGGGCAGTTTCCGGTATACTGCTAAATCCATAGCGGATTGGGGTTTCCGGCCTGCTGGTTACAAAAATCTGCAACTGTACAGAGCTGAGCGTTTTAGCCTCAGAAAGAAGCTGAAGGATCAGTGCAATATCCCTTTCGTCATCGCATTCGTCCAACGCATCGATAACGAGCATCAGTGACTGCTGTTGACATGCTGCCGCGCTGAGCCGAGAAAGAGGTTCGAATATGAGATGTTTCCACTGCTCACGTAGACCAAGCGAGGTGATACTGGGGTTGTCGCGTATGGCCTTCCGTACACCGGCGGCGAGGCCAGGCTGCGCCGCATACGCCAGCTGGTAGGCTAGGGTAGCGAAAAATTTCGAAGCCCGAGCTAGATCTCCCTGGCCTCTGGAAAAGAAGAAACTTGCTGCAAGACGTTTGTCATCTGCCCACCGGCGGGCGACCGTGCGGGCTATCGTCGACTTTCCAGTACCAGCCATGCCCTTCAACCAAAAGATACATGGGTTGCTGGGAACACCCGACCAGTACATAATGCACTCAAGGAGGTCGACTCGGGTATCTTCCAAGCATAAAGGCTCGTGGTCCAACCGCCGCGAGTTGAAGACGGCGCCATCAGCACAGTGGGTTTCGGCTTTTTCGCGAGGCAAGAATCAGCTGTGTAACAATAAAATTGGAGCTCCATTTAACCTACCAAACTTTCCCAAATCTTCATGTTGTAGGGGATGGTTGATTGTCACATTTCCTACAGCGACGAGGTGTATCAGCCAGAGTGTTGTCCCCTTGTAGCACAGAACCAGTGGGCGAACCGAATGCTATATTCCCACCGACTTTCGCATGCTGGAATTCGTTGTGCGTCGAGCTCCTGTAGGCGCGAGAGCCGCCCGCGACACCGTTGCCGGTCGCTGCCGCCCCGCCCGCACTGCTTCTCGTGCTGTTCTTGGCGGGGATGTTACGGAGTTCCGTTGGGCTCGTAAAGCCTCGGCCTCCGGAGACCCTTCGGGGGTAGCACATCATGACATCGAAGTCATCCCGTTGTAATGCCGGCTGTATATATAGACCACCGTTAGCCACAGCCTAGATCTCAGTAGTGATACTGACCATCTCATTTGGTCCACATTCCCCGCCAGCGCTTGAGTCCCCCTCATCAGACAGATTTGGTCGCTGATCTCGTGGCCATCCCGCCCGCCCGTTCGGTGACCAGTGCGTCTGCTTGTACTTCTCGCTTGGTTGTCTTGAAGGCGGCATTTTGAGCAACACTGAAGGGCGGTGGATAGAGTCGGGCGCAAATGCGAAGTCGTGGTTGTGAGTGCGGAAACGGTGGAATGGAGGTATGGAGGGTAAGTATGGGCTGGTTGCGAGGCGATTGCCTGGGCAAGGTGGCCGGTCGTTCAAAACATGTGGATTTCGCCTATTGGACATTATTTTCGCAGCTGACGCGGAGTGAGGGGTCAGGACCGTCAACCAATGGGCGACGGCAAATAGATTGACAACCAGGCACCTTGGTTTTTCGAGTGACTAAGCAGCGAGGATCTCGGTGCAGAGGTGCCTCATAGCAAGCCGAACTCCACTACCGATTCACTGTGCTTGTACATAGATTGCATGGTGCCGGACACTTGTACGGGGTAGCGACTTGAGATTTTCAACACCCCCACAACAAACCGTAATTCCAACACACAACAAAAGAAAGAGATAAATTTTAATCCGTAGAATGAAAGAGAAGTCTCGAAATAACAATCCTACGGATGGCATTTTCTTTTTGCTGGTCGGGTGCGGTCGCTATAAAGGGGCAAAGTTCATGATTTTTTGGTGAGGGGGGGTTAATTTTTACCGGTCTTGGCGCATCTAGGAGCACTTGGCGCGGCTCAACTGCCCAATTAGGAAAGCATGCGAATGATATCCCATGTCTACACGTAAGTTCTAGCTACCCAAAAGGATCGCCCGTCAACGAAACTCATTCTTCTTTTCTGCAAGCCCTTGTTGTTCCATATAGTGTGACCATTGATATGTACCTATATGCCTTCATCTCTTACCTCTATTTGATGGTTTTCAACTCCGACGAATTTGTCGCTGCAATTACCATCTTCTCCAACTCCGCAAATGAATTCTGTCAGTTGGTATGTGTATCTCGTTGTAAGGAACCCAATGATTGTTCGATATAATTGGGGTCGCGGTGGGATTTCGGGTGGATAGTGACCTCGTCTCCCACCCACCTTATCAACAGTCCTCCTTCTTTTCGCTATAGCAGCCTGTTCACTGCCAGCAAACATTCTTTTGTTCGGATGGGGGATTGTGAGTATACGGAAGCTAGCGCTTTGGAGTGGCGCGGCGGCGACGGTGACGGCGACGGCGATGTGCGGATGACGCTTGTTTGGGGCCGGTTCAGCCAATTACAAGGTATCATAGACAGTCACTCATGATGAGTCACCATACACCTCGTTTTGTACTTTGCCAAGACGCGAGCCCGTACAAGTGTCCGGCAATAACTTCCATATCGCTACGTTGGTAGCCCAGTAGGTGTGGCCTGAGAGTTGCTGGTGCGCACCACTGCAACCGAACAAGCCTGCCTCACCCACTGCTTGGTCATTTTATTTTGGTTCATCAATGAGCACTCGTATTACCTAAAACAGCTTTGCCTCACTCCAGAAATGGCTAGTACATCTATTAGTGTCGGCGCTCGGGGCGAACTACAAAAAAGTTCTCATTAACCACGCCCCCTATTTTTTCGGACGGAGGTCCGACCTCCTCTCGATGCTGGTCTATCGCGGACGAATCTTCTTTTTAATTTATGTAGATATTGTGGTGAAGGAGGTTGAAATAGTGTCGCCTATTGGTGTGCCCAACCAGCGTATGTAACCGACGGATCGCAGGGCCTCCACCTTCTTCTTTGCTTCTCCGAGAGTCCGAGGCCCAGGGCTGTACTTATTCCTTCCAGAACATCCCCACATGCCGCGTCTGCAGGCAGATGCATGACGTACGTCGTTTCGTTCCATCTTTCACTCAATCGCTGTGGTGCAGTGCTGTTAACTAAGTAGCGCCTTGGCATTCTTGGCAGATTACCAAATTGCCGGTGCCAAGAAATCGAGTGCTAGGTAATGACAAGGCTCCGGCTCTGCGGCAGCCACTTTTGCCTGTTCGCTCTCCACTGCCGGCATTTTCTTAAGAGGAAGAGGAGGAAATATCGGTAGGCGTTGTGACATCCGAAGCGAGCAGGATTTCGTCAGTCTGTACGCGGTGTCAGGGATTTGGCAGCAAAAACGCAGGAACCGCCGGTCTTCGACGAATGGACAGAAGTCTCTTCCAACGCCATCCCGAGGTGGAAATAGTGCATAATAGTAGTGTATAGTTAAGGGGGGGGGGGGGTAAAACAACAGTAGTTTACCCGGTATGCATGAGCAGTATCGAGGTTTGCAATCCTTGTCGGTACTAGGTCGTCAGGGCAACGGACGATTGCAGGGGGGGTGACAGGGGGGTGTGCAAAGTCATGACTTAATAGATAGCACCGGTGCAAAAACTGCCCGATGCTATTCTCCTTGCATGTAAACAAACGCTCTGATTGGTTCCACGCAACGATGTACCCCCCAACCTGCAGAGGCGGGGCAAGAACCAGTAAGTATCTTCAACATGTCCACCACCGAACTCGCGACGTACCTCTTTCCAGTTATCGACTCTACCAACGACTTTCCTGTTGTTGACTCCTCTACGAAATGGACCCTGCTACAAAAGGCACGCCACGATCGGTACATAGCGGCCATGATGATGGGACCAACTCCGATAATCCGCGACTGGTCTGTCCAACGACAAATTCCAAGTGATGGCATCCCATTCGATATTTTTACATTATCTGACGACTGGTGCCTCGAATTTCTCCGATTTACGAAGAGACAAATCTGCGAGATAGCCTTCCTACTTGCAATACCAGACAACTTTCCAAATCGAAATTTCTGTCCACCAACTACGGCGCTTTCTCTGGTTTGCTTCCGACTTGCATGGCCACACCGTCTCAAGGACTGTAGGCTCAGTGTAGGTTTGGGACTGTTGAAAAAAAAACACGATCGACAAGCGAACCAGATGGGTCAAGCATCTCAAAACCATCACTCTCATCGGGCCCAGGATCTGTCATCTCTGGAGCGGTTTGTTGCTCGCTGGTGTTGAGGGGTTTGCCGGAGGATGGTTGTATGTGGGCGTCGTGTGCTTGGCAGGAGGGTGGTTGAGCAACGGGTTCACGAACTCCGCTGGGGAGAGGATGCTGGCTGGTGTTGTTCATTCGCTGTGGTGGGGGTTGGGTTGCGCGGTGGTGGTGCGGAGTCTGGCTGGATACGTGACGTGAGGGCAGCCACCATATTCTGATAGATTACATCACTGTCATATGACTTAAGAACCTGCACCTTGCAAAACCACAATTTTTTTTCGAGCGTGCCTATTTTGAAAAATAGCACCGATTTAGGACCGACCGGGATTGCAAAACCTCGATAGTAGACATACGTGCAGTCGGCCAACGACGCGTACGAGGGCTGTCTTGCAACGCTGGAGGGAAAAGTCAGGCATACGAAATGATAATACCGATTTAGTTGATAACGACCTTCACTAAGTAGGCAATACGCAGTATGTTAGCTAGGTCTAAGCTTTATGGGGTCTTTTTAAGACCTATCAAACTCGCCTACGACATGCTTTATAACCAGTGCTTACATAAGGCTTACATAAGGCATTCGGCTTAATGAAACGCTCTGATAAGTTACTACAGTGAAGGCGGGGGTGGGGGGGTAAACCAAAAACGTAGTTTTCCCGCCGGACACGTATATATCTGGAGGTGGAAAATACGTATTTTTGACCGTTGTGATACGCGTTTATCTGCCACACCCGGATTTGTGAGCTCACTTACTCGGGTTTTCATCTGTCGCGACACAAGTAGTGCGACGAGTGGAAACGCTTGGCAATCCGTGACATCGCGATGAACCCGAGATGGCGTGGGACTCCGAGCGAACCATCAGTCGATCGGGGTGGCCACTGGGCGGAATCGGATAGGTAGATATCGAAGCTAGTCACAGGAAGGTTGTGAGGCAGCCAGCCGAGCGGATCGAACGAGCGACCAAACGAGAGGTCCGACGAGCGGTCCGACGGGCGAGCCGTCCGGCAAGCCGTCGACAAGCAGATTGAACAATCGTCTGAATCGAACAGAATGCCGAATCAAACCACTTAAGATTGTTTCGCCGTGGCCTTATCGAAAAACCTGACTTTTTCCTTTTATTCTATAAAACCTTGAGTCCGCCGTTTACCGCACGTCCCCGGTCGCTGGGTTTCTCCCGTAAGCTTTATAGGACTACGCGGCGTGACGAAAACGGTCGGTAAAAATCACCACTGATGACTCGATGGAAGTTTTTAACATCCGTGTGACAATACCAATCGCGCATCCACTGGCAGAGCCTTTGGCTAGAAAGGTTGCCGTTACGTGCTTTGCTTACGCCTTTACTCTCCACCTCCAAGACGGCTGCCAGCGGGAATTAACCTTCCCCGAGGTAGGTGGATGTGACTATCGCCTTCCGGCGGACAGGCTCTTGTCTCGACTCTCCTAGCGGCCACATCTTACTCTTTCAATCCCAAACTCAAATATTCGCGTTGGCTCACCTACATCCTTTCTCGTATCTCAGAACCCCGTTTTTAGTCCTCGCTCTCACCTCCTGGTGGTCAAGTGCGTCGTCTTCTTTTCCAATGTGCTAAAGTAGCCCGAGACCCCACGACTCACCACGAGACCGCCCCCTCCTCGAAAGCAACCCTCGGATCACTTCTCTTTCTCGTTTTTCCGTATCTGGTAGATAACATTCCAACTCGTCGGGTTGGCCTGGGTCCACGGTTTCAAGGTAAGGAGCGCCTCAAGGGGTTTCTTTTTGGAGCGCGTTCTCTTCGGTCAGTATCGACCTGTTGTCTATGACCGGGATTGAAGGGGAGGAAATGCAAGATCTGCGGCCACCAATGACTTACGGCCTGCCGGGCTCGATGCCTTGTAATAGTGCCGCCGCGGCAGCCGGCAACTTCCATTCATCATCGTCTAGCCTATTCCGCCTTCCGACAGAGGACCACGTCGAGATAGCGCCCTACCTGCCGATCCCGGACATGTACGCCATGGCCATGTCCATGGCCTGCCGCGCCGCTACCTCAGTCTTCGACACGAATCATGGTGCCTACATAGAGAAGAAACCAATTCAGCACCTGCTACAGCTAACTCTGCACCGCGGATATCCCTACCAGTTCCAGATGCTTCTCGATCGATGTTCGCCATCGACATTAACCAGTCCGGACGACTTGGCGTAGAATTCGGGGTGGATCAGTTCTGTGGGGGACGCGGATGATCCGGCGAATGCTAGGTGGCTTTCTACGCAGCGCAGCGCGCTACGGTATGCGACGCTGTTCCCCAAAAATTCACCCGGTGTTTTTACAAATCCCATTAACATGGCAGCCGCTACTGGTTGCTTCTTCAAGGTTAAATTTCGGCTTCTGCCCCCGATTACTGACTCTTGAATAGGCGACGTGGCACCGCTACGCCAGATGCTGGATCGGATCGCCGGAAGAGCTGGCGGAGATCTTCAAATTGTCGAGAGAACAGATCCAACGACCCCGACCGAACTGCCAGCTTGTAGGATCGGACCGCTACATTGGGCGGCGCTGTACGGCCGTACAGGACTTTTCGTGTTCTCAAGGGATGGTACGATCGTTATTATCCGGCGAGACTCCGCCGGATCGTCAATTCTCCAGGTGAAACCAGCGTATTGCATTGCGCTGCACTCTCTCTCCATCACCCGGGCAGAAGGAGCGGAGACATATTGAAGATTATCAACATCGTGATTCCACTGCTACCCGATGGCATCAGTTTCGGGTACCCGTCGCCACTATATTACGCCCTCACGTCTAGACATGCCGATCAGTATTGTGGGGGCTCTCCTCTCGTTCTGCCGCTTAAACGCCCACGAAGAGGATGTCTGAGACGAGCGGAATGCGATATACGCAGAGGTGCTTCCGAACCCCCACATTCCGTACCCTCCTCTCCGCGGGCCTTTCTGTGAACAGCCGCCTTCTCACCGAAATGGCCGTGACGGTGGCAAAGCCACCTGTGGACGGTCGGGAGGGTTAACACAGGGCAGGGCAAGCCTGAACTTCAACCTGGCTCTCAAACGCGCGTCGCAAGCCACGAGGGATGAATTAGTGCATCATGTCTTGGATGCGGTGCTCCCAGCTCATCGCCGGTGTACCAGTCACAGTGACGCTACCCGCTCAATCATTATCATGTCAGACAACCGCTGTTATTTCGATAAGGAGCATACACGGTTTCAGGGGCTGACTCCTCAGTAATATCTTCTTTGGTTGGGCGACACTCATTGGGATCGCGCCACAAGAGCCTCACTTTCCCGAACGCTTCGGTGGATGATCAAAGCGTTCGGGGAAGACACCTCCGTCTTCACCCACAACGGTCAATATGGGCAAGCTCTTTGGCCTCACTCTGAGGCTATGCCGGGGGGCGGGGGTGAAGCAGGACGAACGTGCTTCCTTGCTGCGGTTCTCCCCTCCGCGGGCTGGCTGTCCACCTCGGAAACGCGGCCGATCTCGATGATATTTTTACCCATCCCTACGTCGCTCCGGAAACGGGGGTTCCGCTTGCACTCCGCGCTCTCTTCTCCCATCGCCGCTGCGATCGTCCATATGTGGCCAGGGTCTTACAGTGTCGTGCAGATCTGAGGAAGGTATTCGAATACATCCGCAGCCTGAGGGGAAACGAACGAAGCCAGCAATGGCTTTTGAAGGCGGTGCGAGGGACGCTTTCTAAGGTTGCCAACTCGTCCGTCAGCACAGAGCTCAGGCCGGAGATGGTGGAGGAATTGACGAGATGGGAAACGAGGTAGTGGTGTGGTTTGAGGGTTAGGGCGATGCGGGCTGTGTCGGAAGGTGCAGGGTCGGCAGGGCTATGTAGCTGGTGGAGAGGTTAGGAAGTGAGGGAGGAGTTTGACAGATGCATCCTTGGTTGTGTTTGCTGAGTAGACAGAGTAGCTAGTCGCTTCTGGAGCCGGGTAGACCACGGACCAGCATGTAAACGCAGAGAGATTATCGTTTGTTCCTGGCCACCATGAAATCATCCTCAAGCCCGATACCAGTAACCACCGCATCTCTCAATCTGGCGGCTCAGATGCTCGGATGCGGGCCAGTATATTCCGCCATCCTTCCCGTATCCATGGAGAATCTTTGAATCTCATGGACAGCGGTCGGATCAATCAAGTCGAGTAGTCCCCCAACCGCTGGGTATTTGACGGAAGAATTCTGGTTGAAGGACTACAATTTTGGAAACTCGGCTGCGACATAAGCTGAGTAGGTAGTTGGTTGGCTATCAGTAATTCATGGGCCTTCGGGGCTGCTTTCATTGGCTGACGATTTGGCCACGTATTGATACTATACACAGAATCCACAGCTATCTGAAAGCTCAAATAATCGATGACGTTCTCTTTCTATGCAGCAAAGCGGGTCCCCATACATCTTGTTCTCGGTAACTCGGGCACAAGGCCGCAGGTAAGCGACCGGGTCGGCCGGCGGTTGGAATCAGCCCCGAATGCTCTGGCGCTCCAAGTGTTTCCATCTATTATCTTTGGGCGTCAATTCTGACATCAGTGCTTCCGTTTCTCAGGGAGAAAAGGTACACAATGCCCGTCGTTTTACTAAAGTGGTACACAATACCCCCATCGGTACAGGGTGCCCGCACCACGCTAAAAGAAAATAATTCTTCGGTTGCCAAGCAAGAAATAGAAAATGAGA
>Ga0307508_10003933_pt1 | contig 14744 bp, 10 predicted proteins | sample 9_EM_MG_FD_203089 | JGI IMG/M metagenome (GOLD analysis project Ga0307508, IMG submission 203089) | Populus trichocarpa ectomycorrhiza microbial communities from riparian zone in the Pacific Northwest, United States - 9_EM | ecosystem: Host-associated > Plants > Roots > Unclassified | place... | reverse complement strand
GTCCTGGCCCAGACGCTGATCCTGCGCAAGCGGTGGCCCGAGGCGCTCGACCAGTTCCGGGCGATAGGCGTCCACGCGACCGGATTCCCCTGGTCCCGCCTCGGCGACGAGCCCCGGCGCGAATTCCTGGAGATGCGCACCGGCGTACGCGTCCAGCTGGCCTCCACCGTCCGCCTCTGGGCCAAGCCCGGCGGCCCTTACACATAGGCTTGCCGACTGTGACCGCTCGCATCCCGCTCTTTCCGCTCAATTCGGTACTGTTCCCCGGCCTCGTGCTGCCGCTGAACGTCTTCGAGGAGCGGTACCGCGCTCTCGTACGCGACCTGATCGCCCTCCCGGAGGAGGCGCCCCGCCGCTTCGGCGTCGTCGCCATCCGCGACGGCCACGAAGTCGCGAAGGGCACCCAGGACGAGGGCGCGGCGGCCGGCTTCGGACCGGACCCGGCCCAGGCGTTCTTCACGGTGGGCTGCGCCGCCGAGGCCGCCACGATCGGCGAGCGCGAGGACGGCGGCTTCGAGATGGTCGCCAGCGGCACCACCCGCTTCCGGCTGCTCTCGGTGGACGCGAGCGGCCCCTACCTCGTGGGCGAGATCGAGGACCTGCCCGAGCAGCCCGGCGAGGGATCCGGCGCCCTGGCCGCCGGGGTCGCCCGGGCCTTCCGTACGTACCAGAAGCGGATCGCCGGCGCCCGCGAGCGCACCCTGACCTCCGGCTCCGGCCGCGATCTGCCCGACGAGCCGTCCGTACTGTCCTTCCTGGTCGCCGCCGCGACCGTCCTGGACACCCCCGCCAAGCAGTCCCTCCTCGAAGCCCCGGACACCGCCACCCGGCTGACCGAGGAGCTGCGCCTGCTGCGCCGCGAGGCCGCCGTGATCGGTAAGCTCCGCACCCTGCCCGCCGTCGAGCTCACGAGACAGGCCCCCAGCCCCAACTGAGCCCCAACTGAAGGAAGTCCACGGGTACATGGCCAAGAAGAAGTCCCCGTCCGGCTCCGGCGGCACCCCCGCCACCGTGGTTCTGGAGAAGGCCGGCACCGCCTTCACGGTCCACGCCTACGACCACGACCCCTCCGCCGCCCTCGGCTACGGCGAGGAGGCCGCCCAGGCCCTCGGCACCTCCCCCGAGCGGGTCTTCAAGACCCTGCTCGCCGACATCGACGGCTCCCTCACCGTGGCCGTCGTCCCCGTCGCCGGCTCGCTCGACCTCAAGGCCCTCGCCGCCGCCACCGGTGGCAAGCGCGCCGCCATGGCCGACCCGGCCGCCGCCGAGCGCACCACCGGCTACGTCCGGGGCGGCATCTCACCCCTGGGGCAGCGCAAACGGCTGCCGACGGTCGTGGACGCCTCCGCCCTGGGCCACGACACGGTGTTCGTGTCGGCGGGCAAGCGCGGCCTTGAGGTGGAGCTCGCCCCGGCCGATCTGGTGGCGCTCACGGGGGCCGTGACGGCGCCCATCGGCCGGGCCTGAACCGACGTGACCTGACAGCGGTCGCACAGACCTGTCAGGGCACCGGCACAGCCGGCTCGGCGAGGATCTCCCGTAACGCAGCTACATCACAGTCACGCGGAAGGGAAGTCCGTCATGCGCAACCTCGGAATTGTCGCCAAGGTGCTGGCCGCCGTCGTCATCGGCCCCACCGCCACGCTCGCGGCCGCCCTCGACGAGGCCAACAGGGCCCCGGCTCACACGACCGGGGCGGCAGCCGACCCCGCCTGACCTCTGGACGCGCCCCGCAAGCGGGCGCACTCTGCGAAAGACGCGGGCGCATGCCCGCGAGGCAGGGGGCAGGGACGGTGTCAAAACGCACGCGCAAGCGCAAGTGGCGGCTCAGGAAGCGCCGGGCGAACCACGGCAGGCGCCCGGCGTAAGGATCAGGCCTGTGGGGTGGTGTCCGTCGGCTCCGGGATGTCCCAGTCCGGCAGCGGCTCGGGGTCACGGGGGCCGAAGGCCGTGGTGATGCCGAGGTGGGCCAGGGTGGACGCGATCGGCCAGACCAGCAGAGCCCCCTTGGCGTGCAGCTCCAGCGGGGCGTCGAAGACCTTGTTGTTCCCGACCGCCTTGGCCTGCGAGACCAGGTCCTCCGGTCCCAGCCAGATCCCGAGGCGCCAGCCGATGACCGCCCCGAGCAGCGAGCCGGTCGCCAGGCCGATCACGACCGCCACACCGCCGGTACGGAAGCGCCAGAAGACCAGAATCGCGCTGATCACCCCGAGGGCCAGCGACAGCAGCATGAACGTGCCGTCGATGCCCGCCACCTGCTCGCCCTCGGCGTCCTGCAGGTAGACGGCGCCGTCGTTGGCGTACACGGGGACGCGCGGGGCCAGCCACAGCCACAGCAGCCCCAGCGCCACTCCGAAGACGACCGCCACCAGCGCGTTGAGACGCGCTGCGCGGAGGATGCTCACGTCGGCCCTCTCCGGCGCCGGTTCGCCAACGTGCTGCGGCCATGCGGCCTGGTCGTGGTCATGAGGGGTCAGTGGTGCGGTCACCTGGCCATCGTGCCAGGTTCTCCTGTGCGGCGTGTCACCGGCAGGCGGCCCGCCGGTACGCCCAGGTCGCCACCGCCAGCGACACCGCGCCCACCGCCGCGCACACCGACAGGTCCCCGGCCATCGCGAGCCAGTCCGGATGCGGGTCGAAAGCGCGGGCCAGCGCCTCGACGCCGTACGTGGACGGCAGCACATCCCGTACCCAGTCCACCGGCTCCGGCAGGTTCGCGGCCGGCAGCACGCCCAGCAGCAGCGCCGCGGACATGCCCAACTGACCGAACAGCGTGGCCAGTTCCTGGCGCGGCGCCAGCAGCCCCAGCGCCGCCCCGAGCCCCGACAGCGCGGCCCCGGCCAGCGGGATCACCGCCGCCAGCACCCACAGGTTCGCCAGCGGCAGCTGGAAGAGCACGCAGCCCACCGCCGCCGTCGCGACCGTCCCGGGCACGGTGAAGGACGCGTACGCCCCCGCCGCCCCCAGCACCACGGCCGCCGGCGGCACCGGCAGCGTCGCGTAGTGGTCCAGCCCGCCGGAGGCACGCAGCTGGCCGAAGTACTGCGCCAGCAGATTCAGCGCCACGAAGGCGACGACCAGCACGCTCGACCCGGCGACCACGGAGCGGGCCTCGCTGCCGCCGTCGACCACGCCACGCATGAGGATCATGATCCCCACGGACTGGAAGGTCGCCACGAACAGCAGCGGGATCCGCGCGACCTTCGCCCTCGACAGCTGCGCCCGGTACACCGCTCCCAGCGCGGGCAGCAGCCGCGCGCGCGGCGCCAGCGGCGCGGCCTCGCCGCCGGGCCAGAGGTCCGCCGTGTTGGGTACGGGGCGCGCGACAGCGTTCGTTTCCGCTCCCGCGGAGGTCACAGTCATGCCGCGCCGCTCCTCTCCGCCGGGGCCGCCGGGTCGGCCGGGTGCGCCGGGGCCGCCGGGTGCCTGCTCACGCCTTGACCAGTCCCTTCTGGCGACCGCCCAAGGCCAGGTACACATCTTCCAGGCTCGGCGTCGCCAGCGTGAAATCGTCCAGCGCCGCGAACGCAGGACCGCCGGTCACCTCGGCCACCACCGCGCGGGCCCGCGCCTGCGGCAGCCGCAGCGTCCAGCGGCGGCCCGAGACGGTGGCGCTCTCGCGCAGCGCCGCGATCTCCGCCACCTGCAGTGGCGGCTCGTCCCGCCACACCAGGTCCAGCCGGACCTCGTCCGCGACCAGCGCCTTCAGCCCGGCGGGCGTGTCGCAGGCGATCACCCGGCCGCCGTCCATCACCGCCACCCGGTCGAGCACCGTCTCCGCCTCGATCACGTTGTGCGTGACCAGCACCACCGTCGCCCCGTGCTCCGCCCGGCGCCGGTCCACCGCCGCCCACACCGCCCGGCGGGCCACCGGGTCCATCCCCGTCGTCGGCTCGTCCAGCACCAGCACCGGGCGCTCCCCCACCAGCGTCGCCGCGAAGCACGCCAGCCGCCGCTGCCCGCCCGACAGCCGCTTGATGGCCCGCGCCGCGATCCCGGTGAGCCCCAGCTCCTCCAGTACGGCGTCCCGCTCGGCCCGCGCCGTCCGCGTGTCCAGCCCGCGCAGCCGGCCCGTCGTCTCCGCCGCCAGCGCCACCGTCAGCTCGTCCAGCGCGATCGATTCCTGGCCCAGGTATCCCATCAGGCGCGCGGCTCGCTCCGGATGCCGTACGAGATCGTGGCCGAGCATCGCGATCGCCCCCGCGTCCGGGCGCAGCAGCCCGGTCAGCTGCCGTACGAGGGTGGACTTGCCCGCCCCGTTCGGCCCCAGCAGCCCGAAGATCTCCCCGCGCCGCACGTCCAGGTCGATCCCGTCGCTGGCCCGCACCGCGGCTGTCGCCGCGCCGCGGCGCCCGCGCACCGCCGGATAGCTCTTCACCAGCCCGCGCACACGGACCACCGTGTCGCGCGCGGCCGACGCCTGGTCCGTGCCCTTGCTCACGAGCACCGAGCCTACGCGCTCCGCACCGCCCTTCTCCCCCGGACCCCGGCTTCCGATCAGCCCTCCGGGGTGGGGGCCGCGGGGGCGGGCGCGTGGTCCGCGACGGACCGCGCGTCGATCTCGCGCCAGAAGCCCGCGCGGATCGCGTAACGGTCGTGCTCGTCGATCTGGTCGTCCTTGTGCGCGAGGAGCCCGAAGCGCGCCGCGTACCGGAGCAGCTCGCCGTCGATCCGATGAGGGACGCGCGGGTACTCCACCGAGAGCTGCTGTACGAGCCCGGAGTCGGCCAGCCGCGCGATCCAGCGGCGCGCGAAGACCTGGCCGACCTCGAAGGGGTCGCCGGAGACCGTGGTGATGTCCTCCTCGCGGTCCGCCCAGCGCTGCTCGGCGGTGGTCAGCTGGGCGAGCATCGGCAGGTTGCTGTCCGCTGTGTCGGGGGCGGCGACCATGCCTTTGTCGGAGGACCAGCGCAGCGTGGCGCTGGGGGCGGCGGAGGCGGCGGATGCGGCGGGCGCGGGGTGGGGGGTGCGCAGGGCCGCGAGGTCCTTGGGGGTGGGCACGATCTTGCCGCCGTGTCCGGCCGGCGGCTGCTCCGTCGCGGCGGCGCCGTTCTTCGAGGCCGCGGCGGGCTCGGCGGGGGCCGGCTCCGCGTGGCCGCGCGCCGAGTCGGGCAGCGGCGCCGAGAGGATCGCCGCGATCTCGGGCCTCGGCGAGGGCGGCGCACACGGGCCGGCGACCTCCCGGGCGCGGATGGCCCGGATGATCCACTCCCGGTCCAGCACCCGTCGCTCGTCCGCCTCGGCGACCAGGTCCTCGGACTGGTTGTAGTCACCGTCCGCCGCCTGGACGGCCCACAGGTGCACCGCGACCCCGTGTTCCTTGGCCGACATCATGCCCGGCAGCAGATCCCCGTCCCCGGTCACCAGCACCACGTCCGAGCAGGCCCGGTTCCGGGCGAGCTCCGACAGCTCGGCGTGCATGGCCGCGTCGACGCCTTTCTGCGCCCACCGTCCGTCCGTACGGGTGAGCGCGCCCAGCCTGACCGTCACCCGCGGCATCACCCGCAGCCGCCGGTGCTCGGGCTGCGGCACCCGGTCGGGGGCCCCGTCGAACCAGTAGATCCGCAGCAGCGGCTGGCCCGTCTCCAGCTCGGCCCGCTCCCGCAGCCCGGCCACCACAGCGGCATGATCGACGGTGATCCGGGACCGTGAGGGCTCTCCGGCCAGCAGGCTCGCGGCGGCGCCCAGCAGGTAGCCGGCATCCACCAGGACGACGCAGCGGTCCATCGGTCTCACCCTCTTTTCCGGTGTCCTGACGTCCCCCCGGTATGGATATTCCTACGAGTCTGCCCGAACCCGGTGGGGTTGGTAGCCCGAACTCGATCACCGGCGTGGCGGTCCAGGCCATTTCCGGCTATTCCCGGCGTCCTCACCCACCAACTGCCCGAAATGCGACCTTCGTACTCTCGTGCAAGCCTGAGTGCTGCCCGTCATCCAAGGATTCCCCCAAGGAGGAACGATCATGGGCAAGAACAAGAACCGCGGCGAGCGCACCGGACAGCAGCACGGCCGCCATGCGGCCTCCACGCCGACCGAGGATACGCAGAAATCCACCGCTCCCCAGGAGCAGACCGTCCCGGTCCCAGGCGCCGAGCAGCACGTCTCGCACAAGCGCACCAAGAAGTTCGGCCACAACTAGCGATCTGAAGCACGCGTCGGGCTCCCACCAGCGCCTCAGCGCCGGTGGGAGCCTCTTCTGTGCCGCTTGCGCCGTCCCCGGGCCGTTGCGCGTGCGTGAGGCGGTGAGGTCCTATCGCGCGGTCGGCCGACAGCCGGTTTCAGTGGACTGGCCGTGCAGGTAGCGGGACTGTTCCAGAGGGGTGAGAGTGGTGTCGACGGCCGCGCAAATGTCGCGAATTGCGCGAGCCGGGTCGGGCAGGTCGACGTTCCACAGCCCGACGGAGCTGCCTGTGCTGATGGCCAGGGTCCGTCCGTCCGGGCTGAACGCCACTGCTGCGACCGAGCGGGTCGGCAGGGTGATCCTGGTCTGGCTGGTGGCGAGGTCCCACAGCTGGACTCCTCTTACGCTGCCTGCGGCCAGGGTGCGTCCATCGGGGCTGAAAGCCGGCGCCCCCACCTCACCGCTGACACTGAAGCTGTCCTCGACCTGACCGGTGCGCGCATCCCACGTCTTCACGGACCCGCCGCTGCTTGCGGTGGCCAGGGTGTGCCCGTCCGGGCTGAACGCGAGGGACAGCGGGCTCCGGGCGCCCGGCTTGATGATGCGCTGTGCGCGGCCGGTTGCGGCGTCGAGCAGCGTGACCTCGTCGCTGGCCTCGACGTCCACGACGGCAAGCGTGCGGCCGTCCGGGGTGAATGCCACCGCCCTGACGGGTCCGTCGTGGCCGGTGTGGGCGGTGAGTAGTGCGCCGGTTGAAAGGTGCCAGATCCGCACCGATCCCTCCGCCCCGACGATGGCGAGCCGTGTCCCGTCGGGACTGAAGGCCCCCGTGTCGATGGCGCCCAGGGCTCGGCTTTGGCGAAGGCGGCCCGTGGCGACATCCCGGACCTCGATCACCCCGTTCTTGACGGCCCTGGCAGCCAGGGCGCGCCCGGTCGGGCTGAAACCCACAGCCCCGAGGCGGGAAACCGTGACGGGCAGCTGCTCTCCCCGGAGTGCCAGGTCGGTGTCGAGCGCCAGTGTGGCTTCGCGATCGCCGGTCCTGACATCCCAAACCTGTACCGACCCACGGCCGGGCGGCCCTTGGCGAACCGTGGCCACCGTGCGTCCGTTCGGACTGAATGCCATGTCGGCGATGTACGTGCCGGCAGGGCCTGGCAGAGTGGCCTGCGGGTAATCAGCGGACAGGTCGTGGACGCGGACGGTCGGGTCCAAGTTGCTGCTGGTGACCAGGGTGCGGCCGTCCGCGCTGAGGGCCACCTGCATGGCCCCCCGTCCGTGGTGACCGGCGGTCACGGTGGCCAGCGCAGTGCCGGAGGCGGTGTCCCACAATCGCACCTTGTCCCCAGAGCCCGGGATGGCGAGGGTCCGCCCGTCCGGGGCGAAGGCCATCCCGTTCGACCCGATGGGACCGTCCGTGATGGTGCGCCTGACGATGCCGGTGGCCACCTCTCGCAGTTGCACCGAACCGTCGGCGCGGACAACCGCGTATGTCCGGCCGTCAGGGCTGAAAGCCACCGCGTCGCTCTTGGTTTGGTCTCCGTGGGCGGTCCGGGTGCGGCCGGTGGCCACGTCCCACACCCGCACCCGTCCGTTCAGGCTTGCCGCGGCGACGGTACGCCCGTCAGGGCCGAAGGCGACAGCCTGCGGGTCGGAACGCCTGGTGAAGCGCATATGGCCGGTGGCCACGTCCCACACCCGTACAGCCGCCGGGGAGGCGGCGGCCGCGGTACGACCGTCAGGGCTGAAGGCCATCCCGCGTACCGAACCGTCGGGGACGGTGAGAGTTCTGAGTTTCCTGCCGGTGACCGGATCCCACAGACCTATCAACCCGCCGGTGGCGACAGCGAGGGTGCGTCCGTCGGGGCTGAACACCGCGACTTCGCTGGCGTTGTGGCCAGTGAACGTGTGCCGGAGTCGGCCTCCAGGCAGATCCCAGATCCGTATTCTGCCGTCACCGCTGTGGGCGGCGAGGGTGTGTCCGTCCGGGCTGAGGGCGATGGAATCCACGGGTTTGGTGCCGCTGATCAGGCGCTTGCGCAGCGGTAGCGCCGCGGCGGCATACAGGGCGGCGGTCGCTTCGCGGGTCGGGCTGGTCCGGTAGGCATGGACGGCGAGCAGTGAGGCAAGGTCGGGGTCGGAGTCCAGCAACGCACTGGACTGGGCTGCCAGTTGCCGGGACTGGGCCAGGTGCTGGGCGGTGACCGCGCTCTGCCACTGCCCCACGGCGAGTCCGGCGGCGACGAGGGCAAGGCACAGGGCGGCGGTGACCGCGGTGAGTACCAGCCGGTGCCGGCGACGGCCCTTCTGCTCGTGGTCGCGGCTGGCGTCGAGGAAGGCGTGCTCCAAGTCGGTCAGGTCCTCGCGCGGTGCGCCGCCGAAGTGTTCCTGGGCGGCAGCGAGCCGGCTTCCCCGGCGCAAAGCGCCCTTTTCGCGACCCAGTTCCTGCCAGGCGTGGGCCGCTTCGGTCAGGTCCCGGTGCACACGCAGGCGTTCTCGGTCTTCCTCGATCCACCCGCGCAGCCGGGGCCAGGCCGTGATCAGGGCCTCGTGGGCCATCTCAACCGCGCCGCCGTCCAGGGTGAGCAGCCGCGCCCCGGCGAGTGCCTCCACCACCTGGGCGGTGTCATCCCGGCCGGTGCCGAGCAGTTCCGCGCGCTCGACGGGACGGCGGGTGTCGGGGGTGCCGTCGCCGGGGGCAACCATGCGTAGCAACACCCGGCGGGCGGCAGCCGCCTGCTCTTCGGTGAACCGGTCGTAGACCTTCTCGGCGGTGTTGGCGATCGCGCCGTCCAGGCATCCGGCCGCCTCGTACCCCGCCATGGTCAGTGTCTTGCCGCGGCGGCGGCGCCAGGTCTCCAGCAACGCATGGGACAGCAGCGGCAGCCCGCCCGGCGCGTCGGCGACCTCCTTGACCAGCCGGGCGGTCAGGGCACGTTCCACGGTCAGCCCGGCGGCCGTGGCCGGCTTGACGACGGCGTCGCGCAGTTCCGCCTGGCTCATCGCTCCGGCCAGGAGGTTGGCATCGCGCAGTGCGTCGGCCAGGTCGCGGTGCTCGGCGCAGTGGCCGTAGAAGTCGCCGCGCACCGCCAACAGCACCCGCAGGCGGCTCTCGGGCTGCCGGGCTATCAGCAGCAGATCGATGAAGCGAGCGCGCTCTGCCTCATCGTGGCAGAGGGTGAAGACCTCCTCGAACTGGTCGACGATCACGAACGTGTCCGCCCCGGCGCTGCCGTCGCGGGGAATTGCGGGTGTGAGGAGGGGTGTGTGGCTGCGGGCGGGGCGTTCGCCCGGCGTGAGGACCCGGATCGCGGCCGGGCGGGGCTCCTGAGCGCGCCGGAGGACGGGTATCAGGCCGGCCCGCAGCAGGGAGGACTTGCCGCTGCCGGAGGGGCCGAAGACCGCGGCGAACCGCCGACGGCGCAGCAGGTCGACCAGGTCGGCGGTGAGCTGTTCCCGGCCGAAGAACAAGCCTCGGTCCCTGGTCTCGAACCGTGCCAGGCCCCGGTACGGCGTGAGTGATCCGTCCTCGTCCCGAGAGCCGTCACCGGCGGACTCCTCCACGGCCTCCTTCCACCGGGCCTCCCATTCCGCCAGGTCTCCACCGCACGCCCCCGCATAGGCCAGGGCCACCGGCAGCGTCGGCAACTGCTCGCCCGCTGCCGCCTGCGACAGCGTGGTCATCGAGTAGCCCGCCCGCTGGGCCAGCGACCGGTAGGTGATCCCGGCCGCCTCCGCCCTCAGCTTGCGTAACTCAAACGCGAACCGCTGCACCGGACCCGCCGCCGGATCCACCGGCACCTCACGACGCCCCGCCACACCTTCACCCCCTCCAGCCACCCCTGCGTCAGAGCGGGCAGCCGATCCATGCACCTCTATGACACCCGACAGGCTCGGGCACCCCGTTTCTTTGTTCGGCCGCCAGAACGGTACTGCCGAACAATGCTCCAGCCGTTGGAATGAATGAGTGCACAGCCCCTTCTTTGACCAGGTGCAGCCACTGAACATCACACGGGTGATCGCGGCGTAAACCACCCCGTCAGGACCCGTTGCGGACCACGCCGGCGCCCGCCTTACGACAAACCCAACGAACACCTCACCAAAGAGGACAATATCCACGCATGGAACCCCAGCCCCTCGTTCCTGCTTCACCGGCACGATCACTCTCTGTCGCATCACGATTACTGGAGGCCATCACGACGGCCGGTCCGTCGCGGTTGGGCTGGCTTGACGCTTTGCGTGGCATCGCCGCACTCGTCGTGGTGTTCGACCACTCGTCGTATACCTTCATGGCGGACTTCCGGCGGGAGTTGATGCCGCAGTTCAACACCAGCCGCTACGGCATCATGGTGTTCTTCCTGGTGAGCGGCTACATCATCCCCGCGTCGCTGGAGCGCCGGGGCTGCGTCCGGACGTTCTGGATCGGACGGATCTTCCGTGTGTACCCGCTGTGGGCGGCTGTCGTCACGGTGCTCCTTGCCGTCAACCACCTGGGCATTGCGGAGCTGCGTGACTTCGGCCAGCAGAGCGCCGCCACCGTGGCTGTCGCCCACGCCACGATGCTCCAGGAGTTACTGGGGACACCCAATCTCCTGCTCGTCCTGTGGACGCTCTCCTACGAGATGTCCTTCTACCTGCTGGTCGTCGCCCTCTTCACGGTTCGCCTTCACCGGCAGTCCGCGGCGGTCGCCGTCATCTTGGCCGTGCTCGCCGCTGTGAGCGTGACGGCAGGGGTGGTGCTGCCGGCCTCTGCCCTGTCCGGGCTGGTCGGCACCGGCCCGCTGATCGCGTATGCCTCGATCGCCATGGGGGTCGCCATCTGCTGCGCAAGCGCCGGGTCACCCGGGCTCCGGGGGTTCGGGGGTGTGCTGGGCGGGGTGCTGGCGCTTGTCCTGGTCCTGTTCAACGGGACGGTCCCGCTGTGGGAGGGCCTGGTGATCCTGGCCGTGATGTTCCTCGGCACCGCCGTCTACCGTGCCGAGAACGGTCAAAGCACCTGGCGCCATGCGGCTGGCACTGCCGTCATGGTGGTCACCTGTGCCGTGGGGAGTGCGTACTGGTACGGGGACGATGACCACTTCACACGGCGCGGCTGGATCGTCGCCTTCCTGCTGGCCGTGCTCACCTTCGGCGGCGGACTGGCGTCGCGCCGCCGACGCCTACCGCGGATGCTGACCGGATTGGGAACGATCAGCTACTCGGTCTATCTGGTGCATCCGGTGGTGCTGGCGGTGATCGACAGCACCATCGGCCGACGGCGGCAGGACAGTCTCGCGCTCGAAGTGGCGTTCTTCACCGTGCTGCTGCCCCTGTGCCTGCTGACCCACCATTACATCGAAGCGCCGAGCCAGACCTGGGGCCGCAGGTTGGCACGCCGCGTGCAGCCACCGTGACGAGCGGAGTACCGCCAGGCCGACAGAGGGGCACGCCCGTTGCGCGGGCGTGCCCCTCGGGCGTTCGGGTGCTCGGGCGATTCAGCCTGCCTGTTGCTGCTGGGCGACGCCCAGGCAGGTCGGGCCGAGGAGTTGCTTGAGGTCGCCGAAGAGGGCGGGGTCGGCGGTTACGCGGTGGCGGTCGAGGCGTAGGACGGTGGTCTTGCGGGCGCCTTGGAGGCGGACGCGGACCTCGGTGTTGCCCTTGTGGCTGGCGAGGACCTCGCCGAGGCGGGCGACCAGGGGCGGGGTGACCTTGACGGTGGGGATGGAGATGGTGACGGGGGCGTCCCGGCCGGCGTCGGTGAGGTCGGGGACCATCAGCTCCATGGCGACCAGGCGCGGGATGTCCTCGCGCTTGTCGAGGCGGCCCTTGACGAAGACGATCGAGTCCTCGACGAGCTGGGTGGAGACGAGCTGGTACGAGGCGGGGAAGAACATGCAGTCGATGGAACCGGCCAGGTCCTCGACGGTGGCGATGGCCCAGGCGTTGCCCTGCTTGGTCATCTTGCGTTGCATGCCGGAGATGATGCCGCCGATGGTGACGATCGCGCCGTCGGAGTAGTCACCGCCGTTGAGGGCGGCGATGGCCGCGTCGGTCTTGTCGTTGAGGACGTGCTCGATGCCGAAGAGCGGGTGGTCGGAGACGTAGAGGCCGAGCATCTCCCGCTCCTGGGTGAGCAGGAAGCCCTTCTCCCACTCGTCCTCGCCGATCGGGGTGTCCAGGCCGAAGGCGGTGCCCGAGTCGGCGTCGTCGCCGCCGAGGTCGCCGAAGAGGTCGAACTGGCCCTCGGCCTCCTTGCGCTTGACGGCGACGACGTTGTCGATCATCGACTCGAAGACCGCCGACAGGCCCTTGCGGGTGTGGTTGAGCTCGTCGAAGCCGCCCGCCTTGATCATCGATTCGACGGTCCGCTTGTTGCAGACCACGACATCGACCTTGTCCAGGAAGTCGGGGAAGGACTCGTACTTCCCCTTCGACTTCCGGCAGCGCACGATCGACTCCACGACGTTCTGCCCGACGTTGCGGACGGCGGTGAGGCCGAAGACGATCGTGTCGTCGCCGCGCGGGGTGAAGTTGGCGTCCGACTCGTTGACGTCCGGCGGCAGGACCTTGATCTTCATGCGGCGGCACTCGTTGAGATAGAGCGCCATCTTGTCCTTGTCGTCCTTGACCGAGGTCAGGAGCCCGGCCATGTACTCGGCCGGGTAGTTCGCCTTCAGGTAGGCGGTCCAGTAGGAGACCAGTCCGTACGCGGCCGAGTGGGCCTTGTTGAAGGCGTAGCCGGCGAAGGGGACCAGGACGTCCCAGACGGCCTGAATGGCGGCGTCGGAGTAGCCGTTCTTCTTGCAGCCCTCCTGGAAGAAGGCGAAGTTCTTGTCGAGCTCCTCCTTCTTCTTCTTGCCCATGACGCGGCGCAGGATGTCGGCCTCGCCGAGCGAGTACCCGGCGAGGATCTGGGCGGCCTTCTGCACCTGCTCCTGGTACACGATGAGGCCGTAGGTGACGCCGAGGATCTCCTTGAGGGGCTCCTCCAGCTCCGGGTGGATCGGGGTGATCTCCTGCTGCTTGTTCTTGCGCAGCGCGTAGTTGATGTGCGAGTTCATGCCCATCGGGCCTGGCCGGTACAGGGCCGAGACGGCGGAGATGTCCTCGAAGTTGTCGGGCTTCATCATGCGCAGGAGGGAGCGCATGGGGCCGCCGTCGAACTGGAAGACGCCGAGGGTGTCACCGCGCCCCAGCAGGGCGTATGTGTTGGGGTCGTCCAGCGGGAGGGACAGCAGGTCGATGTCGATGCCCTTGTTGGCCTTGATCGACTTGACCGCGTCGTCCATGATCGTCAGGTTGCGCAGGCCGAGGAAGTCCATCTTCAGCAGGCCGAGCGACTCACAGCTCGGGTAGTCCCACTGGGTCACGACCGCGCCGTCGTTCTTGGGCGAGAAGATCGGCACATGGTCGATCAGCGGCTCGCTGGACATGATCACGCCGGCCGCGTGCACGCCCATCTGCCGGACCAGGCCCTCGATGCCGCGTCCGGCGTCGATGACCTTCTTCACGTCCGGCTCGTTCTCGTACATCGCCCGGACCTCGCCCGCCTCGCTGTAGCGGGGGTGGTCCTTGTCGAGGATGCCGGCCAGCGGGATGCCCTTGCCGAGGACGTCGGCGGGCATCGCCTTGGTGATCCGGTCGCCGACCGCGTACGGGTAACCCAGCACGCGGGCCGAGTCCTTGATGGCGTTCTTGGCCTTGATGGTGCCGTAGGTCGCGATCTGGGCGACCTTGTCGGAGCCGTACTTCTCGGTGACGTAGCGGATCACCTCGGCGCGCCGGCGTTCGTCGAAGTCGATGTCGACGTCGGGCATGGAGATGCGCTCGGGGTTGAGGAACCGCTCGAAGATCAGCCCGTGCGGGACGGGGTCGAGGTCGGTGATGCCCATCGCGTACGAGACGATCGAACCGGCGGCGGAGCCTCGCCCGGGGCCGACGGCGATGCCGTTGTTCTTGGCCCACATGATGAAGTCGGCGACGACGAGGAAGTACCCCGGGAAGCCCATCTGGATGATGGTGTCCATCTCGTAGTCCGCGAGCTTCTGCCGGTCCTCCGGGATGCCGCCGGGGAAGCGGCGCTGCATGCCGCGCATGACCTCCTCGCGGAACCAGCTGATCTCCGTGTACCCCTCGGGGACCTCGAAGCGCGGCATCAGGTTCTTGGACTCGAACATGCCGGCGGTGTCGATCCGGTCGGCGATGAGGCGCTGGGTGTTGCGGCAGCCGTCCTGCCAGGCGTCGGAGGAGTCGATCGCGTACATCTCGGCGGCGGACTTCAGGTAGTAGCCGGAGCCGTCGAACTTGAAGCGGCCGGGGTCGGACATGTTCGAGCCGGTCTGGATGCACAGCAGGGTGTCGTGGGCCGCCGACTCGTGCGGGTACGTGTAGTGCGAGTCGTTGGTGACGACGAAGGGCGCGCCGAGCTTCTTGGAGACCTCCATCAGGCCGTCGCGCGCGCGGCGGTCGATGTCGATGTCATGGTCCATGATCTCGACGAAGAAGTTCTCCTTGCCGAAGATGTCCTGGTACTCCCCGGCCGCCTTCAGCGCCTCGTCCATCTGCCCGAGCCTGATCCTCGTCGACACCTCGCCGGACGGGCAGCCGGTGGTGCCCATCAGGCCCTCGGCGTAGAGCGAAAGCA
>Ga0307508_10003932_pt1 | contig 14744 bp, 10 predicted proteins | sample 9_EM_MG_FD_203089 | JGI IMG/M metagenome (GOLD analysis project Ga0307508, IMG submission 203089) | Populus trichocarpa ectomycorrhiza microbial communities from riparian zone in the Pacific Northwest, United States - 9_EM | ecosystem: Host-associated > Plants > Roots > Unclassified | place... | reverse complement strand
TATTGGTATTTTTTTTATATTTATTAATTTTCTGATAGTAATTTTTTAATTTAATGATAACATCCAAAAGTATAAATAAAGTTGAAATATCAAATGACCAGGTGAACAATCTATATATATTTTAATAATTAAAAAACTCAGTGGACAATTATTGGCACATTATTTGGAGTTGATAATTTCTTGTACAATGAAGTGACTTAATTTGGAGGGTGCCTCCAAAGAAATTTTGTCAAGAAACTTATTTGCTTTCCTCCAATGTCAATCCTCAATTTGAATTATTTGGCTTTCAAATTGAAGAGCTCTCCTAATTATGATGAAGACTCTCGCATGGGACATATATATTAATTACCTTCGAGGAAGTAAATATTAATTATCATATGTATAGTAATTACCTTGCAGCATCAATAGACGTTGGAGGGACCTGATCTTCCATGAAAGTTACCACCCTTGTATCTCTGGTTATATATTCAAGGTGTACCTGACTGCCCAAACAGGTACTTCAGATAGGTGAGATTAAGAAAGCACACTTCATATGGCAGCAGCTTTTTTCTTTCCACTGGAAGTGAGTTAGGTCTGAGAAACTAAATTGTAAAGTTCGTACAAAGTTTTCTTTAGAGAATCCTAGGATGACTTCGGAATTGAATACAATCACACAACTCGCCTTTCACGTTATAATAAACCCTATAATGTATACATTAATTGCCCTGCAACACACACATTGTTTACCTGATGAACATCATGAATGAGTCTTGTTTGTTTGTACACTAGTCCTGTATATTGACTTCACAAAACTCATATTCTTGTGTTATCATTGTTTCTGATGGTGATGGAACTGTTCTCTGATATTCTAAGATATCAGACTTAGATTCAAGAGCTAAAGATCGCTGTTGAGAATTGATGAACTTGTCCTGCGCTGAAGACCGTTTCTTCTTTATTTATTATAGTCATTATCTTGTTAAAAAAACCTAGCTACACAGCTAGCTATCGACCCCTTGCTTTGTATTTTCCAATACGGGGGTGGTTTGGAGGCCCCCTCCCAAGAGGTGTTGCTCGAAGAAGAATAGTGGGAAAAATAGTGAAGACAGAAAAGGGTATGGAGCAAATACAAGAAAATTCATCCATAATTAAGAAACAAGTAATTAATTTGTTGTTAATAATTAGATAGCAGGTTGGATGCTTTACCCACCCAGAAGAAGGAAAAAGAAAAACAGTGAGATCCTATGGGTAGACAGGGCCCATGTATTTTGGCTACCTCGATGCAAATGCATGCATTTGAATTGTTCCACTATTGAATTTCTCATATTTTGATGTTTTTTTTTATATATTTATATATATAGATAGATATATACGAGTTTTTGATATACACATATTCCTTACACAGAGACGGTGGTTTAAGATTTTAGATAACTGAGTATATATAAGCTTTTTTGAACATTAAAGTAGGTGCTGTGGTGGTTGGTTCTATGTTCCTTGGTGATTTAATTGCTTTATCTTCAAACTCTGTCATCCAACCACAAAAAATATACCCAAGAAATGAAAAATAAGAAAATAAATAAAGAAAACAAACAAACAAAAACGCGAAGAGGACAAGGAGATATTTTTATTATTGAATTCATCAACAGGGACCCCTCCCCTCCACCACCCACATACAGTTCTCGTCATCATTTCTTTATATTTTTCGTTTACTAAGCTTTTGGGTCTTGGAAGGGAGACGTTTTTCTCGTTTTTCAGCTGATTGTGTGTATCTTTCGACACCCTCCGATGAAATCTTAATTTTTATTGTTTTTCTTTCCACTCTTTTTATAATAACACACACACCTTCCTCTTCTTCTCTTTCTCACAGACTCGCACTCTAAATAAGAAGAAAAAGGTTCCTTGTGGCTCATCAAAGATGCCCAAGGCATCAAATGATATGAAAAGGGAAGGTCAAATCACAGAACTTCCCTTGTTTTGATCTATTCGCAGGTACCTCACTCAAAAGCCATAAAAGAGAAAGAGAAGGAAGGTGTGTCTCTGCAAGTATACTATAAGAAAGATATATATGGAGTCCTCAAGTGCAGCAGAACTGATAGATAACAACCTCTAATGATATAGAAGATATACTTACACACCACAGTACCCCCACCACCAATCAAGAAAGAACACAATCAATATATATGTACTAGCACATGAATTAACTAGTCAAGTGATTTCCTGTTAGCGCAATTTTTTAATTTTTCTTCCTTCGTGTGAATAAAATGAGGGCTCATAAATACTTGTATGTTTGGATAATATGAGTGAATAAAGAAGGGTATCTTTCTCTTAGCCTTTTTAACCCCATCTTTCTCTTTACAACTCCTTTTCCTTCTCAAAGAGGGAGTTGCTGAGATTTGAGTCTGACAAAGGTCTTTCCTCTCAAGTAGTGAAGAGACTGTTAAATCCATAGATAGATCATACAAGAAACAGGTGGCTGTGTGTGCGTGCTCCTTTGTGTTTTTCAAGTATATATAAACACACACATATACGAGTGTCCTCCCCTTTCCTTATCTCATGTATTTTAGCCTCAACTGTATATACTTCCCTCTCTCCCTCCCTCTCAAAATTCATGGGCTTTAGGTCATTGTAAGTGAAAAATTGTTCTTTCCGCTTGAAGTGCAGATGATCATGAAGCACGTGCACACTCAGTTTTCCATCACAACAGGTTCCAATTATATAAAAACTAATACTATAATCAATTCTATCTCTCTCTTTCTCTTTCTCTATCAATCTCTGCACTATCTCTCTCTCTATCCCTATATATATAAACAACACCTCTCCTTAATCCACTCCCTTTCCCTCTTCTTTTCTAGTTCTTTCTTCTTCTGTTTCTAGGTGTTGTGTTGATTTTCAAGCTGTAGAAGATGGAAACGTATAAACATTAACAAACAAGAATTCTTTTAAAATCTTGATTTGATCGTACTATTAAAATCTTGTTCAAATGAATTCGCACAAGAAATTCTTTGATGATCTACACTTCAATTTTTTCTGGATTCCTCATGCATCCTCTTCTTGATTCACAGGCTTACAGTAAGAAGAGATCAACGCAGTTTCTATAAAACTCGATCCCATCTGTTTCTAACACTTCGTTTTTGATGGGTTGATCACAAATTCCACTCTCATAAAGGTAACATAAAAAACTCATTGAATTATACATATATGGGGTTGTCTGCATGTAGAAAGATGAGGAGTGGTGTGGATTTATGTTTGTACGTGTCTTTGGATTTGATATTTGGATGTGAAGGCTGATAACTAACGTAGTCTCTTTTCAAGTGTAGATACAAGACTGAACATAGTTTTTCGAGAAAACCAATTCGATGGCGACATACTTTCATGGGAATCCTGAAATCCAAGCAGCTGCTGCATCAGCGGAAGGTCTTCAAACTCTTGTGCTTATGAACCCTACTTATGTCCAATACTCTGAAACCCCTCCACCACCACAATCCAACAACCTTGTATTCCTTAACGCCGCTGCTTCTGCTGCTGCCAACAGCCTCTCTCCTCCGCCGCACCTCTCGGGCCACGCGCCATCGAACACCCAACAGTTCGTCGGTATCCCTTTGGACCCTAACTCCCATGAGGCTTCTACTTTGCATGGACTTATTCCCCGTGTCCATTACAATTTTTATAATCCAATTGACTCTACATCGACTGCGCGTGAAACACCACGCGCCCAACAAGGCCTGTCTTTGAGCCTCTCCTCACAACAGCAAGGCGGTTTTGGATCACAGGCTCAAGCTGTGTCTGGTGAAGATATAAGGGTGTCTGGTGGGTTGGTGTCACCAGGTTCGGGTGTGACAAATGGGGTACCGGGTATGCAAGGGGTCTTGTTGAGCTCAAAGTACTTGAAGGCCACTGAAGAGCTACTTGATGAGGTTGTTAATGTGAATAGTAATGGAATCAAGAGTGAATTGTCAAAGAAGAGTAACGGGATTAGTAGTAATAATAGCAATAAGGTGATTGGAGAGTCATCAACCGGAGAAGGGTCTGGCGAAGGAGAAGCAAGTGGGAAGCGCGGACCGGAGCTTTCCACTGCAGAGAGGCAGGAAATTCATATGAAGAAGGCTAAGCTTATGAGCATGCTCGATGAGGTACGCACTTGCAGTTTATATGTTCAACTATGCTTTGTTTTCAATTTGTGTGTTGATCATTTGTGTCGGTGAGGTTTAGTTAAGTTCGTTTAAAGAAACTGAGGATAGTTTCTTGGAACGTTCTTGTTTGTATTGCGAAAAATATTGGCTGAGATCACACGGGATTGAGTTAGGTCTCTATCACTGTAAGAAACCCATCTAAGGAAACCGTGTCCGAATTTCAGTCTGGTGTTGTATTCAACTCGTAATGTTTTCAAGTCTCTCATCTTTTTGGACCCTTGCTATATGCTCTTAAAATTTAGAACTTCAATTTTCACAAGATAGGAACAGAGGGAGTCTCGAGGCTTTCAATTCAATATGTACCCTGTTGTCACAGCAGATAAATGGGATATTTTTATTCATTTTTGTTTTTATCATCTGCAGGTGGAGCAGAGGTACAGGCAGTATCATCACCAGATGCAGATAGTGATTTCCTCGTTTGAGCAAGCAGCAGGAATTGGTTCAGCAAAGACATACACAGCCCTTGCATTGAAAACAATCTCCAAGCAGTTTAGGTGCTTGAAAGATGCAATAACAGGTCAAATTAAAGCTGCAAACAAAAGCTTAGGTGAAGAGGATTGCTTAGGAGGAAAGATTGAAGGTTCAAGGCTCAAATTTGTCGATCATCACCTTCGACAACAGCGTGCACTTCAGCAGTTGGGAATGATCCAGCACAATGCTTGGAGACCCCAGAGAGGATTGCCTGAAAGATCAGTTTCAGTTCTCCGTGCTTGGCTCTTCGAACACTTTCTCCACCCGTAAGCACCCTCAGAATTCTAGGAATTACATTTTTTTTTTGGCCCTTTCCTATTGATGACTATTTTCATGTAGATAATCATAGTTGTTTGTCATGATCCCACAAAAATCCCTGGGTTTTAGTTTTTGTTCATATCTGATTTGTGAACCTTTCATGTTTCAGCTATCCCAAGGATTCAGACAAACACATGCTCGCAAAACAAACAGGGCTCACGAGGAGCCAGGTATGAACCAACTCCTGCATTTCTCAGCATTCCTATCGCAGTTGAGGAAATTCTTATATTTATGTGTTTGTTATTATACAGGTGTCTAATTGGTTCATAAATGCTCGAGTTCGACTTTGGAAGCCAATGGTAGAAGAAATGTACATGGAGGAAATTAAGGAACAAGAACAGAATGGATCAGAGGACAAAACAAGCAAGAGCGAACACAATGAAGATGCTGCTTCAAGGTCAGTTCTGCAAGAGAAAGGTTCAGTTAACGGAAATCAAACTAGAAGCTTCAAGTCCTTGGACAATTCACCGGATGCTCCTTCTGCAATCTCAATACCCACATCTTCAACATCTCCTGTTGGGGGAAATCTCCGAAACCAGTCTGGATTTTCCTTTATGGGGTCATCAGAATTAGACGGGATCACACAAGGGAGCCCAAAGAAACCAAGAAGCCATGATTTGATACAATCCCCAACTAGTGTGCCATCCATTAACATGGATATCAAGCCTGGCGAGGCAAACAATGAGCAGGTTTCTATGAAATTCGGCGATGAGAGGCAGAGTAGGGATGGCTACTCATTCATGGGAGGCCAAACCAACTTCATTGGAGGTTTTGGGCAATACCCAATGGGGGAAATTGGGAGGTTTGATGGAGAGCAGTTCACGCCAAGGTTTTCTGGCAATGGTGTCTCTCTCACTCTTGGGCTACCTCATTGTGAAAACCTCTCCTTATCAGGTACTCATCAAACTTTTCTTCCAAACCAAAACATTCAACTGGGAAGAAGAGTAGAGATCGGCGAACCAAATGAGTATGGAGCCCTTAACACATCCACGCCTCACTCTTCAACTGCATATGAGAGCATTGACATTCAGAACCGAAAGAGGTTTATAGCACAACTGTTGCCAGACTTTGTGGCCTGATACATTAGGACAAAGAGGCCGAGGCTTCAGAATCTCTTTTCACTGTTCCATGTATTGCTAAGGAACAAGGAAGATGCATGGTAGTGTAAAGAAAGAAGAAAATTTACTTAGTATAGGTCTATACTTGGCATAGAACCATTGAGTTCTAAGACAGCTTAGGATTTAGTATATGGTTGAGGATTGTATATTATTTTTGTAAGTTCTGAAGATGGATAGATGGATTGGTGTCATAACAGTTAGTTATTGGGGTATACCAACGTAGTATATTGATTGTGAGAAATCATGATGTCATCGTGTATTTCATCAAATAAAGAGAAGTATGTATGAAGTGTGACACTCAATTGATTGCAAGCTACACGCAAGAAACGAAGATAAAAGAATGGGAGACTGCAGACATCAGCAACGATAAAAAAATTTTCTTCTTCAAATCAAGATCTAGAAACGATACATTGGAAGAAAACCTCCTTTATATCCACACACAGTGCTATAAGGGGAGAGCTTAGGGAAGCATAAACATTACAAGTCCCATTCAAACAACATTTTCAAAGAAAAGTCAGCAATAGTTACAAATATATAGTTTTCTGATGCATGAATGCTGGGAAATTAGATGACTAGATGAGAAACCCAGAAAGGTCCTCTGCTCAAGAAAAGTCTGAAGAAAGACTAGCTAGGGTAGAAAAATAAAGTCAAAAGGTGCAAGACCGAATGCAAAAATAACCAATCAAAACGGTCCAGAATCATTGCTCAATAGAAGGAGAGAAGTGAAGAAACTATTGCTTAATGTATATAAATAGATAAAAGGACATAAAGTGCACATTTGTCCATGTTTATTTCTGTGTTTTGAAGGAGTGCCTCTTTGGCCAGGATACTGATATCCTTAAGACCTTAACCTCTGCCCAAAATTGACCACCATGGATAAGGTTTTCTCGTATCATGTATCATGTTCTTTTGGTAGTTCCTTGCCCTGTACAACGGAGGGAATAGGCGAATAGCATTATATTACAAAGTATTTATTAAGTTAAGATGAAGTACAAAGCATTTATTAAGCTTACTGCCCTTCACCCAGGCATTCCCTGCGGACTTCCATTTCCCTCTCCTTAGAGTAGAAAATAAAATTGATTAAGCATCAGGACTTTAACTAGAAAATAATCTAGTAAACAAATAAATAAACAAATGAAAATTGGCATGAGCAAATTGGACAATAAGATAGCACAAGCCCAGAAGATTTATCGAGTTTGATTACGCTAGACATTCACAATTACGGATTTACAATCAAACAGAAGCCTAAACATTACTTCATTTACAAACCTTAGAATGCAATCACTTTTGGACGAGAAGCTAAAAGTTAGTGCACCCAGTTTAGGAACCTCTTGTCAACAACACTTTCTAAACCAAGCCCTGATCTTCGCAAAGGATAGGAAAATGATTTATGATCAAGCACGATGTAACTATTCTTACCAAAAAGATGAAAAAACAGATGGTCAAAGTGTGCTATTGGCCATACCGTGGTTGCCCAATATGTCTGCTAATCTTCTCTTCGCAACCTTGGACCTGTAACACCACACCTCAAATGCCTCAGTGAAGTCTGGATAGTGAATATGTTCATTCCCTAACCATTCTGTCAAAATCTCTGCCTGGTCTTCTGATGGCAGTGTAAGAACCATAGAAACAAATGTGGATTCTAAGGACTGCCAAAGCTCACCATCAATCCTAAGTTCTGGAGCATCTTTGGCATTAGTCGTGGCAGAATCAATTAATGGTTTGGTAACCCTCACAAATGGAAGCCAAACCTTGACCATGTGAAACCGTTTTGCAGTAGGCAGAATAACGTTACCATATCCTATTGCTTCTAAAACCTTTGCTGCCACCTCTATAACCTTCGACTTTGTCTCAATAATTTCAGCTACCGAACTAGCTTGCTCAACAACCAGAACTATCTTATCTGATGCGCCTACCCAACTATTGACAAATTCCTTCATGATTTCCAACTTATTTAGTATCTGACAAGCCCACGATAAATCTGATAGATATGATTGAAAAGATTGCATTTTCCCTTTCTCATTGGCAGATTCCACAGGCTCACATAACAGAGCTTCTAGCATATTGTTAAATCTGGTGAACAGTCCCTTCACACATTCTTTTACTTCAAATTTGACCTCTTGATCAGCTGTTAGTAGAGGGGCATCATCATCTTCAGTCAGCATGTATTCGAGCTGCTCTTGTGCAGTAGTTTTAAGATCATTCATGGGTGAAGGAGGTGATGATGTGGCAAATTTAATAGCTGACAGAAAAATTCTCAATACAGCTGACGGATTGACTGGTTGGACACGGGCAAGAATTGGTTGGGATTTCGATCCCATGCCTGGTATGATTTTTAGGATCTCATCCTCCTCAGCTTCTTCCCATGGCATTGCTTCCAAGTAGTTCACACAAGCATTAACAATTTGTGGGCACCCAAGTTCCACAGCCACACGCAGAATGCCAAGGGCATTCTTCACACCATGCCATATGTCTTCCAATGAACCATCTATAACAACATAGAGAAGTCGTAAAAAATTGACATGGTGATCAAAGTCTGATTCTTCACAGTAAACTTCAACACAGTTCCGTGAGTCAAGGATCTGACATGTAGGCCAGTTCTCAGAAAGGCGGTCACCAAAATATTTGCTCTTTTCTATCAAGATAAAAGAATGGCAATAAAACCAATCATCTCGGCCTTCATGTGTTCGGAGTCGGACAACAACATCACTGGTTGAACGATCACCAATCCTATTTGGCTCCTTCATGTAAGAAATAATGCATCAAGAAAAACCATAAGCAGAGTTAGATGCATTGTGCAAGTAAGAAAAATCTGCAATAGTTGAGGGAACAAGAATTCTCAAACATGGCGATACTTGTAAGGGAAATCCTGTATAGCCGTAAAAGAAACAAATCATTTACAATCATTCAGCAAGATTACATGCAGCATTGAACTATGGCAAGACTAACACACAGAAACCACACAATATTAGCATGGTTCACTCAGATTGTCGGCACACAACCTCTCAAAAGAAAATCACATAGCATTGGACTTCGCCTCTTATGTACTCTCAAAACTCAATGATCATGCAAAGTGAAAGATCCTCTCCCAGCAAAGGAAGGAATAAGAATTATCAGTTCTTTTTTTCTCATCAAGAATAAACAGCTAAACGGAATCAAGAATTGACATGCATGTTGAAATGAAGAAAATCACTATGACGGACAAGTGAGAAAACTTACTGGAGATTCCATCAAAGCAATCAGCACTTATAAGTATTTTTTTTGCCCATTATGGCTCCTGCAAACGAATGAGAATCTAAATGAGAAAAAAATGCAAGTGCATAGTTATAAGAACATAGGAATATTGAAAGCGATAATTAGAAATACAAAACTAATCAAACGCTATTAAGAGTTATATATACTGAGTTAGCTGTCACTTTTAAGATCACATGCTTAATTGATCCAAACTACCAGATCAGAACCCGAGTAACTCGAAAGATTGAAATGGTCTAAAACTTGATTAGTTGAACTCTATGAGCATTTTCAACTAAGTTACATACATCAATCCTTTTCAATAATAGAAGAATTGTATCACCTAACCAATTTAAAACTCAAATAACAGAAATAAGAACGGTTTGGCGGTCTAAAGCTTAAATCGATCCAAGATCATTCAAACTTGACACAAAAACATGAAAGGATCATCTTTACAAGAACAGGTTTCACAAATTTAGTTCCATAGCTACTCATTATTCATCTAAAGAGATTAAAGATTAAAAAAGCCACAAAATTATACAAAAACAGGCCATAATGAAACAGCCCCATATATGAAATAGGCATGCAATTTGACCGTCAACTTTGAAACCCACAATTTAATTCATTTTCTCTAGCTACCCACTTCACCAAGTTGACATCATCTATAAGCAACCTCTTGAGGTAAAGAAACAACAGGAATGAAGAAAGAAAACGCAAGAGTTGCACAATCTCCTCTAGATAATGGAGGTTTTACAAAAAGAAGTGAAATTCTTGATTCTTGTACAAGAAAGAAATAAAAGCTAAAATTTTGTGGGAGTGGAAATGCAAAAGAGAAGCAGCAAAAGCAAAGGTAAAAGGAAATTTAAACAGAAGATAGTGAAGTAGCAGATAGATAGGCAGATAAAATTAAACGGAATTAGAAAGAAAAGTCACAATAAATAAATAAAAAACCTCGTAACCTTTTATTTCCTTTTCTTTTGATTTCGCATTCAAAGATAAACTGGGAAAGCTCTCCCTTCCTCTGCTCTGTCTGTCGAGAAGACATTGGTTCCTTTTTTTTTTTTTTTTTTTTTTAATGTTTTCCTTTTTTCGTTGCAAGTCAGCCTTTGTTTAAAGTTAGGTCTAAATTTCTATGGGCCGATTTGAAAGAGCCTATCTGGCTAATAATGGATGAGGTATTAGCCCGACCTAGCAAGCTAAGCTAGTCTTTCTTTCTTCTCTTTAATTTTGGCAAGCAGCCGCAGGCCCTCACATATTTGCTTTGCCCTAATAGCTTGCATAGAGTAGAAACAGGAGGGAGTTTCGATAGCTTTTAATACAAGTTTCCCAGCAAATGCTTTCGAAAAAACAACCTCAAGCAACAGACTTCTTCCAGGAGAAATAAGATGATAATCTTAAAAATTAATCCCCAACACTCTTGCTCACCACTAAAATAGGTTACAACTTAAATATGCTAAGGTTGTAAATTCTTGAAGGATAATATGGCTCTTTGCATTGTTAAGTCGATGGACGGGATACTAATTAAAGGCAAGAATGATAGTCAGTGCAATTGTCCAACCAAGATTAGACATGTCATAGGAGACCCAGACCCACCATGTGTATGTGAGTTAAAAAGCCTAGGAATCCCTTGGATGATACTTATACAAGTGAGTGAGGTATATGTTGAGAGATTAGTGCTTGTGTGCAAGGTTTTTGTAAACCAATTCCAACCTCTCATTGACCAAGTTTATGATGGACACATTCCATTACTATAACCTATATGTTAGTTAGTTGCATTTGAATGGTTGGGCCATAATAGCTACCTTCAAGAATTTTTACAAACAATTTGGTGTAGTTCCTTTTCTATAGGCTCCTTTTTATTTAAGAAGAAGAGTCATGTTTGAAGGGTAATTATAGATAAAACCAACGATATGAAATAATAGAGAAGTGAATGATTTGTGGTTAAGTACATAGGATTCATACCTCTATATGAATTGGTGTGCGTGATGTGTCTTTTTCTTTAAATAGAAAAATACATTGTTGAATCACAATAACATGCCTCTTCTATTTAATAAGGACAAAACTACTAAGAGATGGTTAAGAAGAAAGGTGTTATGTATTGGATCTACCTTTTAGCTCGAGAATGGATGTTAAACCATAGTCTTATGGGTATGATACTTAACTTTTATTGTTGTTTTAGTTTTGTTTGTATTTGGTACTAAAAATGGTCTCGGTTTGTAGAAGACATTAAAAACGTTGACCTTTTTAAACTAGTTGGTCCTGCTAAGGAAGGTGATCCCTTTAGCTCTTAAAGAGAGTAATGAGTACAAGGAAGATGGTATAAGTCATTCCTAGATAAAGATACTTTTACTTTTTTAGAGAGTGTGGGTCTGTACGACCAATAATTTTTATCTATCACTGATTCATATTTAACCACCTCTAGTGGTGTCCACTATCAAATAGGTAAATCTAGAGAGTATAGTGAGTATAGTGAATGCTAGCATGAAACTTGCAAAAGGAAAACATGAAGCCTTCTGGTGCTTTTACCCCGACTGAAAGACATAGACCAGAGAACATTGTTGTTTCTTAACCCACCAATTCTTATATGGTATCCTCAACACCATTAAAGGTTTCAATACTAGCACCAACTAAGTGGGTGGTTAAATATAATTCCCCTGTCTTTGGCATTGCAAAAAAAAATCATAATAAGGCCAAAAGAGTTCTCTAATATTTTTTTGAAGTACTCTCAGATCGAAAGACATCTTTGATAATTGAGTGATATATATTCTAACTAATTTCATTTCTATAATAAGGCCTAAAATATCTTTATAGACTTCTCTTAAGTTTTCAATAATGGTGAGGTACTTGATTTTGATTTCTTGTTTTTTATCTAAGATCCAACCCCTAAGAAGGATAGACTTGTGATTGGCATTCTACTAGCTGCTGACTTGTTCCCTCCCTAGTTAATTAATGTCTAAAAAGCTTGGATAAAGCCAACTATCAATGAGAGCACCAAGAAACCATATAGGGGCTTAGAGATATTGTTAAGATAAACTAAGCTCCAATAATTTTTAACCTAGTTTTATGAGGTTAATTTTTTTTATTTATAGATATTTATCTCTCGTTGCCCTTTTATTATTACAATTTTTTTCCTTTTTATACCTTTCATTTTTTTTCTTTATTTTTGGTTGTTTGGGTTAAATTCCCTCTTGCTCTTATATATATAATTTAAAATCTTATAGGTTTTAAGATATATAGGATCCAATTTCCTTCTTTTTTATGGAGACAGGATCAAAATAGAGTTATCATGTTCACTTAGAACTTAGATGGGTCAAAGGGTAATTTCTTGGTGTTTTATTAAGGCTGAGAATGAGTAAGACTCTTGACACGATCAAATATATTATCTTGAATCAAATGAGGGATTTAAAGCCCTTAAAGACTCTATTAAATGCTTGGTTAGGTAAATGGTATTTTGTTTGATTAAGCATTAACCAAATTCACATTAAATCCCCTATAACACATTATGTTGTTACTAGAATATCGATACCCAAGATGGATTCATACTAATATTTTTTGGTTCTTTTATCTTACTCGAAATGGTGGTTCATCTTAAGAGAACATGGTTTTTTTAGGTGATGGCATGCCTTTATACTTAGGTAGGGTATGACTTTATATCTTGGTAAGGAAATACCACACAACTAAGAGAGGGTGACTTTTACAGCCAGGTAAAATGACTATGTTAGGAGTGTAATTTATTAAAGTTAAACTTGGAGAACTAGCTAATTTAAAATTTTATTAAGATATTTAAATCACAAGTTGGTTAAGTTATGCTTATTAGTAATACATCTTAAGATGGTTAGAGTGTCATGGGTAAGGTAAAATCTTTCAATTTATATCTTATAGATGGCAAGTTTTTACCTTGATAGTGTATATGACCCTGTATGGTCTATATCCCATTTAGCTCCAGCTTTCCTCTACCCTTTATATTCCATGTGCTTTTGATTTTCTCAATTAGAGATATCTAATGTAGAAACATCTATTTGTTATTAGAGTGTTATGATACTAGTTTACCTTCCATCTATAAGCCTCACATATGACAATGATGGCTAGAAAAATCTTTTCCATAATATCCATGGTGGTCCTTATTTTTTGTTTATTTGTTATGCCCAAATGACCTTGTACTTGGTAATTATGACAATCAATTTCTATTAGGATCACGACATTTCTCCAATAAGCTAACAAGAATATTATTGTCCTTATAGAGGTCTTTCATGTTATTTTATATGCCCATAAGATCTCATATAAAAATATAGCTCATTCTTTTTTTGCCTTCTTAATTTTTTTTAAACATGTTAAAAAAGATCATATTTTTTATATTGGTCTAGTAATTGGTTTGAGTGTAAGAGTTATATTCTTATAGAGGTGTTATTATAGACCTTTTGTATATCTATTCATTTATCAAATAATTCTCGATTACTCTTCTAGCAAGGAAAATAAACTTTTGATAGTTGTTATATTAGTATTGTCCATTAGTAGACCTTTTATATATATGTTATAAACCTTCTATATAAATGTATATCTATCGTGACTGATGAGATCTCTTCATCATTTAAGTATCTTTCTATAATGATACTCATCAATCTTTTAGAGAAGAATTTTAGGCCATATAGTAGATCATCAAGTCATTTTATTTTTGGTGTTTGGCTTATCTAAGACTTTTATATATACCCCAATCAGAGATCAATAAGATTAGTGTTACTAAATTTTTAACAAGAGATCTTCCTGATATTTTTTTCCATTAGGATTTATGAGATTATGATCTTTCCCCCTTATATTTTAGGTGATTTGAGGTGTTTTAATGCCCATTAGTGGTACTTATGTATAGATGGCTCCCTTATTATATATTATCCCCTATATTCCCTCACAATTAATAGAGAGTCACCGTACACTTGAAGAGTGTAAGCTTTTAAGGCTTATATTAGGTTGAACTCATTTTATCATATTATTGAAAGAGATGAACTTATATTAAAGCATATATATATATATATATATATATATATATATATTGATTTGAACAAATAATGACTGCATCTGTGCCACTCTTATGAATGTTAGAGGCATCATTTATAAACAACTTCTTTCTCTAAATAATTGGAGCTTGTTTATTTTTTTATAGTAAAATCATTGAATGAACATTCAATTTAAAGTCAATGAGAGCCTGAGCCTTAATGATTAATTAAATATGATATTGTAATCCAAATACCAATTTAATGGTCTAGTGAACTAACTGCCCTTGTATGTTCGGTTTATAGAGGATCTGTCTAAATAGTTGGTCGGTAAGCACTATAATTAGGTGAGCCTAAAATTAGGGATGAATTTTCTAAATGTGCTAACCAATATGAAGACCATTTTTTTCACCTTTAGATACCTTTTTTTTTTCTATATGTTATAAAGTCTAACT
>Ga0307508_10003931_pt1 | contig 14746 bp, 15 predicted proteins | sample 9_EM_MG_FD_203089 | JGI IMG/M metagenome (GOLD analysis project Ga0307508, IMG submission 203089) | Populus trichocarpa ectomycorrhiza microbial communities from riparian zone in the Pacific Northwest, United States - 9_EM | ecosystem: Host-associated > Plants > Roots > Unclassified | place... | reverse complement strand
AGACCGAGACACCTCGCCCCGCAACTCAAGGGCGCCCCGACCGTGAATCTCACTTATTAGACTTGTATCAAAAATATTTACAACGTCTCATTAATACGATATTGGTAATTGTTTCTTCAAGTTGAGGAAGGAACGCTAACTTGGCTGAATTGAGCGATTGGCTTCGAAACCAGCATCCCGGCCTTCGAACATATAAGGCCCTTCAGCAAAAGACTGCTGGACTCGCGCAGTCTGATCCGGAGCACCGTGCACTCTACTGCTTGCTCGGACAGCTCGCCGGCAGCTACGTGGCACACTTCGACGAAGAGCCTCTTCCGACAGAGTTCGCTCGAGTGTCGTTTGAGAAACTCGTAGAAGTTGTTTCGCAGGCGGAAGCCTCGCTCGATGCAGACGCCCTCGACCAACTCGCTGCACTGAACAGACTTGCCGCAGCAAGGCTCTTTTGACTGGCCGCGATTCCGATGACAGACAACCGGCACATTAGGCCTGCTCATAGATTAACAGCGGGCGGAGATTAACGTGGGCATTACGAGCTTCCCGATCGTCATCATATTGGCTCTCTGCCTGTCGACTGGCGCAGCAATTGTCCTGAGGGCCGCGCTGAGACGAAGTCGGCGCAATACCTCATTGATCACGGATCTGGAGGATACTTTCGACAGCCTGAAACATGGCGTGTGCCTTTGGGACAAGAATCTAACGCTGATTTTCTGCAATGCATCCTATGTATCGATGAAGCGGACGACGCGCGAATTTATGAAACCTGGGTTGAAATACCGCGACCTACTCCAAAAAAGCATCGACGGAGGCGACTATTCGGGCGATCCCGAGCATTACATCGAAACGACCATAAGTAGGGTGACGTCCAAAGAAGGCAGTTCGCAAATTATAGTTTTCGAGAACGGAACGGTCATTGAACTCGTCACCCGCCCCGTAGGGGCCAACTATTTGGTAACGCTTGAAGACATCACTACACGACACAGGTTTCAGGAGAATATTCGCGAAAGGGCAAAACTCGTTGATCTCGCTACAAAGAAATTCAGGGAAAAATACGAGACTACAATCGATACGATCGAGGCAAGCGTGGACGCCCTGAATTCCAGCGCCGGCGCGCTCTTCGTTTCGTCCGAACAAACCAGCAATCGCGCGACCAGCGCAGCTCAGGCGTCGCAGCGCGCTTCCGACAATGTTTCAAGTGTTTCGAGTGCCGCGGGACAATTGAAGATATCGATCGACGATATTTGCGATCGAGTCAGCAGATCAATGGCATCGGTCAATCAAGCCGCGACCGAGGCCGAACGAACGTCTACGAACGTCGCCGAGCTCGACACCGCCATCCGCAAGGTCAACGACATCGCCGACCTTATCAGGAGCATTGCAGCGCAGACGAACCTTCTGGCACTCAATGCAACCATCGAGGCCTCGCGAGCCGGCGAGATGGGACGCGGATTTGAAATCGTTGCGGCCGAGGTCAAGGCGTTGGCCAGAGAGACCTCAAATGCAACCGACGACATTTCAAAAAGGGTCGGCTCGATACAGACGTCGGCGACCGCAACTTCCAAAGCAATGCAAGCGCTTTTGTTAAAGATCGTGGAAGTCGGTCAGTTCGCTGCGAATGTCGCGTCGGCTACGGAGGAACAAACCTTCGCGACCGCCGAGATTTCAAGAAGCGTAGAAAGCGCTTCTGCGGAAACGCGTCATGTAGGGATCGTACTACAGGAAGCGGCTGCTTCCGCCGTGACGACCCAGAATGTCGCGCAAGAAGTCAGGAAGATAACAGAAAACGTTCAAGCTTCGATCCAAAACTTCAATGCTGACGTTTCTGCCTTCATGGAACAGATCGCAGTATAGCGGCCCTTAATCGTCCAGCATGAACGGCATCGGCCCGACCAACGAAGTCCACGTTCTGGCTATGCAGCGAGCTTATTTTATGCGATAACTGGTTGTTTCTTCTTGAGTAAAGCAGAGGAAACACGATGTCGACCTTGCATAGTTGGTTAAGCGGCCAGCACCTTGGCCTCGGGACTTATCGGACGTTCCAAGAGAGGACTATGGAGCTTGCTCTGTCTGATGGACAGCACGCCGCATTTTACAAGTTGCTCTCGACAATGGTTGATCCATTCATTTGGTCGTTCGACGAGGAACCCCTGCCGGTAGACGTTGCGAATAAGACCTTTGAACGAGTTTTGGCCGTCGTTCGGGACGCCGAGTACGCGATTTCACTGGCACCTGAACAGCAGATCAAGATTCTCAACGAACTCGCGTCGGTCGAATTGGTCTAATTCGCTACGAGAACCGGCTAATTTTGAGGTAGAGGCTTTCTTGCGCCACTGATTGGGTGTAGCTCTGTCTCAAATCTGAGACGGGGCTTGTGCATGTCAAAGCGATATGAAGATATCGGCGGAAAACTACGAGCGTATCGGCTGGGTAAAGCACTAACAGCCGATCAAATCGCGGAAATGCTCAGCGTATCACGTGCGGTTGTTTATCGTATCGAAGCGGGCGAGATTGTCAAAATCGAGACACTCGACAAACTGGCGGGCGTTCTCGACATCTCCGTGAGTTCTCTCCTTGGCGTCGGTGTGGAATACTATGCCAATGCCGTGAGTTATTTCGAGCGCATGCGCCAAGTCGAGGAGCAATCCGAACAGGTGATTGCGCATTTCCCTCCTCTGTCCTACCTCCTGACGTCGAATGATTACGCGAAAAATCTCAAGAAGACCCTGCTCGAAGCACAGTCGTCAAATCGCGACGACAAGTCGCAACAGGAAGCAGAGATCGACCGAGTAATTGCGGTCCTTGATGAGCGCAAGTCCGCCCGCCGCCGTCGGCACCTGAGCGTCATAAACTTTGTCAACCTGCCGGAAATTGAACGCTGGCTCAAGTTGGGCGTGATTGGCAACTTCAACCTTGCTGCAGACGAATTGGCCAAACGCCGCCTTGCAGTCCGACATGAAATTGAACACCTCATAGATCTTATCGAGCGCGAGCCTATGGGCGTCCAAATCGGGTTAATCGAGGAGACCCTGCCCAACATCACCTTTCAACTATTCCGTCAGTCGGATCGTACCCTTCTGGGTCTCAGTCCGTTTCGCCTTGGGGGAGAGTTACCGAACATCAGGACCGGCGTCGCTATGCTCACAGGCGACGAGGAACCGGTAAGGCTTTACGAGCAACTTGTTGAACGGCTCTGGCGTCAAGCCCATAAAGGAAGGAGTGCGGCAGAGCTGCTTCGCAAGATAGTGCAGCGATCTGCGATTCCAAGTCCAAAGGTCCGCCGTGCGTCCTAATGGGAAAGATCATCCGTAGATGCAATCGGCCGCGTCAAGCCGATCCTGGCGCGAGGATCTGATGACGTGACGGACAGATCATCGTTTCAATCTTCAGCAACTGATCGAGCTGAGCGCGCGTCAAGAGCTCCTCCTCAAGGACGATTTCCGCAACCTTGCGCCTCTCTGCCAGCGCGCGCTTGGCAACACGTGAGGACGCCTCGTATCCAAGAAATGGGCCGAGCGCGGTTACCAGACCAATGGAATCTTCCACTAGTGCAAGGCACCGCTCCGTGTCGGCTTCGATTCCATTAATACAGCGCGTCGTCAACGTGGCGAGCGCCGCAGTGAGATGGCGCATCGACGACAACAAGCAATAGCCAATGGTCGGTTCGAAAGCATTTAGCTGGAGCTGACCACCTTCGGCGCACATCGTCACCGTGAGATCGTGACCGATTACCATGAATGCGACCTGGTTGACGACTTCTGGAATTACCGGATTGACCTTTCCTGGCATGATGGAAGATCCCGCCTGCACCGCCGGCAAGCGGATCTCGGCAAAGCCCGCCCTCGGCCCACTCGAGAGCAGCCGCAAGTCGTTGCATATCTTTGACAGTTTCACTGCAATGCGCTTCAGCACTCCCGAGAACAATACGAACGCTCCCATGTCGGACGTCGCCTCGATCAGGTTCGAAGCCTGCACGAGAGGTTGACGCGCAATCCGAGACAACTCCTCAACAGCGAGCGCCGCATATCGCGGATCCGCGTTAATGCCCGTTCCGATCGCGGTCGCGCCCAGATTGACCTCGCGAAATAGAGCGGCGGCTTCCTTCAAACGCGAGACGTCCTCCTTGATGGTGACGAAAAACCCATCGAACTCCTGGCCAAGGGTCATGGGAACTGCGTCCTGGAGCTGCGTACGACCGATCTTCGGCACGTTGCCGAATTCCACCGCCTTGGCCTTAAAGGCATAAGCGAGTTCGTCGAGAGCCGCGATCAAGGGATCCGCGGCAAAAATGATCGCCAGCCTCAAAGAAGTCGGGTATGCATCATTGGTCGATTGCGACATATTGACGTCGTCATTTGGATGCAAAGTGGAATAATCGCCCTTCTCGCGCCCTATCAACTCAAGGGCAAGATTTGCGACCACCTCGTTGGTATTCATGTTGGTCGAAGTGCCGGCGCCGCCCTGCACCGTGTCGACAACGAACTGATCGTGATGCTTTCCTTCATTGCCGATAATATCGCAGGCGCGTTCGATTGCTTCCGCCTTCGCCCCGGGCAGGTAGCCGAGCCGCTTATTGGCGCGCGCCGCGGCCTGCTTCACATAAACCAAGGCACGCACGAATTCTGAAAAATGCCCGATGGCCACGCCGGTGATCGGAAAATTCTCCACCGCTCGCATAGTATGGATGCCCCAATAGACGTCCACGGGTACGTCACGCTCCCCGAGCAAATCATGCTCATTTCGTGTGCGGCCGGCCGAGGATTCGATGGTTTGGGTACTCGCGATTCCTACGCTGTCGAGATGAGCATTATCAGCGCGCAGTTCTACGGACGACTTTTCATTGGTCATGCGATGTCCTCGAGATCCCGTCGGCTACTACGGTCTTTTTGAATGCCAGGTGCGCGGCGAGAGCTTGGCGCGGCCGCCGTGCCGCGTTGACCAGGCAACGGGATCGGAGATAAAGCGCTCGATCTCGTTGCGCTCCTCGGCTTTCAGAGCGCGAGCCGCATCGGAATGCAGCACATCTGTCCAGGTCGCAAGCGGATGTAGCGTAAGCCCTGCTTGTGCCAGACGCTCGGTCGCACCGGGAAATACACCGTGATAAAAAATCGTCAGCGCATGCTCGACGTGAGCGCCGGCGGCGCGAAGGCCGCGCGCGAAATTCAGCTTACTACCGCCGTCGGTGGTTAGATCGTCTATCAGAAGCACACGGAGCCCCTCAATGGCTCCGCCTTCGACCTGCGCATTGCGACCGACTCCCAGAGGACGCTTCCGCACGTAGCGGAGTTTGATGTCCATGCGGTCCGCAAGCCAGGCAGCGAACGGAATGCCGGCGGTTTCCGCACCCGCGACGGCGTCGATTGGATCGCTTAGCGCGGTCTGCACATAACGTAGGGCCAGTTCGGTCACCGCCCGACGCAGTTTCGGCTCGCCGAGCAAAACGCGGACGTCGACATAGACCGGGCTTGCCCAGCCTGCCGCAAGTATGAACGGTTGCTGGCGGCTGACGTGAATTGCGCCGCCTTCAAACAGCAGGCGGGCGACCGCGCTACCGATCTCGGGAATCGTCACGGTATCACCCTTCCGAGGGACCATGGCAGCGTCTCACCGCCTTGGAAGACAATTACCTCTGTTTCTCCAACCTCGAGCGCGGCCATCACTCGGCTTGGGCGCCGCTCCAGGGTGACAGTACCGCGATTCACGGGAACACCGTAGAAGCGCGCGCCGTTTAACGATGCGAATGCCTCGAAACGATCGAGCGCGTTCTCCTCGTCGAATACCTGCACATAGGTTTGCAGCGCGGTCGCTCCACTAAACACGCCGGCTGAACAGCATTCCGCTTCCTTGCGTTCGCGCGGATGCGGCGCGCTGTCGGTGCCGATGAAGAAGCAATCCTCGCCCGATGTCACCGCCCTGCGTAACGCGAGGCGGTGGCGTTCTCGCTTGGCTACCGGCAAGCAGTAGAGGTGCGGTCGCAAGCCGCTCTGAAACATCGAAGTGCGGTTGATAACGAGATGGTGCGGTGTGACCGTCCCCGCGATGCTCGAGGCATGAGCACGTACGATATCTACCGTTTCCGCCGTGGTGATATGCTCCACCACAACCTTCAACCCTTGATGCCGCCGAAGCAGAGGTAAGAGGTGGTGCTCCATGAAGACCGCCTCGCGATCAAATATGTCCACCGAAGGATCGGTCACTTCGCCATGGATCAGCAGTTTCATGCCAATCTTTTCCATGCGTTCCAATACCGGAGCAAGCGCCGGGATATCGGTGACGCCGTAATGGGCGTTGGTGGTCGCGCCCGCGGGATATAACTTCGCTGCAACCCAGACGCCCTCGAGAAACCCCTTCTCGATCTCGTCTGGGCTGGTGGCGTCCGTGAGATAGCAGGTCATCAGCGGCTCGAGATCGGAGCCTTGCGGCCTCGCCGCTAGGATGCGTTCGCGATATGCGCAGGCGGCCTCAACTGTCGTCACCGGCGGCACGAGATTAGGCATGATGATGCAGCGCGCAAACTGTTCGGCGGTGGAGGGCAACGCTGCAGCAAGCATCTCGCCGTCGCGCAGGTGCACATGCCAATCGTCCGGTCGACGGATTGTGATGGAATCGATACGCTTGCTTTCGGCGGACGAAAACAACTCGTCGATACTCATTGAAGAGCCTCCGCAATCGCGGCGCGCATAACGGAGATGCCAGCAAGAAAATCGTCCATCTTCATCGCTTCTCTTGGGTTATGCGAGCCGTGTTCATTACGCACAAAGACCATGGCGCTGGGGATTCCTGCATTGGCGAACACCGCAGCATCATGTCCGGCGCCGCTCGGTACTTCCTCGGCAGGAAGTCCGAGCGCGGTCGCCGCCCTCTTCAGCCGCTCGATCCATACGGCATCCATCATAGCCGGCGCCGATTCCAGACGCCGGTCCAGCTTGAATTCCACACCGCGCTCGTCCCTGATCAGGTTGCACTCCGAACAAAACAGATCATAAAACGCTTCCAGCGTCTCCCTGCTCTGGCTGCGAACCTCGAAGCTAAACCGAACTCTGCCCGGAATCCTGGCGATCGCATGTTCTTCAGGATCGGTGCCAAACATGCCGGCAGTGACGACGACGTCCCGGCCTCGTTCCAGCAGGGTTCGCCAATGCCGGTCGAGGTGCGTTATAAGTTCTGCCGTGGCAAATATCGCATCGCGACGTAACCAACGCGGCACGGCACCGGAATGGCCAGGCTCGCCGACGCATTCAACGGCGCGATGACGCAGAGTGCCCCGAATGCCCGTCACAATTCCAACAGGGAGTTCCCGCGCGACCAACACAGGACCTTGCTCGATGTGCAACTCGATCCAGGTTGCAACGCTTTTTGGATCCAGTAGTGGTTCGCCTCTTTCGACACGATCAATCTCAACCCCAACCGCGCGCATGCATTCAGCGAGGGTTTTCCCGCCATGTTCTCTCGCTGCAAGATCATCGCGTGAAAGTCTTCCAAACAGAGCGAGCGAACCCATGTAGGCCTTGCCAAAGCGAGCGCTCTCCTCACCACGGAGGCCGTAGAGCTTGATCGTGCGGCTGGGTACGACGTTCTCCCGCTTGAGCCGCGCGAGAATCGCGAGGCCGGCGATGACGCCAGCCGCGCCGTCGAAATTGCCGCCCTGCGGTACTGAGTCTAGATGCGAACCGCAGGCAAGGAAGGGTAAATTGGGCTCGGTACCATCCAACGTCACGACAAGGTTTGCGCCGGAGTCGCGCTCGGTTCGAAGGCCGAGCTCACGTGCTTTCCTCTCGACAATGTCCAGCGCAACAGATTCGCGCTCGCCATAACTCTCACGCGTGATTCCCACACCGTCGAACGATGCCGCGCGCAACGCAGCGAACAGTTCTTCGGCCAAGACGCGATCGTCCGAGCTGTTTACGGATACGTCACACGGAAATCCGGTCTGTACAGTCATGGACCCGGGCTCACCCAGGCGATGTCGGGCTCGTCGGCTTCCTCAATGAGCGCGCCACCGATAAGATCGGTCACGGTTGCAATCTCGCGACGTCGGCAGAACAGCTCAAGGCCTTCGATAATCGTCGTCATTGCAGCCGGCTGCAGGAAGGTAGCGGTACCGACCTGCACCGCACTCGCACCCGCCAGCATGTACTCCACCGCGTCCTCGGCCGTTGAAATACCGCCGCAGCCAATCACCGGTATCTTGACGGCTTTCGCGCACTGAAACACCTGTCGCAGGATGATTGGCTTGATCGCCGGCCCGGAGAGGCCGCCCATAATATTTCCAAGGCAGGGCTTAAATGTCCGCAGATCGATCGCCATCGACAGGATTGTGTTGGCGACAACGACTGCATCCGCGCCCGCAGCTTCTGCCGAGCGCGCGATTGACGGCATGTCCCCCGTGTTAGGGGTTAACTTCACCCAGAGGGGCAAGGTGGTGGCCGCGCGCAAGGCCGCTGTGACTCTCTCTGTGGTATCGGCGTTCATCGCGAAAGCCTTTCCGTCCTCCTCGATGTTCGGACACGAGATGTTCGCCTCGATTGCGGCGATACCCGCGATCGTCAGTTCGGCAGCAAGACTAGCAAAGCCCTCTAGTGTGGGAGCGGAAATGCTAACGACGAGCGGCGTGTCATAGGGCGCGTACTTGGGCATCGTCTTTTCGATGAAGTACGGCACGCCTTTGGAAGGAATTCCAATCGCGTTGATCAGGCTGCCGGGCCGTTCGACCACTCGCGGTAATGGATTGCCAGCGCGCAATTCGCGCGTGATTGTCTTCGTAACAAATGCACCTAGGCGGTTAAAGTCCACGACACGCTCAAGTCCTTCGGCAAAGGTACCTGAGGCCGGCATCACTGGATTACGCAGATGCAGTCCACCTACGTGGACGGAAAGATCGACTTGAGCGGCATTCATGATGGCAGCGCCTCCATCAGATTGAATACCGGGCCATCCCAGCAGACGCGACGGCTCACGATCTCGCCATTGACGTTGAAATCACGGACGCAGCAGTAACAGAGACCGATGCCGCAGGCCATTTGCTGTTCCATCGCAACCTGACCTGGACGATTGAATTCTCGCGCGAGTCGCTGTTGGACTCGCATCAGCCGCGCGGATCCGCATGAGAAGAACGCGTCGCACCTTCCGTCGGAAATCAATCGACGAAGAATATGCTCCACGTTGCCGGGCCCGCTAGTCTGTTCGGAGTCGGTCACGGAGATGACGTCGGCACCATGCTTCTTAAATTGATCGGCGGACACGATGAGTTCTGGATTCCTGGCACTCAGCACCGCGGTGACGTGCGTTCCATTTGCCTGCGCGGCCTGCGCCAGCGGAGCCAGTGTCGCCAAGCCCGCGCCGCGACCAACGACTACGATATGCCGCCAGCCGGTATCGAGCGAAAAGCCGATCCCGAGCGGACCCATGATATCAAGAGTTCGACCGACCTCCACGGTATCAAGACCCCGTGTACCGGCACCCGTCACCTTGTAGAGAAATTCGACCTGACGATTCTCCGGATCGACGGCGTAAAGGCTCATCGGTCGGCGCAGGAACGGCTGTTCGCCCACCGGATGGGGACAGAGCAATTGAAAGAACTGGCCCGGCTGCGCTTGGGCAGCTTCCTTGCTGCAGCTTACGACAAGATGGCGGTATTCTGCGCAGACGCGCCGGTTTTCGATCACCTGCGCGGGCTCAGCGACAACGCTGGGTTTCCAAGGTTTGCAGGGCAACGCACTTTGCGACCCCTTCATCGCGCTGTGCTCGTCAACCTTGTGAGTCACTATAGCGCCCCTCAAGCGAGTTCCTTCACTGCGACGCTCCAGGCTCAGAAGCCCCGCGCGGACCATCGTGCCACCAAGAGACCTATCGCTACGCCGTCGAATGGGAGACGACAGCGGCGCACGCCGCGCCAAGTCGGAAACCATCCCAACCGACATATAGCGTAATATACTTTTTAATACAAATCTCTTTTTTGATAAAATGCCGGTCGCTGTGATGATGTGATATTGTTTTCTAGACAAGCGCATGGATATGCTCGTGAATCGTTCGTTCATTCCACGCTTAGCCCCGCGGCGCTATTTCGCCGGAACCTCGCGCGCTCGGCAGCACCATGGCGGTTGAGCGTACCCTAGGGTTCAGCACAGAACTTGATTGGCGCAGCGTCACCTGGGCCTCACGAGCCAACAGCAGGTAGCTTGCCTGGATCGAGGACAAACCGCGCGATCCATTCCCGGGAAATACGTTGGCGAGCTTGACGCCAAGATAATCGCTCACGCGCCATGCCGGCATGATCAGCATGGTCGCGTCGGGCTCGCCGGGAACTGGCACCGTTTGGTGGTGGCGCGGCGAGGCCTCGCAGCCGCCGCGAAAGGCCGCCGCGATCGCCTCGATCAGAGACGCACGATCGAGCGCGGTCGCGATCGCGCTGGCGCTCACCAGAAGTGGCGCAACGTGGTCGTGGGGCTTTATCCCGCCGTTTGATCTCGCCTCAGCCGACAATTTTTTATTCCGCAGATGGGTGAACCGGAGACTGCCCGGTCGTCTCTGTTTCGGATCAGGTCGCAGTCGTGCAGGGAGCGAGTGTTGCTTGGCGTAGGCGGAAAGCCAAATAGGAATTATCGATGTCACGAATAGGCGCGCCGCTTTCCGCCAAAGAGCCAAGAATTGGTCGGGATGCACGCTGGGTGTGCGCTTGTTGCTCTATTCATGATCGATGAGAGACATAGATTATTTCTATTTAAGGGGTGGCGTCGTGTCCTGTACCGTTGCTCCACCTCGTCAGCTTGGTGGATTCGAATGGTCTTACGCAGCAGCAATATCCGTCCCGACATGGCGCGCTTATGGTCGAGCCTGATGCGGTCGGCCGAAATCGGCCGGACCGCGCAGGGAGGGCTCAAGCGGCTCGCGCTGTCCGAGGAGGATGGCGAGGTGCGGCGCGAGTTCGTGCGCTGGTGCGAAGAGGCCGGCTGCACGGTGCAGATCGATGGCATCGGCAACATTTTCGCGACGCGCGCGGGCAGCGATCCGGACGCCAAGGCGGTGCTTGTGGGCAGTCATCTGGACACGCAGATCAAGGGCGGCCGCTTCGACGGCATCCTGGGCGTCCTTGCCGGGCTAGAGGTCGTACGTACCCTGAACGACCACGATGTGACGACGCGCCGACCGATCGTCATCGTGGATTGGACAAACGAGGAAGGCGCTCGCTTCGAGCCGCCCATGATCGGCTCCGCCACTTTCACCGGGCAGAAGTCACTCGACTTTGCCTACGCCCGCGCCGACAAGGATGGCGTGACACTCGGCCAGGCGCTCGACCGGATCGGCTTCAAGGGAGCAGACCGCCTGTCGCCTGACGCGTTCGATAGTCTCTTCGAACTGCACATCGAGCAGGGACCGAAGCTCGACGAAGCCAAGCGTCAAGTCGGGATCGTGACGGGCGCCTTCTCGGTACGCGGCATCATCGTCGAGGTTCGGGGAGAGGTCGGCCATGTCGGCCCCACGCCAATGCCGAAGCGCAAGAACGCGATCGTGGGGGCCGCGCGGGTGACGCTTACAATCGACGACATCGGTTGGAGCCGGCACGAAACCGGCGGCAAATCCACCACCATGCGTCTGAAGGTGGAGCCGAACCTGCTCGGCATCCTCCCCGACTTGGTCGAGATGACCTGCGACTTCCGTCATCCGAAGGCTGCGGTCGCAAGCGGGATGCTGGCCGCCTTCGAGGCCGAGATCCCCGAGATCGAACGGCGGTCGGGCTGCACGGTCACCATCAAGGAGCAGTGGAGCTATGGCGGCATGGAGTACGACCCGGGCTGCATCGCACTCACACGCGACGCAGCCGAAGAGCTCGGTTATAGCACGATGGACCTTCTCACCGAGGCCGGCCACGACGCCATGCACGTCGCCGACTACCTCCCGACCGCGATGATCTTCACGCCCTGCGAGGGCGGGCTATCGCACAACGAAGCCGAGAACGTGACGCTCGCCGACATCGAGCCCGGGGTCAACGTCCTGCTTCGGAGTGTGCTGAACCGGGCGGGGATCGCCTAACCCTATATCGCGGGCTCGGCTTGCGGCAGGCCGTCGGGTTTCAGCGCGATGCTGAGGAACAGGTCCAGGAAAGCCTTTTCGGCACGGTCGAGGGCATATTCCGGGTTCTGCAAAAAGTAGAGGTCCGCACCTAGCTGATCTTGCAGCACAGGCAGACGCCAGAGCAACTCCTTTTCTATCCCGCGCTCGGCCGCGGTGACCGGCAGGATGCCGATGCCGATCCCGGCTGCGATCATGCGGGTGACTTCACCAACATGCGACGACAGTCCCGCCGTCCGGGTACCGAGACCGGCGCCTTCCCGGAGCGCGACCATCGGCTCCAGGGCTCCTCCGTCCTGCGCGCAGGTAAAAGAGACGACCGGCTCGGCTCGCAGCTCCTCCAGGGTGACATCCTCCCGTCCGAACAGAGCGTGCGTGCGTCCGCAGAAGATCCCGAAGTCTTCACGCAGCATCAGCGTGCAGTCGAGCGCTGCGAGCGGCTTCGCAAGCAGGCAAAACCCAAATGGTACCGCGCGTTGGGCGACGGCGCGCACGATCTCCTGGCTATTGGCCACGTTCAGCGTGATCGTGACCGACGGATGCCGCCGGTGCATCAGTCCCAGCGCGCGGTCGAGCGCCGGCAACACGGCCTCGGTCACGATCATGATGCGGACGGAGCCGCTGAGATCGTCCTCGTCGGTCGATAGACGCTCACCGATCCGCTCGACGCGCTGGTAGATCTCCTGGCATTCCTTCCGCAGCGCTTCGCCCCGGGTGGTCAGCACGAAACGGCGGCTGTCCCGCTGGATCAGCTGAGCGCCAAGCGTTTCCTCGAGCTTCTGAAGCGAGGCGGTCACGGTTGGCTGCCGGATGTGCAGCCGTTCGGCGGCCTTCGTCAGGCTCCGCTCCTCCGCGATCACCAGGAAGGTCCGCAGCAAATTCCAGTTCAGGTGCCGAATGCGCGGCGTCGGGGAAGCCATCTGACACTGTCCATCAATCCCCCGATCTTGCAACGGTGAACTGTGGGACGCAACTGTTGTTGCGTGCTCGACATCGTGGTGATGATAGAGAGCGGCCATCGGGCGTCTGTTCGTTGAGCCCGGAGGTCGCACACGAGCACTCTTCGGAACTCAGGCGACGCTGGACATGATTCCGAATGCTATGCGCACTGCCACAGCTGCGAGGCCGCGGCAGCAAATCGGCGCGGCTCTACGTCCGCCAGCTGTTTCAGGCAGAGCTCAACGCGAGATTGCGCGCGGCCAGGTGGATTCCGGCGAGCATGCACCGCACCGAACCTCCCGCAAGTTCGATGGTCGGCACCTCGATCGGCACGATGGTCGCCAATCCCTCGAGCGTGGCGACCTGTTTTGGCCGCAACGCCTTGAGAGCTCGCGTCGACATGGCCACGATGCGCCCGCCCCTGCCCTGCAGCTCGATGGCGTTGCCGGCGAATTCGCCGATCTGCTCGTGGCTGAGGCCGATCACGGCGCGCCCCGTTCCAGCGAGCCGCTCGGCAATCTCGGCGCGCCGCGCCGAGTCGCGGATCGTGTCGAGCCCGATCAGGCAGAAGTCAGTGCCGACGCACATCAGCACGTTGGTGTGGTAGATTGGTCGCCCCACGGCATCCACCGCATCGAAGACCACCGGCTCGAAGTTGAAATGCGTGCAGAAGCGCTCTAGCGCGACTTCGTTGGTACGGTTGGAGCGAGCGGCATAGGCGACACGCTCGATATGGTCGAGCACCATCGCGCCGGTGCCTTCGAGATAGACGCCGTCCTGCTCCAGCCCGGAATAATCGATCACGTCCTGCACGCGGTAGCGCTGCTTCAGCATCTCGATCACGTCCTGCCGACGCTCCCGGCGCCGGCTCGGCGAGAACATCGGATAGAGCGCGACATGGCCGCCCGAATGGGTCGAAAACCAGTTGTTGGGAAAGACGGAATCGGGCGTCTCGCGGCCCTCATCCTCGAACAGATGCACCGCGACACCGGCCGCTTCCAACGCGCCTGCTGCCCGCGTCACCTCGCCATGGGCGGCAGCGGCGATCGCAGCGGCCGTGCGGCCTGCATCCGTGGCCTGAAAAACATTGTCCTCGGCCGTGGCCGCATTCGGGCTGAAATGATGCGGGCGGATCATCACCACGCCGCGCGGCGCCTGCACTGAGAGCTTCTGCATGATCAGCACGCCTGCTCAAGCTTGCGCGGCTGCGGAGCCGCAAGGTTCAGCAAGCCAAACAAGTTGCGCGGATCTTTGGGCTGGGTCAGGAGATCGATCTCCTCATAATAGTCCGTGCCCTCGACCAGATCGCGGAGATAGCGCAGCGCCGAGAAATCCTCGGTCGCGAAGCCGACGGAATCGAAAATCGTGATCTGCTCCGGCGAACGGCGCCCCGTCGCTTCGCCGACGATGACCTGCCACAGCTCGGTCACCGGGAAATCGGGCGCCATTTGCTGGATCTCGCCCTCAATCCGGGTCTGCGCCGGCATAGGCGTCGTAGATGCGAACCTGCTCAGCTGTGAGCTGGTGCTCGACGAGGTCGTACTCGACACCTTCGTAAGACAGCGAGCGAGCCGCGTAGAGGCCGAGCGCCTTGAGGTCTCGGGCCAGCACCTCCATGGCCGCGACACCGCCCTTCTCGATCGCCTCGACAAACTCGGCGCGGGTGGCGAATGGAAAGTCGTCGCCGCCCCACAATCCCAGCCGCTGGGCATAGGCAAGATTGTGCACCTTGGTCGCGCCGGTC
>Ga0307508_10003930_pt1 | contig 14747 bp, 9 predicted proteins | sample 9_EM_MG_FD_203089 | JGI IMG/M metagenome (GOLD analysis project Ga0307508, IMG submission 203089) | Populus trichocarpa ectomycorrhiza microbial communities from riparian zone in the Pacific Northwest, United States - 9_EM | ecosystem: Host-associated > Plants > Roots > Unclassified | place... | reverse complement strand
AAAATCACTGCAAACCAACTCAGGAAATTCAAAAAGTTATGGGTTATAAGGGGGTATGGGTTATAGATGGTATGGATTAGGAGGGTGTCGACTGTAGTAGTACTATGACCTCTGGAGAGACCGTTCAGATCTGTTTCTCTGATAGGCTGAGTCACTGGAACAGCTGTACAGCCTGAAACACGACTCGACTTGATCTCATAAACGACTCATCGCAAATTGTCATTACCATCAAATGATTGTCGAACTTGAATAGGCGGGTGAATGCGATCCGAACGCCTGGACCAGGGCCTACTCTATCTTAGTAGTACTAGTAGCCGAGTCCACCGTAGGCGATCCGGGACAGAATTCAAGTTTGTCTTGTAGTGAACATAATGATTCATCTCACGTGATCTCGCATGGCTGAAACAGACGTCAGCGTCATTTCAACTGTCGGAGCAAACGACGTAGGGTATGTGGTTTATGGTACGGTATGGCGTGGAAGCGTCAGGTTCGGATCCATGACAGTCTTGCAATAGACCCGTGCCACTCGGAGAATCGGAAGGTTCCAGGCTATCCTTCAAGTATGCAGGTATTTTGGTGTTGATATTGCATCATTCTAGAAGAAGTGTATGCGAGACTGTAACATCGGCGTAAAACAAAAAAGTGTAGCGCGGGTTGCTATAGTACACTATGATACAGGACAACTTGATCTGCGGTTGTCTGTCACGACACAATAAGAAAAGGGGGTGGGAAGTACAGGTGGGTATGAAGACGGGGTGGAATGTTCAAAGGTAGGTTTTGGTTAGAACTGATCGGAGATTCACACGATCATTGAGTTGCGTGTAAAGTTCTGCATCTTGGATAAGCTCCGCGGGAGTCACAGGAAGTGACGGGTGTGGGATGTATCCACTGGCACCGTCGAGTAACGCGTAACCCTGGTGGGCATCGTCGGCCACTATCTCTGTGAGGGAGACGAGCTCGTCTTCAAGGCGCTTCCAAATCGTGGACCATCTCCGGATAGGGGTTGATATGCTGGGAACGTAGCTAGAGCACGAGTGAAGCTCCAGACGGCGTAAGCTCGCTTTGTGACGGATGATGAACTCCTCAACACCATCAACAAAGGGCGTGGGATCGAAGACAATGTTCTCAAGAACAAGTGTCTCGAGGGCAGGGTAGTTGGATGAACGAAGCTGTGTATTGAGGCTGTGATAGAGACCTTGAGGACTCCGCAAGACAAGGGATTTCAAATTGGCGTTCGAGGCTGGAAGCAGCGAGCTGAGCGAACCATTAAGGGCTTTAGAGCCCGACCAGGTACCCAGCTCCGAATTCGCGACGATGGACATGGAGAAGTGATGCAAGGGAGAATTCGCCAGAGATGAGACAAAGTCATAACAGGCCGTCGACATCAGAACGACATTGTTGAGTGTGAGCGAGCGAATGCAGGATGACTTCATCGCATAATGTACTGCGTTTAAAACGGTAATCTGACGGTTGGTGAACCAAAAGGGGTGTTCTTGGATATCTGAGCCGTGTTGGGAGCGGAAAGAGGGCCAGAAGTTGAGAACGACACTCTCGAGGTTCTTGAAACCCGAAAGGGAACAGAAAGTCTCTGTGAGGACATCTTCAAGCTCTGCTATCTCGAGTTCATCACAGACGCCTGTAGGCGATGTCAGTTGCTTGGAAAAGACAAAGCACTCCGAGAGAACATTACCCTGAGTGCCAGCCGGAAGGAGACAAAACTGCGCATGATCGCGTTGATCATAGACAACCTCGCGCACATGAGCGGCGATGGAGGGAGAATCAAGGATGCTCCGACAATTCTGTGCGCTTTGTACGCTATTGCGGATATGTATCCCGCGGAATACGTGCGGTGTGACAAGGTAGTGGCACGTAGAGTTGACGGATCGCAGTGAGAGGAGGTCGGAGGGAGAGGATATGTTCTCGACCACGACACCGACGAGTTCGATTGGTAAGTTCTTCATGGTAGCAGTATGATGGGAGGGGGTACGAAGTGGTCACGGGTGGGAGTTCGAATCACGGGCCCCATCCAGCTTCTTATAGGACCTTCCGGTGACCATAACTGTCGTACGGATAAGGCGTGTCGTAAGGTGAGAGGGTCAAGTGGAACTTGGGTCAAAACGCGGGGAGCTGGCACGGGTTCCGGGAGCGGTGCATGCCACATCTCGATGTGACTACACCGATTTGGACGTCACGCAATGATTCCGAAACAATAATTTGCTTACGAAATTTAGCGTCAACCCAACGAAAAAAAAGACAAGAAATTTTCTGTTCCGATCCGTGCGATCGTCAAATTCCGGTTTGTCAGCGGTCGTTACGATGGCGGACGCACAACTCGGACTCTGCTTCCAAATCTCACATCCTGTCACTCGACTTTCTCCTTGCAGCACATTGCGCCCCACGTTCAAACCTTACCTTCAAAGCCTCCCAAACACGAGATCTTTTGTCGCTGGTTGATCGGTCACTGGCAGTACCTGCGATAGTCACGGCAGTACGTGGTGGTCCAGGCTTATGCCACCTTTCGATATATGCCCCAAGTGTCCTGCATAGCCAACCGCTCATCAGGTACACCGTGTTTGATGAGGGCTCATTCCAAGCCAGAGGGAGTCACTAACGTGCCTTGAAGTGCCTCGGAACCTCGACATCATTCAGATCTCTGTGATACGCGTGGGCACGTTGGGGATATTCCATCTTTACTTCCTGTGGAGTAAGTGCGACGAGATCAGAGTGTATTGTGCATTGTGATGCGACGCTACGTACGAGGGATGATCAAACTGGGTGAAACAATCGTGTCACGATTTCCTATCAGTCAAACTTCCCCGAGAGCGTCAACATTGTGATCGTTGGATGGCAACATGATATTGAATGGTCTTATAAATTTCTTCATTCATTCAACTCCCATATCTGAGCGCTCCGACATCAGATATATATGGGGAAAGGTTGCCAGTTGCAACTCGGGGGAAATTGGTATTAAAACTGGAAACCTGGGCTTTTTTGGCTGCTTGAGACTGAGAAGCAGCCTCGCTTCCTCGTATGTGGTGACACTACTTATGGGTCCTTATGAACATGATAGCATCGACAGCGCCGATGTTAAAATAGCAGTTGCGGGCCGTGCGGCAAGAAGGTTGCCATACATTTGATTTTAGGAAATCATCAAAAGCGTTGAGTGTCAGGATCAATCATGAGAGCAGAGCTTGTTATCTCGCAACAGAACAGCCGTCAATTTAATTCACGTTTTCCTCGAACATATATCGGAGAGTTCCATAGTCTGCTGTCAAATCGAAGACCGAATGATACTCCCATCTTCAGCACGGCGCTACATCATAGTTCTGGCCATTTAATGACGGGAATAGGTATCACTAGATCACTGCCTTGTTTTTTTTTCTTCTTGAATGAGGCCTTGGCAATGATGGGTGGCGGGGATGCTGACTAATGACTTACTGTTTGCGTGTGCCTCGCTACTCCACGACGACGCGTTTCGAGGAGCAAGGCAACTTACTCGTCTTGTGACATGGTGCGTGCCTAGCTAGTCTCGAGAGATGCGACACATATATTGAATTTACATAAGTGCCTATCTGCCAAAGGGGCGAAGGACGACCACTCACTGGACGTTGGCATATCAATGGCAGTGCCAAAACGAGATGTGTGCCGTACATAGAGCCAGAAAACGGACAAATTTCAGGGATAGGGTTTACTTGGAGCCATCTCGCCAAGAACATGCGTGTCCCACGAGAAAGTAAACCCAGATTTTTCCGTGGAACCAGCGGGACTTGCCATCGACCCAAGTAATGTTGGAGAGGTTTTTCAATAGCACTTATCTACCCAATTTAACGGTGACTCAGATTTGTTTCTACTGGCAGAGATACGGATCTCGCGACTCCCAAAAAAAAAATCCCGACATGCCCCCAATCCAGTGAACTGATCATCTTGCCTGTCATTTCCTACAGGTCACGTGGGGGAGCAAAACTCGTCAGGTGCGGATTTGGCCCGACGGCATGTCAGGAGTTCAGCCTCAAGCTCCGCCCTGACCAACGACGTAAGATTGCCGAGAGAACACCTCAGGCTATGATCATGATCAAGGGGCCCATCTCGTATTCCTGTCTGACGGTTATGTATCGATGGGCCGCTACAAGGACACGTAGAGGCTCTGTCTCATCACGCCAAGCGACCGGTAGATAATGATACAGCCAGGAAATCCTCCCACCGCGTCCAATCCCGATCATGCTCATCGATATCAGGACTGATTATCCTTGTGATGGATCCCGCTGATGTAGGACTAGCCTTCAATGAAAGGGTTCATCTTTTCGGTAGCGGGTCAGCCAGGCACGCACTATAAAGTTATCCCGCGGTGTATCCGATACGTCCTGTCACACCTATATTTGGGACCATCAGGATGAAAACATGATCAATCCAATCTGGGCCTGAATTCTTCTCCTCCGGACGACAGACGCGGCCGACGGTCGCGAAAGGGCCAGCGAGTCATTGCTGAACGAAGCGACACGTGCTGTATCGACTCTAGTTCAGTGTTGCACCAGTCACTCACCTCCATGTAGCAAGTAGTACGACGATGGCTTTCCTTGAAAATGCGCGGTCTCCGTCTGCGTCAGGAGATCTCGCCAGTCGGCGAGCCTTGATCTCGTCGAATGCAGTCCCAAGAGCTTCCCGCACCAAAGGAAGGAAGGCCATCCGTTTCTATGACCACGGACGGAAGCCGTACCTCAATGATACCTACCACAGACAACCTTGCCTTCGTGTTAGCGCTGGCGAACGCGGTCTAGAGCATTATCGTCGCCTTTCGTCCGAATGTTCCGAGGGTTTGTGAGAGATCACATTTAGGGTTAGCATGCAGTGCGAAGGCGGAGGAAGATACATACTTCTTGATCGGCAGGTTCGCAAGTGACATAAGGACTAATCACCGCGAGCAAGGGGTGCTCTTGGCAGCTTCTTGCAGAAGATCGTGAGTTGCAGTGAAATGGGGTCCCGATGGTTTACGATCGAACCCCTCTTCTACCATCAGCACGCTCTGCCTATCATCCTCCCCATCTCATATAGATCACGTTCCGCGTCCGAAACTTATCGTTGATCTGATATCTATGCTCAGGACCTTTGTATGCAGGGCGGCAGATTATTCTTGTTGAAAGAGCCACACAAACACGCATCCTTGCGTATCCCTGCATTCGTGTTCTCTTCGGTCCGCTCGGTGGCGTCAGTGCGTCGCCCCCGAAGACAATACAGAGACCGTACCTGGTGACAGTGTTGGCCTTTTACACCATCGATCACTATACCAGGCCTTGATTAAACCATACTCGCGTGTTGCAGCCGATCGTACGTCTCTGACGGCGGTTCAGTGCACTGCGAGTAACGACTGACCACCAGGTGGGTCGTCGCTTCACTGTGGTAATTCCAATCGTTAGATATCGAGGAACAAGGTTTATGACCTATACATGGCATCGCCACGTCTGACCCACCTAACATGCATTTCCACTGCAGGATGCAATTACATACCATTATTCCAAGTTTACGGAAAGCATCACCGACATACCTCCCGGGCTACACACTTTTGTTTTATGTGTTCGGCAAGACCAGTGTTGCATCCGATCGGTGAGGGAGATTTATAGTACTCGAGGGAGGTGCGCACACGGCCTATATACTAATGGCCAGAAGACGAGGCGGTTCCCAGAGTTTATTGGTGCGGCGTAGTATCGATGGTTTGGGGAAAGACAAGGGGCAAACAAGCTTGCGGTTCCACTTCAAGTTCATGATTACATAGCTTTCCATACTACAATGTGCTCCCGATCGATCGAGGGAACGGTTGATTAATGCATGATCGTCGGCGCTTCCTCCGAATCCTAAGCGAGAAGCGCAGTAAGCTGTTGTATGGGAAAACTGACTGCACAAGATCTCATCCCCAATATTGGCCGAATCGTCACGCCGCCCGAGGTTTTGCTATAATTGGACTGTATCTAGCTGGCTATACTGTTATTCTACACATGACACCTAAATGCTCGGGTTTCGGGTTCAGGTCCGGCTGCAAGAAAGAGCAGGGATCGGTCATGTAATCACGCCCATGCCGACGTTTAGATATAACTCCATGTATGTGGGGTTCCTGGGATAGTACTGTGTGTGGTAGTGATGTGTTGGAGTGGCACCCGACGGTGGTATCGGTATCATGACATCAATCCCCTGATCCTACCCTTGACCGACAACCCCTCCAGCTCTAGCGAACCCATCCCCGTCCGCTTTCCTTCCCGCCATGCCTCCACGAGACCCTTTGCTTCGTACGGGGAGACGTCCGCGTTAAGGGTCCCGACAGTGATATGCAGGCTGTCTCGAATCTCGTGAGGTAATTTCGAGACAAATTCGTGCTTTTCTTGTCCTAAATCGGTATCGTTCTCGGGTACTTTGGCAAGTTTCAAGTCTTCGACGGTCAATGCCATAACCCTGTCATTCCAGACAAGGTGTCCGAGATAGAATGAGAAGAGGGGCGGTGCTGGTAATCGATCAAGTGTGGAACACCGTTCCCAAAGGTCAGCGTCCTCGGGCAGGCCAGCTATATGCACGATGGTGACATGAGGCCGCTTGGTAATCCGTTTGTCGCTGACCAATTTGCGCCAAAACGTCTTTCCATCATATGGAATGTCTTCCCCTTGTTCTATCTGGTGTGCGACGATGGTCTCACAATTCAGTTCGGCTAGTATCCCAAAGTATCGTGGCTGTGCAAGTCCTTTCGCTATCTTCTCGTGCTTATCTGTCTCTTTCTTCGTCGTCGCTGGCGCATATTCCTTTGCGACTGCAATGGCTTCATCGATTTGCTCCTGGGTGGGTCGCTCCATGCCAAGGACGTCGACGCATCCATCGACCGCACGAGCCACAGCCGCTTCGAGCGGCTCACGAATGTCCATCTCGATACTGGCGTCTACTTCGGGGTCGGTGAGCTCTTCCGCCTGGGCCATGAATCGCGAAATGATCTCTTCATGCGACTTTCCGACCTTGTCGGCTCGTAGAGTCTGGTGTTTATCGCCACGATTAAAGACACGATCTCCACACACTCGAAGTGTTGTCGCGCGCGGCTGGTCCAGGGTCCAATGAAGCGCGAGTAGTCGAACTGGTGGATAGGATTTGGCAACGGCTGCGCGCAAGGCCTCTCGATGTTGTCGTATATGGTTGTTTCTACGCATAAATTTTGTAAGCTGACACTCCGCGACACAAAGTCGAAAATTTACTTGTCAGCGATAACAACATCACGTTGTTTGAGGAGATTGACAACGTTTTTGACAAAGGCAGGTGCAGGCTTCTTGGTTTGCACATCATCGCTTTGGGTATGTCCGAACCCAAAGAGGTGGACGAGTGCGACAGAGACCGACGTCTTGCCTGAGTCCCAGCGGCATCAGTCTTACGACCACTGAAAGAATATGGATTTACTCACCACAGCCTGGAATGCCAACAGGAACGATGATGGTCTTACCGAACTCCTTGACAGCCCGGTCTGACTCCTCAAGGTTAGACAGGTCTGACCTCCCTTGTTTGGTGTCCAACCATCTCAAAAACCGCTCCCTAGTGGCTATAATACCCTTTCCCCGCACATACCCCTCAAAGGCACTCCGGTTTGTATTGATCTCATTCTTGACCCACTTGAGATAGACCTGGTTCTCCTTGCGCTTCATTTTGGACATGGGAAGTTTGACGTCGTTGGGCGAGCCATTGGTGGACAAGAGCGACTTTGTGATTTCCCGCCATTCACGATACATCATATACGGCTCGTCAAACTTCACCTTGAAGAAGAACGAAGAACCAGTTGGATACGGTGGTCGTTTGTCTCTGGATGTTGTCCCAGGTTTCGGGTCGATGATGCTGGTGCGGACGACAAATCCTTCCAGTGGCTCTCCTTTCCATTCTCCCGTCTTTGCGATCTCGTCAGTAAATTGCTTCACTTTTGTGAGTGAGTCGTATACGACGGTCGAAGTGTTCCAGAAGCCCCACTCTTCTGCGAACGCATCGATAACGTGGGTAGGAAGGGTGAGGAACTCCTTGCGAGTCTCGTTTATGCCATGCAGATACAGGCCGGACTTTTCTGGTGGATAGGCTAATACGTGTTCCTCAAAGTCGTCATCGCAAAGCTTCCAGAAATAGGCGTCGTTAGTTTGCGACTGTAAGCTCACCCCTCGGGCATGCACCTACCTCTGCTACTGCAGTCCATCGCTTCTCCCAGAGCACGGCCGCGAGTTGCTCTTCCGTCTTCTCTTTGGATGCGAGATGTATTTTGAGCCACCTGTGGCCGGCTTGTGAATGTGTCTCCAGGACACCATCCATCTCCCCTAGGGCATGTTTGGACGTGACAATCAACTTGGAGGGTGAGCTAGCAGCAATAAAGATGATGCAGCCGTTTGACTTGACCGATAGCGTGTACTCTGGACCAGTGTGCGCTTCCAAGGACGACCACTGTCGGGTGCAATCGAAACGACCAAAAGGAATTGGCGTCAGAATCATTTTCTTCGCAACGCGAGAAAAGTCTAAGCGTACATCTGTCCAAGGCACCTCCCCAATGTTGAAGAACTTGTCATATCCACGGACGACAATCTGATACCGAGGTTGGTCGCTATCTGCTTCCATTTTCAGCTCTCTTGTGAACAGACCTCGGGCGAGTGTTGGGAACGGCGACGGGACGTCATAGTACTTGAACTCGTTCATCTTCCAGCTGCGAAGGTTGACCGTGGGATCCGACGGCGCAGGATACACAGTCGATCGAACGAGCTTGGGCGACTTTTGTGAAATCCGGTGGAGATCAGCGACGAGCTGCGAGTCTTGGGCGTTGAAATATGATTCAGGGGTCATCGTGGAGTGTGTGCCGTGGAAATGAAACACATCAAAGAGGACGGATGTATGCCTCGTGGTCGAGCATATGTACTGAATAAAACGCGATGCAAATGACGCCAGAGTTTTTGACGTGAGTCAGTTCGATCACTCGAATTGACTCGGAAAAGGACGGCGGTGGATGATCGAGACTAGTCAGGCTGATACATGGAAAATTCCTTCCTAAAAAGGCAAGTCCACCCTCAACGTCCTTCTTGTTCTCTGCGCCTTTGCGCTGCCTCTCGGCGCAGACGCTGCTCTCTGATATGTCTGTCCCATTCCTCTGCCTCTCTGTGTCGACTCTGTTCTTTGAGGCATCTCCCCCCTGCTGCTCCTCTGCCACTATTCTCCGCGCGCGCGTTCCCTGACCTGGTGTCCTATCCGAAATAATCTAGATCCGTATTCGTCGTCCTGTTGCCACGCCTGGCGTGCATTAAAAGCAGGCGCGCCTCCACCCAGTGTCGGAGCTCTCGTTACTCTTCGATATCGACCGCAATGCCGAAGTAGGCTGGTGGCTCCGGAAAAGCCGGTTAATCGTCATGGATCGTCCCATGGGCGCTATGAATGCGGGTGTAAATCGTATCTTGGTAAAGATCCCCGTACATCACCAACAGATGTGTGCGCCGCACCTATTCACCAAAATGCACACGTGGTTACACCCCTCTACTTTCTCGATCAGCACGCTGCACTGTGGCCATTTCTTCACACGTCCGCCTTCATCCGTTACATGCGGTGGAGAATCAGGGCGGACAATGGAGTGTCCGAGGAGTCGCACCAGCCTGAACAACACGATTGATCTCCATGCAGTCCGGGGTTTCGCAGTGCTTGAACTCCTTAGGGTGTTTAGCTTCGTGTACACCGTAATGTGCTGCTGAATGTTTGCAGGCACATACGTTGTGGATCCTTGAACCTTTCCTATACTGGGAGTTGTTTTGGTAGAGCGAGATGAACAAATGACTATCCGAAGCGGACAAGACGTCTCTAAAATCCATGCTAGTCCCAGACGATCGTAGCGACGATACTCGCCCAAGACACCTTCGGTGGAGATCTCTGCGGTAATGATTAATGACAAGTCAGCTGCTCCAAGCATTGTCAAGAACCATGTCTTTTCCGCTATCCATGCAGGGTAAATAGACAGGTCTGAAGGTGTGTAGGATTGACAAGGTAGGAATTGGCAGACTTGGTCACCCGGGGACGGCAGAACTTGCCGGGAAGTTCGTCTGGGCAGTCGGTCGGATATGTCTGGTGTCGGTTCGAATGTGGACCTGGTCCACGCGGCGCATTTCTAAACGCAGAGACGACACGACTGATAAACTAGATATACACTACTGTGCACACATCGCAAGAGGACGATGAAACGTGCACCAAAGAATGCGACCATGAGATTGTGTTTCGTAAGCAGACAACAAGGATGACGATGAGGATACAACATACGTGATGCAGGAAACACATAGTACAAGAAATGGAGGAAGGAACATCCAGTCGCAGCGATTCGACGATCAACGTATGCCTCTTCTTCCCGCTCGTCCTGCTCGACCGTACTTGAAGCGTTACGCTGATCTTGCGGCGCTCGAACACACGCTGATTCCGTATATGTACGAGGGTACGGACTTCCGTACGAAATGCCCGTCGTAGACCGAGCGCGCGTGAGGGAAGCGAGTGATGACCCGGTGCAACGGGCACACGTGATCCGACGGCACTGAGGCCCGAGTGCGAGAGACGCGTCAAGAAACTGGAGCCAATCTGAGCGGTAGATGCCGTGTCCCTCGAGTATATTGTGTGGACAGAGCAGGCAGAAACCGTCTGTGAATTATCGCTTACCGGAGGAATGCGAAAGGGGGGGGATCGTGGGACCTCATACGCAGCAGGGAGGGAACGGAGAAACAGGGTGGGGGTAGATCGATGGGATGTCTACTTAGTTGCGGTAGGCATAGCGGAGACGGTGAGAGGTCCTCAAACTGTGGTTCCTATGGTGGAGGATCGTCGGATGGGGAATGGCTGCGCCAATAAGGATCGGATATGCGAATCGCGTGACATGATTGCACGTACAATGCTCAGGCAATCAAGGCCAACCCAAAAGATGATGCATACTTTACATGAGGGTGGAGGAATAAAGTCGACGAGTGCCAGTGTGGACTCTCGCTTGGACTCGAGTCTCTACATCTCCAAACTCGGAAGCACCGGCTGAAAGTCGGCCTTAATCTTGCTTGGATTCAAGGGTTATATTGCGTGCATATGGTTGTAATACTAGAAGACGTGAATGAAAGCAGTACCGTGACAGGAAGTGGGATACATAAGTCGAATGATAGTAATACGGACCTGTTATCCCTATTGACGGACGAATCACGATCACGATCCCGGTATCTATGTCTGACGTGCAAGAAAGAAAGGCGATACACAGCCGTTGGAAGATTTCGTTCTTTGTCTGACGTTGAGAGTTAAAAAGGTGTCCCCTAAGTCACTTTACCGGAAACATCCGTCGCATTTGGTCTTGTCGATGTCAATCCGAGTCATTAGGGGCTGCAAGACGTCTCAGACCTCAGTGACACCGAATACGACCTCTACACCGCATCGCTCAACGATCTTGCCACAGAACCCACCGGCAGCAGCACAACCTTTTCAAGTATCCGTGCGGGCGACGCTCACTACGAACGGACGTCCGTTCCCGGCTGAAGTATGCGGGTGGTTCCGCTGTAAATACTCTGATCTCCCAATGTCCGACATCGATGTTGTTAGTTCTGGCGTTACACAACCCGACCCAACGACTAACACCTCTCCCTCTCTTTCCCCCACCGTTCCCACAGATTCTCGGATTATTTCCCCCCAACTTGCTGCCTTCAGACACGCTTACAGGCGGACAATTTTTTGCTGCCCTTCGACTCGTTTTCGGTCGGATAAGGGGGTTGACCAGGCACTCGCATTCGTTCCCCTGGCAGGTATGTAGGTCTCGTGTCTACGATTACTTTGCCTTGTTAATGTTCTTTTACCATCTCGCACTATTTGTTCTATTCTCTTGTCAGACCTCCCTCGCGGCGAAAAGCGACCCCGTTCTCCGTTGAGTTACTTAGAAAAAACGAAGCGCAGGAAAATGGGTGAGCGCATATTGTAACGTCTGACGCTTCATCAAATTGATTCCTTCTCCATAGACAACATCGCCAACTTTCATTCCAAAATATGGAACAAGGGATCGCATGCTCATGCGACAGTTTTTGTGACCCCGCCGGTCGAGCAATTACAGTTGACTGGTGTGGACGTCCCCACCCAGTGCTGTGTCACGAGGAGTCCACCATATACCACTGGATCCACTTGTCTCTCTTGACTCGACTAGCGTAGCCCAGACTCAATTCCCAGTCACCATCACCAACCCCTTTTTAGCCCCATATTTCCCCCTCAAGAGGAAAAAATTGGGTGTTATTGTCACCGGTGCACCTGGTATCGGTGAGTACAATTATACAAGCGTACAGAAACCTTCGGATATGTGACAGAGCGGAGTAATTTAGTGTAGTCTACAGCAGCAGAGAAGTTGAACAAAATGTAACTTGGGATACAGTATGTATGGACTTTCAGATCATCTGGAGTGTCAGCACCCATGGGCACGACAAAGTGTGCCACTGAAGAAGGCTTCATCACCAAAGCCTGAGGGAATAACCTCGACGGGCTGATTACCAGAAACCATCATGCTTCCAAAGGTGCTTTCTTGGAGCATATGAAAAAGTGTGTCCATTTCGAACGCCAATAATTCCATTGGTGTTGCATGACGCAGAATGCCATTCTGCGTGCTGTGGTGGAAGCACACTCATGCACCCACTGTGTGAGTCGGCGTGACTGGGTCACACCACACACATGGTAACAGAATGATAGTGAGAGAAAGAGAGAAACAGGAGGTGGTCAGGTCCATTAGGAGAGGCAATTGATTGATCAAACGATAACGGTCTGGCCCGCTCTGCTCCTGCACGGAGTCACGCGACACAGGATCATGTGGGTGGACAGCCGGTGGCAACTGGGGCTTATAGTGGATGACTTTCCGTGGGCTAAATTTCAATAGAATAGATTAAAATATAACCGATTAGGAAGGTGTGCCGCCGTGCCAGGGAGTGTGCTGCGATGCTGGGTGTCAAATGAAAGGGATTTGAAATCTACCCCCCTCGAATAAACCTTAATCTGAAGAGGGGGTACCCCCCCCCTTCTAGATTATTCTAACCTGGAATAAACTGTTTTTGGCCACTACGCCAGCAATATTGCTTATGTCAGCTGAGGTAATCTCAAACACTGACTGGCCTACCTGCGTCCACTTTCTGTGCCCACTACCGCGTGGTCTGCTACACCCTCCAAATCCCACCCGAACATACTACCGCCACCCCTTTCATACAGGACAACCTCAGTAGCTGCCAGAAAATTGGTACCACAATGGAGCGCATGCTAACTGCTGTCACGACTTGGCAACAGGCAACGTTGGTATGTAGACTTTGTCGACTCCGAGTGCCCCCACCCAATTGAATTCGGCACTGGTTATACCAGAGCACATGTTCTGATGCAGGGCTGACTGAAAATTTGCAGATACAACGTTAACGATGATCAAAGTCAAGGTTGCCGCTCAATGGTGCACCAGTGCTGGTGATGGCCCATTTTGTTGACTTTGAGGTGCTCCATGAGATGATCGCAACAGGTATGACCAGAGCACATGTTACCTGTCGAGAATAACTACAAACAAGTAGGCAAATTTAACCAGGACGAGGTCCCCACTCAATGGCACCCATCACAACCGATTGGATGGCCTGAGAGCAGTGGAAGGGTTGCCAATGAGCCAAATGCATAAATGCAGCAAAGCATACGTCCAGTGAGCTCAATCGTGACTCCCAATCCGTGTTCATCTCACCAACATCATGTCGACCTTTCAGGAGCCCGATTCAAACAAGCCCATTGGGACCCCAATGCTTGATAGCCACTCTGGCTTGCATTATGATGATGCAGGCAATGCTTTTGTCTGTGACACTGATGGTGCATGGATCCCCCACTGTGGTTATACCCTAGTACATATGATCTGGTCGACTCAGTGAGGTCAACTTTATTAACTTCATTGAATCTTTTCCAATCAGTCACTCGCTCACATGGTCCATCCACCGAATGGATCCATCCAAGGACCACCTCACCTAAGTCCTACTGTATCAGGGCATTGGTCCATCGATCCTTCACTCTGTCCGGTTGAAGTAAGCTCATTGGATTGCATATTAGGCCACGCTGTCTTCCTTCCAGATAAGATCAGTCAAACGCTAAGAAACGTCTGCCAGACAACCAATCCTATCTCCATGGATACTAGACCTTAAGCTGGATAAAGTATAAGTCTTATCCAGACGATCAATAACAATTGCTATCAAATCGTAGAAAGGGGTTGAATATCAGGTGTGTGGTTAGTTCATCAATCTTCAACGAGGTTGAGGGGGATTGCTTCCAGACAATACTTACAATCGGTCTGGCTATAGGTAGTGTGCTAAACGAATTGTAAACACACTATAAAGTGATCTAGTCAACTAGGTTGCTAGATAGGCAGTATGTAGCGACTAGGGTTACTTCCCTAAGATGCGCTTTCAATGGGTCTTCCAATAGGCTCCTAATTGTTTCGGATGCGAATTGGGCAAGTAGGTGATTCACACACTTCACTTAGTCACACAGGAAAAGCTTACATTGAAACTAATTCTTATTATGCACTAAGGAGTTGGCAATCAACTCAGGTGGTCGGCTAGTACCCTTTTCCCAAGGTGCTATGAACTATTAGGTCACCCTACTAGTTGGGGATCTATTCTCTTTAGTTGCCCACTCTGGGGTTTTCTCCCTAAAGGTGTCCTAACTGGTCCTTATCTTAAGGAAGCAGTATACTCCTAACTATGGGTCTAAGTAGCTCT
>Ga0307508_10003929_pt1 | contig 14750 bp, 24 predicted proteins | sample 9_EM_MG_FD_203089 | JGI IMG/M metagenome (GOLD analysis project Ga0307508, IMG submission 203089) | Populus trichocarpa ectomycorrhiza microbial communities from riparian zone in the Pacific Northwest, United States - 9_EM | ecosystem: Host-associated > Plants > Roots > Unclassified | place... | reverse complement strand
CTGGCTAAGCCCTTCTCTGAAGTTGAAGACCTCTCGGGCGAATGCAGAGAATGTTCCTCACTCAAACCCCACCGCAAACCAACCCGCTTGCAAACGGATGCTTCCAATGGAACTACATCCGGTACGCCAACGTCCGGTGCGAGCACTTCACGGACCCCGGCGTTTCCATTTGAAGCGTCACAGTTCACATTTACTGTCCCAACGGTCACTACTCTCGCTCCACCCAGAAAACGCGTTGAACTTGCTCCCCCAATCAAATTCGTTGAACCAACCCGGGAGGACATTACGTGCCAGACCCATCAATAGTTCCACGCATAACCCCTTGGTCTAAGGATTACTTCCTCGGCGATGACTACTAATTCCATCCCTCCAAGTCTGTAACTTTGAGAGAATTTCATTTTTATCTGCTACTAAATCCTGATCTCTGTAACACCATCTATTGCCCAGTACCTAGATTGCCTTTGAGATGTTGAGGTTGAGTAACCTGGACTTTGCACACACTGTCTTTAAAGTCGCGCGGTTACTTATGAATCGCGCAGATGTACGCCATCTACTGTAATTTGGTACTTGCAGCTCCATACCGATCGGTCATTACTTCAAAGTGCCGAACGACTTGACATGAATTAAAACACAGTTCAGGTTCGTGATACAAACTAAAAAAAAAGACAAGGGAGATGGCCGAAAGACAAGTCAACGGCGAGGATTATCAAGTACACTGACGCATGTGCAGAGTGAGATGGTCAAAGTTCGAGAGAAAGGTGCTACAGTAAAAACAAACAAGACGATGACATGTAGGATATCGTTATCAGGATGTAAGATCGGGTTGAGAGACTGGGGCCATCTTCATAAGAGACACGAGACCTAGGGTATTCCAGCAAATGGTTTTCCTATGGGGCCAAGAGTGCGGGTGGTCGCTGCAACAGGTGATGTTTGGTAAGCTGAGCACGCTCGCCTGCGAGCTTGTTGATCGAGTTCAAGAGGTCACCACGTCGTAGTGGTTCTGCGCGCGGGAAAAGATGGTCGAAACAGCCCTAGCGAATGATAAATTGGGTACGCACTCGTGATGTGATCATCCATGCCTGCCTGCAAGCATCGTTCACGGTCACCAATCACTTCAAGGATACTTCAGCTTGGGATCGTCAAAAATGTAAAACAGACGTACTAGCATGCGCAGTAAGTGCAATGATCGGCGTCCGCAAGAGACCTCTGTGCAGTTCATATGCTCGAATGAGCTCTGTCGCTTCCATTCCTCCCATGAACGGCATCGACACGTCCATCTAGTACATAGGGGTAAATACCCACAGATCATTAACCACCAAAAGTAGGCTCACAAGAATGATATCGAACGGTTTGGTTTGCAGAACTCTCGTCTTGAACGCGTCTACAGCCAAGCTTCCGTTCTCGGCGATCTCCACGGAATGGCCGTACTTTTCCAGGATTTTCACGGCTAATTTCTGGTTGACCATGTTATCCTCGGCAAGGAGAATGTCAAAGACGATATCATTTGGTGCAGCAACCGGTGATACGGTATTCGATTCCAGGGCTGAAATCAAGGCGGCTGCAAGATCTTGTGCTGCTACAGGGGTCGTCACCTGAGAGCTGATGCTGTTGTCTAAGCACCACTTGACTGAAAAACCGTACCGGTTGAGACCACGAGATAGTTCAGGTGGTGGCTACACTTACGATTGAGTCTGGGCATCGAAGGTGCCAACAAGACAATAGGGATATACCGCAGGTGCTCATATTCTCTTATACTCTCCGTCTGTGCAACACGTGGTCAGGATGGCGCGGAAAATGAGTGACATCAACACAGCATACCATCGTGAGAGAATCGACAACAATGGTATCGAAATGGGGGCAACGTTCCTTGTCCGAAATTTCGGAGACATCGCGGGCGAGATAGGCCTTGAGACCAAGCTCTTGAATTCTTTGGACGACGCCGGTGGTATCACCTAGCGTATCGACAAACATGATCGCACGTCTCTGGAATGGCTGCATCTTTTGCAACGTGTGCTCCATCGGGCTTTGACTAATTTGGGAGGTGATCGTAAAGAAGAATTTGCTGCCTTTCGCAACCTCACTCTCAACCCACATGTTTCCTTGCATGAGGTTAACGAGGCGTTTTGAAATTGAGAGGCCTAGACCCGTTCCACCGTATTCCTGTGGGACGAATAACGGTGATTAAATTCGTTGCATCGGTTGCGAGCGCCAATACATACACGTGTCGTGGATCCGTCTGCCTGACAGAAGGTATCGAAGATGAGATTCAGTTTATCTTTGGCAATGCCAATACCCGTATCCGTGACGCAGAATTCCAGGGTAACACTCTGGTCATCCAGTGCCAAAAGTCGCGTGCTGAGGGCGACGTGCCCTTTGCGCGTCACTTTTGAGGGTGTAAACTTGATGGCGTTGCCGACGAGGTTCGTGATGACCTGGCGTAACCGAAGAGAATCACCAATCAACTGATCAGGGATGTCAGGGTCTACATCGTAGGTGAGGTCCAGATTGTTCTGCGATGCGCGGACGACCAGAGTCTTCAGAATTCCGAAGACCGTCTGGCGGAGGGAATAGGACACCGCCTCCATAGTCATACGACCAGCCTCAACTGCGATAACATGTTGAGTTTGAAAACAGCCATCAAACGTGAAGGACCCACTCTTGGAGATGTCCAATATATCATCGATGATCAGCAGCAGCGAGAGGGCCAACGAGTGGACTAACAACAAGCTCTCCCTCTGCGATCTGTTCAGATCTGAGTCTAGAGTTAGCTCTGTCATACCAATGATACCGTTCATTGGCGTCCTTTGTCCATATCAGTAACCCGCAAGCGTTGATGACCAGCAACGCGCCTCATACCTGATTTCGTGGGACATATTCGCCAAGAACTCGGACTTGGACCTGTTTGCCAACTCAGCTGCTTCTCTTGCAGCAGTGTTCTTCTGGATAGAGTCGCGCAAGTTGAACACCATCTGGTTAATCTGTGTCTTCAATGAATCCATCTCTCCGCTCGCTTCGACCGTGATGAACCGAGTAAAGTCGCCGTCCATAGCTGCCGCCGAAATCTGGGCGAATCCACGCACTTGCGTGGTCAAGTTACCAGCCATAGTGTTGACAGACATTCTACGTTGCAAGAAAACAACCGATTAGTATTGATGAAGTGGATCACAAGGCAGTCGTCAACGCACGTAATTTCTTGCCAAATACCCTGGACGTTGCCCACTTCGGCTTGGACACCCAGTTTACCTTCCGTGCCAACCTCGAAGGCGACCTTCTTGACTTCCTTGGCGAAGATGGCCAATTGGGCAATCATGTCGTTGATGGTGTTGACCAAACTTAACATCTCTCCGGAGACCGAGACACCAGTAATTTGTTGCGTCAAGTCGCCACGAGCGACGGCAGTCTAATAGAAAATTTAACTTGACCTATGGTATGTGAAGACACGAATGGACTTACTGTGGCGACGGCGATGGTTCGGACTTGCAGGGTCAACTGAGCACATTCTGAGCGCAGATTGAGTCGGTAATAATGTACCACTCACGTTGGCAGCCATGACGTTGACATTATCCGTGAGATCCTACAATTAACCTCTTTCAGTGACCGTGCTTTCCATCCAATGCAAGCTCAAACTCACCTTCCAGGTACCACCCACGTTGGTCACGCGGGCTTGTCCACCCAATCGTCCTTCCGTTCCAACTTCTCTTGCTACGCGAGTGACTTCATCGGCAAATAAGCTCAGACTCTCAGTCATGCCGTTTACAGTTTCTTTCAACTCCTTGATCTCGCCGCGTACATCGACCTCGATCTTCCTCGTCAAGTCACCGGCTGCGACAGCCTTGGTGACTTCAGCAATAGAACGCACTTGGTTGGTCAAATTCATGGCCATCAAGTTGACATTGTCCGTCAATACCTATCAAGGAACGTCAACCCAAGCTCGGTAACCAACAAATCTGACGAACCTTCCACATCCCCTGAACGTCAGGGACATAAGCCTGGCCTCCCAAAATACCCTCTGTTCCGACTTCCAAGGACACACGGGTGACCTCATTCGCGAGCGTTGACAATTGAGCAACCATAGAGTTGACAGTCATCTTCAAATCAAGCATCTCTCCTTGAACATCGACATTAACGATCTTGCTCAAATCACCCAACGCCACAGCTTTTGTAACCTCCGAGATGGAACGCACTTGGTCGGTCAAATTGCTAGCCATTTTCTGTAAAGTGTGATGAGGCAAGCTCGATGGTTGCAACTTGGGAAACCCTCACGTTGACATTACGCGTCAAATCTGCCCAAGTTCCTTGTACACCCTCGACGCGAGCCTGACCGCCCAAGATACCCTGAGTTCCGACTTCCAGCGCGACACGGGTCACTTCGGATGCGAACGCGCTCAACTGGTCCACCATAGAATTGACAGTGCCTTTCAACGTCGACATTTCACCCTCGACTTGGATTTCGATCTTCTGGGTCAAGTCACCCTTGGCGACAGCAGTCGTGACCTTGGCAATAGACCGCACTTGATCCGTCAAACTCGAACACATTCGATTCACCTACGACAAGGTCAAGATCGAATAGTCTCATAATGCTTCGGTGACTCACGTTCCGAACCAATTCGAACCAAACACCTTCGACATCAGGGACGTGCGCTTGACCACCTAACTTTCCTTGAGATCCGACTTCGAGTGTGACACGAGTGACCTCGGCGGCTAATGCCCGCAGACGAATGACCATTCCGTTGACCGTGTTCTTCAAGTCCAAGATTTCACCGCGAGCATCGACGTCGATCTGCTTGGACAAATCACCCAATGCGACGGCTTTCGTGACCTTGGCAATGCTCCGGACTTGATTCGTCAAATTGGCGGCCAACTTGTTGACGACACCCGTCAATTCACGCCATGTGCCTTCGACGTCCAGAACGAGAGCTTGGCCACCCAATTTGCTAAAGGGGGTTTTTTCATAGGCGAAGCCATGATAGCATTGTGATTAGGACTTACCCTTCCGTACCGACTTCCTGGCTGACACGAGTGACTTCCTTGGCAAACTGACCCAATTTGTCCACCTAATTGCACAAATAAGCATGGATTTCCCATCTCGTTACGTTCTGGATGTACCATGGTGTTGATGACGTCCTTGAGTTGGACCATGACGACACCCTGGACAGGCACGGTGATCTTCATTGACAAGTCACCGCGAGCGACAGCATTGCAAACACGTGCGACATCCTGGACTTGCGCCTTGAGTAAACGAAGTTCCTCGACGGCACTCATGCCGCTCTCAAAGGCAGCAGCGGCGAGAGGACCGGGAGGAACGACGAGCGGTGATCCTGACGAAGTTCCGTTGAAACTACTATTGATGCGACTCATCGTGATCGTATCCGTGATCATCTTGCCACAAGTAGGGCAGGACATGCACTCGAGATGGGAAGTTGGGGGCGCCGAAGCAGACGAGTTTGAGAACGTACGTTGCAGTTTGGAGGAGTCAAAGTTGCCGGGAATGTTATCGAACGATAACGACATATTCTGAACGCGAGAGCTGATCGGTCTACTAGACGGAGCGCGATCAACACCAGCGACGCCCACCGTTGGGTCCTCTGCAAACATCTCGACATCCGCAGAACCATCGGCACTATGCGCGGTGGTGTCGGGCCTGCTTGAGAAGAAGCTGCTGCGTACAGCGTTTGCGTGCTTGATAGTCATCGTGCTAGGCTGCGAGGGTAAAGAGGGAATATGGTCCTTCTGAGAAGGGGGTAGGGAGGGTATGGGAGTGTCGCCTACGCTGCGCCTTTTCTTAGTCTCTGGTCCGAGTGCTTGCCAGGATTCGGAGGCCTTCAAGGAGGCGAGAGTATCTTCTGCGGTATACATTCTGCGGGCAACGGCAGAGAGGGAACGGAGGATGGAGTCCGTCTGCCAGTCGCCGGGTCCGTCGTATCGGGGCGGGGGGGTAGACATGGGACATAGTTCGTAGGTAGAAAGCAGAACGATGAGGTGTGAGAGAAACGGGTCATTCAGACTACGAGAGTAGTCGTTCACGGAGCTCATCGTCGAGGGCGATGAGGAGATAAACGACAGCGGGGATGATGGTGGTGAGAACAAGGAGAGCCACGAAGGGCAGGAATGTCGGACTACAGCAAGTTACCAGCAAGGACCTCGGACCCAAATAGTCAAAACAGGATAATCTCCGCCTCCTTTACGGACAACTCCATGCCCACTGCAGACAGCAGCTTTATTACACCCGACGGATACACCTTCTTTACATACTCAGGCTCTCTTAGATGTACACCGGCAATGTAGGGTTCAATCCAATCCAGTCGATACCCTCCACGAATTCCTTGTCATCGATCAAAAAGTCCTGCACACCTCTGTCAGTTGGAATCAGACCCCAAGAACATGCGCCGCTCACCAATGGACATTCGACCAGAGAACCCTTGACCTGATCGAGACGTTCCTTGACCCGCCGCAAAGGGATGTTCGGCACAACATGTCCCATCTTCACCTTTGGCACGTAATTCTACCCGCCTGTCAGTCGCTTGAAGCCCCCATCCTTCGCACAATTACGCACCTCATAGGCTGACCATGATCGGATGAGATTAGTCGGCACAGGACGGAACAACTCGGTAAATATCTCCCTGTTCTTACGCGCTGTGTTGTACAGCAATTCAAGCGTTTCATCCGCAAGTGGGTCCGCAACGGCAGCGTCCTCGGGCAAATACATCTCATCCTCATTGGGTATCGGTGCTGGCCGCATGAACGAGTCTGGCCGACGAGTCGTGTACTGTGGCTCGATAAGGCCCAGGTGCTCTGCAATCGACAATCAGGTTCATGCGTGACCTGGTATCAGAACGACCGCCTTACCTCTGAACAGCTTTCGTCTCAAAGTAGTAGCAAATCGTGCTGCCATGTAAGGACGTCCGTCCATGGTCGACCGGATCATATCATCGTCCTCCACCACAAGCGCAATCTCAGAGTCACCATCACCCTGCGCAATCGATGAGCTCAAAGCACATGACACGGGTCTCATTGTCTGGCACTTACCTTTTGACTGCGATCGTTGAGGTTGGCAGATCCCATCTGGATCGTCTCGTTAGTCCCAATCATACGTGTAACATGAAACGGCACTTACAATGACACGTCTGTCGTCCACAATCATGACCTTGCTGTGGATATAAAGTAGCTCCGAGACATAGCTATCTCAACCTTTCAGCCACCATCGCTCACCAAACACAGATTCACGCACCAGTTCAGCTCCTCCTCTTCTGACCCCATCCACGTCTCATTTAACAACGATCCCCTCCCTTGTAACGCATGATGGGACACCGAATCCGCCACCATCTCGTCCGAGCGAAGATTCTGCGCACCAGACTCGAACCGCGCAATGACCTCCCTCGCAGCTTCGATGGACTCGGGAAGAGGTACCTTGTCCTTCTTCACAGGCGTCTCTTCGGTGACGGCGAGCCCTACTTGCGCTTCCTGGGGGACCTTGACATAAACCTCGCGAGGGACGTCTTTCCCGTAAAAGTTCCTCCCCACCCACTGACGCGCGAGCGCGATCTGAGCTTCATGGAACGACACCCCTGAAAACTCCTCCATTTGCGCAATCAGGGTCGCTGTCATTGTCCGGGAATTCCTCGGTCAAGAATCCCCACGGCAGAAGCTCGAGAGCGGACTCACACTGCGGAGCATTGATGCGGTCATACGAGCGCAAGTGGAAGAATCGGATGTAGTCCATCCTAGCGGTGATGATAAGGCCACAGGAACGCGCGGAAATAGCACAAACCACCCACGGCTCATAGCCCGCTTTCCGGATCTCCTCGTAGATACTATGTCCACCTCTGTTTATAGTACGATACTGTGCCGCCATGATCGTCTTTATCGCGGTCTCCTTCTTGATGTCGCCCGTAAATCCCGGGACCTCGGGGATGACGACGACGACCTAGAGCGCGGCCGGAGTTAGTGAGCTGGTCATCCCTTGGTTTGCTGTGCTGACCTTGAATTTCTTCCCTTCTTGGGCGGCCTCGATGATACGCTCTACCAAGGCCTTTGCAATCTGGTTCTTCACCGGGCCTTCATCTCGGGTGTTCGATATACTGGATATAGCATGTCAAGTTCGCAAACTTGGCGCAATACGGGCGGAGTGTAGCACACGCACAAGAACTGATTCTCTATGGACGGCCCGGGTGATCACCACGAGATATGCATTACGTCCATCAATACCGGTGGAAACGGAAACCCGGGAAATGGCGCAGGAACTTACCGATGTAGATGAAGTGGCTGGCTTCCCGGATTAATTGGATGTCTGGCAATGATAACAGGTCCCGTAAGGACGGGTCATGCTCACACGGGTTGTGGGAGTAAGGAGGTAAACACACGTACAAGCATTCTGAATGCTATGCTCCGTGAGGACACCATGACTCCAGTCCGACACGCTGCGAACGACCTGGACACGGCATGTCCCATGTGGTGGTGGGTGATATGGGGGTTCAACCTCGTCACCAAAATCAAGGTGGAAGCGTTGCCTAAACTTTCTGCCCATCTGGTGCCATTGTTCACGGTGAGGATGACCTAGAAAAACGTAAAAGAACGCTTCAGTGGGGAGATTGGCGGATTAGTACGTACCAGCAACAGCCTCAGCGGGTGCAACTTGGACATTGTGGGGAAGCGCAAGCCAATCGAAGTTCCTGTGATAGGGGTGAGTGAGATGATACGACCACGTTACCCGCTACGCACGGATCATCACGATACTGAGAAGAGAAGATGAGCCTATATGGCAGGTCATTCCATTCAGCACGTACCTTGCGACGTTTGATTTCATTCCAGCGCTCTACAAAATGCTGGCAAATATCGAGCACTACAGAACCACATATCGTCATATGGACCTACCAACATGGTCAGGCTCCAGCCAGTGAACCCCTACACCCAAGGAACAACTCACGTCATGCCAGGGCATCCTTGGAGTTTCAAGAATGGAGATCGCATTGCTAATATAGTTTCCGACGTCCTGGAAATCTAGGTGACGAGCGTTGTTGTAGTCTTGTCCGGGGAAGAGAGTACGAGAAAAGTCAGTTGGGTGAGCGTCGGCCAATGGGTGATTGTGATTATCCCAACGTCCGAAACACAAGTCTAATCCTCCAATGCAAGCGAGGTGATTGTCGACTACGACGACCTGCGCGCACAGTGTGTGTCAGAGCACCTTCTAATAACCATGAGGACCCTCGCACCTTCTCGTGATGAGACCAAAACTCGACGGTATCTAGGGACGATAGCTGAGAAACACACAAACAAAACACAGGTTTCACATGACTTACCCTTGCTCCCGATATGATCGGGGTGACGCATACACGCAATATTGGGGTGGAGGTCTTCCAGCGCAGCCTATCGATTCGGTCATACCATTGTACAACATACACGACCCTCCCAATCTTACCTTGGTATGCTTCGAACTCATGGCCATCGTCTGGGTCACTTCTTTGTAAACGACGACATAAATCTTGACGCCTTGTTGAGCCTTGCGCTGCAACAACCTGTCGAGACGCCATTCTTCATGCTGGGCCGGAGGTCGGCTGGAGAGCAGAGATTAGCATCGCAGGTTCGCACCGCGGAAATCCAGCGTGACTCATACCGAAGGTACAACTCCGGTGTGAGCCACCAATCCTGCCCTGCTCTTCAGCGAGAATCGTTGGCGGTCAGAGGAGCACCTACCAAGATGAAGATCGCGTCCTTTGCGCTGTCGAGTATCTCAGACACAGCCCACATGTAATCCTGGCCATCGATATGCCTTGTCGATGGGAACAGCCGCACTAGTTCAGCCCCACCAATGCAGCACGCGCACGAACCAGGATTCACGTACCACTTGATTGCATTCTCCTGCCTCTCACCCGCAAAGCTCTCAAATCGATGACTGGCATTGATTTTGGCTCGAATCTCGTCGTCGAGTTGCTCATCTGGGTTATCGTGGCGACCTACACATGTGCAATGCAGCAACAGATCGTGGTCAGCTCGAACGTTCGCAGAGAAAACGATATCGAAGACTCGACTGACGGTCTGGGTTCCAGAGACCTGATGTATGACAACGTGTGGAAGCGATTAGGGAACGATGGCATCGCGCAAGCAGATTGGTCACATACCGATTATCTGATCGCGGGTGCGGTGGATGCCCTCGGGGAGCCGTTCGGCATAGTCGAGGACTTTGCCTAGGAAAGCCATGGTGGAAGTTCGAGTGCGAGATGGTTACTAGCTATTGTTCCTGCCAAGTACTACCTGGTTTGCCAAACGATACGCAGCAGACTCGGAGGTGGCAACAGACCGTCGTTACATCGCCCTGTCGTACGTCAGCCTGCCTGACAACACTCGTACTATTCTGATGGAAATTGTCTTGGTCATTATTGCAATTATAGATTCGGTCTCAGAACCATTGCGTGGGGGAAAAACACAGGTCAAGCAGAGACAACCCTGAACGGATCCGAGCCACCACTCTCCAGCCCTGCCAACACAGCCCGCCTCACCACGCCCAAGTACTCCGCAAGCCTGCGTCCATCCGGGTGCAAAAAGTCGTCGTAGAGCTTGTACCGCGAATCTGCGACAATGTTGACGAGCCCGAGCGCGACCTTGAGGTTCCTGTCGCGAGCGTCAGTTTAAGGGGCAACGCGGGCGAGATGTGGACGAACCCTGGTATATGTTCCCTTGAAGAGTACAACATGACATGCAATCGCAGGATCAGCTCAGGTATGTAAATTTGCCGGATGCGTAACATTTCGCGATGTCGGGGATCTGCACGAAGCTATGAGAAGTAAGACTGGTGGATAATAGACAGTACAAACCAGCAGGGTTGCTTTGGTCTGGTAGCATCCAGTCAGAAGTGAGCAGCTTCACAATGGACTCGTATGCTTGGTCAATGAGACCCTGTGGGAGTGAGACCAACCGTACGGAAGTGCCAAGGGTATTGGCTTACCTTGTAGTCCTTCAACCACGCTGTCCGAGTATCCTTGTTCATCAAAGATACTTCCAATGACTGACATTCTACCACTCGGTCGAGAAGACCCCACACATTGAAAAATTGCGTGTAGTGAAGATATTCCGTTGCACGTTCTTCGGGATCGTCGATGGAAGCAAGTTCACGTGGTAACATGTCCAATAGGCCGCGCGCCAAAGCGACGCGTCCAGAACCTTGATATAGATGAGCGACAGATCGAGGTCGGAACGCTTGACATACCAAGGAAGTACCGCAATATCACTGTAGCTTGTTCGAGAGCAGTGTCATAAGTAGCCTCCATGAAGGTCGTCCACTCTATGGAGCGAAGCAATAACGTCTCTACCTCCGACGGTGAATTTTGCAGTGCGATGATCGATGGAAGTGGGCCCTTCAGATTAGGTAGAAGCTGACGAATTGCAAGTTCAAAACAACTCAAGAAATCGAAACAACATCACGAACATCAAAGGCCCTTTCGATCGTTCGCTCAGCAGTGACAATGGAAACACGCTCCACGTCAAGACCGTGTTCGCGTGCGCGTGTCAGTGCTAGTTTTCGTTCCTTGATATCGGCGGAAAGATCGAGGGAAGTGAGGAACATGGCATAACGCTCAACAGCATTATCGCCCAATGCACCAGCATACATAGCGATGAGGTCCCGTTGACCAGCAGCCTGGATCCACAGACAGTAACTATGAAGTTTGAGATCGATTTGAGATTGATGCTGACCTCGAGGACTCGAAGATATGCTTCCAGAATCACTTGAGTGGCCAATGGTGGTACGGAAATGTCGATCATTTGCAGGAAGAGGCACAAGTGGGCAAAGAATCGTGTCATTGTGGGGTACCTAGCAAACAAATGCATGACCCTTCTTGGTAGAAGAGAAAAACACGTACTCTGATGATTCAGAATCGTATATGCCATCCCTCAGGCCGACTGCGAATGTCTCCAACAGCGGATGTGTCCGGTCGAGGATGATTGCCAATTGAGAGACGTGAAACGCATTATCGGCTGGGGACCTGCCAGAACATTGTTCAACATGAGAATCAGGAGGAAGGGAACAAATATCTCACCCATCGTCGACATTGACGCCTCCAAGTGTCTCCAACGCCGCAGTTGCTTCCTTCTCCCACTCTTCTTCTTCTTTTTGGTCTGGATCTTCCACTGGAATAAGCAAATCTTTGAGTGCCTCCAGCCCACCCTCCCAGTAGCCTCCCCCCAACTTGATTATTTCCGCTGTTTGTTTCTCTTCGCATAGTATACTTATTTGAGCCCATAGATGATCTTCCCATGTCCGACATGCTGACTTGAGGACGTTGAATGTTTGAGGGGTTGGCGCGAGCGCCGCATATAATGCCCGCTCGGGATCGGGCAAGTTGGGCTATAGAAATATAAGACAAGTTGAATAGGTGAGGAAATGGTGACTCTACGTTTAAAGCAGCTTTTATACAAGTCGACTTCCACAGTCGCCGGCGTCTATTGCCTTGCCAGCCCTCTGCATCATCTTCGTCCTCGAAACCCTCCTCGCATTGTTCGTTTGCTGCGTAGATAATGAGTACAAGCGCGCGAATCGAGCCTCTGTGGCTTACCGATTGCTCGCCACTGGAACAGTAATGACCCACGGATACTCGCAGCGCGCCAAGGTTGGTGGGCTTTTCGACACAATTGCACTGCTTCGTCCAATCTCCCTGCGCGAATGAACGAGTACAACGATTGGGTCAACGTTTTTTCAAATGCCTTGCCGAGGACAAACTCAGTCTTCAGTCCGCAGACTAGACGCGCGCTGTGCACTCACCGCGTCGTCCGCTGCCAGCGACTTGCCATCCCCTCTATTCACCGCATCCGGATCAAACTCTGTCACGAGTCCCTCTTTCGTGGCCTGTCCAGTTCGTAACGCCTGCATTACGTTGTGCTTTGTGAACTTCCAGTACCCGGTGGTGGCTTCAGGATGTTGTGGTGATGACGCGATCTCGTGGAGCCACTCGCGCACGATGACCAGTTCTGTGAGCAAGGGCGACGCGTGCATGATCGCTTGGGCGAGGGTCAACGTTGGCGTGAACGGGTTCTGCGTGAGGAGGGTGCGTGGATTGAAATGGTGCTCTGGTTCTGTTTTCCGGGGACTGCACGGGAGGTTATAACCGGACGAAGGGAAAAGACGGGTCCACGCACGGCATGAGTGCTTGTAGCAGGCCCCAGGTATTGGCTTCCATCCGTAGCGCTTCTAATTCGACCCGAGACACCTCCGAGGTGGCGCCGCTCTCTAATTCTTTGACTCTGGTTGAACCATGGTCTAGGATGGTGTGTATAGCAGTATGGACAAGGTGGACTCACTGATCGCGACATAGTTGTCGAAGTCTCGGCGCAAATCCGGAAACGGGATCGAGGAGAGCTGGCAGGTCATCTTGTATGCCCTGACACAGGGTAAGAACCTGCGCACACGACGCGTAGAGAGACTCTGACATGGTTGTGGAAGGTCAGACAGTAGTAGCCAGCATATGTAGAGTCTACCGAGGGTCAAAGCAACCCTGTTTGAAACTCAGCGAAAAGAACAACAGCGCAGACACCTGAAAATTCCACGAACACCAGGTAGAGATTCAAGGATGCTACGTGGAAGAATCACACCCGGATATGATATGCAGAGTCAAGGTTCGTGAACAAAAGTGCGATCGCGCGTCAAAACAAGCCGGGCTCCAAACCAGAAAAAGAAAGTCGTCACAGATGGAAACCACCGCCTAAGGAACGCTCACACGGAAGCAGAATTTGGGTGAGTGCATCTATTGAAGAAAGAGATAATCGTACAGAATACGTATATAGAGCGAGCGTGTGCGTCCGCGGTCAGAGGACGCCGATGGTAGTCGGATGGCGTGTATGTGAGAGACCATAGCTTACAACAAAACGAATCGTCCGCAGATGTAGGGAAAGGGGGCTGCAGAACAGAACAGAAAGGGGGGGGAGGGATCTTGATAACGCAGGACTCGCGGGCGGCGGGAGAGGCAGAGGTCGATCATGCACCCCACTCATCATCAGAGTCCATCTCCGAGACAACGAAAACGCGTTCTGGGAACCAGCCGGATTGATCAAACTCTACGCGCGGTTCACCATATGAGCCAGTGGACACAGGTACTCCCTCGACCTCTAGTGCGCTTCTTTGTACAAGGCCAAGATCACCGTGACTAGCTATGATCCCGGAGGACGAGACCACGCGGTGCCATGGCAAGGGGGAGGACGTCTGTCCGAGGAACTTGACGACTACAAGAACACATTGGCGCTCGGTGTCTTTCCTACAACACGGTACGAGGCATACCTTGACTAACCCGCCTGGCTTTGGTTGGCTCCCCGAGCAGCTTGGCGATATGCGCACAACTCGTAATTTTATGCTGGGGGATCATCTGAACGACATTGCAAACCTTGTGGGGATATTAGTAAAGGAGTGATCGAGAAGACATGGAAGAAGTGTGAACTCACTGAAGCGTTGAATCGAGCGGCGTCCATTTCAGTGTCGATGGAAAGTCCAGCACAGGGGATGGTGCGGGATGAAACCCTCCCACATTTATAGCAGTTGTCAATAAAGACATGCAGTGCAACATCAGCTTCGCGAAGCACTCAGGTCGGTTTCAAGTTGACCTGAATCAAATGATCAACTGTATCGTGGTGATACGCTCTGACACGGTACTACTAGAAGAGCAGGTCGCTGATTAATACTGGTAGTACCCCAACCGGTGCATGTTGCGATGCCATCGAACGCGGCTGAGGACGTTAGCGGGTTAACAGACTGGCCATGCGACGGCTGCGGG
>Ga0307508_10003928_pt1 | contig 14752 bp, 16 predicted proteins | sample 9_EM_MG_FD_203089 | JGI IMG/M metagenome (GOLD analysis project Ga0307508, IMG submission 203089) | Populus trichocarpa ectomycorrhiza microbial communities from riparian zone in the Pacific Northwest, United States - 9_EM | ecosystem: Host-associated > Plants > Roots > Unclassified | place... | reverse complement strand
GTTAACATTGTGTTTTTAACCCCCCCCCCCCCCCCCTTCACTATACAGTACAGTCGGTTTCCGTGGGCCTGAGAAGCCATTCAACTAGTTCTGCAAGCGATTGCACTGGTGGATGAAGAGCCTAAGAGAGGGTTAGGCCCTGAGGATACTGGAGGAAAGATTGGGGTGGGTCATTAGTTAGATGCGTCTAGGCGGAAGTCCACCAAGCAAGTTACTAAGAAAGACACGAAGCCTTTATCAGTTCACTCTACCTGAACATCTGCACCTCTAACTACCGAAGGGATTCTAAAGGTGAGCTTTTCACCTACTGAAAGCTTGATTCCTGAGGAAACTTGTCGGCGGTTGAAAGTCCAGGCGTGGAGATCTGCCTTCAAACTCTACTCGACGAAGTTGCCGTTAGACCCCTTATAGAAGGGACCCCTAGACAAAAACGCAGCATCTTTGGTCAGATATCGAAAACTTCCCTCAGACTTTGTATTTGTCTGACTAAATTCATAGTTCAGTTGGCATGCCGGTCTGGCATTGCTGGGAGGTTGTTTGCGAAAGTCTGTTCTCGTGTTTCACGAGTCTGAAGGTTTCATCGTAGCTCACCACTTGTTAAGATTTGGATGACTTCGGCATCTAGTCGGTTTCAAGGCAGCGCAGAGTTTTATGGCTTCTCGGGCAGTCGATTCGGCAGTGTCTTTGCATTTTCCTTCTCCCAATCCAGCGACTTGTCTCTGACTATCTGTGATCAATTTAATTAGGTCCCATGGGGGTAGTGGACAAGAAGAAACGGTCCGTTTCCGTCCGCTGTCCTTTCGGCACCCCGAGACGAGAATCACAGCCCGTCACTGGCGCGCGCGTAGCGACTGCCATCCCGTGCAATGCCCTCGGGAAGCATCAGTGCCGTGCCGCGCTGTGCCGCGATCTAGAAAGTGCAATGTACTTGGCTGGGCGGCACGCAATTTACCGATTAAAAAAAATAAATGAATCCAAAAGCATGTACTTTACCTCGTACATAAGTAACCGGACTACAGCCCGCGCCCCGCCTCGCCTGGCAAGCAGCAGAGCGAACGGGGCCAGAACAGTGCCGGACCGCCAACAACCGTCCAGCTGCGCGACTGCGGCGAGCTGCTGACAGTCACGTCTATCTACATGTGTACCCACCCACCTACCAGTCGCTGTCCGCCAAGCGCTGGCGGGAGTGGAGACCGACGGCCAAGTTGCGCTAACTACCCCGCCGCAGAGTTCAAACCCGTGTTTCTGTGCCGGCGTTGTTGCTTCTTTCATCTAGCTTTAACTTGCGAATCGGTTCGGCCGCCCAAGCGAGGGGGGGGAAGGAGAAGAGAAAAATCTTCATTTTTGAGAAAAAAAGTGCGACTGGAAGAGCAGCTGGCCGAGTCAGAGGCATGACACATGCAGGATTCAGGGATGGAAAAGTCGGTATCTATGTACGAAAAAGCGCGGCAACGACATCGAAAAAGATATGTAGATAAGTACTTACATACTTCTTATACAGATACCCAGTACCGTATTAACTCACGTAAGAGGCACCCTTTTTTCGGTGGCAAACATCGTCTTGGCGGCGCCGCGTTAGCGCCGGTAGCGCAATAGATTTCAAAATCGGCAGGGGGACCGGGAGATTTTTTATCTTTTTTTTGTTGTTTAATCATTTACTCGCGTGCGACCTATCTAGATCATGGCGGGATTATGTACAGTCCGCTTCCTGTCCACTGTCCGCGCGGTGGCGGCACGTTGCAAGCCCCCCTTTGCCCTCCGCCGAGGCCTATCCCAAGAAGAAGTGATACGCACCAAGGGAATTACAAAGGAAGTAAGTCGGGCGGGCGTGAAGAACAAAAGAGATCAGCAAAAGAAAGCGCATCCCGTCTTCTACTCCTCATCTCCTGCGGGCGCCATGAAGGAAGGCATGGGTAGGAACAGCGGGAGTTCCTCCCCGGCACCCAGCTCCACAGCCTCCGCCCTCCTCTCTTCCCCCCGCTCCCAGCGCCCCCGGGGCTCCCATTAATTCCGACGCCTCGCTCCCTGCGTCCTCCTCAGCCAGCACTCTCCTTCCCACATCCGTCGCGGAGAGGAAGTCTAGTACCGCCTGGCTGCACCTCCGCGAGCACCTTGGGGCCATCCACACCCGGCGCGGCCAATTTCCCAATTATATACATGTTAGAAGTCTCCACCCTGCCAACGAAAGCCATACTCAACTCCGTCATCCTCATCAGTTCCCTCTGCTTCGGTAATTTGTGGGAACTCTGCTACATATGTGCGCGTGGGTTTTCCAGTCAGCCCAGCACTTCTAGCCGCTCCCCCACGCCTCTGTCCTCGCTGGCCTTTCGAATCTCGCGCGGAGCCAGCCAAAATATCAACCAGTGAGCGAGGTTGCAGTAGAGATCTGATGACCGCTGGTATGCGACTCACCGCTTGTACGCGAGTTGCCGCTGGCGTGGGACTGTGGGGTTAGTGGGGCTTCCAAAGGTATGGGTAGTGAGTCCACTCTTCGGTCGAATGCAAGCTGATGGTAGAGAATAGTATCAAGAATTTGTGGCCGTTTGGAGGTGGCACTGAACACTCGAGAATAGAGGCGGGTTGTAATGCCATGGCTCCTGGTATCCCAGTGGTAGTGACCTCCCAACTCTTCTTTATATTGCCCCATATCCATATCTACATCCTCTGGTAGTGGTCAGTCGTCTCGAACAAGATAGGACTTGGGAAGAAGTTCAGTCAGCCGAAATCTCGGTAACGTGACGTTAGAAAATGCCAACCGCGCAACCATAAGCGCGCTAACTCGGCTATTACGTCACTTAAAAGTGACCTCTTAAGATATAGTTCAGCTCGGCTGGTGGCGATCTCGATGCCGTCACGCCATCAGGCCGGACCCGATTGGCAGACCAAGAATAGGAATTCTCTGTATGTATGTATGCATCTAGAGTACAGGGTCTGTCTCAGATGCATGTCACAATTAACTACGTCACGAAAGGAAATACACGAAGAACAAAAGAAATCCTAACGCCTAAACCAACCTCCGATGCCGCTAAAAATGCTCATAACAAACAGACTGCTCCCACCATAAAACGACGGATGGAGAGAGGAACATGAATCATCTCGTGTTGTCTCTGGAATCCGCTGGATCGTCGGTCTCCGTCGTTTGCGATATATCAGACAGTGCCGAGTCGGTGCGAGGCCACTGCAATGTTCCCGAGTGCGACAACGACGGCCGGTGGCCCGATGGCGTTATCGACGGCTGGTGCGATGGCGGCATCTGATCGCTGTAGCGAATCGTAGAGACCCTTCTGTCGGTATCCGGTATCTCTGCCGTGATGCTCGTATCTACTCATGTTAGCCGAGCGAACGAGCCGGAAAAACGGGCGTCGCGCAGCACTCACCGGGCAGTTCGTGGAGCACAGCGTCCTCTGGAGCTTCGACCGGATTCGTCTCGTATCCTGGAATGTCTAGAGGGTCCTTGGCGCTCCCCGGAGAATAGAAGTCGCCCTTTTCGCTCATACCGCCAAGTCCTCTCAGCCAACTCCAGGTCTGCTTCCTCCTGAATGCACCGCTGGCTCCCGAGTCGGATGTCATGCGGCGCTTCTGCTGCTTACGGCGCCGTAGCCAGAACAGGACACCACACAGGATTGTGATGAGGACAAGCAGGCCAAGTATGACGCCCAACAGGGGTGGGACGTAACTGGGGAGGCCACTGCCGTCAGCCTTTCCGATCGGGATCTCGTTGACCGGGGGGTCGGTGGAAGTTGGTATCGCGGCAGGATCGGAGACCGCACTGAAGGGCCAGTAAGTGGTGATCGCTTTCGGATACTTAATCGCGAGGAGGTCTGCAAGTGCACTGTCGCTCGTCTCTGCTACATCGTTGGAATTTCCGTTTTCACTGTCCCGTTAGATGTTTCTGGGTAGTACTCGACGGCAAGGGGACGCTTACTCTCCACCGATAACGTCGGTAATCGCCTTGGGCACCCTGTAGGCGTCTTGCTTGTCGGGCTGGTATCCGTCTTCGTACACGAGGGTGTTCAGGTTGAACACGCGCAAAAACTCGCCGGACAGACATGTTGAGCCCGGCGCGACTCCACCGATAACCATCATCCTGTTGTCGGATATCTTTTGACATCGGTGCCCGCGGCGACCTGTGTTCGTAGAGCCTTCGTACACCTTCGTCCACTTGAACGATGGTATCGAGAGGACGTAGACATGGTCGTAATTCGCCACCGGGGTATTGTTTCGTCCATTCGAGTTCAGGTATCCGCCGAAGGCCATGCCGCTGTATCCACCGTACGCATAGATCTATCGGTCGCGTCAGAACCATATCACCGTGAACAGGCATGATCCATCCCCACCTGGTGGCTCGTCCCGTCCTTTGCGGACGCAACAACCGTGCAGAACTCTGCAGTTGGCGGCGGGATGTCTCCGGTTGTCTTCTGTTGGTACCATTCCTTGTTCGCGATATCGTAAATTTGAACGGTCTCCACGAACCCCTTCCCCAACGCTGTGGCCGCGTTCATCGCGGACGTCGTGATGTATGGTGCTATCAGATCAGTCTCGATGGAGGTGGTAACATTGAGTGGAAACGATGTGCCTCCCAACAGGACCAACGCTCCCTTCTGGCCCGTAGGAATCCACGCGAGCTCGCCGGCGGAGCGCGGCGAGACTTCCGCCGGCGCCGTGGCATTCGTCCAGACCTCGCTCGCCATAGTCTGGAGGTCGACGGTGATGAGTGCGCGGCTCAGTGCGTTGGCCGAGTACTGCTCTCGAGGCGTATCTCCCCTGATCTCGTCCCAATTGGCACCCTAAACCCAGTAGTCTCAGCATCCCGCCTCGTGCCCGAGTGCGATGGAACCCACCCTACTGCCTCCGAACACAAACGCCAGATTCTCCCACGGAACGCTGACATACGCACCCGCAGCCACATTGCGGGTGACTCCGTCCAGCGCCACATTCCTCCATGCCCCGGGCTTCAGCAGCGGCGCGGGTTTGTGCTCGTATATGTCTTTTGCGATAGCCCAGTGCGTGACGTCGGGTATGTCAATGGCGTCGGTATCGTCCATCAAGCCGCCGTAAAGGATGAACTCGTAATCGTTGGACAGAAGGTGGCCGTTCCTTAGCGCAGGCGCCAGTTCGGGTCTGTCGGCCGTGCGTATCAGGGTCGAGACATTGGAAAGGATCTTGGCCTGCTCGAAGGGTTGCGTGAGATTGATGTAGTAGATCTGATTTTTGTATCGGGTTCCAAAGTCTGGCCGGAGGATGTTAGCATCACTGAGCCGCTACCATGGAGCAGGACAACGCGCCTTGGAGAAGATTTGGATTTCCGTTCGCGAGCGTTTGCAACCATCCCGTCTCGCCGCCGTCGATATATATCACATCCCGAATCATGGCAGCTGGGAGGTTCTCTCGTCAGCACCGATGGGTAATTTTCACACGACTTTCGGATCGTGGAGAGGCGGTACTCACTCTGCGGCCGAGCCAGATAGCACATCCGCTCACTGACCACGGCATCGCCAGCCGTCGTCTGGCGCCTGTCCACGGCAGCAGCGAGCACCACCGACATCTCCAGCAAGACCACCACCGCCCATGCCACAGGAGAGCGAGAAAACCTCATCCCTCCGAAGCGACGACAACAGCAACCACGGAGCTGTCGTTGGAAGGTGAGAAAAATCGAGATTTGGAAACGCGAAAGAAAAAAAAAGGATACTAGTTCAAAATAAAACAATAGTCGAAGACGACGGGGGAATGGGGCCGGAAAGGTGGGGAAGAGAGAGCGAAGGAAGTCGCTGCCCTGGGGGAGCTAAAGGCCAGGACGACTAGGTACTGTACTCTATGTACTAGTAAGTACCGTAGAAGGATGGGAGCGCGGTGACGGTGCAAGTCCCGCAGGCATCACCCGCATCATGCATGCCCTGTATGAGCGAGACCTCCCTTGCACGTGCAGATAAAGCGATTGGATGTGGAAGCAAACATGGGCCAGTAGGTTGGGTGGGAGCTATGATGTTCTGCTGGGGTGTGTGTCGGATTGGCACCTGCTCCATTCACAATATATCTGCATCATCGCAGCTCCATCTTGCTTCCTGCCTGCGGCCGCCCACTCCGCAGTACTCGGCCCACGCAAGAAGCAGAAATCCGAACCCTACCGAGTGCGACCCAAGGAACGCCCAACCGCCGGCAGCCTCCACCATTTCCCCGTAGACAGCCTCTGTAGGTATATAAGTAGGTATTTATGTAGAGTATGGGCGGACGGACGGACTGCTTGCATATGACCTGTCAGTGGTGGCGGGGTGGCTGGGGAGAGTTTGGGTTCCCCCCAAACAATTGTGCGACTCCGGAGCCATTCGGCAGGCATTTGGATGCTTGACAGGGCACGGGCGTATCCATGTAACCGCACACTCAAAGACGTCTAGCGTCCACAGCAACCCCTCACGATGCTCTCGCAAGGAATGGGGCTCTACTTGCGCCTGTTCCATCCAAACCCCCACCCAGGCACTCCTGAAACATCCACCCGCGAACTCCAACTCACGAAGCAGCCAACACCTCCCCGACCGAGCGACTAGCACCCGGTGAGCTAAAGGTGCCAGTCGCCAACACGCACACCGACCCGTGCCGCTCCGCATATTCTCCGTCTTGCATAGGGCTATGTGGGCGTGATTGTGATTGTTGGCTATGAAGCCATGAGGCAGCGGGACTTTCCGCCGCCTCCATAAGGTGGCGCCATGGTGGGGGGACATCTACGTCCTGCGCGCTTTTGGCGGAGAACTCCTCCACCAGCAAACACCTAGGGTAATGCGGGTGGGTAAGGTATGTAGATGTGTAGTCAGAGTGGCTCGCGTCCGTTGAGTTGAGGATTTTAGTGCCGCCAAGGAGAGTGCTGATTCCTTAGCTACTGCGTCAATATTGACGAGCCCATCACAGTGATCTGCACAGCACACACGCGCGGGGTTATATCTATCTAGCCTGTCCACGCTCGGCAGCCATGTAAAAAAAAGTCTGCATGAAAGACCCCGACGAAGGGAACTACACAGCTCCAGCCCCATTAGCTACGGCGGCACTAGAATCCTCAAACTCATTTTTTTAATTTTTTATTTAGTCATTCATCGCAGCTAGATCGTGGCGATCGATACACCTAAGTACCTACCTACCTATGTACATAAGTAAATCCTCAACTCAACGCGCGCGAGTTGCTTTGGCGCCCCTAATTTAGGACCATAGATCGGTAGAACCGAGGCAGGAGATAGATGATACATACGGTAAGCTTTATTTTTAGTTGGAGTGGCTGATTTACAGAAGAATTTTGAAATAAATCACCGCCTTTTTGCCTCGGGTGTCTACCTTTTCGCTGGAATTGCTGGACACATAGGATGATCCACCATTATTTTTATCGTTGCCTAGAATAGCCCGCTATTCTCGCGTGAGGCTACATAGCAACCCGCGCCGCCAGCAGCACCCTACATCCCGTCGGTACTTAATGGTAGATATTAGCCGTAGCCTTGGTCTTTCCAAATAAAGCAGAATTGTTGCGCGACACGGATCTGCGAGGAACGTCGAGGCGCAGGTTGCTGGCTGTCACTGGACTACATACATACTTCATACATCATATCTACCTTTTCCAGGCAACGATAAGGTGGTAAATCATTTTTGGTGGTGCTCCGCCGAATGTCTGCTTTTGCTTAGCAAAAATTACCCCGTAGGGCATTAGCGCTGTCGGGGATATTAGGGGACATTTTTGGCCCGAACATTAGCAACTTGCCTATTTTATCCCGCAAATTTAGTCATATTTCCTCTCTTGCATCTGATTCGGGGTTTCCCGAACGTCCAAACCACCCATACGTCGACGCTTTATCGTGGTCTAGACGTGCCGGTAACTACCTATCTATGTACCTTCCACCGCAGACCCTCGGCCATTGCCGGCAACGCCAGGATGACGGCGATCTAATGATGCGGAAGGGAGGATGGGATGGATGCAGCGACGCGCGAGTGACCGCTCGTCAACCGATAGATGTTCGTTCGTTCCCCTCCTATCCAGCGCAGTCACACGGGGTCGGTACGGCCAGCATGTAGGGGCGAGGGATGTGCAAGCGCCTTGACACTCCGCTCCTTCCCCCACTCCTCGCCCTGTCGCAAGCCACTCTCGCCATGGTTCTGGAACTCGCCGCGGGGACACTGCATCAAAGAGGAGTCTCTTCCTGCGGAATCCTCAACGGATGGCGCGTTCTTTCTCTCCCGATCTCTTTCCGCCCAAGGTTCCACTCGTTGCGTCGTGTCGCTCCGAGCACGTCACGCCCTCCGGCTCGTGCGACAAGCGGGCCCTGCCAGCACCTGGAGTACATGATAGAGATTTGTCGAATCGCTTCGATGGGCGTGGCGCCCTCTCGACTTCGGCATGGCGTTGCGATGTAAGACACTCCCGAACACGCAGCCGCCCACCATCCACCGTCCTCTCCCCGTCGCCAATGGTGGCGACTGCTCGCCCAGTTCACGGAGAAATTGGAGAGCGGGAGGCTGGAAAACATTGGCGGCAGCGCCGAGCCCGTTCCCCGCCACAGTCGCAGCACCGAGCCCCCGTCTCAGCCGCAATCCGGCGGGCGGGCGAAGGATATCTACGCGACTGTCGGTCTCGTCAGTGTTCTGCCGTGCACATGGGCTCCCATTGCTGGGTTTATCTTTAGCCGCTTTTCACCAACCCCAACCACATCCCAACAGATCGCCACTGCTGGATTCGCGTCGAGAAGGTGACGTAGAGCACCTGCTCGATATGTTCGCAGCAGACTTATGCGAGTATGTAGTTGCCTGCCCCTATCTACTTGCATCCTCTGCAATGCATCACAAGCATGCGGATTCTGGGAGGCGGCTGGCTGACCTGTCGACAGCAACGCCACCCTCCGGCCAGTTCGTGTCTACATACAACACTCTACTTCCCCAGGGACACCGAAGCGGAAACAGCTCCGAGGAACGTCCTCCAGCGGTCCACCTACGCTGTAGCATCCAGGTGCTGCGGCCCGCCGGAAATCCGCCCCGCTGTCCGTCGTCTCGTTCGGAGACTGTGCTGTTCACTGTTGGCTGGCCAGCCTCGGATATGGGTATGATATGATGGTAGGGGGCAGAGACAGCCCTGGGGATAATCTTCCATATTTGCAAACAACATAGATATGTGCGTGCCGGGCTAGTTGACGGACAAGGGTATTTGCGATGATGGAGTCGAAAACGAAGCACTATGTCCAATCACCCATGCTCAACCCCATCAGCAGTACCGCAAGGCAGCCACCTCCCAGCTCACCTACTCTGTTGACTTGACTGCGCATGATTGCTGGGGTATGTGCGGGTGGCGCGGAGGGCTGGCAGAGGAGGGGGAGGAGGTGGAGAGTGGTGGGGGGAGGAGAGGGAGAGGAAGAGGGGAGGGAGAGGGAGAGGAGAGGGAGAGGGAGAGGAGAGGGAGAGGCGGGAGGAGGAGTCGTGATAGCTGGCAACCGTAACACAGGGGTCGGTTCGATCATGAGGGAGGTGGCTAGGGCTGGTGTTGTCGCTACTTTTGGAGGAGGGAGAGAGAGAGAGAGCAAGAGAGACGGCCATGTCCAAGGCACCCGGCGGCGCACGACTGGCCTAATCGAGCCTGGGTTGGTCCTGCATGCGGTGGTTTGGAGTAACGTTGTCCGGGCCCGCCGGCTTGCACCGCTGCAGCCCAACGTTTGCAGAGCCCAGGCACGGGTCAAAAGCAATGGACTCCCCCGCCCCGGGACCACCTAACATCCCCCCCCCCCCCCCCCCCCCCCCCCCACCCGCTCCTCTCGACTGAACGTCGACCCTCATCGATCACTGCTGATCTCCTTCGTTTGACCGGCTTCCCAGCGTTCGATCCCTCGCTGTCGGCTCGGATTATTATATATCATTCCCTTCGTTTACCCGAAACACCCCCGCAAGTGCAGTGTCCCGACTGCTCGTTGCCGTCGACAATCCGCCCTTGCTATATCGTTTCGCTTCCCCTCGCGCGGCAGATTCGATTCTTTGCGGTTTCAGCACGGGATCCGTCGTCGCTCCATTGAGTCCGGGCGATGATGTTTGGAGGAGGGGGAGTCCTGAAGGGCTTGGTGACGAGCTTGGGCTTCGCTCTGTTTTTGGGGACCCAGGGCGTCGTGGGCGCCAATGATACACTCTACTGGAGCTGCAATCCCGTGACCGTTACGGAGACGAAGACCTTGGAACGACCGGTGTCTACGAGGTGGGAGACAAGGTGGGAGACAACAACGGTGCGTGGAGATTATCCGGCCGTCACCGCTCCCGAATACGTGACGAGGTGGAAGACGACGACCGTGATGCAGCCATCCTACCCCGAAGCGGTCACGAAAACAGTGACGACGGCAATTTATGTCACTACAACAGACGTGAGTCGATTGCATACCCTCCTTGGTGAATGGTTACTGATTGGCGAATCCAGTACCTCCACACGACCAAGGTCTCCTACGTGCCGACTACAGAGATCTCGCACAAGCCGACTACCGAGACCGAGATTTCAGTCATTACCACGGTATCGACCGATCTGGATACCACCACGACCACGGACGTAGAGACCACAACGGCGACCAGCATCTCCACCTACGAGACAACTTACACGTACGAAACGACGTACACGACTGCGGTTCCTACGACCATCGTTTCTGAGATCTACATCACCGAGCCAGGTACCACGATCACACAGACGACCGCCTATACCGCATGGAATACGCTGTACTTGACGGCTACGGAAACATCAACCGTCTATTCGTTGAGCACGTTAACGGCGACCGCCGTGTCCATCGCGACTTCTGTCTCGACCACAACGGCAACCGAAGTGCAGATTACCACGGATGTAACGACGGAGACGGATGTGACCACATCGACGGAGATCTCTTTGGTACCGACCACAGCGACGGAAACGGAGTACTCAACCCTTACTTCGGTGACCACAACCACGTACGAGACCACAGTGCCAACAACTTACTGGAGTACCACGACATTCACCGAAGAAGCCTCGACCGTGACCACCAGTTTTCCTGTGACAACCACGCAAGTTTTGACGGTCGTCTCCTCCGAGTCGATCTACATCACCTTCACCGATACCGTCACGTACTCGTCTCTCGTACCGACAACCACCACAGACGTCAGAATTTCTACCGAAGTCACGACCGCTACGGATACGCTCATCACCACGGAGACCATCACCACCGCGGTCCCCACAATTGTGGAGACGACGATTGAAGTTCCGACCACAGTGGAGACCACTTATACGACGACGGAAGTCTCGGTATCCGTTTCCCCTACGACCGTCACTTTGGATGGCACCACAATGATTTCCAGCGTCACCGTCAACGAAACACTTATGGTGGAGACCACGGAGACATTGAGCTTCACGGAGACATACTCGACCACTTACTCCACGACTGATACCGCCACGCTCGAGGTTACTAGGATTCTTACGGACACGGCCACCGCCACCGAAACAACGACCGCTACAGATACGCTCATCACCACGGAGACTATCACCACCGCGGTCCCCACAATTGTGGAGACGACGATTGAAGTTCCGACCACGGTGGAGACCACTTATACGACGACGGAAGTCTCGGTATCCGTTTCCCCTACGACCGTCACTTTGGATGGCACCACAATGATTTCCAGCGTCACCATCAACGAAACACTTATGGTGGAGACCACGGAGACATTGAGCTTCACGGAGACATACTCGACCACTTACTCCACGACTGATACCGCCACGCTCGAGGTTACTAGGATTCTCACGGACACGGCCACCGCCACCGAAACAACGACCGCCACCGAAACAACGACCGCCACGGATACCATCATGACCACGGAGGTCGTCGTCTCCACAATCCCGACGATTGTCGAAACGACGATTGAGGTACCTATCACCGTAGAGAATACGTTCACGACGACGCAAGTATCGGTTTCCGTCTCTTCCACGACTGTGATCCTCCCTGGTACCACCTTTGTATCTAGCTTCACGATAAGCGAGACCCTTACGCTAGAGACAACTGAAACGCTGAGCTTCACGGAGACTTTCCCAACAACTTTCACAACGACTGATGTCTCTACGTTCGAGGTGACCCGGACTCTCACCGACGCGGCCACAGCTGCGGAGACCCTCGTCACGACAGAGACCGTCGTCTCCACAGTCCCAACGATCGTCGAGACGACGATTGAGGTCCCAACCACAGTCGAGACCACTTTCACCACGACTGAAATATCCATCTCTGTCTCTCCCACTACTCTGACCCTGTCCGGCACTACTATTGTGTCGAGCGTCACAGTAAGCGAGACATTGACGTTCGAGACCACTGAAACTGTTAGCTTCACGGAGACGTTGGAGACCACTTTGTCCACCATTGCCCTGTCAACGATCGAGTTAACGAGGACCCTAACGGATACCATGACGGCAACGGATGCGGCTACGGCTACAACAGCGTTGGGTTCCACTACGCGGTTCGGCACAATCACGGCGACATCCATAACTACCGCCTTCACTGCCCGCCCCGCTGTGACACTGACGGTGACCGAGCGCTGCAGCCGCCGGCCTGCGCCCACCGGTACTGCCCGCAAGACTTTCCCGCGCGATTATACCTGGGGCTGTGCACCCGGCTATGTCTGCGCCCCGTCGAACCGCTGTATCTCCGAGCCGCCGCCGAACAGCGAATTCTACTGCGCTCCTGAGGACTGTGTAGCCGCTCCGCCACCACCGCCAGTGCAAAAATGGCCGACTGAGGTCAAGGAGATGAAGGGCAAGTACCTGATTACGCCACCTTTCTATCCTCTGGACCCTTATGAGTTCTGTCTGGATGACAGCATCTTTGTGTACGTCACGTCGGCGTTGAGGAAGCGAAGGCTATCTGTCATCTCGGAGCGAGGTATTGTGGCGATCAACGGAACGGACCTGGAGATGGCTGAGTGGCCCGAAGAGAAGCTCACATCCGAACTCAAGAAGCGTCAGCAAGCCGTTATGGTAGCGCCCTGCTACGCTACTTGTGGTATGTAGTCCGGCCTCTTTACCCACATGAAAACGTATTCTGACAACCAGATAGATTCGTGTATGCAAGAAGCCATCAGCGTGGGCAAGACGCCTAAACTGTGCGCCGCAGGCTCTGCCTTCTGGCGTAAGTACAATAGCTGCAGCAGCTGCCACAGTCAAAACGCAGGTCCGGATGTGGGTCCTCAACTGTTTGTGCGTACCACGCAAGGCGACCTGCAGCAATATGTAGAGTATTGCGCGGGAACAACGGGCGAACAAACGACTTCGCCCACTACTGTCTCGCGGGAAACTCAGGTCGCCGGGTCAACAACCTCGCGCAGCACTGATCGGACCCAGGCCTCCACAACTCGGGGCTCTCAGTCTGCAAGTACCCGGCCTCCCGGGGCTTCTACGGCTGCAACCGAGGCTACAAATACTGAGGATTCTGAGTCCTCCACTACTAGGGGCTCGGTGCCTTCGACTACGGAGGATTCCGATGGCCCCGACACTTCAGCTTCGGAGGATTCCAACCCACCTTCAGCTACAGATGGAACCTCGACGACAGATGAGTCTAATGCATCGACGACTGTCGGTGGTACATCCCGGACATCAAGGCCCTCAAGTGGTTTCGGCGTCACCAGCGCCAGGGCTACTCGGACCGGCTCACGCATCGTCACCCCTACAACCACCAGCGTATCGAGGTCAGCTAGCAGTAGCACACCGCGATCATCGAGCGCGTCGGCTGAAAACTCGGCCATCACCTCCACAGAGCTTTCAACCGGCGCCGCCATGTCCAGCAGTGCTGTGAATAAGTTTGCGATAGCGTTCACTCTGCTAGTCTGCAGCTTAGTCGCGGCCCTTTAATTTTGCTTTGGACAACGAAACGAAACGACACAACGAGCACTCTGTTTTCGCGGGTGCAGTCACGCATTCATTCTTACGAAGCGATGCGAATCAAAGACATTCATTTTCCTTTGGGGGGGGGATTCATGGGCGTTTGGACATGGACAATCATTCATTCATTGGGGATCACTCGGTCGGGTCATTCATTCTTTTGGGAAAATTGGCGTTTTGAGCTAAAAAAAAAAAGGAACGGAACGGGATGGGAAGGAAGAAGCGAAAAAAAGTAATGAATTCCGGAGGGTAGTAGTGGTAGGGGAGATGCGTAATGTGTTTTTTTTCCTCTCTGTAATGTAGGTACGACTTTCTAGTTAGACCCTAAGTTAATGGAAGTGAGAAACATTGGGAGGGGGTAGTTGCGATATTGAAAGGTTGGGAGACGATACTTGAGATTAGTGCTTCTGCTTTTTTGATTGTTGTAATTCAAAGATGATTTCAACATTTGGCTGCTCTTGTGCACGTATGCGTGTGGACATCCGCAGACAAGCCACTGATATCTTGATAACGAAGAAGGAAACACCCACCGCCAGATCTCCCACCGACCAGATAGCCGTGCACGCCTTATCCTCGCTGTATTTTGTGTGATCGAAGCCGTCAGGGAATTTCCGTCCGATCCCCCAGTTGCCCAAGGGATGTATGATGTATGTACATACTATGTACTTATATCGATTTTTTTTAACCACTTTTTTTTTTCTTTTTTTTCTGCCCTCTTTTTGGCGCAAAAGGTACTCAGCCGGACGATATCGCGTGATCTTGTTAGTATTTTTTTTCTTGGGGGGGGGGGGGGGGGGGGGTTTTAAAACAAAAAAAAAAATTTAAAAACAAACAACCAATAAAATGGCCCCCAAGACACCCCCCGTGCCCAAATAC
>Ga0307508_10003927_pt1 | contig 14752 bp, 16 predicted proteins | sample 9_EM_MG_FD_203089 | JGI IMG/M metagenome (GOLD analysis project Ga0307508, IMG submission 203089) | Populus trichocarpa ectomycorrhiza microbial communities from riparian zone in the Pacific Northwest, United States - 9_EM | ecosystem: Host-associated > Plants > Roots > Unclassified | place... | reverse complement strand
GGTCTGAGTTTTCTTAATTGTTTCCCTACCTTCTGTGATTTTTCCCGGATTTTTAGAATTTTTTTGGTGGACCCACGGTTTCAAATCAAACACATTTCTCTAAAGCGGATGACCTGGGCAGAACTCTACCTGTTATTGGATCACCCATGAGAAAAAATGTGTCACACGCAAAAATGTTGGCTGTGCCACCCGCTTGGTTACATTCTGTATCTGTAGCTTATATAATTGTGCTTATTTCCTAAAAAAGACCTTCCCTAAAAGGGAATTAATGCGAATACTTCCTTTTATACATTTACAAGCAATATATTTTATGGCAGGTTAGGCGGCAGGTTGAGGCGGGTTAGAGGAGGTTATAGGGGGTTATAGTTGGTCTAAAAAGGGGGGGAAGGGTTGGGGGGTTTTTCGGGTTGACAGAGGTTTCAACCCAGTTAACCCGGCTTGGAAATTTCCTGATGCTGCCTTGGTTATCCGACAATTCCATCATGTGGAATCTGATGACTGGACTGACTCAGGGCCTGACCCTATCTCACAGGTGCGCGTTTATTTGCTTGGTGCCACTTGTAAAACTTAACGCCGAGGCGCTACCCCGTTAAGATCATAATTTGCGAAATAATTGCTCACTGGCAGCACGACATCCAAATATTGTGGCTTTATTTGGCGTGTATCAATTCGATGGCGAAACCTCTCCATCCATGATTCTGCAGTATGCAGAGCATTCATTAGCCGTCAAGTACCTCCAATTGAACTTTGGACTTCATTCGTTTTTAAAGCTGGTGCGTGTTCTCCACGGCCTCACAGCGGCGCATTCATTGCTTTGGAAAGGTGAATGGCTTGGTTGAAGGCATCTATTACTTGCATATAAGGTCTCTGCTTATCATCTATGGTGATTTGTATGATGTGAGTATTGATGTTTTGACGTATAACTTATATAGCTATATTCACTTGTGTTGAAGCGGAATATCCTGGTGACACATTCCGGAGACTGCTTGCTGTGCGATTTTGGCCTTAGCCGCATCAGGCACGAAGTCACTCGTACATTCACAACAATTCGTCAAGGTGGCCGCTTGCGCTTTGTTGCTCCTGAAATATACTTTGCAGAAGATGAAGACCTTGCGCATCAGTGAATCATCCGACATTTACTCGTTAGCTATGACTATTTACACCCTGGGAACGGGCTCACAACCGTTTGAAGACATTAGCAATGAGCGCGCAGCGTGTCATGCAGCAGGAAAAGGGAAGCGGCCCTCAAAACACGATTTGATAGGCGGATTGATGAAGGATGAGGCGGAGCTCCTGTGGTCCCTGATTGAAAGGATGTGGGATCAACAGCCTCGGTTACGGCCCACAATCTCCATTGCTCGTCATGAAGTATCAAAATGCTGGCTGACGCGTAATTTGGGACTACTGAGGGTAGTGGAGGAGAACAACACGGGGCCAAACGGACAAGCTTCACACAGTCTCAACAACTCATCCAACTCTGATGCCTCCACTCTTGCTCCTCACTCCGGCTCCCAGCCATTCAAAACGTCCTTGTCTTGGGGCGAACGGCGTCTAGGTAAGTCTGAGGCATCTGACATATAGCCTCCTATTGATAATGTAATGTGCAAAATCTGCTGACCCCAAGGTGACGGTTCTTCCTTGACATGCAAGGCATGTCTCCGTCCTATCAAAGACTTTCACATTGTAGCCATAGGCGCCATTTATCATTTGGATTGCTTTCGTTGTTCTGTAAGACCTGTGTGTCTAAGTATTTCGGCGAGCAACGCGCTGACTCTTTTGTTTGGATAGGATTGCCATACCGTCCTAAAGGACGAGGGGTTCTACCGTTTCCCGCATGCCGACACTGTTTATCCACTTTGCTTGGAGGATTTCATGCGCCGCCAGGGGGACGTCTGCCCAGCTTTGCAATGGCACTTTTGGGAAAAACGAGGGAGTCGTTCTCGCAGCTAACGGCAAGTCATCTTCGGAGGCATTCTCGAACTTTTATGCAAATGCTGATAACCCATCAGGCAAGAAGTATCACTTGGATCACTACCGCTGCAAGATTTGTGACCAGACGATCCCTACACGATACCCTTCCGCACTACACAACGGCGAGCTGTATTGCCAATTCCACGTTGCTATCAAGTTCTCCTCTCGTTGCAGTGGCTGTGGTGAAGCAATCATGAAAATTGGCATGGCGGATCCAGATGATCCTACTCGAAGTCTGCATGAGAATTGTTTTCAGATTCGCAAGGTTGGTGTTCTGACGCTTGTTTTCGAACCCATTGCATACTATTTGCACTCCGAACCATATCATACAGAATTACGACATCTCTTTGCGAAGATACATGCCAGACAGCAAGGGTTTAAGAGAGGATCAAGCCGCGTATCTAGACCACGAGAAGAAGGTGAACAAGATGGCTCGTCGCATCATCAAGCATGCATGTAGTTTTGAAAAGTCTGCTACTGCATGCTTTTCAAGTGTATGCCACTATTCCTGTCGTTATGATTGGGGTCAAGCTCTCGTGGCCGCAAAAAAATTGCGGGAGCACATCGAACTCCTACGTGACTATCCTCAATCATTGCCGAAAGGTCATGGATTCCCGAGGCAAACCGGTGCGCAGCTTTCTCACTCGGCCGTGGAGAGACGGCCTCACTTTGTAATTACTGCAGATCTCCAACACTCCGAGACCTGCCGCAAAGCTGGAAAACTCTTGGACATGCATGTGTTCAAGCACGTTTTGGCAGGTCAACAAACAGAAAGCCAAGTCGCCAGCAACAAATTACTCGAACTTGAATACGATGTCGGGGTGCTCGTAAATGAACTCGTACGGGTGACCCTCGATGGAATGTTGACTCTCTCGCTCCGCAAAGGACTACTGGAGGCCAGCGACACATTGTTTCTTCAACTCAAAGGCTTCCCAAAGGAGCTACCTCGTACATTATCCACGACTTCGAATCGCTCAAGGGTGTGTTTTATTTGACTCGTTGTGAGTTCCGTGTTGGTGACCTTCATCTAAGCCCCCAAACCCCCCAAGCACCGAGCTCTCACCCCGTCTGCTTGGACCCTCCTCCTCCGCCCCGCCGTGATGGGGCTGAACGATGCCGTGACCGAGCTGAGCGATGCCCCGATAGACCACTTCTATGAGTATAGCGGGGAAAAAAATCGGGAGGGCTTTGTGAACTTACCGGTGGACAAGCTTCTCGAGGAAATTCGCGACAATTCTGCGTCTGACGCTAGAACAATCTCCAACATCATCTGGCGTAAGGAAGGTGGCCTCCTGAAGCAAGAATTTTTGCTGGTTCAAGTTTGCACACCCGGACGCAAGGATGTCTGGTTACGTCTTGAGCGTGCCGCTAAGCGCAATTTTGCTGTGCTACGCAACCTGAACCCCATCGGTCGATTTGATCCAGACGATACGGTGGGTGTTCCAAATGTTAAAATTCTGAGAGAATTGGCATTGATCCCAATCCTTATGTCTGTTCTCAGGCTAGGATAGCTGAATCACGGAATTGCCTCCTATTCGAGGCTAGCACGATTCTCTCGAGCGCGAGTTTCGACACACAGCGGCCCACTCTCGTTGATTTATACAATCTTCTCTCTTGTCTTGTAGAGGAATCTACTTCATACACTGTTTTATAAGGCAAGTGGTCACCTACATACTCTCCGATGGGTGTACTGATTGATCGCAATTTAGGAGAATTCCTGGTTCTTTTGCTCTGTTATTGTTGACCTCCTTGTTATCAAGTTCTCCGGTGAATTTGGATACGGTTATAAACTCGAGCATCCCAAAACTGCCCCAAAAGAGCGCGAAGCGATTCGGAAGAAGTGGCTAGCAAACTATACTTGATCTTTTACTTGGCTGTTCGGGTTCGGACAAGCTTCTCTCACATTGATATACAGTACACGGATATTATTAATTCTCACTTGCGCAGAGCTGGAAATCTTACACATCGACTCAAAGGGCCGGATTTTGCAACGCGCAACTTGTCGCGTGGTTGTGCTGTAATAATATTACTGTTTTGCATCAAAGATTCAAAGTTGACGATTTTAACTTTGGCCAAGCAAAAGGAAGCGCCCACCTTCGCACACCGGCGCAAGCTCACTGTCAATATCCCTCCCATTTCCAATTCAAACAGGATTGAACGCACTGTCACTAGGCATTGATAATGGCTTTAAGAACCGGCGGCAGACGTCACGTGTCGTCACGCCCACCTGCGTCGCCGCAATCATCGATGTCACGAAACAAAAAGTACCTGTGGCACCTTTATGCCGTTCCGGTGCGTTCATCTCTTCCAAAATGTCAAACATGCTCCCGCGTTTTGCAGTGGGAGTCATTCATCAACGGCGAGGGACAGAGCCCGCTGCCGCACACGCACATAAATACTGAACATCGCTTCCGAAGTGCAACTAGGCCTGACCTCGAAAATGGTTGTCATCGGCACAATTCTGCTCTTTAATCAGGTTGCCGCGCGGCTAGGGTACTCAGCCCCTCTATACCGTGCTGCTTGGGCAATTGTGTGATTTTTGGTTCTGTGTATATGTAATTCAGTTGGTTGATGAGCGGAGGCGTCTTCCTTACGGATCTGAGTGGTTTATATTCAAGCTTCACGATATTAATATTAGCAGTAATGCCAGTAGTGTGCATAGACGATTTCACAGAAGAGGGCCAGGGTTCCTGGCGAACTTGAACGGCGAACAATGACGCAGTATCATTGACTTTGTCTAACTGCTTTCTACTTTGATTATCACACTGTTCATACTGTAGTTGGCGGATGATTGATCCTAGTCAGAGATGTGCATGAGTTCTGAAATGTCGAAAGAGGCTGCCGAGTCCGGCTCTCAGGCTGTTGGGGGCGCGCGGCGCTTCCAAACGAACGGGCATAGTTCCTGCCGGACTACCTCACCCCGTTGCACACCTTGTTTGCATCTTTCCAATTGAGTCTATACACTTGCCAGCGGTTGCGTGTTCCGTGTCTAGGGACATTCGATCGAAAGGATGTCTGTCACAGTTAAACGGCTCGCTCAACGCATGCGAGCATTTGCCAACAGCAAGCCGCATCACACTACACTAGCACCAGCACCGGGAATCTCAGTCGCATACCGCCCAACAAACGCTACTGCTTTGCTATGGAACACCCAAACAAGACATATTAGCCGCTTAGAGTTTCCTTCTCCACCGCAGGAGGGAGCAAATCTGCTTTCGCCATTGGTTTTGCTAGGGACAGCCGGCCTTTTGGGATATTATTTGTATGTAAAATCCGTTTTTTTCCTCCTCCCGGTCTATCAATAAGTTCCTATGCGCCGCTGCTTTCATTCGCACTTGCGGCGTGCGCCATGGGAGAAAGCTCTGCAGCTTTAAGTATACGACCGCGCGCTCATCAGCGGTAACATGTACATGTATTCGGAAGGTATGGACTTTATGCAAAGACCCATATGTGGCCTCCAGATGTGAGATCGGATTTGCGGTCCGCAATTAAAGCCCGCCGCGTGGGTGATGTCGACACTGCAGGTATCTACTACAAAAGGTACGTTACGAATCATTGTGTTTCTTGCTCCCTGGGACGATTTGCCTCTTGGGCGCTTCACTGACGAGCTCCAGTGCACTGGACAAATGCTTTGCATATGATGATATCCAGGCGGCTCTTGGTGTGAAACACCGTCTTATGCTCGCGGGAATTGCTATTGCACTTGGTGGAGCTTATGAAGATGCAGCGGAAGCGGCGCGCGATAATAACTCTTCTATTCCTTCCGCCCCCTCTTCGAACTTTGCTTCTGCACCGCCCTATCAGGCGCGGACATCTTCACTTCGAAACCGGAACTTGTTCAAGTGGGCATATGACGCGTACGAAATTGCGTTCGTTGTCCTTGCGGAAGGAGAATTGGACGAGCATGTCTGGGAACATCTGTTGCGTGCAGAAAATCGCCCAGCCCTTCGTCGTTTGAGCACTCGTCTTGCCACCGTCAGTTCGACGCGACAATATAGACCGCCGCCCACGCCTGATGCTGTCCAGCGCGAAACGTACTATCGACTCATTCAAGTAAGCTCGCACCTTTCGCACCTCGCAGGCATATTATCTGGGACGGATGATGCGGAAATGGAAGCTTCTACTAAGGCGGCCAAACGGGAAGCTGCTGGGCGGAGCTATGACGAGTTGGAAGCGCTGCACGCCCTGTTTGCACTGGCTTCTTTGCAACAAGGACGCCCAGCCAGACATGGACACACGCTTGGCGTTCCAAGAGCCGAGTCGCGCAGTGAAGCTCGCTTCCCGGTAACTGCGGAATCGCATGCTGCTTCTGGGCGTTCTGAAGAAAGCCTCGCCCCGATTGATCTTATGCGACCCCTCGATGCGCATGGGCCATACAGGCTCGACTACGCCTATCTCCTCGAACGTGCTGCAGACGTGTTTGCACGTCAGGGTGCGATACGGTAAGTCTAATTTACCATTCGTTCAATCTGTCGGAGTCGGCGATGCCAAGACCATCAAAGAAGGCTGATTGGTTCTTTCCTTCGGACTGGGGCGTGGTTCGATCAACCTTGTTGCTTGGCTGCTTGGGTGATGTCTCGGCTCCCACAGACAAGCTCTTCACCTCTATCGTTCTGCTGCGGACGCTCTAGTCCCTTCTCTGACAGGTGAGCCGGAGACATGGGCCACTATTAACATGGGAAAGGGCACATTGCCGCCGCGCGAGACGTGTCAGGGTGAGCTGCGTCTTTGCTTTTCTCAGACGTGGGGTCTGGTGACTAATTGTGTATCTTGCATTTCCATAATGACCTTATCTGACCGCCGATCTACTATCTTTGGCGACCTGGGGCAAAAAGCTGCGATCCTTGTGAACAACATGGCGAACGTGTGTGCAGGGACGTCGTCCTCGCCGGCGTTGCCTCAGTATCGCCGGAGGGAGGCAATTACAAGTTCGGACACAATGGGCCCGGCTTCTCGAAGTGCCGAGGCCATCGCAGCTGCGCGGGCATCCCAACCCCAGCCCGATGTGCATCGCGCGAGGGGACTGGCGTTGGCCGCTGCCAGGTTGGTAGAAATGGTGTCGGAGTCAAACGAGTTCAGGATGAGTCGTCTTGGTGTTGACAATAACAACGCGACTGCTCCGAGATTAGGACCGCGACAGGATGTGGTTTCCGAATGCGAAGTGGCGCGACTGGTAGTCGCCTTCAACATTGGGATGCTTTCAGAGGTAAATCCATGTTCATTTGGGGGATTCCTTTGTGTTCTGATCAAGTGGCCCGTCGCTACTACGGATGTGATGGCACAGATGCTTGGTGAGAAAGTGCCAGCTCGCGAGGCGTATGGGAAGACTCGAGCATTGGCGAAGGTGACATTAAAGGAATGCGATGACGAGGAACTAGGCGCCGTGGCACGGGATGCTGAGAGAGAGGCGAGCGACGCGTTAGATCGCTTGACTGTTACAGAAGGCTCAGGCTGAGGATGAAGTAAAGCGGACGGACAGCGTTGAAAATCGAAACACCAGCCAGCGCTTTTCAATTCATGAAATTATGACGTTGATACCTAATTATGTGCGGTTTTGGTGGCTGGCTTGATGCAGGGTATACTGCATGCATCGCGCCGGCGTCCAATAAAAGTATCATGGGTATTTTGATTCATTTTAGGTGTGGTTGGTCGCCAGGTTGTAAAGTGGAAATTTTCATAGAACGAACAAGCCAGCAGCAAAGGATGTCCTCTCCGGAGTTGTGGGCATTGCTCGCCGGGAGGTGAGGGCGAGGGGATTGAATCAGCTAGCTTGACCTAGCTCCGGCAGCCAGCAGCGTAAATCGCGGAGTTGATGATGGGAGGGATTCTCGCGTCTGGCTCAAACGACGCGCATATAGCGCGAAAGTAAACATCTCGCTTGTTTTTCCGGTCTCGGCTACAGCACGGATTCTAACACAGCGGCCTGAGCGTGAATTTTTAATGATTTCTTCTAAGCGCCGTTGATATAAATACCAAGATCCCTCGTTTCCAACTCCGCGTGCAAACCCTCACCCTCACCCTCCCCTTCCCACTAGTACTCCCCTGTCTGGGTGCTCCTTCTGGTTTACTCTCGGTAGCCGCTGCATATTGCTCCAAGTAGCGCACGAGCTCTATACTTAGAAGAGGGCAGTTGCTGCATCCAACATGTCTGACCCTGCCAACACCGTTTCCGAGAAAGAACCTGGCACTCCTGCTCCTCTTGCAGAGTCCTCTACTCCCCCTCAAGATGAGATAAAAGAGGAAAAGAAAAAACACGAATACAAGGACTTTGGCCATGAAGATGAGAAAGCTACTCGTATGTATTTATAGCTCTAACTGCTGCCGCAATGCAGCATTTATCCCCCCACGCCGTCGTTTTCACGCACTGACGTGCGCCCTTATCGCGTAGATGCTAAGGTCGACATGGAGCTGGTAAGGCCTTTTCGCTGCTTCCATGATACGCTATCTTCGAAGGCTAAGCGAATTTGCAATAATATTTGAATTCGATGCGCGGTTGTGCAGATCGAGCTCAAGGCGGAAGACCTTTATGACAAGGAAAAAGTCGACCTCGAGACCGTCGTGATGGAGGACGTGTTCAAACTTCTCGAGGCGACTGAAGAAGGTCTTAGCACTGCTGAAGTCGAGCGCCGTCTAGGCTTGTTCGGTCCTAACAAACTCGAGAGCAAGGAAGTAAACCCTATCCTCCAAGTGCGTATTGAGCATGGGCTTCCAAAGTCTATCTCTCACGTTTATTGCTTGTTTCCTAGTTCCTTTCCTTCATGTGGAACCCGCTCTCATGGGTTATGGAAGGTGCGGCGCTCGTCGCTATTGCCCTTTCCAACGGTCAAGGTCGTGCTCCGGATTGGCAAGATTTTGTTGGTATCGTTCTCCTTCTGTTGGTCAATTCGGCCATTGGGTTCTACGAGGAGCACAACGCCGGGAATGCCGTCAAGGCTCTCATGGATTCTTTGGCTCCCAAAGCGCGTGTGCGGCGTGATGGGAAATGGACCGAAATTGAATCGGCAAACCTCGTCCCGGGTGACTTCATTGCGTTCAAGATCGGTGACATCGTTCCCGCCGATTGCCGCCTTACAGAGGCCGTCAACGTCTCGATCGACCAAGCCGCACTCACTGGCGAGTCTCTCCCTCAGTCGAAGAAGACGGGAGACCAATGTTTTTCGTGAGTGTTTTTTGCCGTAGCCGCGGTCTCCGGAGTCGGAACCGGGAAAATCTTCGCACGTTGGGTGCTGACGTAAACCCGTGCTCGGCAGTGGCTCCACTTGCAAACAAGGTGAAGCTGAGGGCATCGTTATCGCAACGGGCCCCAACACTTTCTTCGGTCGTGCCGCCTCCCTCGTCGGCCAGGATGACGATTCAACAGGCCATCTTCAGAAGATTCTCTTCTTGATTGGCTCGTTCTGTCTTATTTCCATCGGCATCTTCGTTCTGCTCGAAATCCTCATCCTTTACCCAGACCCGCACTACGGATACACCTACCGCCGCGGGCTCGACAACATCCTTGTGCTCTTGATCGGTGGCATTCCAATTGCTATGCCCACAGTGCTTTCCGTCACCCTCGCCGTAGGTGCGCAGCAGCTCGCCAAGCACAAGGCCATTGTCACCCGTATCACTGCCATCGAGGAGCTTGCCGGTGTCACTATCCTCTGCTCCGACAAGACTGGCACGCTTACCACCAACAAACTCACCATTGACAAGGCTATCGTGAAAACCTACGGTCCCTACTCCGTGGATGATACCCTCCTCTTGGCCGCTTACGCCTCGCGTGTTGAGAATCAGGATGCTATTGATGCTTGCGTTGTTGGCTCGCTTGAAGATCCCAAGCGTGCACGTGCCGGTATCACCCTCCTGGATTTCAAGCCTTTCAACCCCGTCGATAAGCGCACCGAGATTACCTACCGCGATGAGTCGACCGGCCGCCTCCGCCGTATCACGAAGGGTATGACGGGCATCATTATCGAACTATGCAAACGCAACAAAACCGAGGAGCTCGAAACCAGGCTTGAGGCTGATGTCGAGGAATTTGCCGCCCGTGGTCTTCGTGCGCTTGCCGTGGCATACGAGGAGCTCGATCATGACGATCCAGAAGGGGAGGGTAACGGCTTTGAGCTCGTCGGACTTCTCGCCATCTTCGATCCGCCACGTTCCGATACCAAGCAGACCATCGATGATGCCCTAGCACTCGGAGTCAAAGTCAAGATGGTTACTGGTGATCAACTTGCTATTGCTAAGGAGACTGGGCGACGCCTTGGCCTTGGTGACCACATGTACCCAGCCAAGGTGCTCAAGGACGGTCCTGCTCCTGGTGGCAAACACTTGACGCTCGACGAAATGATCCTGGATGCCGATGGCTTTGCCGGAGTGTTCCCTGAGCACAAGTACGAGATTGTCAAGCGTCTCCAGGGTCTCGGCCATCTGTGCGCCATGACTGGTGATGGTGCCAACGATGCTCCAGCACTAAGCCGTGCCAACGTCGGTATTGCCGTTGAGGGTGCCACAGATGCCGCCCGAGGCGCTGCCGATATCGTGCTCACGGAGCCTGGTCTTTCTACCATTGTCCACGCTATCCGTGGTTCCCGTATTATTTTCCAGCGTATGCGCAACTACTCGATCTACGCTTGCGCCGTCACCATCCGTATTGTCGTTTGCTTCGCCATCCTGGCGTTTGCTTACCAGTTTGACTTCCCTCCGTTCATGGTGCTGATCATTGCGCTGTTGAACGATGGTACCATCATGACGCTTTCGGTTGATCGTGTACTGCCTTCGGTAACGCCGGATGCATGGGACCTTGCCGAAATCTTCGCTTATGCTATCGCATACGGGCTATACCTTACTCTGTCAACGTATGTCTTTTTTCGCTTGACTGTTTTTCCCGTTGCTCCACTTGAACTGACTCTTGCATTAGCGTTGTGCTTGTCATTGTCATTCTCGAGACGGACTTCTTCGAGAGGAAGTTCGGAGTGCACCTGAGCAATGGCGGGGATGCCCATAAGGATCACAACGACCCACAATTGCACATGATCGTGTACCTGCAGGTTGCCATCATTTCACAGGCGCTCATTTTCGTCACCCGCTCGCATGGCTTCTTCTTTATGGAACGCCCTTCGACGGCACTGCTCGTTGCATTCGCTCTTGCTCAGCTCATCTCCTCCATCATTGCCAGCTTTGCAGATTGGGGATTCACGAAGATTCACAGTGTTTCTGCTGGATGGATTGGAATTGTCTGGGTTTGGGTATGCCGTTTCCTTCTTCAGTGCATTATCAGCGGGGTTTCTTACGGATACGCCATCCTTCAGAACATTGTATGGTTCATCCCTCTGGATTGGATCAAGTTTGCTATGAAGGCAACTGCGATCAAGTACTTGCGCGAGCGCCGATTGCGCCTGCAGGCCAAGGAGAGCGCAGCAACAGGCGGCGTCCCGCTCACACGCACCCAGTCCCGCGCCGCATCGCTCTACAGCAACCGAACCAGCTTCCTCACCCGCGCCGCCCGCAAGGTCGGCTTCGGCAACCGTGCACCTCACATGACCCCTCACGAGCTCGAACGTCTCGCCAGCATTCAGGCTCACGTGTCGGGTGCTACGCTCGCTCGCAACCCGTCACGCCCCACATAGGTGTACCCACTTAGAGCTCCTTATTCTGTGCCTACTTCCTATATTTTAACCTGTGCTTCGTCGCCGCTGCAAGCCCCACACGACGACGATAGATAACATCGTGTGCCGACCTGATACCTCTCCCTTTCCCGTACCACATCGTTAAGCTAAACGACAGACTGCTTACCCGCTTAAACCACACTGCGTCAGCACCAACACCTGTTCGATCATCTTACATATCATTTTTCTTCCTCCGCCGACGGTTTCCGGCGTTTGCAAAAATTAGTCCTGTTATGCCCCTCTCGAGATGACTTGACATTTTGGCTACTCTACCTGCGCTGCCCCTTCCGCCGTTTCTTCGGTGTGGACCTTGATTCTATTGTGTCAAAAATCACCCATTGTCGGGGTTAAGTTTACTGTGCCGCCACCGATCTCTTATGAAAATTGAAAACGAGTATTTTGCGCTTGCGATTTTTACTGTAACGATTGTTTGTTTGTTTTTTGCTCAAATCAGGCGAGGTTTGAGGGAAGTAAAAAGGTTTAGGTTTACAGTATAAGGCGAAGGCGATTATGAGGAAAGCACTTTCAAATGCATCGTACAACATGAAAGTGACAATACGGATGCATGGCAGACAGCTACAGTTTGTGGACCCTCAGAAGCCTTTCCGGCGGACGCTAGCGGCTAGGGAAAAGTCAGATGTGCCCGTGAGTTTTCTGCAAGGGATGAATCTCCCACAATATTTGGCCATGATCGCGGTAGCCACCATGAACTCTCCTCAATCCCCCAGCGTCCGTCCTGTGATTCTATCCCGCCCGTCTATGTGCTATTCATCGTTCATGCAAAAACACTGTTTTGAACAACAATACTGTATAAGATATCATCACAGCAACGCAAGACTCTGGCAAATACAAGATCAGGAGCCGAGTGTTTTGAGGCAAACCCGCGCACAAGCCGTGGACAAGGAGCACTTGAGCGGAAGTCAATGCAAAGACTGGGAACTCCGGGCTGGGCTGGGGGCTAAGCATGATGTGTTTCATCCTGCAAGGTTGGCAAGGTTGCAACGTAAACGGGTCTAGATGAAAAGAGAACTGAACTGATGACACCGCTGTGAGCATTTGTTCTGCGGTACTAGTTATCTCGGGCGTGGTAGTAGAGAGGACGCCAGATCTTAGGCACCCTGCCAACGAATTGGGCTCCACGTCGAAATCCTGGCATCTTACTTGAAGCAGAGCATGCTGCTTCTTTCGACGAGATACAGGGCTTCTTCGGAGATCCGGTGAATAGGTTCGTGGGCGGATCGAGTGGCCCATGGAATTGAACAGCACTCCCCGAGCTTGGAATACCTGTCCACGCGCAACCCTTCGTATCCATACACCGTATGATATTGATTTACTATAGGATTCATTCTATGTATGCACGATAAACCACAAATAGCGACAAGACGTGCGTCGCGCGACGCACCTGGCGATTGTTCAAGTACTGGAGAGCGCATTGATCATGGCCTGGCGTTGGCGCTCTAAAGAGAGCTCCTGGAGACTAGAGCCACCTCTAGGAGCAGGTTCATATTCCTTTTCTCCACTCTTGGGAATGGTACTAGTAGATACCGGCAGTTTGGCGCTGCTAGCATCAGGAAATTCCCGGCCAGGTTTTGGGGGTTAACACAGGTTGAAACCTCTGTCAACCAGTTAATGGTGGTCGGCAAGTCCATTTAAATTTTGTACGTTCCCACGGTCGATAAATTGGTGTCCACCTTGCCACGCACCAAATTGCTAGGATAAGCTAAGCTCTGAATTCAAAAATGTGTAGATAACTATGTTGTTGTACTAGCAAAGCATTTTATTTTATCACATAGCCTATGCTGATGATTGCGAGTGTTCAACACCCTTTTACAAACACTTGTCAACCAAAACTACGCCGACACAAAATGCATCTTAGCCACTGCTAGAATCTCTCTAAAATCATATTAAAATACAAAATATTATATTTGCATGTATGTAAGGGTAATGTTCAGAGCAGATTTTCTATAAGTGTGTCGGTTCCAGAAAATATCGGCCAAACTGAGGCGGGATCCCCATTTTTCGTATTTTGACTCATACAAGCCTCTAATCAAAATTCTACTCTGAACAATACCCTTTCACTGATGTTAAAAAATTGTTCCTAGCATCACTTTGCTATATACGGTTCAAAATTTGGCTGCATCCATGTTGGACGCATTTTTGGTGGAACTGAATACTCTCGGCTCTGAAACGGCAGGCTCCGTTTGAATGGACTTGCCGACCACCACAGTTAACCTTCATAACCTCATAACCTGCCTCCCCCACATGTTCAGATCACCGATAACCCATGTATAACCTGCCCTAACCCACCAGAACCCGCATTCAGATCCCCCATAGGGGGTAAAATGAATTAAAATTAATTTTGGGAGTTGCAATGTATATACCATTTTAGGATATAATAGTGAATTTTTCCTGTCTCTCAAATGATCTAATGAAAGATATAGTCTGCAGCAAGGGGCCCATTTTTGACAAATATGTTTGATTTGAAACCGTGGGTCTGGAAAAATATTCCCAGAATCCAGGAAAATTCAGAAAATGTTAGACAAGCAATCAAAATGACCCAGACTGACCATTTGAATTTTTTTCCATATGTTTCCTGAATTTTCTTGGATTTTTTGAATTTTACTGGTGAACTTAGAATTTTTTGGGGGCTGAACCGTGTTTTGTGAGAAAAAATTCAAAACATTCAAGAAAATATAGTGGAAACCCTCCCACCCCCCCTTTCCCTCTATATTTCCTGAGTTTTCTTGGAGTTGTAGAAATTTCCCGGTAGGCACATGGTTTCATCCCTAAAAAATTCTAAGTCCACCAGAAAAATTCAAAAAGTCGAAGAAAAATTTGGGAAATACAGGTGGGAAAAATTTAAACGGTTATTATAGGTTCATTTGATTGTTTGCCTACCTTTTCTAAATTTTCCTGAATTCTGGGAATTTTTTCCCAGACCCACGGTTTCAAATCAAACACATTTGTCAAAACTCGGACCCTTGGGCCTACCTATACATGTATCGGATCATCCTTGAGAAAAAAAGGTATTATATGCTAAAATGGTACAGCGTGTGGACTGCTCGGCTAAATTATCTACCTTATGTGATGAATTATGTAATAAAAACTTCCAAAAGTGGAATATGCTTATT
>Ga0307508_10003926_pt1 | contig 14753 bp, 10 predicted proteins | sample 9_EM_MG_FD_203089 | JGI IMG/M metagenome (GOLD analysis project Ga0307508, IMG submission 203089) | Populus trichocarpa ectomycorrhiza microbial communities from riparian zone in the Pacific Northwest, United States - 9_EM | ecosystem: Host-associated > Plants > Roots > Unclassified | place... | reverse complement strand
AGCGCGAAGAAGCCCCACGCGGGACCTACGAACAAGAGACCGAGCAGCGGCGGCACGACCACGGCGGCGGTCAAAAGGCGGATGGCCAGGTTGCTTTTCACGCGCGGCTCGGACCTATCAAGGGCCTCCAGAATGCACAAGCATTTCCGAAAATTCCGCTCCACCGGAGCCATGCGCCGGCGTAAGCCCTGAGACTTGCGCCCACCTCCGGCCAAAGGTACGCCGAGGGCGCGTGGCGCTTCCTTCCGTTCGTGCGCTGCCGGATCCCCGGCGTTTCTTGAAGACGCGCGCCGCGCTACTCGGTGTCGCGGCTGGGCTCGGCTGCGTCTCGCACTGCGCCGCGCCGCACCCACCGGAAAAATCGCTGCTGGGCCTGTCGGCGGCGCTCGGGCAGGCCGCGGCTGGCGTGGTCGACGACCACGACGTAGCTTGGGAAGAGAGCCCCGGCTTTTGGACGGAGACTTTCGTCGGCCGGCACCTGTTGTTTCTGTCTCGCCCCAAGGCCGGCGAGCCGCGCGATTTGTATCGCGCGCGCGTGCGCGTCACGCTCGACGGCCAGATCATCGAGGTGCGCGACGTGCGCAATCTCACCGACACCCCACAGGGTGACGACGTCGGGCTCGAGGCCAAGGGCGACCGCGCCAGCTTCGCGACGCTGGCCTACGGCAAGATTCAGGGCATCAGCGTGCTCGAGCTGCCTGGCATCCGCAGCTCCGACCGGCCAGAGTCGCTGTTCGAGCGCGCGCTGGTGGCCATCAACGCTTTTCAAGAAACCGGCACGCTGCGCGGCATCGGTCGCACCGACATCGTGCTCGACGCGCCGGCCGACCACGCTCGGCTCTCGCTCGAACCGGAAAAGCTGACGGTGGACTTCGGCGAGCCCGGGCGCGGGCTCAGCTTCGACGTGGCGTCGCGCAAGCTGTCGGCCACGGCCGGCGGCGAGGTCGGGGCGCGCGCCGTGCCGCAGGTGTACGGGGGCAAGCCGTTCGTACATTGGCTGGTCGACACGGTGCGGGCCGAGGTCGGGCCAGGGCCGGTGGCTTGGGTCGAAAACAAGGTGTTCGGCGCCGAAGACGACGTGAAGCGCGCCGCGTATTCGATCTTCGCCAACAAGGCCAAGAGCGAGCTCAAAGTCGGCTCCGACCAGACCGCCGTGGCACGCGTGCTCGACGCCGCGGCGTTCGCGGACGCCGCCGACAATTGGCCGCCGCCCAACATTCCTTCGATTTGGCAAGACTCGCGGCCGAACGAAGGCGTGTGGAAGCCGGTGACGTACGGTTTTTTGAAGCCGATGCAGGGGCTGCCGGCCGGCACCGAAAAGCCGCCCGCTTACTTTTATCGCACCAGCATTCGTCCGGATCCGAAGCGCCCGTACTCCGAGCTCTTGCTGATCGCCCTCGACATGCGGCAGCTCGAGCTCGGTATGCAGGCGGGCTTCGAAGATCCGAAGCCGACGATCGGGCCGCCCGGCGACGGACGCCTGCCGGATGACCCAGCCAAATACCGGCGCATCGTCGCGACGTTCAACGGCGCCTTCAAAACGACGCACGGCGCGTACGGCATGATGGTCAATCACCGCGTGCTCTTGCCGCCGGTCAAGGGTGGCGCAAGCGTGGTCGTGACCGATACTGGCGAGGTCGGGCTCGGCAGCTGGCCGAACAGCTTCGAGATCCCCAAAAACATCGTTTCTTTCCGGCAAAATTTGGATCCGCTGGTCGAAGACGGCGTGGCCAATCCAACCGGTCGCAACCTGTGGGGCTGGCAGCTCGAGGGCGAAAGCGTGATGACCCATCGCTCGGCCATCTGCGTCACGGCGGCCGGGCACCTGTACTACGCGTGGGGTGACGAGCTCGACGGTGCCACGCTGGGCACGGCGCTGCGCCAAGCCGGCTGCTCGTACGGCATTCACCTCGACATGAACCCGGCGCACACCGGCTTCGTGTTCATGGATGTCTTGAATCCGTTCAAGCAAAAAGCCGAGCTGCGTATCGCCGATCCGGGCATGAAGATGGCCGTCGACAAATACGTGCGCGGCGCGCCCAAAGACTTTTTCTACGTCATGGTGCGCGACGCCTCGCCGCCCAAGACCGAAGGTATCACCTGGGCGCCCGACGGCGCCGCGCAGCCGCCACCGGCGTGGATGACCGGAATCTTCTCGGCCAAGCTCGCGATCGGCAGCGTCGACGTCGAGCTTTTGCGCTTCGAAAAGGGGCATGTCGCCTTCAGGGTGCGCGCAGGCTCGAAGGAGCCGGGCGCGTGGGGCGCCAAGGGCGTGAAGCTTTCGCTCGACGAAAAAGAGGCGCACGAGGTGCTGGCCGCCGTGGGGCTGGGCCATACCACCGATTCGACGCGCTACGGCTTGAGCTTCGCCGGCGCGTCACCCGTGCAGCTGCGCACGGCGTACGCCAGCTTGGTCGCGGGTCCGCACGGAGAGCTGCGGCTGGTGACCGGCGGCGTGCCCGAGCTCGGCGCGGACGAAGACGCCGTGCAGTTGCCGCTTTTGGTGCAGGCCGGTGACCTTTCGCTGCGTGCTCGTGACCGCGGCGAGCTGCGCGCGCGCGGCGCGCTGTGCCTGGCGCCGGACGGCGCGACCATCGTGGCGACGGCGCGCCACGATTCGAGCGATGCCGTGGCGACCGCGCTGATGCGCGTGGGCTGTGTCGACGTGGTCGAGCTCGATCGCGGCTCGCACCATCCGGCATTCGTGCAGCGCGCGGGCGGCGCTGCTCCGCCGCTGGCAAGCTACGAGACCAGCGTGCTGTACGCGCTCGGCAGACCCATGCTGCCGCGCGCCTTCCGCTGGAAGGCAGAAGGCTCCGCGCCCTCGACCAAAGTGACCAGCTTCGACTTCGCGCACCCGCCGCCCGACGACGAGAAGAGCCGCAAAAAACGCAAGCTGGAGCGCGAGCAACGCGAGCGCGAGAAAGCTGGTTCGAGCGGCGCCGACGTCCCCGCTGACAAGCCCGAAACGGCAGCGCACGCCGACGTGACAGAGCCGCCGCGGCACTAGCAGGTGTTAAAAAACGAGCAATCCAGCGAACGATATCTACGCTTGGCTGATGTTGCACAACAACTAAGCGCGCTCTGTTTTGCCGGCAGCGCCCATGGATGATCGATTCTTCCAAGGCACGCATGCCTTGTCGGGCTAGAGCCCTTGCCCGAGCTAGCTTCAGCGCCGCGTTCCGACCACTACCGATTGCACGAAGAAGTCTTTCGCGCCGAAATCGTAAGACGAGAGGTCGAAGCCCCCAGCGTCGAGCAGCTCTGTCGCTTCTTTGCGCGAATGGATCAGCGAAACCTCGGGCGGGTGCAAACGGATGTCTTTGTGGAGCACATCGTTCAGCACCCAGTGCGCGGAGCTCAGCAGCTTGACGCTGGTGGCGTGGGCATGCGGCCAAAACACCACGACCTTGCCGCGAGGCTTGAGCACGCGCCGCACTTCGGCCAGGGCGCGAGTCAGCTCGTCCTTCTCGAAATGCTCGACGACGCCGAGATTGTAAGCGCCGTCGAAGCTATGATCGGCAAACGGCAAGGCGAAGATGCTGGCGTGCTTGACGGCGTCGGCTCGGGGATTGTGACGGCGATAGATCGACAGCGCCGACGGGGAGATGTCGATGGCCGTGATCTTGGCGTGGTCGTGCAGCCCGGCATCCACTTGGCCGCTGCCGCAGCCCGCGTGCAGCAGCCGAGCGCCGTACTGAAACTCGCGCTCGATGGTGGCTTGCAGGCGTCGCTTGATCACGGTGTTGCGGTACACCGTCGCGATTGCGTCGTAGAGCGCCGAGCTCTTCTGGTCTTTCTTGTCCCAGTACTCGTTCCAGTTCTGGGGATCGATCAGCGCCGGATCGATATCGACGGCGGCTGCACCCAGACGAAAGCGCCCGGGGTTGGTCTGCGCCTGCACGAACAGCGAGAACAAGGTCGACACGCTGCGTTGCACCTCGCGCAGCGACATTTTGGAATGGCCGTAGGTGCGAGCGGGCAGCGTGATCGGCACCTCGGCAATCGTGAAACCGTTGAGCTTTAGCACCAGCATCGACTCGAAGAAGAACGCGTAGCCCTTCGACTGCACCAACTGAAACAACGGCTGGGGAATGCGCTTCAAGTTGTAGGCACGAAAAGCGCCGGTCGCGTCTTGCGAGATGCCCAGTACGTTCTTGGTCAGCACGTGACCGACGTTGGTGAGCGATTTGCGCATCAACGACCAGCCGGGCAAGCTGTCTTGCTCGAGGTAACGCGAGCCGATCACCACGTCCGCGGACTCGCTGCGAGCGAGGAAGTCCGGGATCAGCGTCGGCGAATGCGTAAAATCGCAGTCGAGCGTGAGCAAGCACTCGTAACCCTCGGCGTAGGCCAGCGCGATGCCGTGGTGGTGCGCGCTGCCGATGCCCGACTTGCCGGAGCGGTGAACCACGCGCACCCGCGGGTGCAGCGCTGCCAAACGATCCAGCTCGGCGCCGGTGCCATCGGGCGAAGCGTCGTCCAGAAAAACGAGATCGGCGTCGAGGCCCAGCGCGAGGATTTGCTCGCACATCGGCCCGACGTTGTCGCGCTCGTTGTAGGTGGGAATGAAGATCAGGGTCTTGGCGGGCATGGCGCTAGGGCTCCAAGTCTGGCACGAGACGCGGAAGCTACCGCAAGTCTAGGCACGATTTGCCACACATTTCGGCCAGCGCCACGAAAGCGCCCGCCGACGGCCGGCCCAACGCGCTGAGTTTTCCCGCGCGAAACCAACGTTCGCCCACTCGACGCCAAATCCGAGCTGCGATGGGGCGCTTGGGGCCCGAGCTTCGAAGCGCTGACAGCCACTCGGAAGTTCCGTCCGACCCGAGAGCGCTTGCGCGAGCGTGCTTGAGCGCCGACCATCGACCCATGGCTGTCGTCGCGTCTACGGTTCGCTACGGGCTCGCGGCTGGCTCGCTGGCGCTGCTACTCGGCTGCGCAGACGGCGATCGCCGGCCCGACGTGAGCGCAGCGGGCGGCGCCAGCCAAAGCCCAGCAGCGGGCGCGACCAGCGGCGACGGCAGCGATCTCGCAGCGAACGCCGGCGAGCCGACTGGCGGAGCCGGGCCGAGCAGCGGCGAGCCGGGCGCGGCCGGCGCCGCCGGTGACCAAACGGGCGATGCGATGGGCGGCGCTCCGGCCGGGCCCTCGTCGAGTCGACAGACGCCGAGGCCGAGCCTCACGGTGCCGGGCACGAGCGCCGGCTATTGGGAGTACTTGCCGCCGCACTACGGCAACGGCGCGCTCTACCCGCTGCTGATTTTCGGTCACGGTGCCGGCCAGAGAGGCAACGGCACGACGGAGCTACCGAGGGTCCTCAAGCACGGGCCGCCGAAGCTAATCGCCGCCGACCAATGGCCGGAGGATCGCAAATTCATCGTGCTCTCGGTGCAGCACACGGGCAGCGGCTGCCCCTCGTCCCAAGAAGTGGACGACTTTCTCACGTTCGCGATCGGCAAGTACGACGTCGACCCCCAGCGCGTGTACCTGACCGGGCTCAGCTGCGGCGCCAACGGAGACTGGGACTACCTGGGCGATCACTTGGGCGAACGAGTCGCCGCGGCCGTGCTGATCGCGGGTAACGCCACCGGCGCCTTCGCCACGGCCATGTGCCAGCTGGGCAGCGTCCCGATCTGGGCGTTTCATGGCGACGCCGACACCACCGTGCCCCCGGCAGAAGATGGCGAGCCGATCGCGGCCCTGAGAGCCTGCGATCCCACGCCCGTCGACTTGAGATACACGCTGTATCCCGGCGTCGGCCACGACTGCTGGACGATGACGTACGACCTCAGCAACCCCGCGAACGATATTTACGCCTGGCTGATGAGTCATCAAAAGAACTAGGCCCCGCAGCTGCGGGCCCAAACCCCGCGGCTTCATCGCGTCTTTGCCGCGCGCTGGCGCTTTTGGCAGGAGCGTCGCGCCTTCTGCCAAAGCGCCTCGCGAGACGCGAGCACGATTTTTTCACAAAGAGATCGGGAGATCGGGAGGTTTTGTTGTTCGAGCCGAGCGTCGTTGCTCATCGACTGCGCGGTCACCTCACGGCGCTCGACTCGCCCCAAATTCTCGCTCCCGGATCGGTCTCCCGATCTCCCGATCTCTTTGTGAAAAAAATCTGGGCTCGTTCGTTTCGGCCCGCCGCCGGCACGGAAGCTTCTGCGAGTTAGGCTGCGGCTGGGCAGCCAGAGACGTGATGAATCCTTGGGCCCTAACCAGGCCTAGCCCAGCCGCTGGCGGATGCGTTTTCGCGGCACTTCTTCTTCCGGCAGTACCTCGAGGATTTCGTTCGAGGTCGCGTCGCGGAGTCGAGTTTGGCGCGACAACTTGCCGGAGCCGATCAGACCGCCGGCTTCGAAGAGCAGACGCACTTCGCGCTTTTTGCCCGCCGCGGCGGCGGCGCGACCGGCGTCGCTCTCGCTGTCGACCTGCCACTTGCCCAGGTTCGGCGGCAACGGCTCGAGCACGCCGAAGCGCTCTTCGCGCAGACCGGGAAACAGGCCCGCGGCGAAAAAATAAACGACGCCGCCGACCGCCGCGACTCCGAGCAAGAACACGTAAAACACCGCGCGGGAGCTTAGCGCGAAGTCCGAGTCACGGCACTACGGCTCGAGCGGGCCAAAGTCGGGGCCACGCGCTTCGGCTTGGGCCACGGCCTCGGGGATCAGCTCGACGGCAATACCACGGAAGTACACCTGCCAGGCCGCGCGCCGCACCATGCCGTCACACACGCTCAGGTAAAACGGGGCGATGGGGTTGTCGCTGCGGCTCCGCCAGAAAAGCTCGGCGTGGTGTCGCACCAGCACTTCCCAAATGTCCCGACCGATGCCTTCGCCTTGCGCCTCGGGCTGCACCGCGAACTTGCTCAGGTACGGCGCCGGATAGGCGTCGTGCACGATGGCCGCGCCCCGGTAGGCGGCGTCGACGTACACGGCCAGTGGCGGCAGATCGAAAAATCCTGGGGCGAGCCCCTTGCCGAACGATGTTTCGAGCAGTTGCTTGAGGCGCGCCACGTCGAGCGTGGCGTAGCTGGTATGCCGTTCGACCACGCTGCCGCGTTTGACCAGCGTGCCGGCGCCTTTGACGGTGAACAGCTCTTTCAGCAAGTTCAGCGGCGAGGTGATGCTGACGAGCAGCGGGTTCGGCTCTGCCAGCTGAATCAGCCGGTCGCTGGCGGCGAGCAGCTCGCTGTCGCGCTTCGACAGCATGCCCGGGGTGATGCGCGGGCCATCCGTCGTCAAGTTGATGATCGAGATGCGGCCTTCGGTGACGCTGAGCTGCGCGTCGGCGCGCTGAGCGTCCGCGCGTTTGCCGGCCAGCGGCCGAAAGCCTCCGCGGCGTCGGAGCAGCGCCAGCTTGCGCGTGCCGAGCTGCTGGCAAAGCTCGCCCAGCTGACTCAAGCGCTGCTCGAGGGTTTCGTCTTCGAGCCTGCGAAAGTGCAGGACCGGAATGCGTTCACGCCGCAGCGCGTCGCGCACGGCCTCTACCAAGCCTGGCTCGGACATCTCGTGCGGGCTCGGCGATAGCGCCGCGGCCGGCAGGCGCTTGCTCAGCCGCTCGGAGCTGGTGGCGCCGGTCTCGGGATCGAACAAGCCGAGCACGACGGTGGCATACAGACCCAAATCCGCCAAGAAGCGCAGTTGCTCGACGATCGAGCCGAGCGCCGAACGCACCACCGGTCCGCCGGGCACGATGACCGCGAAGCTCTCTTTCGGGAGCCCGTGGAACATCCGCAAATAGAACTCGGCCTCGGAGCGGCGCCCCACGCTTTCGAGAAACGTGAGCACCGCTTCGGCAGCGGCAGATCGGGGGGCAAGTGCGACCACTTGGAGTAAGGCGGCTAGGTAGGGCCCCGAGCGGGCCAACGGCGCCCGCACTACTCTAGCGTCTTCTGCACGAATGCAACCAAATCCGCACTGCCCATTGTATATTTCGGGCCGATGCAAGTAGGTCTGCTCACGCCGCCGGGGGTGCTGCGCGAGTTCGTGGCGCGCGCCATCTCGCCCTCCGGACACGACCTGGTAACGGCGCCCGACGCCAATGCGCTCCGCAACCTGATCGGCGACGAACCCGAGGTGGTGCTGTTCGCGCCAGCCGTGGCGGGCGGGCGCGGTGTGCTGGCCCTGGGCCAGGCGCAAAAGCTCGGGCTCAAGCCCGGCCGAAGCATCTACTTGGGCCTCGACGGCAGCGATTGTAGCGAAGCGCTGGCGGCTGGCTTCACGCGCGCGCTGTCGATTCCGTTTCAAGGTCGGGAGCTGCTCGAGGCCGTTGAGTCATCCGGGCGGGCAGCGCTCACGGTGCTGCTGGTCGACGACAGCGACTTGATTCACCGGCACACGCGCCCCATTTTGCAGGCCGAAGGCTACGAGGTCGTGGAGGCTTGGGACGGCGAGCAAGCGCTTGTGCTGTGCGCCGAACGGCGCTTCGACCTGATTTTGACCGACGTCGAGATGCCGAAGCTCGACGGCTGGGAGCTGTGCCGGCGCATCAAGCAAGATCCCAAGCTGCTCCACACTCCGGTCGTCATCTGCTCGTCGCTCGGCGAAGCCAGCGACCTGGAGCGCGGCTTCGACTTGGGCGCCGACGAATACCTGGTCAAGCCGGTCGTGCCCGAGGAGCTGGTGAGTCGCCTGCAAGCGCTGCTCGCGACCAAGATGCTGAGCCAGCGCGAACGGCTGCTCGTCGTCGACGATTCGGCGGCGATTCGGCACCTGGTTTCGGATTGCCTGAAGCGACAAGGCTTTAGCGTCACGACCGCCGTCGACGGCCAAGACGGCTTGGAAAAGGCGCTGGAGACCAAGCCGGAGCTGATCCTCACCGACTACGACATGCCGCGCATGACGGGCTTCGAGCTGGTGGTGGCGCTGCGGCGCGACGAGCGCACGCGCGACATACCGCTCGTGATGCTGACAGCGCGCGACACCAAGCGCGATCAGGCACAGATGCGCGCGGCGGGCCTGAGCAGTTACTTGGTCAAGCCGTTCGGCACCGACAAATGTATCGCCCTCGTCGAGCGCGTGCTCGCCGAAAAGCGCCTGGCCCGCTACAAAGAAGCGTCTCGGCTCTACACCAGCGAGGGCGCCGTGCAGGCGGCGGAGGCCCTGGCGCGCAGCGGCTCGCTCAGCGATGTGCGCGCCAAGGAGGTGGATGCGACGCTCTTGTTCAGCGACATCTCCGGCTTCACCAACATGAGCTCGAAGATGAAGCCGACGGAGGTCGTGGCGATTCTCAACGAGTCTTTCGACGCGCTGTGCGTTCGCATCCGTGACTTCGGCGGCGACATCGACAAGTTCATCGGCGACGCGATCATGGCCGTCTTCGAAGAGCGCCCGGAGTTCGAAGAGCCGCACACCTTGCGCGCCGCGCGCGCCGCCTGGGCCATGCAGCAGTCGCTCCGCGAGTACAACGCGCGTCGCAAAGACGAGCCGCCGCTGGTGATGCGCATCGGTTTGAACTCGGGCACGGTCGTGCGCGGCGACATCGGCTCGCGCTTCGTGCGGCGCGACTACACCTGCATCGGCGACGTCGTAAACCGCGCCCAACGCCACGAATCCAAAGCCCCGCTCGGCGGCGTCCTGCTCAGCGCGGATCTGTACGCGCGCATCAAAGCCCACGTCATCGTCGAAGAAATGACCGGCATCACCCTAAAGGGCATCGACCACCCGGTCAGCGCCTACGTTCTAAAAGGCTTCGAGCCGACGCCTACCGGTTAGTTGCGTTCAGGTAGGCCGAGTTTCGTTTGTAGCGACGCCGCCCAGCGGGGCGGCGAGACAGGCCTACCAAGAACTGAGCTCGCAGTGCCGTCGGCGAAGCCCAACGTTGGTCGGCACCCCCCCCGCCGCAGCGGCCCTTCAAAGCCGCAGAATTCGCGTGATCGCATAGTATCAAGTGATGCTATCGGCTCTCACGCATTGTTCGCCGCGAATCGACGGCCTTTCCGCGAGCACCGATGCGAGCTTTTTGCGAAACCGACAAGTCGCAGCGGCGGTGCTGACCCGGTGAGAGCGATCGATAACTGTGCGACAAATTTGCTTTTCTGACGCAGGGTCGCTCTTGGTGTCGCCAGTTTTTGGCCCGCGGCACCAGCGGCGTATACATTCGCGCACATGAAACGCCCCGTCGCTATCTTGCTCGGTTTTGCTGCGCTCGCTACGGGCGCGGTCGCGGTCGCTGAGGCAGAAGACGCCTTACTGAAGCGCTACCCGTACGATCCCGCGTGCGCGTGGGGTCGCGTCGGCAATGGCAAGGGCATGGTCGTACGCTGCATTTCGGAAGATGAAGCGAAGAACCTGCGGGTCGCGCCGACACTACCAGTCGCTGCCGCGAAACCGTCCCCGGCAGCGTCGCCCGGCGTGAGCTCCGCCAAGCCGGCGCCAGACACCACGCCGGCGCCCGGCTCGGCCGCTGCGCCCACGGCGCCCGACACGGCCGCCGAGCCCGAGCCCGCGCCGAGCCCCGATGCCGACGCCGCGCTCGAGGTCGTGATCGGCCCAGTCAAAGCCGACGAAGGCACGCTCGGCGTCGGCAAGCTCGGCGCACCCAAGGACAAGTACCTGGCCTGCGTACAGAAAAATGGCGGGCTGAGCGGCAAGACCGGCGAGGTTTCGGTGCGCTTCTTGGTTCGCGCCAAGGGCGTGGCCGAAGGCGTGAGCGTCGACAAGCGCACGAACCTCAGCAAAGAAGCTGCGGAATGCGTGGCCGAGGTCGTTGATCGTCGCCGCGTCGGCACCCCTGAGTCGCCCATGGTCGGCGCGACGGTGCTGGTGAAGTTTACGAAAGTCGATAAGCTCGCGAAGTGAGCCGTATTCGCGTCCTGGTCACGGACGACTCCGCTTTCATGCGGCAAGTCGTGACCCGGACGCTCGAAAGCGACGCGCGCTTCGAGGTCGTGGGCACAGCCGGCAGCGGCGCAGAGGCGGTGGAGCAATGCCGCAAGCTCAAGCCCGACGTCGTGACCATGGACTTCAACATGCCGGGTATGAACGGCGACGAAGCCACGCGGCGCATCGTGGCCGAGCGACCCGTGCCGGTGGTGATGCTGAGCGCGCACACCCAGCAAGGCGCCAAAGAGACCTTGCAAGCGCTCGACGCCGGTGCCGTCGACTTCGTGACCAAGCCGAACGGTGAGGTCTCGGCCACGCTGGGCGACGCCAAGGCCGAGCTGATCGAAAAACTCCTCGCGGCCGCCGGCGCCAACGTCACCGCCATCGCCCCGCGCGCCGTGCCCAGACCGCCCGTCTCCGAGCCGGAGGCGGCGCGCAGCTCGCCGATGTCATCGCGCCGCATGTCGCTGGCCGGCTCGCACCGGCTGATCGTCATCGCCAGCTCGACCGGCGGCCCGCAAGCTTTGCTGCGCGTGGTGCCCTACCTCAAGCTCTCGGGGCGAGCCGCGCTGGTGCTGGTGCAGCACATGCCCGACGGTTTCACCGGCGCTTTGGCCGAGCAGCTCAGCGAAGCCGCAGGCTTTTCGATCCGCGAAGCAGAGGCCGGCGACTTGGCGGGTCCGGGCAGCGCGCTGCTCGCGCCGGGTGGCTCGCATTTGCTGCTCGACCGCACCGGGCGAGTGCAGCTGCGCCAAGACCCGCCGCTACACGGCGTCCGGCCCGCGGCAGATCCGACGCTGGTTTCGGCCGCGCAGTCGTTCGGCGCGAGCACCATCGGCGTGGTCCTAACCGGCATGGGCCGCGACGGCGCCAAGGGCCTGGCAGCAGTGAAAGCCAGCGGCGGCACCACGCTGGCACAAGACAAAGCGACGAGCCTGGTGTACGGCATGCCCAAGGCTGCGGTCGAGCTTGGCGTCATCGACACGATTTCGCCCCTCGATCGCATCGCCGCCGTCATCAACCGCTGGCTCGACGCCGACACGTAAAGACGCTCCGACGTGACCGCTATCCCCCGCCACGCTCTCTACGAGAGCCGCATCCAGAAGCTTACGCTCGAGGTCGAAGCGCTGGCTGCGCGTTCCGCGCGCATCGGCAACCTGCGCGGCGTCTCGTTTCTGGTCGCGCTAGGCTCGCTGATCTGGGGCGCGCTCGCGCACGGTGGCACGCCGTCGGTCGTCACCGGCGCGCTCGGCATCGGCGCCTTTGCCTGGCTGGTGCGCACGCACAACGTGCTCAGCACCGACGAGGCGTACTCGCAGCGCTTGCTCGCCGCCAATCACCGCGCCCAGCAACGCGTCACCGGCCACGCGCGCGTCTTGCCCGACGACGGCGCAGACTTGACCGAAGAGCTGGCGGGCAAGGCTCCGAACGCAGCCGCCGCGCTGCGCACGCGCACGCTGGCCGACGACCTGGATCTGTTCGGCCGCGCCTCGCTGTTTCAGCGCATCTCGGTGGCGCACACGCGCTTCGGGCGCACCGCGCTCGGCGAGGCACTGCTCGCCGATCCCGATGCTGCGCGCGTTCTGCGCCGCCAGGCCGCCGTGAAAGCGCTGGCGCCCGAGCTAGAGCTACGCCAGCGCGTCGAAGCGTTGTCCAGCGCGCTCACCAAGGGCAAAGCCGGCACGACCGTAGCCTCGGCGCTCGATCCGGAGCCGCTGCTCAAATGGGCCGAAGGCGCGCCACGGCTGCTGACCAAGCCGGCGCTGATCTGGGCCGCCCGCCTGCTAGCGGCCGTCAATGTCGCGCTCTTGGGCGCGTCGTGGCTGGGCATCTTGCCGGGGCCGTACATGCTCGGGCCGCTGCTGTTGTCTCTGCTCGTCGTCAGCGCGAACCGCAAAGACGCGCAGGCCGCGTTTGCGGCGGTCTCGACGCGCGAGGGCGCGCTATCCGGCTACGACAAGCTGCTCGAAGCCATCGAAACTTCAACGGCCGACGCCGAGCTCTTGAGCGAGCTGCGCGCCCGGCTGCGCCAAGGCGACGCCACGCCTTCGCGCGCCATGGGTCGGCTGCGCAGCGCGGTCAGCTACTTCGAGCTCCGCTATCAAGGTTTGATCTACCCGTTCGCCAACCTATTCCTGCTGTGGGACGTGCACTGCACGGTCGGGCTCGAAAACTGGCAGCAACGCTTCGGCAAGGGCGCGCGCGATTGGTTCCGCGTGCTCGGCGAATTCGAAGGCTTGTCGTCGCTGGCCGGCTTGGCCTTTGACGAGCCCGGCTTCTGTTTCCCGCAAATCGTCGCCGAAACGCGGCTCTTGGCGGAAGGCGTGGCCCACCCGCTCATTGCTTCCGGGCGCGTCGGCAACGACGTCGAGCTGCCAGGCCCGGGCTCGGCGCTGCTGGTGACGGGCTCGAACATGTCGGGCAAAAGCACGCTGCTCCGCTCGCTCGGCGTCGCTTACGCGCTGGCCTGCTCGGGCGGCCCGGTCTGCGCCACGCGCTTTCAGCTCGGCAGCTTGCGGCTCGCCACCAGCCTACGCATCCGCGATTCGCTCGAAGAAGGCGTGAGTCACTTTTACGCCGAGCTGCACAAGCTGAAGGCGGTGCTCGACGCCACCACCGAGCCACTGCCGGTGCTGTTCTTACTCGACGAAATCTTGCATGGCACCAACTCGCGCGAACGCCAAATCGGCGCACGCTGGATGCTCGGGCAGCTGCTCGAACGCGGCGCGCTCGGCGCCATCTCGACGCACGACATGGAGCTGTGCCGCTTGTCGCCCGACATGATGACTCACGTGCGGCTCGTGCACTTGCGCGAAGACGTGAAGGGCCAAGAGATGATCTTCGACTACCGGCTGCGCGAAGGCCCGGTCAGCGAGGGCAATGCCCTGCGGCTGATGCGCCGCATCGGCCTGCCCGTGCCCGAAGAGCCCGAAACCAATACTTAGGCGTTTAGCAAAGTATTGGCTTGACGGCGCGAGCAGAAGGCCCCAATACTTAGGTCATCACCTAAGTAAGGACGCTCCCGAACATGGCTCTATCGCTGTATTTCCACCCGCTGGCCTCCTACTGTTGGAAGGTCCTGGTCGCGCTGTACGAGAACGAAACGCCGTTCCAGCCGCAGCTGGTCGACCTGGGAAACGCGGACGAGCGCGCGGCCTTCTTCGCGCTCGCGCCGCTCGGAAAGTTCCCGGTCGTGCGCGACGACGCAACGGGCCGCGTCGTTTGCGAATCGACCATCATCATCGAGTACCTCGGGCAGCACTACCCGGGCCGCGTCGCGCTCTTGCCGGCCGACCCTGACCAGGCGCTCGAGGTCCGCGCGCAAGATCGCTTCTTCGATCAGCAGCTCCACGAGCCGATGCAAAAGCACGTCGGCGACAAGCTCCGCCCTACCGATAAACGCGACCCCTACGGCGTCGAGCAAGCCCACGCGCAGCTCGAGAAAGCCTACGCTATTCTCGAAACCACGCTGACGGGTCGCAGCTGGGCCGCAGGCGTTGCCTTCAGCATGGCCGACTGCGCCGCCGCGCCCGCGCTCTACTATGGAAATCTCGTGCATCCCATCGCCGCGCGCTACGAGCGCGTCGCCGCCTACTTGAAGCGCCTCGAAGCGCGCCCCTCGTTCGCGCGCGTGCTGGCCGAAGCGCAGCCGTATTTCGCGATGTTCCCGGGCTGATCAGGTCCGCAGGATGCCCAGTCGCGTCTGGGCTGCCCAGCTGGGCAGCCTGAGACCGGGCCATCCCAGAACAGCTCTGCGCCGCGCCGTTCGCCCGCAACTTCGACGGCCCCGAGCCGGCCAAGCCCCTCGCGCCCCGCAAAAGTCACTTCGACCCCGAAGTCACTTCTCGTCACTTCGACCCCGAAGTCACTTCTCGTCACTTCGACCCCGAAGTCACTTCTCGTCACTTCGACCCCGAAGTCACTTCTCGT
>Ga0307508_10003925_pt1 | contig 14757 bp, 20 predicted proteins | sample 9_EM_MG_FD_203089 | JGI IMG/M metagenome (GOLD analysis project Ga0307508, IMG submission 203089) | Populus trichocarpa ectomycorrhiza microbial communities from riparian zone in the Pacific Northwest, United States - 9_EM | ecosystem: Host-associated > Plants > Roots > Unclassified | place... | reverse complement strand
AGAGCGAAAAACTAATGAAGCTCGACGCAACAGATCTTCGCTATGTTACTTCGGAGGAATTCAGAGTTCTCACAGCTGTGAGGGTTGATGTCGAAATTAATGTCTTTCCTACGATTTACCTTGGATAATAGGTGGAGATGGGTTCGAAGAACCATGAAGTTGTGCCGAATTCTCTGACCGCGCAAATCGGTGGACTGCGAGGAGGTGGTGTGAACAAGATACTCGGCCAACTAGCTAGACGTGGGCTCGTTTCAAAGGTTCAAAACTCAAAATGTTTGTTATTTAAACAATTGAATATGTTCGGTTGTTCTCTGATATAGACTTGCAGACGACGGGTACCGATTGACTTACGGTGGTTATGATTATCTCGCTTTGCGGGTTTTTTCGAAGAGAGGCTCGGTTCATTCAGTAGGGAATCAAGTGGGTGTGGGGAAAGAGTCAGGTCTGTTATTCCTTACGATTCCGTCCTCGTCCAGCAGTTCCCCGCGATTTAATGGTCCTCTCATCAGACATCTATGCGGTGGCCGACGAAGAAGGGAACCAAATGATCTTGAAGTTACATAGGTACGTGAGACCCTTTTGATATATATTCTGGCCCACTATACTTATCCATGAGGACGACTACTGCAGACTCGGGCGCATATCATTTCGTGCCATCAAAGACAAGCGAGACTACATGGGCAAGCGAAAGTCTGCCTCGTGGATGTACTTATCCAGATTAGCGGCACAAAAGGAATGGGCTTTCATGAAAGTGTGTGCTTTGTATTTCCGCGAGCACTCGCAGGAGGGTTGTGATATATTTTTGCTACTAGGTCCTTTATGAGCACGGATTTCCTGTCCCAAAACCTATTGATCAAGCTAGACACTGCATAGTCATGAGTATGGTGGACTCGTATCCATTGTAAGCTTGTCATATTGCTGATGGTCACACCGAGACGTGCCAACCTAACTCGCAGACGGCAAATCGAGAACCACCCCAACCCTGGGCGCTTGTACTCGTCCCTGATGGACCTGATCGTTCGGTTTGCACGAGCAGGACTCATTCACGGCGATTTCAATGAATTTAATATACTCATACACCGGGAAACTGGCGAAGCCATCGTCATTGATTTCCCTCAAATGGTTAGCACATCACACCCAAATGCCGAATGGTTCGTGTGCGATTCTCTCAATATTTCGGTATGCTATATGACCACACCACTTTAGGTACTTCAATAGAGATGTGGAATGCATACGGACCTTCTTCCGCAGGCGTTTTCGATACGAGAGTGCATTGTACCCTCGTTTTAAGGCTACCATGGACGAGGAGACAGGGGAAAAATCATTCCGACTCGACGTGATGGTTGCAGCGAGTGGGTTCAAGAACAAAGATCAGCAAGCCCTGGAGGAGGCAAGTGGACGTCTCTCCGCACAAGTCCCCAATCTCAACGCAGTCATTCAAATAGTACATGCTGGGTCTCGCCGACCGAGATAATGAAGACGCAGATTCTCACAGTATCCAAGAGGAATTAGTGGAAGAGAGTGACGATGAACCTGATGAGAACGACGGAAACAATGTCAACGAGGATGGGGCAGATGCTATCCAATCTACCACGCAACAGCCGCCCGAGGACACAGGAAAGGCAGAGGCAGCGTTTCGTGAGGAGGCACCGTCCCTAGATGAAAGCGAGGATGATGCCAGTTCTACATCCTCTCTGGTTGACCGTGCCAATGAGCTCAGGCTAGGTTCCGATTCCCCTCCCCATCTTTTGGGAGACAGACGGAAGGTTCGCGAAGTTGTTGCTGTGCAAGTATCTAAAGCACGAGCACGGAATCAGTCCAAATACCACTCTAGGAGAAATCCTGCTGAAGCTGGAAGAACAAAAGGATCCAAGGCGAAGCAAGACATCCGGCATAAGATGGACACGGGTGGGGTGTGGGGTTGACGACGGCGTTTTCAGCAAATCGATCGTATAATCACGGAGTGATCATTGGGCCTCAGTGGCCCAGATCTGTCACCTTATGTAAATACCGTTGGATCTTTGGGTCATCCGGGGGTTGCATTGTGATGCAGTATTCGCAACGTCTAACATTATGTGAATCAGGGGAAGCTAGTTTGATCAATCATGAATAAATGATGCCGAGATGTGTTGGAGCGAGCGTAAGCATGTTGCTGGTAATTTTGGATGTTCAGCCGAGAATTTCAGTGACAATGCCAGTGCCGACTGAACAACGGTGTAAGTGCTTGCAGAGTGATTAGGACAAACGTCTGCTTACTGGTCTTTCCACCTTCACGAAGTGTGAAGCGGGATCCAACTTCCAGCGCAATGTCATGGACGAGATCGCCAATAAGTTCCACGTTGTCTCCCGGCATAACCAATTGATCATCTGCATCAGGGGTGCCTGGAGGGAAGGTTAGGCCAACCGTAACATCCGCCGTCCGGATGAATAGTTGAGGCCGGTAATTCTGTTGGAACGAAGTGTAACGACCGCCTGGAAAAGCCACAATATCAGATACCAAATTATCCGTTAGCATCAAATGGGTCCGACCTTCATCCTTGGTAAGGACCTGACAAAGGTATATAAACAAGATGGACATCACGAATTCCTTGCTGATTTACGTACGTAGACCTGAGCCTTGAATTTCTTAACGGGTTTGATCGAACCCGGGGCGGCAATGACTTGACCGCGCTTGACCTGTTCCCGCTTGGTACCTCGCAAAAGAGCGCCCATATTGTCGCCAGCCTCACCCTGCCATTGCCAATCCCATTAGGACTACAGAAGAAATAGGAACCCGAGGGTACTGACACGATCGAGCTCCTTGTGGAACATTTCTAGATGATGGACAATGAGAATCCTCACACGTAAAATGGGTTACGCGAAACAACGAACCGATCCCAGTGAGAGTGGTGCGGAAGCTGTCACCAAGACCGATGATCTCAATTTCGGCACCTTTGGTAATCACGCCACGCTCGACCTATAGGCGCCCAACCTATGCTCAGTGAATATGTACCCAACTGCCGCTGTCATACGCACACGGCCGGTTGCCACGGTGCCACGACCAGAAATGGAGAAGACGTCTAGGTGGGTTACAAATGAGAACATGAAACGGTGTGCAGCGCTCACACAGCGACAAAATACCTTCGACGTGCATAAGGAAGGGCTTCTCAAGATCACCTAATACCGTTCGACAACGATGCCAGTCAGTTTCCAAATTCTATCAGCTCCAAAGCTAAACTCACGGGCAGGAAGATCCAACCATTCATCGCATGCCTTGACAAGCTCGCCAATCTTGTCCGCGCCAATCTCGGGATTTCGTGCTTCAAGCGCAGCAAGTGCGGAACCATGGATGATAGGCGTATTCTCGCCGTCAAACTGGTATTGAGAGAGAAGGTCGCGCATTTCCATATCAACAAGGTCCAGCATTTCCGGGTCGTCGATCATATCGACTTTGTTTATGAAAACAACTAGCTTTGACATTCCGACCTGACGAGCGAGCAAGAGATGCTCTCGAGTTTGAGGCATTTGGCCGTCAGTAGCGGAAACAACAATGATTGCACCATCCATTTGCGCAGCACCAGTTATCATGTTTTTGATGTCTGCCCAGCACACGGTAAGGTCAAATCTTAACACAAGGTTTAGGGAACAAGCATACAGTCAGCGTGACCTGGTCAATAATAATGTCGAATTCAGCTCAGTCGTGATTGCCATATATACTGCGGCCTATATCACACACCTGGGCAGTCGATGTGGCCATAGTGTCGCTTGTCGGTCTCGTACTCAACATGGGATGAGTTGATAGTGATTCCACGAGTTCGTTCCTCTGGCGCTTTGTCAATTGACCCGTAGTCTACGAACTTGTTGGAGCCTGACTTCTCAGCGAGGACTTTGGTAATGGCGGCTGTGAGGGTTGTTTTCCCGTGGTCGACGTGCCCGATGGTTCCAATGTTCATGTGTGGTTTTGCGCGCGAGAAAGCCTGGGCATAATTGCGCACCGATACTGCAGAAGCCATGGCACGAATGCATATGTTAACCCAAATTATATTTTTGCATGTTCTGGAGCGCACCTGCAGGCAGGCGGTTCCTAGAGGTTAACACGGCAGGAGCGATGCGGAAAGCTGCGACATCCAGAGTTAGAGGCAGAGGGAGATGGGTTAGTTGCAGTGCTGCATATTGGCGCACACTTAGAACACGAGGCTGCCGTGCCGCCGCAGGCAACGCGGCACAACGTCAAGGCAGAAAACATCGCGAACAGACGGCGCTTAAAAGTTGACCGTGTGAAAATTCAGGCAATACAAACCCACATCCCTAGCGAAGCAACTCAACACTATGGCGAACATTTAGGCGCTGTCTATGGCATAGCGGTCTTCTTGCGCCAGGCCCCCAAAATCCTATCCATTCCTAATCGTCACCTTCAAGAGGAGACGAAATTGTTACGCGCAAGAGATTGCCGCAACCGTTAAATTATGCCTACTGTGCTGTGACTTAATTGACGATATAAGCATCGCGTGTCCAAGTTGATGATGATGAATCTGGATTTATAGTAGGAGTCGGGCCGGCAACGGCCCATGTCCCTACTCCCTGGCACTCTGTTTACATACAAATGTAGGAGAACCAGGAGTGTGGCTGCAGTCTGTGATGGTGCAGTGTGGGGTCGGGTGCAGTGGGGATGTGGGCAGGCCTGTGGCCTGCGGGTATGGGTGTTCTATCTAGGGAAACAGCCTAAGGTGGCAGACGAAGATTGTAGATAAACCCGGGTAGCATCAAAACCCTGTGGGGAAAAGCTTGCCACGGGCTGGGTACATAGTGAGCATAAGGCATGGGCAGGGGGTATAGGGCAGAATCCATCCATCTATCTCGGATTGGTGTAGTTGGGGAAGCGCTCGGTGCGCTGTATGTAGGTGAGGAGGGCCTTCTGGGATTTCTTCTCGCCGAGCAGTCGGCGGGTAGTATGTCCAAGTTGACAAAATGCGCATCATATCTGAGCTTTCTTTGTGCCGAGAGCATGCCGCGCCGCGCGCACCATCCGCGCGCCCAACCATCCGCGCGCCAAATCATCCGCACGCCCAACTATAACTACCCCTGCACCCAACCATCCCTGTGCCTAACCATCCCTCTGATCGATGACCGTAATACTACATCTCGTGCGCCATGGCATGGCCGTGCACAACGCAACGCGAGACCGCACCATCCCTGATCCCCCCTTGACTCAATACGGCAGGGAGCAAGCTACAAACCTAAATCGCCTCACTGAACAAAATATCCAACAAACCGCCGAATTAATCGTCACTTCGCCTCTAACTCGCACTCTACAAACGACTATCATTGGTTTCCCAGCACTCAGAGCTCGACTCGAAGCACAAGCCGAACCCAAAGGAATTATTACCCTAAGTCGACTACAAGAAACTGGTGCCAAACCCTGTAATTTCGCTTCTCGCATGTGCATAGGGATCCTGAAGATAAACCGATATACATACAGGTGACACAGGGCGACCTCGGGAGGAACTTGAAAGAATCGAAGAATTCTTTGGGATTGATTTCTCACTTCTGGAGAATAATTGGACTTCAAGAAATGGTGAATTTGACCCTAAAGTTGATCGCGAGCGCGTCAAATGGGTACGGAAATGGCTTAGGGCCCGCCTGGAGAAGGAAATCGTTGGTGAGTTCCGTTCTAGTTATATTGTCATCTTTCTCCAAACCTCCTGATGATTGGAGTAATCAGTCGTTGCCCACAAAAATATCTTGAACATAATCACGGAGACGCGGGTGCGAATTGAGTTTCTTTTTTACAACGAGCAATGGCGTACTCAACTGAGTTTTCTATTGAAGGGGTGGGAGCATTGTGAAGGTGGGCATCAGCGACAATGCTGTTCAATTCTCCGACGAGATCATTTTGCAGTGCGGCAATACACATTCAAATCTGCAGACGACGAAGAGGCCGAAATCATTCCAATAAAGGCAGAAGCATCAGTTGGGCCTGTAGGACCAGCCAGCTGCGAGCAAACGACATAACAATAAACGTTTCGAAACGAGAAAGGTACATGCATCTTGACATTTGCGCCGCTGCGGAATTCAGCACATATAAAGTAACTACTTTACTTAGAGCGAGCGCACAGATAAGAGTCCCAGGCGAGAAAATGGGCGAGATCAAACCACAGAGAAAGGCGTGGAAAGCCACGACTCACAAGAGCTTTCGCTCTTCGCATCGCCCGCGATTTTGAGGGCGCACATGAGAACCTTGTACCTACGCTTGGGGATACTAGTACCGTTGATGAACGTGCCGAACGGAAAACTATTATATTCACTAGGTTCAGCTGTAGGTGGGGATAAAGCTTTGAGTAAATGGAGTGCACATGAAATATCCCGACTCACCGTTATCATTAACGCTGCGGGGTAGGCACTCGAAGGGCTCAGCAGTGGGGCCTTGTCAAGAGCGTTACGGCTGTGATGGAAACTGCCTGGGCGCATCGCGGAAACGAGGTCAAGGTAGACAGCGAGCGAACCTGCCGCGAGGCGCAACATAACTGTTGGCACATCAATATCTATCATTGAGCATTTAGCCTGCACGTTGCCCGTAGCATTCAGGATGACAGGGATAACGTAATCGAAGTAACGGTATGCCAATCACCAAGGTCGGTTGTTTTAGCGTTTAGACCGAGGTACGAAGCATGAACATTGTCACCAAGACTGCCGGTTGCATGAATGAAGCCAGAGAAGACTGGAAAAGCTGCTTTATTGCCAGTTCTGGGAGGGGGCGATGGTGACATTGACCTGGCTTCAGGGCGAAATTTGAAGGGACTGTGGACGGAAGCGTAATCCGTCGGCTGAGCTGGAGTTGTCAATGGTTGAACACCATCCTGCGCAGCGATGATTACTTCATATACTAATGGGCGATTACAATCAGACATGCCAGACCTATTGTGTTCGCCGTCGCGGCAGGCTGTACCCAAAAAGTAGGACCGACTCTTATTACCGCGATTACAAAAGTCGGCTCATGCACGGGCTGGTAGTTTGCAGTATCGGTTACGAGGAGCCCTCCAGGAGAGAGTTGCGCTAAGGATGAGGGCATTGCAGGCATTGATAAAACCTGCCCGCGTTTGAGGGAGAGACTGCAGTGGCGAATTGCTAGATCTGTGCCGAGGGATGGGCATCGAAGTCGTTTGGAATACGAAAGCGTGGGTGTTGTGTGCCGCGGAGGAGTTGCCATCCTTCTGGGGGGGTGCCGCGCAGCCGGCGACGAAGGCGCGGACTCACTAACTACAAGAATATCAAATTCCGCACAAGTTAGATTTACTCATGATGCCCCAGAGTCGATTGCGTGAGAGCCCATATTAACGGGATACGTCGAAAGAGTTTCTACACATGCGAGCGTTTAATTAGCCTGATAGGAGAATGCTGGCTGCGAATACGGGCAACGCACTGCGCCAATGCCAGCTAGAGCAGGCTTAAAGTACATCAATGTTGACAGACTCCTTGCTGCTAGCCTTGACGCAATCTTTGACCAAGATGGGAATTGCTCTCATGACTGTTTCGGTCAGCTTCTTGTCCTCCAAAACAATTGGGATCACAATATCAACGGCTTCCTGCATCTGGAAATATTTAAATGCCATAGATCGCAGTTGCTCTCATGGAGCCGCTCCAATCGAACCGTGTCCTGGGCAGCTAGTCATTGACGCCGCTGCTGAAGCCCCGCCATCGTTATAAGCACCCTCGAGGCATGAGGTAGATGTATGGCGATGGTTATGAGTGGTGAGGAAACCATGATAAGGGGCCCGGTCCAGAGAGGCCACTTTTCCAAGAGTGATCTAACCCCCCAATTGGCAATATTTAAAACGTTATGTGAGCGCGTACGTTTCCTTAATGTCCTCAGCTTGCAAGGCGTGCGAAAATAGAACACTGACGGACCATATACATCCAACCAAGAAACTGATAAAACACCATGGGATCAATTATCCATCCTAATGAGCGAATCGCTTTGAATTCTGGCGAAGAACAAGAGGAACGCCTGACTGCTGTCGAAAGAATCGCTACGACGCACAGGAAGTGTAGCATGCAGAAGAGTGGGCCTTTGTAGCGCCCGGAGGATGTGTGCAGCTGATATTACAGGGTAACGTGAAGGGGGAAGCAAACGGCAACAGCAGCATCATCATTCAGTCCAGGTTGAGAGGGGTGACCGTGAGAACAACTCACGCGACCTCACTCTCATTGAACCAATATGCCGAGGGCAATCATATCACCCTCAGTGTTGGCTTCGGATTTTGGCCAGCTAACTGCAGAATGTAGGCGTATGATAAAGGGCGGTGCCGAGTGGTTGCATATGGGTTTGTCGTTCGTGTCTGAGCTTGGAAATCGCATGTTCTGATTGTGCGGAACAATAGACGTCATGGACGGGTGTGTCAAGCGATATAGCTTGCAGAAAAGGACACTGAAGGATTGATCGTCTTTAGGCATTTCGTGCCGAACATTACAATGGGTACGATGTTATCAATACTTTTCTGAGTTGTTTTCATTGAATCGGATCTTTGGATCGAAGGTGCTCCGATTCTGACATGGGTCCACAAGAGCATCCCCGATATCTTTATGGATTGCCATATGATGGTAGCTGAGCCGGAAAAAGTAGAACTATTGTCGACGCCATCCGATATCTTGCTAAATCTGATGTCTCGAGACAGTGGGTGGATGACATTGCTAAGGCCGGGGGCGCGCTGTACTGTTTCCATATCGAAGCCACTAGTGTGTTTGCATTTCCCCGCCTACATCAAAACATGCTGCGCGAATTAACGTCTTCCCACGTATTCCAAACGTTTAGATGAGCCACTCAAGCTGGTCGAGCAGATTCACAAAGCGGGAATGAAGGCTGGAGTAGCGATCTCACCGGATACTCCGTCTACTGCGATAACAGACGGCGTAGCTAATGAAGCGGATATGCTACTTGTGATGACTGTGTACCCAGGTATGCCCAGATTCATTGGCTGGTTGCAATCAACTCCATGAGGCGTCCGCGCCGGTGCTAAAGCCGTGTTACCTTTGAAACGTAGGTAAGGGTGGCCAAAAATTTATTGAGCGATGCGTCCCAAAGGTCGCGGAGCTCCGTGAGCGATTCCCGGAAAAAGATATCGAAGTCGACGGAGGGGTGGGACCTTCGACCATCGACGTGTGCGCGCACGCAGGTGACGTAATATTCCCTCAAATAATGACGAAACACGAAACTGACATTACTGGGGTGTTTGGTGCGGGCACATCACTAGGTTCCAATGTAATCGTTGCTGGCACCGCCATTTTCCGCGCTGAGGATCCCGAGGCAGTCATTGCAGGTCTTAAGGAGACTGTAAATAAGGCCATTGCTGCTAGAAGCGGTGCCTAGTCCCGGCCAAACACGAATGGAACCGCACCACTATACAAACCATTTGTTGTACCCGTGTACAATCCATTCAAATGAAGATGTAGATGTAGATGTAGATGTAGATACGATTAGTAAAAGAATTCAAGAACATCTGTTTCCAATCGAGGCAATGGTGAGAACGAGCTCGAGCAAGATATGTGAGTTAGAATATTCGTGTATGTTTCATAATTCCTCGTAGAATTCCACTTTCGTCTCCTGCACGATTGATCTTGATTACGACACGGTGGTTCTGATCAAGACAGCGACATAGGAACCTGTACGCACCAAGGCGGCCGACTCGCTGTCATTTACGGTGTGCATATCCCAATATGCCGGTGTTTGGGTGTGCCTATGTGGGGGCGGTGTCACATATATAGGCTATTGAGGTTTGCAGTGCATCAAATCTTACGCGACAACAGCTTGCGAGTCGGCAAATCTACATGGAAGGCTGCCGTCAAGAAGGCCCCTTGAATCGGTGGCGGGCGACATTACTCACTTAGCCCAAATATTAAACACGTTCCCCGCTTGACTGAGTCGATACTCGAGAGCACCAGGTTCGGCTGCTGACAGTGCCGACGCCTTCACAGCGAGTAATGCACGTCTTGCGCGTACTATAAGTGCTGGATCATTCTTTATTTCTATCTTTTCTTTGAAACGCAGTTGGCGACGTGAAGCAAGTCAACCCAGGTCACTCCCTCCGCTCACCCTTGCTGTGAGTACAACAGTGTTCTTGAAACGTTCACACGACGCACTCATTGTTGAGTGGCGAAATCGTTCAGATACCACGTAAGCGAACAATGTACGAGAGCTTTTCAAAGTCTATAGGTATGTGAAGGCGAACAAGATAGTTCCGAGGGATAAAGAGAGAGCTTTGGGGTGATATGACTAGAAGTAGCAAGCGCTTGACTCGAACGCTGTTTCTGTTTGAACCGACGCAAATATTCAACAACTCGATCGCCTCGAATGGTTCGAATTATCTGAGCAACTTGACCTATGGGCCCTCATGCGCAGCTTCTCCTAGCTTATTTTTTCAGTGTTCAAAACATTGACTGACCAAAGGGTCACTGTTGAGCTCAAGAATGAGCTTTCCATCACAGGGACGCTGAAGTCTGTCGATCAGTGCGTGCAGCCCGACTACTATGGATACAAGGAATGAATCCCCCATTTATGCGTATCTGATCAGATTCTTGAACATTCGTCTTGACAATATCTCTGTGCACGATGAAGCCCGACATCCTCACATGGTATGTACGGCAGAACCTAGCTGGAGCGTTATGGGCCTAATAGGACTTGATTCTGCAAAGATGGCTATAAAGAACTGCTTTATAAGAGGCTCCGTAGTCCGATACGTGCAAATTCCAGCGGGGGGTGTGGATACACAATTGTTGGAGGACGCGACACGACGAGGTTCGTCATAAGACTGCCTCGTATATGTTCTTGCCGGATCCTGAAATTTGTTGGTTCTATTAATTCTCCAGAGGCAGCCTCGCAAACGAAGAGGTAGTTTACAAGCGGGGGTGATGTCACAGGATAGAGTGTCAAGGGCATGTATGGGGTTGTATGTTTTGAGTCGTCCTCGCTAGCGCAGTGAGACCATACAATAAAATTCCGCTATGCATCGATCTCTGGTGGAAAAAGTAACTTTATTATGCAATGACGCCGCCCGCAACCTCCGCCTCGCTCTCTGCCTCCGACACCAGCACACCTGAAGTTGTGAGAGGCTCTGGTTCAACCTCTTTCTCTTTTCCTTCGTCAATGGTTACGGGTGTTGGCATAGCGTTTGTAGGCTCACTCCTGGGAGATGCCAGTTGCCATGTTGGAATGCTGGGGCGAGGGAGAGGTGTCGCACCACCAGTTAGAGGGGCCGACGAAGAATACAAGGAGGGAACAGGTGGCCCACTCCTGCTGAGAAGAAGTGTTTTAAGTGATTTGAGCTCTTGTTGGAGGTCCAGTAGAGCCTGTGATTGGGCGTCTTTATTCTTTTCTAGCATCTGACCGGGCAGGGGTGTTAAATTGATAACCAAAAATGCTCGATATGCTTTCACCTTTGGCAACATCTCCCTAACATTATTAACTTCTTCCCGAATGTCTCGCAAGTCTGCCTTTGTCTGTGCCTCTGCATCTCTTGTTTCGTTGATTGCTAACTGCAGTTTGTCAATCGCGTCGTCGACTTTCTCACGTTGCACGTCTAGAGCAGTTCTCTGGGCAGACGTCTCAGATTCGATGGATGCAACGAGTTTGGACACTTCGTCGAATTGTGCCGTCAGTGCATCGTGATCTACTTCATAAGCAGTGGCGGTGGGTGGTTTGAGGTGTGGAAGGAGATATTTCTATGAATCGCAGGGATTTCAAAAAGAACATGGTTCTCGGCACAAGATGGGTAGCATGAAAGGTCTGGCCACGTACTCTCGCAAACGAATAAACGCCAAACATAAAGCCACCAGACACCACGGCCATAATCTACCAGATGACGAGCAATCCATAAGTTCGCAGAACGGACCAAGCTGTCATTCTGTTCGAGCCATGAAAACACATACGAAGTAGTCCCGCCAGTCCCGCTGTGGTAAGGTCGGTGGCTGCTGCAGCGGGACATATTGTGGGGAGAAAGTTTGGGGGGAAGATGTGTACCCAAAATTAGAAGGAGAAGGAGAAGATTGCACGGATGATGGGGCGGAAGATTGTGACTGAGCTAGAACACTCTCAATTTCTGCGGTCGTCAGTCCTTTTGATTCGAGAAACGCGATACGCTGCGTGAGAGGGTGGTTTCGCGTCTGAAAACAGTGAACTGAGCATTAGGTTGAGCCCGGGTTCCGAACGACAGACGTAGAGTTACATTGGGATCTGTGAGAAACGCGAGGGCGTTGCGAATGAGCTCTGCTCGGTCAGACATCCTGCCGGATATGTGGACGGCGAAGTTAACAAATTCCCAGGTCCCAGTTTCCTAAACGGGCTGCGCTAAACCAAGTGTTGACCCTGTATTCGGGTCTTTCGTTGCACTAGGCGCTGAGGCCACTGTTACAGCATGTTCTCGAACCTGACCAAGAAGCTCCACGACGGCCTAGAGGCTGTCGAGAACAGTGTTGCAGCAGTGGCTACCTCTCCGACAACTGGCTCGCAGTCTGCAACTGACATTGCAAAACATTCTGAGAGAGCATCGACCCTAACCACTCAGCATACCTACTCCTCGAGTGGCGATCATCATTCCTCATCGTCTTTGGCTGAAGGTGCCTTGTCCAGCATCCGCCGTTCGTTTGCGCTACAACGCGCAACTGGAGGTTCGCCGACTTCGAACGATCCTCTGTCCCGTAGCAAATCTCCCCCGCCATCTAATTCTCGAGAACTAAGTCCCGTCACTAAGCGCGCCGGGTCGACAGGTTCAAGCCGCCTTGAAGAGCGACTGCGGGCATCCTTGAACAAAGGGACTACAGTGCCTTCTCGACCATCTACACCTAATCCTGAGTCTCAGACTCCATCAGAATCTCCCGTGGAAGCGGGTCCATCCGAGACTATTCCATTGCCACACGCACGCATCCACCAGAAGGCAACTCCATCTACTATTCTAGGGCTTGACCCTGTAACTATTCCCTTGCCTCCCTCACCACAACTGGTCCCAGCGGCCCCATATTCCCCAACTTCTGAATCTCCTGCATCCGACCCACTTACTCCTAACCTTACAGCTTTTGATGTCGCCAAAGCCTTGCCGAGTCGCGCAAGTTCGTCGAAGACAGTCCTCGAATCTCATCCAGCTCTACATGCTGCTGCGGCTTCACCGCTTCTGCCATCCTTTCTCCCTAGTGCTGCAGCTTTGGCCGGCGATGCAATCCCGCATTCAACAAATAGTGACACATCGAACGTACACACCCAGCCGAATGGTATTGTGTTTCATCCTTAAGGTATTCCACCATTGACGTTATATCACAATAACTGGTAGAAATCGAAATGTCTCGGGAAACGCTGAAACAATCTGAAGCCGCGGGTGCTGCAGAGGAGCGGCTGGCTGGTTCGGTGCAATCCGTGGATGAAACATCATTTCCTCCTCTTTCGGCGTCCCCAATACCGGGATCTGAACTTGGACCTTCCGATGCTGATCGTCAACAACTCTCAGATCGGCTCTCGTTAGTTCAGCAACGGTTTTCAGGTAAGATTCTACAAGCATTCCTATCAACTTGATGCCAATTCGGTGAATCGCGCAGATATGTCTGGCGCGTTTAAACGATTGCAGAGCGAGCGGGCTGCTGCAGAGAACGTTCTCCGGGAACACACGCCACTTCAAACTCTTTCAGACACCGACGCGCTCAGGGCATATTTAGTCAGCATTGCTGCTGCAGCAACTGTGGGTTTCTATGAAAGTGTTCTACCGAGCCGTCTCGAGCTCAATTTTTAATTAGAAAACAGCGGATGAGATAAAACAATTGACTGCCCAGTTGAGACGTATGTTTTACCCTCTTAATCTCGCGCGCCTTTATTATTAAAGTTCTACCGACATTTCAGAGCAAGAGGAACGAATGCAGGAACTGCGCGACATCCACCATTTAGAGGGGGTCTCACGTACTCAGCAAACCAACCACCTACGAGCGGAACGTGACGAAGCTGAGGCATTACTAAAGGCTGCACAAGAGGGCTCAGCAGCTGGTGCCCGTGAAGTCACCCGCTTGGAAAATGAGCTCGAGAAAGTTCAAAAAGTCGCCAAGGAAGAGGAAGAGAAGCGCGTCAAAGCAATCAGCCTGTTAAAGAATGTCCGTGCAAAAAGTGTCAAGACGGAGAAAGAGTTGGAAGGACTTGCAAAAGAGAGAGATGCGGGCAAAGAGGATCTTCAAAAGGAAAAGGAGGCCTCCAAGGCGAAGGACGACGAGATGGAGAAACTCAGGAGGGATCACGTTGCGCAACTAGCAAAACTTAGAGTCCAGGGCGAAGCGGAGCGAGATGCTTTGCGGGTAAAGTTAGAACGCGAAGCCGCTGGGAAACAAAGCTCTTACGAGGCAGAGACGGCTAATCTCAAGGTGCATGCTCTAGTTGTCACGAGATGTCACCCCTTATTGACGGTTCCGGCGCTGGTAGCGTGCTCACAACGAAGAGATGTCGTCACTTTCTTCACGTGTAGCCCAGCTGGAGGGCATCCTTAAGTCTATCACTGAAGAACGCGACGGTCTCTTCGACCAATTACAACTCCGACAAGCCGAATTAGAATCCGCACATTCGCACCTTGAAACGCAGGAGAATCAGGTCAATGAGCTTAATCATCTTTTACGGGAATCGAACGACCGCGCCACCACACTTGCGGACGAGCTAGCCGACACTCAACGGGGCGTCGCGGACGCGAATCGTTTATCATCCACTCCATTAAGTCAACGCGATACGCTCGCGATGCAGGCGGCTGCTGAGGCGGAACGCAAGTA
>Ga0307508_10003924_pt1 | contig 14760 bp, 10 predicted proteins | sample 9_EM_MG_FD_203089 | JGI IMG/M metagenome (GOLD analysis project Ga0307508, IMG submission 203089) | Populus trichocarpa ectomycorrhiza microbial communities from riparian zone in the Pacific Northwest, United States - 9_EM | ecosystem: Host-associated > Plants > Roots > Unclassified | place... | reverse complement strand
GCACGTCCGGGGCGAACTGGCGCAGGTACGGCATCGAGGCGTCCAGCATCGTCAGGTGGCCGTGGTCGCGGGGCAGCCGCTGCTGGCGGGCGGCCCACGCCGCGCGCATCCGGTCCAACCCCACCCACTCTCGCAGCAGCGGGCCCACCGCGTCGTCTCCCACAGCCGGGTCGAGCACGATGGTCAGGATCTCGTCGAGCAGCTGCTGGCGGTTCTCGCCGCCCTTCGCCCGTTCGGCCAGGGACTCGTTCATCTTCGCCCGGGCCACCGTCTCCCGGGCCGACAACGCCTGGTCGAACAGCAGCAACGTCTCGTCGAGCACATCGACCGCGGACTGCGCGATCAGTGTCAACAGGATCGGGTAGCGCCGCTCCGCTTCGCGGCGCTGCAATGCCTGCGCCGTCAACCGCCGGCCCACTCCGGCCAAAAACCGGCGTCGCTCGGCAGGCAGCGCCGATAGGTCCAGGGTGTGCGCGTCCAGGCGACGCAGGTAGGCCAGCTTCTCCAGTTCGCCCTTGACCGCCGCCGGGCTGGCCTGCGTCGGCCCGGTCCCCAACCACGCCAGCGGGGTCCGGCCCAGATACGGATCCACCACCAGCAACCCGTCGAGCTCGGCCCGCCGCTGCTCGGCCTGCAGCAGGTGCTCGACCCGCGTCCACGTCTCCGTCAGAGCCCGGTCCCGCGCCGTGGCCACCCGTTCGAGCACGTTGACCACGCCCGGGCGGATCACCCGCACCGACGCCAGATACTCACAGGCCAGCCGGAACAACAACCGCGGCGAGTCGTGCTCCATCGCCTGGGAGAACAGGAACTCCTGCAGCTGATTCCACTCCATCTCATTGGCCGGGCGCCAACCCGCGTAGCGGGCGATTTCCCGCAGATGATCCGTGCGGGTCTGCTCCCGCACCCCGTAGTCGTCGAGCAACCCGGCCGCGATCCCGAGCCGGTCAGACAACCGGGCCACCGCTGCCGCCGGAGCCGAGCCCACCTCGTCGGGCACGAACCCCAACCACGGCAACGTGCTGAGCTGGACAGCCGCGCCGAGCACGTTGTTCGGGCCACGGAACTTACGCACGAACATCTCGTCAGGAGAGGCCAGGGTGAAGTACCCGATCAGCTCGGCACGGTTGATCTCCGGGAACTCTCGAAGCCGCTGCAGCTCCTCGTCGGAGAACACATCACGCGTCGCCACCGGGGCTGGCCACCACGCCATCGCTCGATCAACATCGAAACGACGGCACCCTATGCGCCCCGTGTTACAGCCCGACAACACCAACCAAGATCAAACTAATCGTTGTTTTTACGCTGGTAACTACGGGGAGGCCGTTCCGGGGAACAGCGCGGCGAGGTGGCGGGCGGACCGGTTGGCGTGCGAGCGCACCCGCCTGACCGGCGGCCGGGACCGGCTTCCGCAACTCACTTTTGAACCTCGCCCATGAGCGCAGCCCTACCCCACGGTGGAGAGGCGGCGCAGCGCCGGGGACGGGACGAGCAGCAGGGCCGTCTTCCGTTCGGCGCACAGGGCGAGCGCGTCGCCCAGCGCCTCCCGCACGGCGACGACCGCGTCGTCGGTGACCGTCGCGGCCTCGTCGAACGCCAGCGTCAGGGTGGCGATCGGTTCGTCGCGCAAGAGGAACGCGTCGTGCACCATCCGGCTCAGCTCGCGAGCGTCCCGTGCGGTGAGCGTTCCGGAGATGTGGATGGTGTCCTGGTCATCGGTGTACATGCTGCTCATCAGACGGAGGGTAGTTGACGTACGCCATCGAACCCGATCGCTCGGCTGGCTACAACCGGAGAAGGACCCGGCCGTGCAGCGCGCCCTCGTTCACTGTGCCGTACGTTCGGGAGGCCGAGTACGTAGAGCCGGTGCGGTGGCGCGGTCGTGGTAGTGCAGCGATCCGTGCGCGCGTCGTCCGGATGGTCCGGATCGGTCGCAAGATACGGCTCGTCAGGAAGGCGCCGAGCCGGGCGGCGACGACCGTGTGGGCCACCGCTCGCGGCGCCGCGGCGACGATCCGGACGGCGGCCGCGAGCAGCAACGACCCGGGAATCCACCACAGCCGGCCCACGGTGCTGAAGCAGATCAGGCCGGGGACGGCCAGGCCGGCGGCGAGGGCGGCCCGCCGGCCCGCCGACGTGATGTAGCCATCAGGTGCTCCTTTCGCGCAGGGCCGGACGTGCGCTGACGTCAGGGCGGGACGCGGAAGACGTGGCGGACGCGGTGTTGTAGGTGATCCGGTCCAGGTGGTATTCGAGGTAGGCGAATTCGCCCTCCGGCTCGGGCGCGTGCCAGTGGCCTTCGCCGTCGGCGCCGGCTGTCCGCGGGCCGAAGCCGCGGCGGGCCCGGATGGGCGTGGACCAGCGTTGCCGGGTGAAGCCGCGGCCGTCCGGGGTGGCGCGCAGCCGGTCGTCGGAGACGAAGTCGACCAGGTCGTGGTCGTCGTCGAACACGAGCACGGCGGAGACGGTGTGCCGAGCGTGGGTGAACGTGCCGCGCACGTGGTGCTCGTCGAGCAGCTGCCAGGTGGCCGGGGCGCCGGCGAGGGCGGCGGGGGCGAGCACGCACAGGTCGTTGAAGAGGGTGACGGTCTCGCCGCGGTCCATCTCGGGTCCCGCCGCGTCGATGATCGGCAGCAGCGAGCACACCTTGACGCGCATGGTGGCCGACCCGCCGGCGAGCACGTGCAGGACGTCGACGGGCAGCCCCGACATGCTGGCCCGGATGTGGAACAACCGGACCGGATCCGGGCCGTACCTGTTGAACTGCTCGCCGGTGAACGGCATCCACGGCTTGTCCGGACCGCTGCGGATGCGACCGTGGATCGCCGCCCGGAAGTCGGCCACCGGCGCGCGCCCGACCCCCCCGCAGCGGCGTACCCAGTCGGCCACCGGCCCCGGCAGGCGCCACAGGTCCGACTCGGTCACCACGCCGGCATCCGGCGGCTGCCCGGCTTGCGCCGCCCGCATCCGGCGGCGGTACTCGGCGTCGAAGCTGCCCGGACCGTACGCGGCGTACCCGTACCCGGCGCTCAGCAGCATGATCAGGTTGACGGCGGTGCCGGCCTTCGCGTCCGTCCACGACGAGAGGATGACGACCTGCGAGACCGTGGCGGCCACCGCGGCCGCCAGCCACCAGCCTCGTGCGCGGGTGGCGAGCATCCCGGCGGCGACAAGCACGGCGGCGGCGGCCAGCAGCCACGCCGTCGCGCCGGCCACGCCGATCGGCTCGGTGAGCCGGCCGACCTGCGCCCAGCCGAACCCCTTCGCCACGCCCATCAGATGGATGAGCCCGTGGACCGTCACGATCGAGACCAGAACCCAGCGGGCCGCCGTCTGCGCCCGCATCGACGCGGTCACCATGGTGGACCTCCGATCCGGCCATCCAGGAGTCGCGCACCTGGCCTACCGCAACGCTAGAGATCTTCGACAGAGGGCCGGGAGGGGCGAAAGACCCGAAGTCAGCGCGCCGATCGACCCCGCCGACGGGGGTCTTCGCCGCCGGCGCCGGATTCGTCGGGCTCCCAGCGGGCGAGGTCACGCAGCCAGGCGTACGCGGTGCTGTCGGAGGGCGCGCGCCAGTCGCCGCGCGGCGACAGGGAGCCGCCGGCCGAGACCTTCGGCCCGTTCGGCATGGCCGAGCGTTTGAACTGGGCGAACTGGAAGAATCGGCGGCAGAAGTAGGCCAGCCAGTGCCGGATCTCCGGCAGGTCGTAGGCCTTGCGCTCGTCGTCGGGAAAGCCGGGCGGCCAGGCGCCGGCGGCCCGGTCGCGCCACGCATGCCAGGCCAGGAAGGCGATCTTCGACGGCCGGAAGCCGTAGCGCAGCACGTAGTAGAGGGTGAAGTCGTGCAGCGCGTACGGGCCGATCTTCGACTCGGTGGACTGCAGCTCCTCGCCCGGCACCAGCTCGGGGCTGATCTTCCGGTCGAGGACCGTGGCGAGCGTCCGGCCAGTCTGTTCGTCGAACTGCCCGCTGCTGATCACCCAGCGGATCAGGTGCTGGATGAGAGTCTTCGGCACACCGGAGTTGACGTTGTAGTGGCTCATCTGGTCGCCGACGCCGTACGTGCACCAGCCGAGCGCCAACTCGGACAGGTCGCCGGTGCCCAGCACGATGCCGCCGCGCTGGTTGGCGATCCGGAACAGATAGTCGGTGCGCAGCCCGGCCTGCACGTTCTCGAAGGTGACGTCGTACACCGGCTCGCCGGCGGCGAACGGGTGGCCCAGCTCCGCCAGCATCAGCCGCGCGGTCGGCGAGATGTCCAGCTCGGCGGCGGTCACCCCGAGCGAGCGCATCAGGGCGTGCGCGTCGGTCTTCGTGTCCTCGCCGGTCGCGAAGCCGGGCAGGGTGAAGGCCAGGATGTCGCTGCGCGGGCGGCCCGCCCGGTCCATCGCCCGGGCCGCGATGATCAGCGCGTGCGTGGAGTCGAGACCGCCGGACACCCCGATGACGACCTTCGGGCCGCCGATCGCCGCGAGCCGCTGCTGCAGCCCCGCCACCTGGATGCTGTACGCCTCGTAACAGTCCTGGGCGAGGCGCTCGGCGTCGGACGGCACGAACGGGAAACGCTCGACGCGGCGGCGCAGGCCGAGATCGGTGGCCGGCGGGTCGAGCCGGAACGGCACCTGCCGGAAACCGCCGGCGCGCTCGAGGTGGGTGCGCCGGTTGTCGTCGAACGTGCCCATCCGCTGCCGCTCCTGGCGCAACAGATCCAGGTCGACGTCGGCGACCGCGTACCGGTCGCCCTGCGGGAACCGCTCGGTCTCGGCCAGCAGAACTCCGTTCTCGTAGATCAAGGTCTGGCCGTCCCAGGCCAGGTCGGTGGTCGACTCGCCGGCGCCGGCGGCGGCATAGAGGTACGCGGCCAGGCAGCGCATGGACGCCGAACGGCACAGCAGCCGCCGGTCCTCGGCCCGCCCCACCGTGATCGGGCTGCCGGAGAGGTTGACCAGCACGGTGGCGCCGGCCAGCGCGGCCTCCGCGCTCGGCGGCACCGGCACCCACATGTCCTCGCAGATCTCGGCGTGCAGGACCAGCCCGGGCACGTCCTCGGCGGCGAACAGCAGGTCGACGCCGAACGGCACCCCCACGCCGCCCACCCTGATCGTCGCGCCGCGCTCGTCGTCGCCGGCGGCGATCTGCCGCCGCTCGTAGAACTCCCGGTAGTTCGGCAGGTAGGACTTGGGCGCGACGCCGAGGATCCGCCCGCGGTGCACGACGACCGCGCAGTTGTAGATCCGGTTACGGTGCCGCAGCGGCGCGCCCACGATCAGGACCGTCAGCAGGTCAGCCGACCCGGCGACCACGTCCTGCAGCGCCTGCTCGACCTCGTCGAGCAGCACGTCCTGCAGCAGCAGGTCCTCGATGGAGTAGCCGCACAGGCCCAGCTCGGGGAAGACCGCGACGGCGACCCCGTCCTCGGCGCAGAGGCGCGCCTGCCGCAGCACCGCCTCAGCGTTGGCCGGCGGGTCGGCGATGGCAGTGTGCCCGGTGCACGCGGCGACCCGGGCGAAGCCGTGCCGGTAGATCGACCGCATGCTCTCTGGGATTCCGCCTCCGCCGGTCATGGAACCCTCTCCCTTTCCCGCGGACGTGGCACGCCGCTGTCCTCACCAGTGGATCACATCGATCGGACCCGGCCGCCGCCGACCAGATCCTCGGCGGCGGCAGCAGACAGACGCGCCGGCCCGCATCTGCTGCGGGCCGGCGCGTGGCTTCGACGGTGTGGCTCAGTCGAGCAGGCCGTCGTAGTCCGGCAGTTTGAACGTACGCTCGGCGTGCCCGCCGACCAGGTCCGTGTCGCTGTTGCCGACGTTGGCCACGATCGTGTAGCCGAGTCCCTCGATGGCGATCCGCGCGTTCGTCTTGATGGTCTCGGCCGCGTCGGTGCTGAACGTGGGCCGCATGTAGAGCCCACCCCACTGGTATCCGACGCTGGACAGGTTGCCCTCGGTCCACAACTCGATGATGTCGGGCCGGTTGGTCACGAAGAACACGGTGGCGCCGGCCGCGGTGGCCTGGTTGGCGAGGGCGAGGACCGGCGGCGTGGCGGGCGCGTACGGGTACGGGTGGTAGGTGCTCTCCAACGCCGTGTTGTCGATGTCCAGGACGATGGCGGCCTTGATCTTCTTGTCCGGCAGGCGGGAGCTCAGGTACGCCTTCGCCGTGTCGGTCACGGCCGTGACGTCGGCGATCCACGTCTCGTACGGGGGAAGGGTCGTGGTGGCGTCGGCCGTGTGCACGATGGCGGGGGGCGCCGCCTGTGCCGCGGTCGAGGCGATCGCCGTGCCGGTGAGGGCGAGGCTCGCGGCGGCCACGATGGTCACGCCGCGCCGGACAGTTGTGCGCATTCCGTCTCCTCTGGTCGGTGGCGCCGGTCGGGGCCGGCGCGAGGCAAGTCTTCGGAAGGGCCATCGACGACCATACATGAGAGCAATTCATGATAGGTGAACGATTTGAGAACGTTCACACGGCGGCGCGGATCGCCGCGACGAAAGCCGCGACGGCCGGGTGCGCGGCCGCGCCACGGCGGTACGCGATCCGGGTGCGCCGCCGCGTCGACAGCGGCGCCAACCGTACGCCGCAAGGCCGCCCCGCCACCGCCAACTGCGGCACGATCGACACGCCGAACCCCGCCGCCACCAGAGCCAGCACCGTCGCGAAGTCGTCCGCGCGGTGCCGACCCCGCGGCGCGAAACCCGCACCCCGACACACCTGCACCGTCACCGCATGACACAGCGTGCCGGGCGACGCCAGAACCCAGGCCGCGTCGCGCAGATCGGCCAAAGCGACCGTCCCGAACGACTCGGGCACGGCCAGGAACACCGTCTCGTCCAGCAGCGGCACCGTCTCCAGAGCCGGGTCGGGCGCGGCGGGCACCAGGTCGTAGTCGTTGACCAGGCCGACGTCGAGCCGCCCCTCGCGCACCGCGGCCGGCACGTCCACCGGATCCAACTCGGTCACCATCAACTCCAGGCCCGGGTGCGCGCCGGCGAGCGCGACCAGCGTCGCCGGCAGCAGCGCCCGCACCGCGGTGGGAAACGCGCCGATCCGCAACGGTCCGGTCAGCCCGGCGGCGACCGCCGCCAGCGCGGCGTCGGCCCCCTCGAGAGCGGCGAGCACGCCGGCGCCGTGCCGCACCAGGATGCGCCCGGCCGCGGTCAGCCTCACCCGCCGCCCGGTGCGTTCCAGCAAAGGCACCCCGGCCTCCCGCTCCAGGGCCGACAACTGCTGGGAGACCGCCGACGGGGTGTAGGTGTGCGCGGCGGCGACCGCGGCGATCGTGCCGAGGCGGGACAGGTCGCAGAGCAGCCGCAGCCGGCGAACGTCGAGCATCAGCTCAGCTTACGATCGAACGTACAAAAGCGAACTAGACCTGATGCGTACGCGGGCCGACGCTGAACCCATGACCCTCTCCGGCCTGTTCGTCCCGTTGATCACCCCGTTCGGCGCCGACGGCGCCGTCGCCCTGCCCGCCCTGCAATCCCTGGCCCACGAAATCCTCACCGCCGGCGCGACCGGCCTGGTCGCCCTCGGCACCACCGCCGAGCCGTCGTCCCTGGCCCCCACCGAACGGCAGGCCGTCGTCGACCTGATCGCCAGGGTCTGCCGCGAACGCCACGCGCCTCTGATCGTCGGCGCCGAACACGTCGCCGGCCTACGCGCAACCGATCCGACGACAGCCGCGCTCTGCCTGGTCCCACCGTTCCTACGGCCCGGGGAACGCGGCGTGCTGGCCCATTTCGCAGCGCTCGCCGCGGCAAGCCCGGTACCAGTCATCGCCTACCACGTGCCGTACCGGACCGGCCAGGCACTCGGCGTCGACGCCCTGCGCGACCTCGCCGCGCTCCCCGGCGTCGCCGGGATCAAGTACGCCGTAGGCGGCATCGACGAGACCACCGTGCGCTTGCTCGCCGACCCGCCGCCCGGGTTCGCCGTGCTCGGCGGCGACGACCTGTTCGTCTCCCCGCTGCTCGCCCTCGGCGCCCACGGCGGCATCCTGGCCTCGGCACACCTGGCGACCGCCGACTTCGCGGACCTGATCACCGCCTGGCGCGCCGGCGACGCGACCCAGGCTCGCGCCACGGGCAACCGGCTCGCCGCCCTATCCGCCGCCCTGTTCGCCGAGCCCAACCCGACCGTGATCAAGGCAGTCCTGCACGCCCAGGGCCGCATCCCGACCCCAGCAGTCCGCCTGCCCCTGCTACCCGCCCAGCCGGCCGCTGTCGACGCCGCCCTGCACGAGGCAAGCAAGTAGCCCGGCGCACCGAAGCCACGGTGCCGCCCGCTCCGCAAGACCTCCGAGGAACCGTGATGGATCTGCCGCCTGCCCGGGAACAGTCTTCGCTAGGGCTTCACAACCAGACGGGCGTGGCCACATCCCGCCGGATGTGCAGATCAATCGAACACCGTCTTCCGGGCGCCGTCACTCTGCGTGCATTCGGCCGCGGGAGACGCTGAAGGGCAGATCGGTAAATGCGTAGCGCGTTGTCGCGGCCGTCGGAAAACTGCGTCGATGACCGGTTCCGCACTGCCTCATCTGCTTCGACCCCGTGCCCTGGCGCCCGGAGATCTCGTCGTTGTCGCAGCGCTGTCCGGGCCGCTGCCCGCCGCCTACGAGCCCAACGTCGAGCAGGCGGTGACCGTGCTCGAGCGGATGGGATTCCGCGTGCGTCGGGCGCCGCTCCTGGAAGTAGGGCGGCGCCATTGGTGGAGTGCGGCTACGCCGGCGGAGATCGCCGGGGAACTCAACGGTCTTCTGCGTGATCCCGAGGTGCGCGCGATCATCGCGAATGACGGCGGCCAGACGGCGCTCGGCTACCTCGACCTGATCGACGTCGAGGCGATCAAGGCCGACCCCAAGCCGATCCTCGGCTACAGCGACATCTCGCTGCTGCATCTGGTGCTCTATCAACGCACGGGTCTGGTCGGGTTCCATGCCGACATGGCGACCCCTGGCTTCGGCGGACACTGGCTGGCTGCGCCGGCAACACGCCGAGCGGAACTCGAGAAGCTCTACTCCAGGTTGCTGACCGATACCGAGGCGATCGGCGCGCTGCCGACGAGCCCGTCGTGGGAATGCTGGCGTGCCGGACGTGCCGAAGGTCGGCTGATCGGCGGGGTGATCAATCGCATCGTGCTGGCGCAGGCGACGCCCTACGCACTACCGCTCGAATGGTTCAACGGCGCGGTGCTGTTCTGGGAGGAGACGGGCGGCCTCGCCTCGCAGTTTGTCGCTGCTCGAAGCGGCGGTACAGCCGCTATGAGCCGGGACGGCGACGGCCGGACGAGGAGATCAGCGACACCGGCTGCCCGCCGAAATCGGTGTGGATGGCCGGCGTGTCGCCGGCGATGTCGCGGCCGAACACGAGGTGCAGCGTCCCCTGCCCGAATTGCGAAAGGTCGACGCGGAAGGCGTACGGATCGTTTGCATCGTCGGGGTGCAGGGGCAGGCCGTGGTAGAGCGCGGACACAGGGGTCGACGCCCGCAGCATGAGGCGCCCACCGCGCACGAACACCTCGACACCGCGAGGGATCGCCAGACGCTCGCGCAGGTCAGAGATCCGCGCAGGAAGCCGGTAACGGCCGCACAGTTCGCCCCACACCTCGGGTCGTTGCGGGATGTCGGCACGGATGACGTCGTCGGGCGCCTCGAGCAGGTCACGCAGCAGCGCCTTGAACTCGGCCTCCATCCACCCGACCGCCCCGGCCGACCCGTTCGTGAGTGCGATGATCGCCAAGCCGTCGTCCGGAGCCACCAACAGCGTCGAGTTGAAGCCGGGCAGGATTCCGTCGTGTCCGACCACGCGGTGCGCGCCGACCTCGGCTCGGGCGAAGCCGAGCCCCCACCCAGGAAGCCGCGGGTCCGGCTGGAAATGGGGCTCGAACATCATCGACAGCGTCGCCGGCTGCAGAATCGTGCCGTGCTCGTTGGCGCCGCCGCCCAGCAGAGCAGCCGCGAAGCGAGCGACGTCGCGGGCGGTGGAGTAGATCCCGACGCATCCAGCGCCGATCCAGTCTCGATCGGGGACCGCCTGCACGCCGTGACGCCGGAGCGTGTAGCCGGTCGCCAGGCGCGCCGCGATCTTGTCGGACCGGGCGAGGTCGGTGTCCGCCATGCCGAGCGGCTCGAAGATCCGTTCCCGGAAGTAGCGCGGCAGCCGCAGCCCACTGACGTCCTCGACGATCTGCCCCAGCAAGGCGTACCCGTGGTTGCAGTACGCGAAGCGGGTGCCCGGCTCGGCGACCACCCGCAGACCACGGTGGTAGTACTCGGCGAGCGACGGCATCGGCTTGCCGGCGGGCGCACTGAGGATCGGCGGACGACCCTCGAACGGACCCGCTTCAGGATGCAGCATGTCCCGGGCATGCCGAACCTCGGCGATCCCGGCGGTATGAGTCAGCAGATGGCGCACGGTCGAGGGCCGCAAGCCGGCCCGCGCCGGGATCAACTCCACGTCGCGCAGGTAACCACCGGCAGGCGCGTCAAGATCGACCAGCCCCTGCTCGTAAAGCTGCGCCACGGCGACAGCCGTGAACAGCTTGGTGACCGACGCGATCCGAAACACCGTGTCCGCGTCGACCGGCGTCTTCGACGCGATGTCCGCGAACCCGTGCCGATGGACGAACTCCAGGGATCCGGCGCGGACGATCCCCACGGCCAAACCGACGGCGGGATGCCGGTTGAGGATCGCCTCCATCCGAGCCCGCAGCTCCGGCTCCTCGAACCGTGCGTAAGCGCGATGGGCTTCGTTCTTGACGGCGAGGTCCTCGCCTGTCCTTGCCATGGCCAGCTCCTCGACGGCGACGGCGACCCGAAACGGGCTTTCCCAGGTCGGCGGCCAGCCTCAACCTTCTCAACCCGGGGATGCCCGCGCCCAGAGCCGCCCGACCCCCGACCGAAGGGACCTTCGGACGAGAGCCTCCTTCGAGGGAAAGGCCGGTTGATCGACTGAGACCAACCGGCCGAGTGGGTGAGCCGAACGGCGGGCGGCGCAACGTACGGTCTTGATCTGCGCAGACGCGGAAGGACCCTTCATGGCTGAAAGAGACCACCCGGCGCGGTCGGGCTGGGCCTCCAACTCGGCCTTGCAATATCTCTGGAGGCCACGACACAGAGACGAGGATCCCCACAGGGCCAGGCGGGCGACGATCGCGGCCGCGGCGGCCGTCGTTCTCGGGATCGGCACGGCGACGTACGTCGGCTTCCGCGGCGGTGATGACAAACGGCCCCCGGCCGGCGCCGCCCAGCCCGCACCGTTCGTCGTGCCCGGCGACAGCCCCTCGGCGTCCGTCTCCGCCGCTCCGACCCCCTCCGCGTCCCCGCCCTCGAAACCGTCTGCCGCGGCCACGACGCACTCCGCGCGCCCGAGGGCCACCCCGCGGGCGACCAAAACCGCGACCACCACCCACCCGCCGACCGCCGGGACGAAAACGCCCGCCCCGGGACAGACGACCATCACGGGCACCAGCGTCCTCACCACCGGGCAGAGTTGGTCCACCAACCGGCTCCGGCTCACCGTGACCAACGGCGGCAACCTCGTCCTGCAAGACCAGGGCAAGATCACCTGGCAGACCGGCACGACCGACGGCGTCGAACTGGTCATGCAGAACGACGGCAACCTCGTCCTCTACAACCCGAGCTACATCACGATCTGGCGCAGCGACACCCAAGGAAACCCCGGCGCGGTCCTCATCCTGCGAGCCGACGGCACCATGGTCATCTCCCTCAACGGCCACACCCTCTTCCAAACCGGCACGGGCCACTGAGCGGTCAATCCCCACCACCGGCAATCTCCGCGGCCGCCGCCTCCCAACCCCGGCGTCGGCCATGCCGCACGACGACCGCGGCCACGCCGATCACCAACACCGCCCCGGCCCCGAACACCGCCATCAACAACGCCATGCTCCGCGCATGCCCGCGACGAGCCGCCAGCGCCACGGCGGCCGCGTCGTCGGCGCGCATCACCTGCGCCACCGGCGCCACCGGCACGTCAGGGCCGAGCGTCTCGGTGATCGCCCGGTACGGATCGAGCACCCCGAAGCCGTATTCGTCGCTACGCGAACCCGCCGGCGACGGATCAGCCGTAGCCCCCAACCGACGCGCTACCTCCGCCGGCGTCGAGCGCGGAAACCGCTGCAGGATCAACGCCGCCGTCGCCGCCACATACGGCGCCGAGAAGCTCGTACCCTGGTCAACGCGCTGGCCGGCGACCAACGACGCCACCGTCACCCCCTGCCCGGGCGCCACCAGATCCACATACGGGCCGTGCTGGGAAAACGACGCCCTGACCCCGTCCGCCGTGATCGCGCCGACCCCGATCACCCCGTCATACGCCGCCGGGTACGGCGTCGGATTGGCACCCTGCGGATCACCGTGATTGCCCGCCGCCGCGACCACCACCACACCGGCCGCGATCGCCCGCGCGATCGCCTCCCGCACCGGCGGACTGTCGAACGTCGTCACCAGCGACATGTTGATCACCCGGACCCTGCCCACCTGCACCGACCAGTCGACAGCCCGGGCGAAGTCCTCGAAGGAGGCGTGCGAACCCGTGGTCTTGCCGTCGATGTCGTCAGTCTCCTCGCTCACCCGCACCGGAACGATCGTCACGCCCGGCGCAAGCCCCTGGAAGCCCGTGCCGGCCACCGGCTTCGCCGCGATGATGCTCGCCACCGCCGTGCCATGACCAATACAGTCCTGCCGCCCGTCGGGGTCGCCGTGCAAGAAGTCGCGACCCGCGGCGACCTGGCCGCGCAACTGCGGCTGCTCCGCATCCACCCCGGAATCGATCACCGCGACCCGCACCCCGGCCCCGGTCGCCAGCGGCGCCAGCGCACCCGGCGAGAACAGCCGATCCTCGACCGGCGTGCCCGACAGAACCCGGCCGGCGGCCACCGCGACATCGCAGACGTGCCGGGCGAACGCGGGCGTCGCCGGCAGCGCGACCAGGCCGAACACCGCCACCACCACGGCCGCCAGCCGTCGCTGCCCCATCGCGCACCCCATCTCCACGACTGCGATGGATGGTAGCGAGTCAGCGCACCGCGTCCGCCCATCGCGCCACGACCTGCAGGACCGGCGCACGCCCGGCGAGCATCTCCACCGGCCCACGCATGTCGTAACCCGGCTTGCGCGCCGGCGACACCGCCGCCATGACCATCCGCGGCGCGAGCCAGAAGTACTTCGCCGCCCCCGTCGTCATGATCGCCTCCCGGACCACCGCGGCCCCGACCGCACCGTCCAGACCGCGCCGGTATTGCTCACCGACCACCTCGAGCACCTCGTCGAGCAGCGCGATGTCGGTCAGACCGTCCAGGAACGTGTCCAACGCCAGGTTCGCCGCATCCTCCCCGATCGCGCCCGGCCCCGCGTACGCCCAGTCGAGCAGCACCGGCCCGCGACCCGCGGCGATCAGGTTCATCGGCCACACATCGTGGTGACACAGCGTGCGCGGCAACCGGTCCGCCGCGGCGAGCAACAGGTGGCGGTCCTCCCACAGCCGGCGCAGGCCGGCCCGCAGCTCCGGCGGCCACGCCGCGGCGACGACCGGATGATGCCAGTCGAGCTCCTCGTCGACCGGTTGCGCCAACGTGTAGTCGCGCAGCCAGTCGCGGGCCAGCCAGGCGAACGGCGACGGCCTCCCCAGCCACTCGGCCTGCGCGACGCCCAGACGGTACGCCACGTCGCCGAGCTCGGCCGGCCTGCAAGAGAACCCCGGCGTGCCCGGCACGTCCTCCAGCCACATCGCCAGCGACCCGTCCGCCAACTCCTCCACCCCGAAGAACTCCGGCGCGCACACGCCGGGAAAGGCCGTCGCGGCCAGGCCCGACGCGTACGCCTCCGGCTCGCGCCGCCAGTAGTTGAAATGGCCCGGATCGTCGCTGGCCGCAAGATGCGATGCGGCGCCCTCGCGGCGCGGCGTCGCCAGTTTCACGATCGCGGTGCCGTCGTCGCGGCGCACCCGCCAAACGCCACCGGTGATCTCGTTGGCCGTGCTGTGCGCCAGCTCCTCGGCGGTCCACCCGCCCCGCAGCAGCTCGTCAGGCACCCGCACCCCGCGAGACTACCGGCTCCCCCGCACTCCGCGCCGCCTTCGACGTGCGGCACGACGAAGACCAGGGTCGCCGCAGGCCGAAACCGAAATGGTGGATGTCGTTGATTCCTTTTTGGTTTGGGATCGTTTCTGGCGGCTTGACGTGACCTGGCGCACTGCGCGTAAAGCATCCTAGGATACTGGGAATGAGGGGAAACGCTCCGGTGTGGTGGCGCGGACGGCGACGCCACCGGGCCTAGGCTGACCCGGCAATGAACGAGAACGACATCGTCGAGACCCGGCCCTGCGCCCACTGTGGGCGCCCTGTCCCGCAGCGCGCCGCCGCCGGGCGACCCTTCCGCTACTGTCGCGACAACGACGGCGAATGCCAACGCGCCTCCCGCAACGTCCGCATGCGCCACCGGTCCTCCCCCGGCCTCGCCGGGGAGGTCGCCCGCACGTGGGAGGTCGTCGACCGCCTCGACCAGCTGGTCGGCGCCCTCGCCGAGGCGCTGCACTCCGAACTCTCCCCCGCCGGCGTGGAGCGCCAGGTCGCCGAGGTCCGCGCCGAGACCTCCGGCCGCATCGCGGCCGCGCACACCGAGCGGGACGACGCCCGCCGCGACGCCGAGACAGCCGCCGAGGCTGCGGCCTCGGCACAGCAGGTGGCGGCCGCCGCCACCGCGGAGCGCGACGAGGCGCACGAGCGCCGCGAGCAGTCCGA
>Ga0307508_10003923_pt1 | contig 14762 bp, 11 predicted proteins | sample 9_EM_MG_FD_203089 | JGI IMG/M metagenome (GOLD analysis project Ga0307508, IMG submission 203089) | Populus trichocarpa ectomycorrhiza microbial communities from riparian zone in the Pacific Northwest, United States - 9_EM | ecosystem: Host-associated > Plants > Roots > Unclassified | place... | reverse complement strand
CGTCCGGCCCCCCCCCCCCCCCCCCCACACACACGGGTTTGTTGGGTGTGCGGACATGAACGTCAAACCTGAGGATAGGGTCCTTTCTGCCCGAGCGCTCCAGACCAGTGATCTTCGCTTGTAAGTGATACTGCGGTTGCGGACGCTGCAGCTGCTGGGGGTGCATTTTGTATCTTGCCGGCTGTTGATGCTGAGGCTGCTGAGGCTGCTGGGGCTGCTGAGGCTGCTGGGGCTGCTGGGGCTGGTGTTGGGACTCTGTGCGGTCCAAGACTGCAACACGATCGCCGTTGCTCTCCGAAGCTTGCTGCTGCTCTTCGTCGTACTTCGGACGATCTATCCGGGGCGCCTCGGCTTCTGTGAACACCGGTGGAGCCCCAAAACCGTCCTCGGGGTCGGCGAAATGCCCGAATACGGCATGGTGGGGAGCGCCAAGAACAGGCGAGTAGGCGGGAGGGTGCGGTTCGTGGTCTTCATCGTGAAAGGGTGGGGACCCAAGCCCAGAGTGAAGGTGGGGGGCAGCAGTGCTGGTGCTGTGCTGGTTCGCGAACGGAGACTCCTCTTCGGGGTCAGCGAACCCGGAGTTGAAAGCGGAGTAGTCCATCGAGTGAAGGTAATCGTAACAGTTATTCTTGCATTCGCTGATTCGGTTTCTGAGGGGGACCAGTGGTGGTGGTGGTGGCGATGGTAATAGTGGTGATGGGTGACGCTTGTTCCACTTGGTTGGATGTTCTCTCGCCGGCTACCAAGCATATCACGTGGTATCTAAGTAATTAGCCACTGCAGTAAGGTTCAGCATCTTTCGATCGATAAGATAACGCTGAGGCACTGAATCCTTCAAGTCGAGCTAAAAGCAGATATAATTGGGCTTTCGAGCTTTTCCCACAGTGCAGCACTCGCCAAAATGCTGCTCCCGCCCACTTCGGCTACCGCACGGAACATCTGCTGGCGCTGTCAACCCATTAAGCCTCAGCCATCTGCACCTCTCCGCCCTTCGACGCTATCGCTGATACGTCCTCCATCTTCGGTACGGCGATATGCTTCGACTACGGACACTCCCACCCCGGCCAGTCTTGCGCACACCAGGAATATCGGGATCATAGCACACATTGATGCTGCATGCTCGCCCAATCCGTCCCCCCATTTCCGTGCAACGTACCGCTAACTACAGCGTAGGGCAAAACCACAACCACGGAGCGCATGCTCTTCTACTCGGGCTTTACTCGGCGCATCGGCGAAGTCGATGAAGGCTCAACAGTGATGGACTATCTGCCGGCGGAGCGAGCACGCGGCATCACCATCACCTCGGCGGCGATAACATTCAACTGGACGCCGCCTTCATCTCCGGAGCACATCATAAACCTTATAGACACTCCCGGCCACGCGGACTTTACGTTCGAGGTCGAACGCTCGATCCGGGTGCTGGACGGCGCTGTGACGATCCTGGACGGCGTCGCGGGGGTGGAGGCGCAGACGGAGAAGGTGTGGCGACAGGCAGCGAAGTACCGGATCCCGCGCTTGATCTTCGTCAACAAGCTCGATCGGGTTGGCGCGCGCTTTGGGGCGACGGTAAGAGAGGTGGCGGCGAAGCTGAATGCGTGGCCGGCCGTGCTGCAGCTGCCGGTGTACGAGAATAATGGGAAGGGAGGCGAGGACGTATTGAGGGGTGTGGTGGATCTGGTCGAGAAGAGGGTCTTCCTCTACGAGCTCGGCGGCGATGGACAGAACATCACGGTCCACGACTACGAGTGGCTGTCCGGACACAACGCGAAGCTGCACCGGGAGGCACTCGATGCACAGGTGGCGCTGGTCGAACTGCTCAGCGAACATGACGAAGACCTGGTGGAACTCTTCCTGGAACTGGGGGAGCATCATCTGATCCCCACAGCCGCGCTCAAGAGGTCCATTCGGAAGCTCACCCTTACCGGCAATGGCCGGATCATCCCTATTCTCTGCGGTGCTTCGTTCCGCAACGTCGGCGTGCAGCCGCTGCTAGACGCTGTCGTGGAGTACCTCCCTTCGCCTCTGGACCGCCCGCCCACGGACATCACCCACAGCGGCAATCAGCATGCGCTGCTCGACATGGACGCGAACCGCACCTGCGCACTCGCCTTCAAGGTGGTCAACGACCCCAAGCGCGGTGCCATGGTCTTCGTCCGTGTGTACTCGGGCAGCCTTTCCAGAGCGCAAACCCTATACAACACTTCGCTCGGGGTCAAAGAGCGTGCCCACCGGCTGTTGCAGATGTACGCCGACGAGGCAGTCGACATATCCTCCATCCCGTGCGGCCACATTGGCGTCATCATCGGCCTCAAGCATGCGCGCACAGGCGACACACTGGTATCCGAACACGCCGTCTCCTCGTCCGGCCAGAGCGCGAAGGCAAAGAAATCCAAAGCAGCAATCCAGAAATACGATCCGAAGACGATGCAGCTCCGGCCGATCGATGTCCCGCCTCCTGTGTTTTTCGCCTCCCTGGAGCCCTACTCGCTCTCCGAGCAGAAGCTCCTCGAGGAAGCGCTCACCATGCTCCTGCGCGAGGACCCCTCCTTCAGCGTCACCACCGACCCCGACAGCGGGCAAACCTTGCTCTCCGGAATGGGCGAACTGCACCTCGAGATTGGCCGCGACAGGCTGGTTCAGGAACTGAAGGCTAAGGCCGACATGGGGAAGATCCTGATCGCCTACCGCGAGACTATTTCGGTCCCTGCGGGCCCATGCCATCACTTCCTCGACCGGGAGCTCGCTGGTAGGGCCGCAAAAGCCGGGTGCACCGCCAGCGTCTCGCCGCTCGACGCTCACGATCTCCAGGAAGGCGACGAAATCGGAACGGATGGGAACAGCGTCGTCATCCAGATCGCAGAGACGTACGTGGACGCCGCGGGCGAGACACTGAATACGAAGATCCCGTCGCATCTGACAGAGAAGGAGGTGGGAGCCGCCATGGTCGCCGGCGTTGCAGCCGCGCTGTCCCGCGGACCACATCTGCAACTCCCGCTCAGGGACACACGAGTCGAGGCGGTCGTCAATCCCGCAACCGATCTCACGGCCGAGAGCTCCCTCGCCGCGATCTCGACCGCCACCCGGCTCGCCGTCGCCGACGCTCTGGCAGCCGCACAGACGCAGGCGCCGGGGATAATCGTCGAGCCAGTGATGGCGGTGTCCGTCTCCTGCGACGAGAAGGACCTCGGCAAAGTCGTCGCCGACATCTCCTCCGCGCGCGGAGGGCAGGTCTTGAGTCTCGGCGACGGCGAGACACTGGGCGCCGAGATCGAGATGAAGCGGGTGTACGTGCCGTTCCTAAAGGGCGGTGGCGAGAGGAGGGAGGCCGGCGAGGGGAGGAAGCGAGTCGTCAATGCTACGGTCCCCCTCGGCGAGATGGTCGGCTATCTGAAGCACCTGAGAGCGATGACGCAGGGACGGGGGACTTTCGTCATGGAGCTGGAGGGCTGGGAGCGGATGCAGGGCCCTCGCGCGAGAGAGGTGGAGAGGGACATGAAGGGGGAGTAGACGCAGTGCTGTACATTCGATGCGTACGGTAGAAGCATAGATACGAATACATAGGCACTCGTCTACCCCCAGTGGAACCGCAGCATATTTGCCTCCGTTGAACACTTACACGACAGAAAACCCCAAAAGAGATCGTATCTCAAGCATAGTCACGGAAGGGGGGAAAAGAAAAAAGAACTACGGTACCAGGGATTCCCGCATGGTCACCCACTGCAGTACTAACCTGGCGATACCTTGCTTAACTAGGGCTGAGCGGACGGGAAGCCGTGTATTCAAGGTTCTATGACCGTAGCTGTCGTTCCATCGTCGCAAAGAATAATATAGAGATACTGGGGAGTCTGAGCAACGCTTCACTAGCGACCCCCCTCCTCGCTGAATCCACGGAGCGAGTGACCAACCATGAGCTAGTCCCACCTGGCCGTTTCAATGCCTGAGATACCACTTCGGGGATGTATGAGCACCCACTTTTTTGCGCTTATTTTTTTTTCTAACTCGATCCAGGCGGACGGCCATACTCCGCTCTGGCCAAAGCAAATTCGCCCTCAGCCGCACCGCTGGGCGTGCAACGTGACCGCCACTGGGTGGGTGGGGTATATGTATGCACTGCACCTGATGCTAACAGACGCTTTTCTGTTCCACGGGAACCCCGAATCGCCCAACGCGGTCGTAGCTCTCTCCCAGCAGTTTGTGCGATGGATCCACGCTCGACATGTCGACGTCCCGAAGCGACGGGATGGGACTGGGCGGACGGCTGCATCCGCGCACACGTGCATAAGGATGTTTATGCACCACAGGGAGGTGGGGGCATGCGTACGGCCGCAACGACTGGAAGCGACAGACATCCAGACATGTACGAAGCTTCCAATACCCGACTTCCGTCGCTGCCGAAGGCGCCCTCGAATTCCAACAGCACGCTTATCCGTCCTAGCGGTGGACAGTTCGAAACAGCGATACCTCGAATGAGGGCCATCCGATTGCGAACGTGCCGAAGACCCCACCCACCGTCCAAACCTCCCTCCCTCCCTCCCTCCCTCCTTCCCCCGCATCGCACGGACAGACGGACGGACCAGAGCGCCGAACGGACCGACGGACTGGACGACAGGTTATCGATAGGCACGAGCGCGGTTCCAACAGCGCGTAAAGTGCAGCGCAGGCCTGTCGAGGCTGCACCCCATGCCGTCATGCTGGCCGATGGCGATGCCTAACCTTCAACGCACTCGAGCGGCGCAGATCGGTGGGACTCGGCCCCGGGAGACGTCGTTGTGCGGCGTGCAGAGGGAGGGGTGATGGAAGGAAGGATGATGGAAGGAGGGATGATGGAAGGAGGGAATGTTGGATCTCGATTCCTATCCCTCCCCCCCCACTCCCTCCACGGGCTCGCGGCGAACATCGAATCCAACCATCCGCCCACCTGCCAGTCGTGAGCGATCTCGGTCGAAAGACAAAAGCTGGACATACGCCTAGGGACGCACTCGGGGCCAATCAGCTTCTATTTGCTCCCGCACATTGCACTTTTGAGTCCAGCCGAATCCCACCGACGACTTCCTCCGGTGCACTGGCCACAGCTCATGTGGGTGACTTGCGAGGTGCGTGCTGGTTGTATGTAGCGAGCTGACTGTGCTCTCTCCCCGCTCCCAGACTTCCGCCACCACCTCCGCTAGCTATCTACGCCAGCTAACAATCGTCTAGTTAACACCTGCTGCTAGTGAGCTCGCACACCACCGACGTGCATCGAACGGGAGACGAAAAACAAAAAAAACGACAGTCTAGCCCCTCCTCTTGCTCCTCGGTTTCCAATTCCCATTCCTGCAGTCGCAGCAGCGGAAAGCGGATCCCTCCATCCGTCCCGCATCATGGGACCAGGCCAGGATCGTCGTCGTCATCGAGGGCATCCGCCGGGGGGGGTTGGGCGAGCCTTGACTCCAATGTTCCGCCTGGTTCGGTTCGGTGGCTGGATGCCGGTGTACATAGGCATTCTGTTGGATGACTCGGATCCCCCGATCTGAGCACCGCACACCGACTCTACCTCAGCATGGCGTCGTTCGTCTCGAGGAGGGATATCCACATTGTCTGCCTGAACCCGGTGCTTCAATGCGCCCACGCAAGCGCCCCCCCACCCTACCACCGAATGCAAGAGGCCGACGCATAGACAGTATGTTGGGGCGGCTGGTAGCACCGCTCAGCACTTTGCGGGCGCCAAACAGCGCCCTCACAGCACGCTGCACGGAGCGACGTAGGTGGATTGTGGCAGGCGGGACGGATATCTGCGCCGCGTCCCAACAACACACGTGAGGTGGCGGCCAGCCAGCCAGCCAGCCAGCCAGCTGGGCCGGAGCCAGAGGACGGAGGGACGGCGGGCGGCTGCGTGCGGTCCGTTTTCGGCTCATGTAGGTGCTGTGTCGGGTACGGAGCGTGCATCCGGCAGAACATGCGCAAAGCGGCTGCTCGTTTTTGTTTTCCCGCCCAGATCGACTCCTCAGGGATTGTTCCTTCCGAGCGACCCGTTCCGGTGGCGGTTTCTGCTGTTCGCCGGACCGCGCACTTTCCATCCCGCACCTGGAGAAATGTTAACCCCCTTTTTTCGGTCTGGATTTCGGTCTGGATTTCGGCAGGAGAAGTGACGGCACACAACCACGCGCCCACGCGGTTGCTGTCCGGATGCGGTCTATTTTCGGCCTCTCAGCTGTTAATTTCCCCCATCTCCAATCGCAATTGACACGCTACATACATACAAAAAAAAAATTCGCCACGAGGTACATATCTCCAGAGCCAGATCATCGAAGTTCGCTGCTCCCGGGTCTTATGCATGCACCGTTCCGCCCAGACACGCAGTCGAGTCGCACCCAATGCACGCCCTGCAGCAGGCCCACGCGCTCGCATCGCAGCTATGCGTCCAATCGGCTCGCAGCGCACCAGGGCTGACTGCGAAGCTGTATATTCCCGCCCCGTGCGTGCTCGGCGTCCGCAACGGCCGCTGCGGGCATCATCTAGACAGAGCACCCAGTAGATATCTTCTCCCCAGCGCACGCACGCACGCAAACGAAGCGGCACGCGGGCCGAGTGACAGCACGTGAGCGCCGCCGCCCGTGCATGCATTTCGGAAGACAAAACGAAACAGCGCGATGCGCCGTTTCCTCTGGCGCCGGATGCAGCGCACGCTGCTGTGCACCGCGCTGGGCCTGGGGGTGCCGTGCTGTTACACGCAGAGGAGCTCGCGTGCGTGCGTGTGGTCGAGCAACGATGCCCAGCCAACGTTTTCGCGTTGCGACCGTCCATACTCGCGGCATATGATATAACTGGCCAGCCTCCACCGCGAACGAAAAGCGCATATGTGCCGCGAGCTATTCCTGTCCCCCCACGGTCAATGCAGCGACCCTCGCACCAATCAGCGGCAGCACGCAGGGTGCGGTAGGCGCGCAGCAGAAACCGGCCCCCTGCCCCCGGATGCCAGTAGATACAGCACTCGCGACCGACCGGCTAGGGCCCGGTGCATAAGAAGTCGGCGCTTCCCCACGATCCGCTGGGACAGCCCAGCCACCGTCCGGAACCCGACATTCGAATAAGAGCGCGACGCAGCCCGACACAAGCTCCGCATCAGTCCGTCCGAGCAACATCGCATCAGTCCGTCCGAGCAACATCACAACTCACCACCACCACCACCACCACCAACAACAACAATAACCATGCTCCTCGCCGCGCCGCCCAGTCCGCTGCCGAGCACAGTCTTCACCCTGCCAGCGCGGACGTCGCGCCCACGGCCTAAGCTGTCGCTGCAGGTGAACAGCGTCTCGATCGCGGCGAGTCTACCGTCGGCGCTGCGGACGCCGCTGAGCGCGGTATCGCCGACGACGCGCAACACGCGCCTGAACCGGACACTGACGGCACCGAGTCCGCTCTTCAGCCCGGCCTTCTCCAGCCCCAGCAGCAGCAGTTCGGACGAGGCCCAGCGCCAGCGCCAGCGCCAGCGACAGAGCACGCGCAAGAAGATGTCGGCGCACCAGCCGAGCACGCCCAGCGCCAGCTTCATGCCGCGCACCCCGCGCACCCCCCGTGGCAGCGGCCGCGTCCGCGGCCGCGCGCGCGTCCAGAAGCGCGTCGGCTTCGTCGACGAGGTCGTCGTCCACGTGCTCCCCTTCGCCCGCGAGGAGCCCGAGGAGCTGCCCGCCGCCGCCACCGCCGTCGAGCGCTCCAGGGAGATCGAGCGCCTCCGCGAGTGGGTCCACGAACAAGGCCGGAACAGTCCCGGCGGCGGCCTCAGCGAAGAGGAGGGCAAGGAGTGGGTGCGCAAGCTCGTCGAGCTCGAGATGGGCGACGTTGACATGTCGTAATTGCGGGGCGGGATTTTTTTTTTTTTTTTTTTTTTTTGGTCTGGATTCGCTCTTTCGTTCGTGGGCCTTTCTAGTTCTCTTTTCTTCCGCTCGTGCCTTTTCGTTCTCTTTTCCGCTCGACGGCTTGTCCCTTTGCGATCCGGTTTGGGAGGCTTGCTGCTACTACTACCTATTACTACTATTTGCTGCCGTTCCGACACGATGATTCACGATGGATATTCGGATTTTAGGTTTCTATGAGGCGGGGAGGGGAGCACTGGCTGGACGGGGATGGAGTTTGGGGGTTTCGTTTTTATTCTGTTTTTTTACAGTATCTTTTTTTTCTTTTTTTTCTGTGAATAAGTACTCCTACACAGTCGGGTCCGAGGATACTGCCCCCTGGCGGCGCATGTGTTCTGGTCCCATATATCATACGATCATGACACTTTGCTCCTACTGCGTTCCAGTTGTGACGAACCTGTACAGAACGGAAGGGTGTTTAGACGGCAAAAAAAGACGGAGTGATGTGGTTATCCAGGCTCGGCCTGGGGACCCTGGGTGTGTTGGGCGCGTGTGATGGCCAGCTGCACCGTGAAACCATGTTCCCCCGGGTGGCTGGCTCGATCTGTGTGGAAGTTGTAACCAATGTGCCTTGACATCCTCCATCAACGTCACAGACAACACTCCCGAAACATGCAGTGAAGCGGAGTGGAACTGTTCACCGATTCTTCCTCCTTCGTAAGTACTTACACACCCCTTCAATAGAGTCCCCTCCCTCCGGAAATTAATCAATAAGCTATCCTCCATATGCATCCCATTCCTCCCCTCGATTCCGCATCACTTCACCCACCGTACTCCACTGCGTCTCCTCCCTCCTCTCCCCCCGAAGGCAACAAAAAGAAGAGATAAGGAAAATGAAAGATGAAAGGTGAAAAAAAGATAAAAAAAAAAAGATCATTACAAACGTTAACACTCTCCCGGTTATGCATCCGTTCCCACGCTCGAAAGGGAAAAAAACAAAGAGTCAGCGCAAAGGGAGAAAAGTAGGAAGAGCTCCCACACTCCGCTGGATGATTTCGAACAAGGACATAAAAAGAAAGAGAAAAAGAAAAGATGAGAATATTTCGTAAAGTCATAACATCGTGGCGTTTCGTAACAGGTCGTAGGCATCATATCGATCGTTGAATCCGGGCGCGGGTGGGTGGGTGTGTGGTTGGGTTTCGCGTGGCGTTCAACAGGCGCTTGCGGCCAGGCGTCGCCGCTGCTTCTCAATGGCGTCGAAGGAGGACGCCTCCCGCGGACTGGTCGGCGCGGTGAGGGCCTGCGGTCCGGTGCCGTCCTCGTCGTCGCTGTTGACCCAGCTGAAGACGTCGCGGCGGAACTCCTCGCCGCCGAGCTCGGGCGTCGTCGCCGTCGTCGCCGCCGGTGTCAGCACGAGCAGGTCCTCGGGGGTCTCGCGCGCCGGACTGTACGTCGCGCTCGACAGCGCCGCCGAGGCCGCGGACAGGCTCAGCGAGAGGTCGCTGCTGTGCGGGATCAGCGCCGGACGCCGTGTCGGTGCGGACAGCGCGGGCATCGTGAGGGCACAGGTCGGAGCGAGAGTAGGTCGTTGCGGTGGGTGGCGGGCTGCAAACGCGGTTTGTTGCCGTGGGCTGTCTGATTGGATGGTGGTAAGTTGTGAGGGAGGGTATTGGGGATTTCGATGTGCAAGACCTTTTTTTTTTTTTTCGTGAAGAGGGAGGAGAGAGGAGAGGGGGATGCGCCGGAGTTGAAGTATCGTGGACGAGGGGAGTAAGTCAGGGGGAAGAGGGAGAGGGAGAGGGAGGGAGAGCGAGCGAGCGGGAGCGGGAACGCGGGTTTCTATGTAGAGTTGTTTGTTGGTTTAGAGGTGGTAGGCAAGTGGACTGGCGGCTACTTCCGGCAACACAGCCGACACGCACACTCGACGTGCTACCAACCAAACAAACCAATCGAACGCACCCTGGGAGCTGCACCCCAGACAGGAAGCAGGTAGCCAAGTATGTGCATCCCAGGTATGTATGTATGTAGGCGGAAGAAGATTATTATTATTATTTTCTTCTTCCCGGGGCATCCTGGAACTGGGCGCACAGAGAATAGATATGGATATGTGCAGATGGCAGGTAGAATGGCAACCCGAACTCCCTTTGCCGACGGGCAACGCCAGCAACAACGCGACAACAACAACAACAACAACAACACAACAACAACAACGGCAAGGAGGCACCCGCCCCGTCCCTCGTCCGCCTGCCTCAGTATCCGGCGCCGTCTGCACGCCTCGCACGGAATACGCCCACTCGTGATAGGTGCGGAGTGAGACATCCGTTCCGTCCTCCGCCACCGCCGCTGTGATGTACGGCGCAGCATGCACAGTGCACACTAGATAGTTGGATGGGGCACGGCAGCACGTCCCAGCAGGCCCACTAGAGCAGGTGGCTACCGTCGAAGTCGGTCCCCGGAAATTGGTGGGTGAGATGCAGACTCAAATATAGGTAGGACTCGTTGACCTCACCGGCTCTCACCGTTTGGGCGTCTGAGGAACGGACTGCACCTATCTCCAGCCCTGGTTCTTCCATGGGATGCTGTCGCTGTTTACGGGTTCTGCACGGCGGAATTGGCATACGCGGAAAAGCATGGATCCACGGTTCAGGTCGATTGAAGAAACAAACTGCAGTGACGATGCTCAGCATCACACGGGCGAAACCCGCCACCACAGTACCACGGAAAAAAGAAAGGGAAAAGCGCAAAGAAGAAAAAAAGCATGGGCACAACAAGACATGAGAAAGAGAAACGAGCGGTTCCAGCGCACTCCCAACACCCACTTCCCCTTTGCCATTTCAGCTCTCAGCCCCCCCCCGGTGTAACCACGACGAAACACGATTCCAGAGGACTCGTGTTTAATTGTCGCTGGAGGAGTTGAGGATCCTCAGGATGCTAACATGCGCGCTCCGTCAGCACCAGCCCCTCCGCCCGGGTCGGAAGGAAGTGGGAAAAAAAACATACGCCAAGAACAGGTTGATGATATCGAGGTACAGGCTGATGGCAGCCGCGATCTCCTCCTCGACGTGGACGTGTCTCATGATCAGCTGCGTGTCCACGACGATGTACACCGAGAACAGCACTGCGGCGACGGCGGAATAAACAAGTTCCATCAATGTGCTGGGGAAGAACATGCCGACGAAGCCGAAGATGACGAGCATCCAGAGCGCGCCGTAGAGATAGCCCTGCCATCCGGTGATGTCGTACTTGGTCTGGAAGGCGAACAGCGTGAGCGCGGCGAACAGCGCACCGGTGATGATCACCGCCTCGAGGACGATGCGCGAGTCGTAGAAGGATGTGACCACGGCGACGGTGTATGCCTCGAAGAGCGTGAACCCCGAGAGGAAGAGCAGGTTCGTCGGGTACGACTTGCGCTTCCAGTACGTGGCGAACAGGAATCCGAAGGACATCAGCATCGACACGATCATCATCCACATGTTGCTCTGGATCCACGCCTTGAAGCCAACGCTGAAGAATGAGACCGCCGAGAGAACCGCTGTGGCGATGAGCTGTACCGTACTGTATAGTAGTCAGTCAACCACCGTTCGCCACGCCCACACCACCACCACCCCTATCGTCGCAGAGGCGACATACAGGATCGAGTAGACTTTGCGAATGAATGCGTGCCGGATATCGATCGTTCCCTCGGCGACGCAGCCACCGTATTTGAAGTCGTCCGGAATCTGCCAGGGACGTTGGTCAGCTCGTCAAACAAACTCGTCAAACTCGTCAGCTCGACAAACTCGACAGCTCAACCTACGTTGTCCTCGCTGCTGCGCGGAGCGCCGCCGGGGAGAAGCGTCTCGTCGTCGGCGTACCGCGGAGGCTCGCGCGTGTACATCGTGGTGTGGTCATCCGCACTGCCGTAGTAGTTCTGGGGTCCGGCGCTGTGCTGGCCCGCGGTGGGGCCCTTCGAGGGGGTGTACTGGGGTCCGCTCATGGTTGCTGCGACCGCTTGGGCGAGTTCGAGTGTGTCGTTGTCGAGACGAGGTATGCGGTAGTGCGTTGTTTCTTTGGTAGCTGGAGGTGGATAGTTTGATGGACTGTCAACGGTGGCGGAGTAGTGAAGCTTCCTGCTGAGAGCTGCGGGGGTGATGACATACCTAGTAGGAATGACAGTGCTAGAGAGTTCTACGGTCGACGTACACAGGGTCACATGCGCATCCTGGCTGTAGTACACGTTGCTCCACACATGTTCGACGTCATGCAAAATCGGGCATACATATTATAGATTACGGCAAAGCACCCCACAATCCAACTCTGTCAGATTCAAATTGACTTCTCTATCGATAGTATCGCCATTATGCATTCGCCAGCCGCTAACTACTGCAGAGCTCGCGGATAAGGGGGAAAAAAAAGAAAACGCACTTCATGAGACCAACTGCAACACACGAACGCCGACCCGAAAGGGATAGAATTTTTTTTATAAAAAAAAGCCCCAACCAAACAGAAAAGGAACCCACTCCCGTCCTCATTTTAAAAGTACAGAAGGAAAAGAAAGAGAACCGAAGGAAAAAAAAGAACACCCGGCACCGCAGAGATGCACCTTTTTTATTCCCTCTAACCGTGGTAGTACTTGCGGCACCGAACCGACACGATCTCGGGGTCGTCGGTTCGGGTCGACACGATCAGAGCGGTGAGTTTCCCTCCGCGGACGCAGTTACTGTCGAGTCCCTTGGAGAGAGGACGGATGTCGAGTCCCTTGGCCGCGTAGTGTCCGTAGCTATCGGATGGTCAGTCGTCCGCTAGGGGTTATACTCGGGGAGATCAACATACATCACGGTACGCGGGACCCGCGCGTTCTTCTCGTGGCGATTCCACAGCCGCGCCCAGTGGGTTCCGCCGGTACCAGAGCTCGGGACTCTGGACCTCGGCTGAATGCTGCGCATCGTCATGAGGGCTGCCGGATCCTGCTGCCTCAACGGGATACCGTGGACCAGTCCCGCATGCACGACGGCAATGTTCCCCAGCCCCTTCACACCGTCGGCCTTGAGGATGAGCGGGCAAGCGTCCAGCCACTCCGCCTGCTCCTTGGTCATCTTCTTGGCCAGCGCCTTCTCGATCCTGATCATCTCCTCGGACTTCGAAACCCTGCGTCTCAGATCCGTTTCGCTGCCGGAAAGGGAATCGGTCGTGTGGGCCCGGTAGTGGTTGTAGTGCAGGAGCACGCGGTCGTCCTGGTTGCCGCGAACGCAGGTGGCTCCATGCTTGCGGGCGAAATCAACGACTTTCAGCGAGTCAGGGCCTTTGGTCACCAGATCGCCGGTGAAGACGATGTGATCGGTGGCTCCGTCGTAGTTGATCTTCTGGAGGAGATCCTTCACTGGGCAGCAGTTACGGGTCAGTACAAGGCTGTCTGTCCCCCACTCCAGCCTTGAAAGGGGGGTCACGTACGCTCCGTAAACATGCCGTGCACATCTCCGATAAACACCAGTCTCCTGACATCGGCATCATGTTCCCTCGGAACGTAGCCGTGCGGGATATCCTCCAGCTGCTTGTAACCCAAACGCTTCGCCGGAGCCAAGTTGACACCGGGCTCTTCCATGGGATCGGGATCGAGCAGGACGAAGCGGAGCGAGTAGACGAGAGCTGTACACAGGGTCATCGCGATCGAATAGAAGACCAGACGGATGAGTCGCCTTCTAGGTCTCATCTCGCCAGTTGTGTATTTGGTTGTGGGTGCAACGGGGCGGGGAAGGCGATTGCCGTGGTCCTGGTGTTTTTCGGTTTTATTGGTATGGGGGTGCTGGTGGTTGTTGCTGCTGGCGTTCTGGCAGTAAGGATTCTCGGAAGAACTTCGATACGAGCCGCCGTTGCTGCGCTGATTGGATACAGCACCAGCGTGGACCAGCTGTTCTCCGCTTCCGCTTCCGTGTGGTGAGTCGGCAGCGGTCTCGTTCGTGTCCGGGCCGCTCTTGCTCGCCGCCATCCTCCCATCCATCATCCGAGCCATCTTGCCGTCGCGGATTATATCTACGTAGGGAGTTATATGTTGTGTGCGCAGGCAAAAAAAAAAACAAAAAAAACAAGGTCCCGGAGGCTTGTTCTCTCTCTCTCTCTTTCTTATTTCCTCTCGGGGTAATGAAAGCTGGGGGTCCCTGAATCCCGACGTCGACCGTTAGCCGACCGCATCGCATTAATGTTCAGGGTCCATCCCTCCGCGAGCGCACGCTTCTCTCTCCCTTTGATCAATAGAAGGGGGGCGCGCAGAGCAGAGAGAACTCACCACCGCGAGAAACGATATCTCGGCGCACTCGCAGGCCACCAGCAATACTTCCCTTCTCTTCGTTTTGCGGAGAATGTCGGTGCGAAGCAAAGTCAAGCAAGTAGGGCACAGTACAGTCCGTCAAGCAGATTGTGCGCGTGCGTCAAACTCAAAACACGAAGAAAGCCAAGAACCTCTCCTGCCAAAAGGAAAAAAAAAAATACTCAACGAAGAGAGAACACGAGCCGGGAAGAGCGAAGAGCCTTTGGAAGGGGATCGGAAGAAAGGAGAAAGAAAAAACCTCTCCTCTTTTAGCGTGTGCGTTCTGTGCGTCCCTTCCCGCCGCACGAGAACACTGGCACCGGTGATTGGCCCAGGGGTGGGCTTACATAACGTGGCAGCTAGAGCTTGAGCTACCACCAACCACCACATGTAGAGCTCATCGTCTCTCGCCCTTCCTCAGCTGGACGTTCTCGATTTAGCTCTTCCCCACGCTGCCTGCCCTCCAACGATGGTTTCACCGCCCAACCTCTCGGCCCTAGCTCCACGCAGCGCGAAAGTCTCTCGAACGCTTCCGCAGGAATCCGCCGCTGCTCACGGGTAGAATGGAGCGAGCAGGGCCGCCGTCGTGCGCGCCGGATCGGGTCGCGGTCGGGGGGGGGGGGGGGGGGGGGGGGGGGGGGGGC
>Ga0307508_10003921_pt1 | contig 14763 bp, 12 predicted proteins | sample 9_EM_MG_FD_203089 | JGI IMG/M metagenome (GOLD analysis project Ga0307508, IMG submission 203089) | Populus trichocarpa ectomycorrhiza microbial communities from riparian zone in the Pacific Northwest, United States - 9_EM | ecosystem: Host-associated > Plants > Roots > Unclassified | place... | reverse complement strand
GCTGCGTGGTCACGAGAAACGCGACCGAGGCCAGGGTGGCGACGGGCGCGCCGGCGGCACTTTGCAGCGTGGCCGGCAGGTCGATCTGCAAGGCGCGCCGGCTGGCCGCATGGTGCGGATCGAGACGTAACCACTTGATGCGCTGGCGCAGCGCGGCCGGGACGCTCTCGACCTCGGTCGAGCTCCCCGGCGCGACGAGCAGCACGGCATCCAGCGTGCCGCTGTCGACGAGCCGCGACAGGGCGGTTCGGGTGTCGAGCGCGCCGTCGGTGGTCGACGGGATGGACGCGTTGTTGAACAAGCGCCGATACAGCGTCGCCGCGGTCAAGGCGCGTGTGTTGGTGCGCGGCCCGATGTTGATGCGCCGGCCCTGGATCTGGTGGATGAACTCGAGCGGCGAGTCGGCACGCACCGCGATGCGGAGCTCCTCGGTGTACAGCGGGGCGACGACGGCAAGCGACGACACGGGGGTGGCGGAGGCCGCCGCACGCAACGCGTCGTAGCGCACGATCGCGAGCCGTGGAAGCGTCGCCGCGCCGCTCGCTGGGGTGGCGAGGCCGGCCAGCAGGTCGGTGGTCGGTTGGATCTGCAGCTCGGCACCGCCATCGGCCTGCAGCGCCCGCGCGAGTTCGCCGGCCAGGCGCGTCGGTCTGCCGGCCTCGCCTTCGACGATCAGGTTCAGCACGGGCACGTTCGCCGCGGGCAAGACCGGGCGCGGCGCCGACGCCGACGCGAGTGGATTGCGCGCGGTGGTGGTGGCCGTCGTCGGCTCGTGCTGCGGCGCCGGCGACAGCACTACCAGCGCCGCCAGCCACAGCAAGGCCATGCCGGCCCAGGCCGCCGCAGTCACGTAGCGGCGGCCGCGCCTGGGGTTGGGCGCGGCCCGCGCGGGTGGCGAAGTGGCCGCGGGACGAGTAGTGGGCGGTGCCGGGTCGTGCGGCGCCAGCGGCAGCGACGAGAAGTGGTACGGCGTGGGTTCGCTCGGTCTCCAGGCGGGCAGCTTGGGCGCCGCTGCGGGCGGGGCGACCGGCCGCGCGACCGCACGCAGCGGCGGACCTGGGCGGGCCGTGTCGGCCGGCGCACCGTCACCCGGCAGCCACATCAGCTCGGGCACGATGGCCGGGAGGCGGCCGACGAATTCATCCAGGCGCGCCTGCGTCGGCGCGTCGCCGTTCACGGCCAGCAGGAAGCGCGCCGGTGCCTTGCTGTTGATCGATTGGACCAGTTGGTCGAGGGTCGCGCGCGCTGCGGTCGGGTGGCGGCGCCATCAGCACGTCCTCGAAGCGGTCGAAGACGAACAGCAAGCGGGTGTTGTAACGCTTGCCCAGCAGCAGCAGCCAATCGGCGAGCCGGAGCAGCCCGAGGCCGGGGCCGACGTCGACCGCGCGCAGTGCCGCGTCGATGCGCTCGCGCAGGCGGGCGAGCGGTGCCGGGCCACAGCCCTCGAACAAGACGACCAGCTCGGCCAAACGGGGGCGTGTCATGTCGCGCCGTTCCGGAAACGGCATCAGCACGGCATCGTCGGTCGGCGCCGCGACGACGCTGGCGTCGGTCGCGCGGCGGTGCAACAGCGGCAACAGGCCTTCCGTCAGCAACGGTGTCGTGTCGCCCCCGGGGCCGGCGCGCAGCAGCGTCAGCCGCGCCGTGCGCAGCGCGCCGGCCAGGCGCAACGCCTCGGGCGAAGCCGGCCTCCAGGTGACTGCGCGACGGTGGGCAGGAACAGCCATGGCCTGTCGAAACGGGTGATCAACGTTGCGGCGACTGGGCGGCGTACGCAGGACAGGTGGATTTGGATGCACCCGTCCGAACAAAATTTTGCACCAGGTCTTCGCCCGGCGCCGGCCTACAGCTGAAACCCCACCCAGAGCACCAGCCCGTCGGCCATGTCGCCGAGCAGCCCGGGCCGTTTGGGCAGTGCGCGCAGCGCCGACTTGCGCTCGGTCTCGAACCACTCGGCGAAGCGCTCGACGACCGCGGCCTCGTAGAACGCCATCATCAGTTCGTAGTTCAGGAACAGGCTGCGGCTGTCCAGGTTGGCGGAGCCGGCCAGTGCGAGCACGTCGTCGACGACGATCAGCTTCGCGTGCAGCATCTGCGGCGCGAGCCAGATGCGCCCGCCGGCGGCGGCCAGCGTGCCGAGCGCGCGGCGCCGCGCCAGATCCGACAGCCGGTGGTTGGAGCGCGCCGGCAGCAGCAGGTCCACGACCACGCCGCGCCGCGCTGCCATGCACAGCGCCATCAGCAGCGCCGAATCGGGCACGAAATAAGGCGTGATCAGCGCGATGCGGGTACGTGCGCGATAGGCCGCGGTCAGCAGCAGCGCCTGCAGCGTGTCGTCGGCCTGGTCCGGGCCCGAGGCGATCAGCTGCGCGCCGAAGCCGGGGCGGATCGTGATCGGCGTGTCGTCCTGATCCGCCTGGAAGCGCCCGCCGTTCGCGAACGCCCAGTCGTGTTCGAACAGCGCGATCGCGTGCTGCACGACCGCGCCGCGCAGGTCGAAGCTGAGATCGCGCCACGCGGGCCGGCCGGGTTCGCCTTCGAAATACTCGCTCGCCAGGTTGCGGCCGCCGCTCCACAGCCGGCCGGTCTCCCGGCCCGCGTCGGCGATCACCATCTTGCGGTGGTCGCGCAGATTGCTGCGGCCCTTCAGCGGCGAGTGCAGCGGCGGCACGAAGCGCGTGACCACGCCGCCGGCCGCGATCAACGGCCGCATCCCGGGGCTGGGTGTCATCAGGCGGCCCAGGCCGTCGATCATCAGGCGCACGCGCACGCCGGCGCGCGCCTTCGCGCACAGGCGGTCGAGCAGCGCATGGCCGACCGTGTCACGGCCGATGATGAAGGTGCACAGGTCGATCGAATGCTGCGCGCCATCGATGACCTGCCACAGCGCGTGCAGCGCGTCGCTGCCATCGGCGTGCACGTGCAGATCGTCGAACTCGGCCGGCGCGCTCTGGCCCATCGCGAGTGCCGTCTGCACGGCCCAGGCGCGTTCGTCCTCGGGGTCGCTGGGCGCCGGCGGCGCGAGCCGCAGCGGCTGGCCGCGCGGGCGCGCCTGCTTGCGCGAGCCGAAGGTCAGGAACGCCGGCAGCGCGAAATAGGGCATGAGCAGCAGGAACAAGACCCACGCAATCGCCGCGGTCGGGTGGCGGCGCTGCTGCAGCACGTGGGCGGTGACGACGTAGATCATCACGGCCAGCAGCGTCACCAGCCCGTGCAGCGTGAGCCAGTAGGTGAGGGTCAGGCCGGGGAACATGGGCCACGACCATAACGCATGTGTGCGGGGTCGACGCGCCCGAACGGTCCGGGGCGCGCGGTCCGGGCGGCTTCTCGCCGCGGCGGCGGTCAGGTCAGCGTTTCGCCATCACCAGCGCCGGCTGGTCGCGGTACCACTGCGGGAACATGCTCTTCAGGTTCGCCATCTTCGGCAGGTCGTAGCGCGCGATGTAGCCCGACTCGGGGTGCAGCGTCGCGTAGTCCTGGTGGTAGGCCTCGGCGGCGTAGAACGGAGTGGGCGCGACGACCTGCGTGACGATCTTGGCCGGGAAGACCTTGGCCGCGTCGAGCTGGGCGATGTACTTCTCGGTCACGAGCTTCTGCGACGCGCTGGTCGTGAACACCGCCGAGCGGTACTGCGTGCCCGAGTCCGGGAACTGGCGGTTCAGCTGGGTCGGGTCGTGCGCGACCGAGAAATAAATCTGCAGGAGCTGCGCGTACGAGATCTGCTTCGGGTCGAAGGTGATCTGTACCGCTTCGGCGTGGCCGGTCAGGCCCGAGCCGACCATCTCGTAGACCGCCGTCTGCTTCGCGCCGCCGGCGTAACCCGAGACCGCCTGGATCACACCCTTGGTGTGCTGGAACACGCCTTGCACGCCCCAGAAGCAGCCGCCGGCGAACACCGCGACCTCTTGCGCACCGCTGGCGTCGGTGACGAGGTCGGCGCTCGGTGCCGGGATCTTCACCGCCGTTTCGCTCGCGGCGCTGGGGTTGAACTGTGCGTACACCAGCGTGGCCAGCACGGTGGCCGCGGCGCCGAGCGCGAAAGCGCGGCGGGTTCGGGGGGTGGCGGGTGTGGTCATGGCAAGCCTCGTGTTTCGACAACAACCAAGTCGTTGCGACGCGCCCGATTCTTACGGCTTGTAGTTCACGCCCGGCGGCGGCGCGGTGAACAGCTTGGCGGCGCGGCCCTTCAGCTCCAGCAACTCGCTGGGTGTGACCGAGTAGGTGCCGGACATCACGTCGACCTCGACGCGGAACTCGACTTCCTTCGTGCCGTTCGACAGCAGGCCCGAGGTGAACTCGTAGCTCTCGTCCTCGGCCGGCAGGCCGAGCGTGGCCTTGTCGTAGTGCAGGTGCTCGACCTGGCGGATCTCACCGCTGGCGAGGTCGAGCATGCCGGTCGACTCGATCACGGAGTCGGCGAGTTCGTCGAATATCTTGATGGGCAGCTTCAGGTCCACAGGGTTCTTCCAGGATGGCGCGGCGCGCCGGGCAAACGCTGGATTTTAGGCGGTGGAGCCGGGCCGAGCGCCGGGCCGCCCCAAGCCGGCCCGCATCCCCGCGGGGGATCGGCCGATGTACCCGTCGGCCGAGGGGCTGTCATCACACATTGCTCGTCGCGCGCACCTCTTCGATCGTGGTCACGCCGGCCAGCACCTTGTCGATGCCGTCCTGGCGCAGCGTGCGCATGCCTTCGGTGAGCGCGGTGTGCTGGAGCGCTTCGGCGCGTGCGCCGGTCTGGATCTGGCGGCGCAGCTCGCGCGAGACGACCATCATCTCGTGCAGACCAGCACGGCCCTTGAAGCCGGTGTTGTCGCAGGCCGGGCAGCCGGGGCTGGCGTGCAGCATCAGGCGGCCGTCGCGGCTGTTGCGCTGCATCCAGCCAGCGAGCACGGCGTCGCGGCCGATCGGCGGCTCGGCGCCGAAGGCGTGCATGTAGTCGGCCAGCAGCTCGTCGGTTTCCTCGGGCGTCGCCACGCGGGTCTTGCGGCACTGCGTGCAGAGCCGGCGCACCAGGCGCTGCGCGAGCACGGCGAGCAGCGAGTCGCCGAAGTTGAACGGGTCCAGCCCCATGTCGAGCAGCCGCGTCACGGTCTCGGGCGCGCTGTTGGTGTGCAGGGTCGACAGCACCAGGTGGCCCGTCAGCGAGGCTTCGACGGCCATCGCGGCGGTCTCGTTGTCGCGGATTTCGCCGACCATGATCACGTCCGGATCGGCGCGCAGGAACGCGCGCAGCGCCTTCGCGAAGGTCCAGTCGATCTTCGGGTTGACCTGCACCTGGCGCAGCCCCGGCTGGGTGATTTCGACCGGATCCTCGGCGGTCCAGATCTTGCGCTCGGGAACGTTGATGTGACTGAGCGCGGAGTGCAGCGTGGTCGTCTTGCCCGAACCGGTCGGGCCGACGCACAGCACCATGCCGTAGGGCCGCTCGACGGCGGTCTTGAGCCGCGCGAGGTTCTCGGCCGAGATGCCGAGCCGGTCCAGCGGGATCGGCTTGGCCGACGCGAGGATGCGCAGCACCACGTCTTCGAGCCCGTTGTTGGTCGGGATCGTTGCGACGCGCAGTTCGAGGCGGTGCTGCGGCGAGAACTTCGCGAAATTGATCTTGCCGTCCTGCGGCTTGCGGCGCTCGCTGATGTCGAGCTCGCACATGATCTTCACGCGTGCGATCAGTGCGTTGCGGTAGTTGGACGGCAGCTCGAGGTAGGTGCGCAGCACGCCGTCCTTGCGGAAGCGCACGCGAATCTTCTCGCGACCCGGGTAGCTCTCGATGTGGATGTCTGACGCGCCGTCTTTGTGCGCCTCGATGATCATGTTGTTGAGCAGCCGCACCAGCGAGTTGTCGGACTGCTCGATGGGTTTCTCTTCGTCGGCCCCGAACCCGGCGCGGTCGAGTTGTTCCTTCTCGAGCGACTCGACCAGCTTGTCGGTGTCGTCGAGGTCGAAGTTCATCGGAATCGCGGGGTTCTCGATCACGCTGCGCTGGCCGTTGGCGGCGCCGATCTTCTCGTACGCATCGTGCAGCGCGGCCTCGATCGAGCGGCTGTGCGCGAGCACCGGCACGATCTTCATCGAGGCGCTGAACTCGACCTCGTCGACGGCGGCGCGGCGCCGCGCCGGGTCGTCGAGCGCGACCACGAGGCGGCCGTCGCGCACCAGCAGCGGCATGACCTTCAGCCGCATCGCGACCGCATAGCCGAGCCGGCGCAAGGCCTCGGCCTCGACTGGGAAGGTGTCGACGTCCACCAGCGGGTAGCCCATCTTGCGCGCGAGCGCGACCTGCAGGTCTTCGCGCGAGACCACGCCCATGCGCACCAGCAGTTCGCCCAGCGGCACGCCGCGGTCGCGCTGCTGCTGCGCCAGCGCCTCGTTCAGCTGCGCCTCGCTGACCATGCCCAGCGAGGCGAGCGCCTCGCCGATGCGCACCATCGGCATCTTGGCCTGACGCTCGATCGCTTCGAGCAGTTGCTCCGCGGTGACGACCTGGCGTGTGACCAGGATGTCACCGAGCTTGGCGTTGCGCAGGCTGATCTGGGTGTCGACAGCGTGCTCGATCTGCTGCGCAGTCGCGCTGTTCTGCTCGACCAGCAGCTCGCCGATGCGCGAGCCGATCTCGAAATGGGTGTAGGCCGAACGCGGCACGAACATGCGCGTGACGCTGCCGTCGTCGTCGGCGTCCGCGGCGCAGCACGGCGGGAACAGGAAGAGGCCGAACTCGTTCTCGACGTAGCCGATGGTTTCGCCCTCGATCTCGGCGCCACCGGTCAGCCGTAGTGTCCAGATCGAGTGCGCCCGGTGACCGAGCAACAGGGCATGCGGGTCGTTCATGGCCATGCGCGTCGGCAGCAGCGGCGTCGTCAGCGTGAGCGACTGGAACTGGTCGAAGCGCAGCGGCAAGGTCGTGCGCGCCGGCGGCAACTGCACGTGCGCGACGCCTTCCTCGGGCACGAAGAAGGTCAGCCGGCCGCTCGTCTTCTTGGCATTGCGGCCGACGATCTCGCACGGCATCGGGTCGGTCTGCGGCGTCGCTACGGGGTAGCTGACATACGGCGGCGTCGGCCAGCAGAACGCGGCGCGGCTGAGCTTGTCGCTGAATTCGGTGCTGGCAAACTGCGGTGCGTCCAGCGCCATCGGCAGCGTGGCCTCGTCCTCGATCGCACGTGGGCGCCGCGCGCTCGGGCTGGCCGGGCTCGCGTCCCATTCCAACGGTGTCAACATCTCTGCCATGGCACTATCCCTCGCGCTTGCGCGCCTTTTTTCACTCCGGCATGTTGGCCCGGCCCGGGCTGCGGCGATGCTGCGAAATGAGGCACCGGCCCGCTGCTGTTCGAGGCTTGGGGGGCGGTTTTGGTGAATTTGTGTTCGGCTATGATGCGACCGTGAAGCCCAAAGACGACGAGAAGCTCCGGGCCATCGCGACGGCCACCTTCACGCTGGTCGAGCAGACCGGCCTGAGCGGCCTGACCATGGCGGCGATCGCGCGCGAGGCGGGCCTGGCCACCGGCACGTTGTACGTGTACTTCAAGTCCAAGGAAGAGTTGCTGGTCGCGCTCTATGAGCAGGCCAAGACGGAGACCGCCGCCACGCTGATGCACGGCGACGACCCGAGCGCCCCGTTCCGCAGCCGCTTCCAGCACCTGTGGATGAACTGGCTGGACCACCGCCTGACGCACTATGCGCAGGTGGTGTTCATGGAGCAGTACTACAACTCGCCGTGGTTCAGCGAAGCCAGCCGCAACTTGTCGGCTCGGCTCTTCAAGGACTGGGTCGATCTGATCGAGACGGCGAAGGCTCATCAGATCCTGAAGAACGTGCCGACGCCGCTGCTGATCAACAGCTTCGGCGGCTCGGTGCGCGAGACCGCGAACCTGCTGCGATCCGGCACCCTGACCCGCACCGATGCCCATCTGGCGATGGCATTTGGCCTTTGCTGGGACGGCATCAAGACCTGACCGCTTGACCAATCAGGTCTGGAGGTCTATCGTTTAGACGAATTAATGTTCATCAAAGGATTGCGCATGAGCACGCTCAACATCAACGGCCAGAACCGCCAGGTCGACGCCGATCCCTCCACCCCCATCCTCTGGGCACTGCGCGACACGCTGGGCATGACGGGCACCAAGTTCGGTTGTGGCGCGGCGCTGTGCGGCGCCTGCACGGTGCATCTGGACGGTCAGGCGATCCGCTCCTGCATCACTCCGATCTCAGCGGCCGGAGGCAAGAAGATCACCACCATCGAGGCCGTCACCGGCGGCGCCGACAAGGTCGGCAAGGCGGTGCACGAGGCCTGGGTCAGGCACGACGTGGCGCAGTGCGGCTACTGCCAGAGCGGCCAGATCATGTCGGCCACCGCGTTCCTGAAAACCGTCCCGCGCGGCAAGCAGCCGACCGACGCCGAGATCGACTCGGCGATGGCCGGCAACATCTGCCGCTGTGGCACCTACGCGCGCATCCGTGCCGCGGTCGCCGACGCCGCCAAGACGCTGGCCTGAAGGAGACCACCCCATGCATTTCGATCAATCGACTTTCGAGCTGCCCAAGGGCATTCAGGCGCTGATGGCGTCGGCCCGCGGTGCCACCGAGTCCGACGGCCTGCCGCGGCGCAGCTTCCTGAAGCTGACGGCGCTCAGCGGCTTCGCGCTCGGCGCCTTCCCGCTGGTCACCCTCGCGCAGGACGCGACCGGCGCCAAGCCGGCCGGCCTGAAGCCGCTGCAGCAGCCCTCGGCCTTCGTCCACATCGCGAAGGACGGCACGACCACCATCACGATCAACCGCCTCGATTTCGGCCAGGGCGTGCAGACCGCGCTGCCGATGATCCTGGCAGAGGAGCTCGACGCCGACTGGTCCAAGGTCCGGAGCGTGCACGGCAGCAACGACCCGGCCTACATCGACCCGGTGTTCGGCATGCACATCACCGGCGGCTCGGGCTCGATCGCGCACTCGTACACGCAGTACCGCGAGCTCGGTGCACGCACCCGCGCGATGCTGATCAGCGCGGCGGCGGCGCAGTGGAAGACCGACGCCTCGGCGCTGCGCACGCGCAACGGCGTCGTCATCGGCCCCGGCGGCAAGCAGCTCGGCTACGGCCAGTTGGCCGAGGCGGCGATGAAGCTGCCGGTGCCCGAAACCGTCACGCTGAAGGACCCGAAAGACTTTCGCCTGATCGGCAAGCCCACCGGCCGCCTCGACGCGAAGGCCAAATCCAGCGGCCACCAGAGCTACGGCATCGACATGCGCCTGCCCGGCATGCTGACCGCGGTGGTGGCGCGCCCGCCGGTGTTCGCCGCGAAGCTGAAGTCGGTCGACGACGGCGCGGCAAAGGCCGTCAAGGGCGTGAAGGCGGTGCTGCGCATTCCGGTGGACCGCGGCGGCGAGGGCGTCGCGGTGATCGCCGATGGCTACTGGGCCGCGAAGCAGGGGCGCGACGCGCTGAAGCTCGAGTGGGACAGCAGCGGCGTCGAGAAGGTCGACAGCGTGAAGCAGCTCGCGCAATACCGCGAGCTTGCCGCCAAGCCCGGTGCGCGCAAGTTCGACGCCGACGTGTCGAAGCTCGCCGACGCGCCGCACCAGATCAGCGCCGAGTTCGTGTTCCCCTACCTCGCGCATGCGCCGATGGAGCCGCTGAACTGCACGGTGCGCGTCAGCGGCGACAAGGCCGAGCTGTGGATGGGCTCGCAGATGCCGGGGCTCGACGGCATGGCTGCGTCCAAGGTGCTGGGCCTGCCGCCGCAGAACGTGAAGGTCAACGTGCAGATGGCCGGTGGCGGCTTCGGTCGCCGCGCGATCGCCAGCAGCGACTACGTGGTCGAGGCCTGCAGCGTCGCGAAGGCGGCGCAGACCGCGGGCATCAGCGCGCCGATCCGCACGCTATGGAGCCGCGAGGACGACATCAAGGGCGGCTACTACCGCCCGATGCACCTGCACACCGCGAAGATCGGTTTCGACGCGCAGGGCAAGATCACGGCGTGGGACCACGTGATCGTCGGGCAATCGATCGTGGGCGGCACGCCGTTCGAGCCGATGCTGGTGAAGGACGGCATCGACGGCACCGCGGTCGAGGGCATGAAGGAGCCCTACGAGATCCCGATGCGCCTGACGGTGCACCACCCCAAGGTCAACGTGCCGGTGCTCTGGTGGCGCAGCGTCGGCTCGACCCACACCGCGTTCGTGATGGAGACGCTGGTCGACGAGATCGCGCGCACGACCAAGCAGGACCCGGTCGCCTACCGCATGAAGCTGATCGGCAGCGAACACCCGCGCCACAAGGCCGCGCTGCAGCTGGCGGTCGACAAGTCGGGTTATGGCAAGAAGACACTCGCCGCAGGCCGCGCTTGGGGCGTGGCGGTGCACGAGTCGTTCAACTCGGTGGTCGCGTACGTCGTCGAGGCCTCGGTGAAAGAAGGCACGCCGACGCTGCACAGCGTGACCGCGGGCGTGCACTGCAACCTCGTGATCAACCCGCAGACGCTCGAGGCCCAGGTGCAGGGGGCGGCGCTGATGGGCTTGTCGATGTGCCTGCCGGGTGCGGCGATCACGTTGAAGGATGGCGTGGTCGAGCAGAGCAATTTCAGCGACTTCGTCGTGCCGCGCATCACCGACATGCCGCAGATCGCCGTGTACAGCGTGCCGAGTGCCGACGCGCCGACCGGCATGGGCGAGCCGGGCCTGCCGCCGCTCGCGCCGGCGTTCGCAAATGCGATCGCGAGCTTGACCGGCAAGCCTGTGCGCGAGCTGCCGTTTGGGGTCACGGCAAAGACGTAGGCGCGTCCTGAGCGGCTGGCCCAGACTCACCGACCGCCGCATCTTTAGGCTCTGCGTCCGGTGTGCCAGGCGCATCACGCGCGGGCGAGAGAACGGCGCCGAGCATGTGCGCGGCCAGCGTGTCGTAGAGCGGCCGGCTGATCATGCGCGAGATCAGACTGGCGAGCATCGCGCTTGCCATCAGGCTCAGCACCATGGAATGGCCGTCCACCATCTCCATCACAATGATGAACGCCGTCAGCGGCGCTTGCGTCACCGCGGCCAGGAAGCCGGCCATGCCCATCGCGATGAGCGCGGGGCCGAGCGCCGGCCCGGCCAGCTGCGCGACCCCGTCGCCGATGCCGGCACCGATGGACAGAGACGGCGCGAAGATGCCGCCCGGCACGCCGCACCACGCCGTGATCCAGGTCGCGATGAACTTCAGTAGGGTGTAGAGCGGCGTCAGCTCGTCGTGACCCGCAAGCATCTGCTTGACCGACTCGGAGCCCGAGCCGAACGTCACGCCCCCCGTGACCAGCCCGATCACTGCGATCGCGAGCCCGCCGCACGCGGCGAACCGCGTCGGGAAACGTGCGCTGCATCGGTTGATTCGTTCAGGCGCGCCTGTCAGCGAGGCGATCATCAGGCGAGCGAACAAGCCGCCCGCCGCACCACTCGCCAATGAGACGAGCAGGCCCGGTCCGAACAGAGCCCAACCCAGCTGCGGAACCCTGATCACGCCGAAGTAGCTCAGGTTGCCGAAGGCAGAGACGGCCACCAGACCCGCCAGCACGATGCCGGTGATGATCACGCCGCTCGCGCGCGCCTCCATGCGGCCGGCAAGTTCCTCGATCGCGAACACGACGCCCGCCAGCGGCGCGTTGAACGCCGCTGCGATGCCGGCGGCCCCGCCGGCAATCAGAAGTGCACGGGTGTCGATCGTGCTGCCGGCCGACAACCACCGACGAGCATGCTGCATCACGCCCGCGGCCACCTGCACCGACGGACCCTCGCGCCCGATGGACAGCCCTGCGACGAACCCCGCCGTACCCAGAAGGATCTTGCCGGCAGACAACCTCAGGGATGCGAACCAACCCCAGTGATCTGCAGGCAGATCGGGGTCGATCGCAGCCTTGATCTGCGGAATTCCCGAGCCTGTTGCACCGGGAAACCAGCGTCGCGTCACATAGGCGATCAACGCGGTGACGGTCGGTGTCCAGACCAAGACCGCCCAAGGGAAGGAGCGCTCGAGCGCTCTGAAGTGCTCGAAGGCCCAATCCGCGGCGATCGTGAAGGCCACGACACACAGGCCGGCAAGCACCGCGTACCCGAGGACGACCCCCCGGTCGACCCAGGTGCGAACGTCGGACAGTTCGGCCCGGACGTTCTCGAAAAAGTTGGGCTCGTGATTCATCGTTTGTCCATCTGACCCTGCATCTTGCATGCCTGGACGACTGCGCCGGATACGGGCAGCCATTGTTCCTTGGATCGCAAGAGGGTCGTCCGTCTCGGTCCTCGAGACGGACGACCCGGTTGTCGTCGAATTTCTCCCTCCTCGAACGTCGAGTGACATGGGGCGGCAATATCGCCACCTCGGTGACTCGACCTCGAAAGGAGAACTTTATGAGCTATGTCGATGGATTTGTCGTGGCAGTGCCCACGGCCAAGAAGGATGCGTACCTTCAGATGGCCAAGGCGGTCGACGTCGTGTTCAAGGAGTGTGGCGCCCTGAGCGTCGTTGAATCCTGGGGCGATGATGTCCCGGAGGGCAAGCTGACGTCGTTCCCGATGGCGGTTCAGCGCGAAGCCGATGAGACCGTTGTCTTCTCATGGATCATGTGGCCCGATCGCGCTACACGCGACGAGGGCATGAAGAAGGCAATGGCCGACACCCGCGTTCAGGCCGTCGGGTCGGCCGACGTATTCGACGGCAAGAGGATGATCTTCGGTGGCTTCCAGACGATTCTCAGTCTTTAGGGCCTCGGTGACGAAGCCCCCGACGCCACTGAGATCGATCAGCCCTTCATCTGATGCGGCAGGAACGTGACGATCTGCGGGAAGGTGTAGAGCAGCACCACCATCGCGACCATCAGCAGGAAGAACGGGAATGCGGCGCGCCCGATGTAGACGATGCTGCGGCCCGTCATGCCCTGCATCACGAACAGGTTGAAGCCGACCGGTGGCGTGACCTGCGCCATCTCGACGACGATGACGATGAAGATGCCGAACCACAGCGGGTCGATGCCGGCCTTCTGCACCGTCGGCATGATCACGCCCATCGTCAACACGACCATCGAGATGCCGTCGAGAAAGCAGCCGAGCACGACGTAGAACGCGGTCAGTGCAAGGATCAGCTGGAACTTGCTCAGGCCCAGGGTCGCGATCCATTCGGCCAGGTGGCGCGGCAGGCCGATGTAGCCCATGCTCAAGGTCAGGAACGCCGCACCGGCGAGGATCAGCGCGATCATGCAGTACAGCCGCGTGCCGCCCATCAGCGACTCTTTGAACGTGCTCCAGCTCATCGAGCCCTGCACGACCGACAGGATCAGCGAACCGAGCACGCCGAGGCCGGCCGCTTCAGTGGCGGTCGCGATGCCGCTGTAGATGCTGCCGAGCACCGCGGCGATCAGGATCACCACCGGAATGAGGTTGCGCGACTCGTGCAGCTTCTGCGCGAACGTCATCGGAGCGTCGGCCGGTGGGATCAACTTGGCATTGGCGAGCGACCACACGGCGATGTAGGCCGAGAAGATCGACGCGAGCAAGATGCCCGGGATCACGCCGCCGATGAAGAGCTGCGAGATCGACACGTCCGCGGTGACGCCGTAGACGATCATGATGATGCTGGGCGGGATCAGCAGGCCCAGCGTGCCGGCGCCGGCGAGCGAGCCGACCGACATGATCTCGGGGTAGCCGCGCTTGTTCAGCTCGGGCAGGCTCATCTTGCCGATGGTCGCGCAGGTCGCGGCGCTCGAGCCCGAGACCGCGGCGAAGATCGCGCAGCCGACCACGTTGGTGTGCAGCAGCCGGCCCGGCAGCGCCTGCATCCACGGCGCAAGGCCCTTGAACATGTCCTGGCTCAGGCGCGTGCGGAACAGGATCTCGCCCATCCAGATGAACAGCGGCAAGGCGGTCAGCGTCCAGCTCGACGACGAACCCCAGATCGTCACCGACATCGCGTCGCCCGCGGGCCGCGAGCTGAACAGCTGCATGCCGATCCAGGCGACACCCGACAGCGTCAGGCCGATCCACACGCCACTGGCGAGGATCAGGAACAGCGCACCGACCAGCAGCAGTGTGATCGTCAAGTCATTCATAACGCGCGGCCTCGTCGGAGGCTTCGACGACGCGTCGCCCGCGCAGCTCGAGCACGAACTCGTCGATGAATGCGATCGCCAGCACGACGGTGCCTAGCGCCATCGTCAGCTGCGGCAGCCACAGCGGCGTGGCGTCGTTGCTGGTCGAGATGTCGTGGAAGGCGTACGACTGCCACGCGAGGCGGCAGCTGTAGTACGCGAACAGCAGCGCCAGCGCGCTCGCGGCGAACAAGGCCCAGACCTCGAAGCCGCGTTTCGCACCGCCCCTCAGCGACGCGATCAGCAGCGTGACGCGGATGTGCTCGCCTTTCTTGAGCGTCTGCGCGAGCGCCAGAAAGCCGGCCGCGGCCATCATGTAGCCGGCGTAGGCATCGACGCCGGGCACGTTGAAGTGCAGCTGCCGGCTGACGATGGACAACAGCACCATCACCAGCAGCAGCACCATGAACAGCGCGCCGAGCGCGGCCGCGCCGTCGTAGAGTGCATCGAGGCAGCGGCGCAGCGTACCGGGCGCCGCCATCACATCTTTTTGTAGGCGTCGACGACGGCCTGGCCTTCGGGGCCGGCCTTCTCGAGCCATTCTTTCAGCATCGTGTCGCCGACCTTCTTCAGGTCGCTGGTGAGTTGCGCACTCGGCGCGACGATGTTCATGCCGTTCTTCTTCAGCAGCTCGATGTACTCGGTGTTCTTGGACTTGGACAGCGCCCAG
>Ga0307508_10003920_pt1 | contig 14767 bp, 14 predicted proteins | sample 9_EM_MG_FD_203089 | JGI IMG/M metagenome (GOLD analysis project Ga0307508, IMG submission 203089) | Populus trichocarpa ectomycorrhiza microbial communities from riparian zone in the Pacific Northwest, United States - 9_EM | ecosystem: Host-associated > Plants > Roots > Unclassified | place... | reverse complement strand
CACTCGTTCACTCATTTCCTGCCGCTCTCCAAAGCACATCCCCCACTACGTGGTGCTGTGGCCTCGTGTGCCTCACTCTCATTCTGTTTTCTTGCTCTTTTCAATGGTTTGATGAAACTCGCGACAACGTATTGCTTTGACCCTCGACTCGGTAGCATCGTTGAGGGCATCGTTGAGGACATCTTTCAGGGTTGCCTAGAAGAAGGAGAACATAAACCAGTTCGTATTTGCTTTGCGCCGTGGCAGCGATTAGACGTCATTAACTGAGCGACACAGATATGCTTTCGTATGTGATGGACGCGGTACTCCACGGTGGCTTCGTCCTTTCGTTCCGCGACAAGGTGCGTTTTGACACGCGAAGCGTGTGATCATTGCTGACATGTTTGGACACAGGTTCTGCATCATATTCTACCATCATTCCCTAGCCTGACTCCTCGTGCTCCCCACATTCACTCACTCACCCGCATTCATGTCGCCCTCTCTGTGCCATCCCTAGCCATTCCGTTTCCCTCGACAGCAAACACGAGCAACTGGCGCACCAAGCATTCGATCCCATCGAAGGTGGAACGCAGGACTATCTCAACGCCATACGCTCAGTGTGCTCCTGGAGCAGACTGCCAAGCAAGCGGACTCACCCAAAGACCGGGCATTTGAACGCCTGCGTTCGATTCTCGCTGGAGAGGCGAGTATCTTGCCGTATGCATGCTTCCTGGAACGGAGCAATCACGCAGATCAGCTCTCCTTAAGATTTCTCTGTAATAATCTCGATCGACTTGGCAAGGCATTTAACGGGTCGAAGTTCACTACAACCAATGATCCACAAAGGCAATATATTCCGAACGGCGTGGCGATGTTACAGCCTTATCTACCCCCAGCCAGACAGCACAGAGCAGCCCCTACTCGGAAGGCGGCGCCCTCATATTCCTTGGGCTTGATTTACGCCGCGCGAGGGAGAGAGGTGATCGGTATGCTGCTGCCTGCCCTTTGTGACTCTCCTGGAGAAGGCTGTGCAACATGGGGCAGAGTTGGCGTCGACCTGATGTTGATTACCTGTCCTCCAATATGGTGGCGTCTACTCGCTGCCTCATATGCTCCGCATTACGGAGAGCAGTGCCATTGGAAAGCCGATGCCACTGATGGTGTCACTCGCGTTCTCGAGTATGTAGCGGCGTTGATCTTTTCTTTGCTAGTACTGTTAGTAGCATAGGCTATCCTAGATGCTGTACACGCTGTAATATATTCATTCTCAAAATGCGATGTGTGGGCAAAGCTAGTGATTGACACCGTGGAAACAGGTCACGGTATCTACGTACGTAGAACCCTGAGCACGACGAAACATCACACGGACGCCCTCGACCTTCTACGCCACGAATCCCATCCTTGCTGTGTGCCAGCGCCTTCCACGAGGAGTAGCTGGCAATGCACAAGGCGGCATTCCGTCCTTGCTCTGTTCTGCCCACGCTCTCGCTGTGCTTGACTCATTTCACAGGGCCCACTCGTTCACTCACTTCCTGCCGCTCTCCAAAGCACATCCCCCACTACGTGGCACTGTGACCTCATGTGCCTCACTCTCATTCTGTTTTCTTACTCTTTTCAATGGTTTGATGAAACTCGCGACAACATATTGCTTTGACCCTCGACTCGGTAGCATCATTGAGGGCATCCTTCGGGATGGCCTAGAAGAAGGAGAACATAAACCAGTTCGTATTTACTTTGCGCCGTGGCAACGATTAGACATCATTAACCGAGCGACACAGATATGCTTTCGGTTGTGATGGACGCGGTACTCGACGGTGGTTTCGCCCTTTCGTTCCGTGACAAGGTGCATTTTGACACGCGAACGTGTGATCATTGCTGACATGTTTGGACACAGGTTCTGCATCATATTCTACCATCATTCCCTAGCCTGACTCCTCGTGCTCCCCACATTCACTCACTCACCCACATTCATGTCGCCCTCTCTGTGCCATCCTTAGCCATTCTGTTTCCCTGGGCAGCAAACATGGGCAACTGGCGTACCAAGCTGCATTTGGTCCCATTGAAGGCGGAATGCAGGGCTATCTCAGCGCTCCTGGAGCAGACTGCCAAGCAAGCGGACTCACCCAAAGACCGGGCATTTGAATGCCTGCATTCAATTCTCACCGGAGAGGCGAGTATCTTGCCATATGCAGGCTTCCTGTAACGGAGCAATCACGCAGATCGGCTCTCCTTAAAGGCACCAAAGACGTCTTTGACAGTGGAAGCTCGATGCTCATTTCTCCGTAATAATCTCGACCAACTTGGCAAGGCATTTAGCCGGTCGAAGTTCACTGCAACCGATGTTTTGGGCGTTATCCACAAAGGCAATATATTCCAAACAGCATGGCGATGTTGCAGCCTTATCTACCCCAGCCAGGCAGCACAGAGCAACCCCTACTCAGAAGGCGGCGCCCTTGTATTCCTTGGGCTTGATTTGCACCGAGGGAGGTGGTTGGGCATGCTGCGATCTGCCCTTTGTGACTCTCCGAGGAAGGCTGTGTATCTGTGGCGGCTCTCAGAGTTGGCGTCGACCTGATGTTGATTACCTACCCATCCTCTGATATGGCGGCGTCTACTCGCTGGTTCTCATATGCTCGGCGCTGTTCTGATGCCACTGATGGTGTATGACACGCGGCTGTGACTTCACTCGCCTTCTTGAGTAGCGGTATTGGTTTTTTCTTTTGCCAGACCGCCAGTAGCATAGGTTTTATCATAAATACTGTACATATTATAATTTATTCATTCTCAAAATGTGATGTGTGAGCAAAGTTAAATCATGAACACTGTGGAAACAGGTCACGGTATCTATGTACGTAGAACCCTGAGCCTGGCTCCCTTCGTCACATCACACGTTACATGTGACACACGTCACGGTATCGTAGACCCTCCATCTTTTATCCAACTAAAGCTGTCATCGCTACGGCATTAAAGCGGTATTTCATTGTTTTGCCCTTACTTTGCTCTTGCTGTCCTTGACTCATCTGACAGGGCCTGCCGCTCTCAAAGCACATTTCTCACTACGTGGCCCCCCATGCACCTCACCCTCATTCTTTTATGCTCTTTCTCTCTCCATTTTTTGTCTTATGGGATGACACTGGACTCACAAAGGACCATGGCCCCCGTACCTCTCCTTGTCCCTTTGCTATTGCGACTAATGCGCTTAACCACTTTGCCTATGCCAGATACGCTGTACAACGTCCATTGCAGAATTGCTATCCGATCCCCCGGTTATATTATCCTACTTGCTTGCTGATAACTCAGCAGACAGTCTGCAATATCCAAGTGACTCAAGCATCCTCTCTTTTCCTGTAACGCTGTTCCTTGTTTCATATAAACACAGTGCTGTGGCTAACATCAGATTGCGCCTTTGCTTCTCAAATTTTGCTTATTGGATCATACCTGCATCTCTCTCTGCAGGATGAAATGCTGGTGGAACCCCGCGACATCTTCCCTTCCAGCTCCGCCTCTTTGGACTCAAACCTAAGTGCTGGCGCAACTGATACCACCACAAATGAAACAGCTTCCCCTCCCCCGTCTACCTCTCACCAAGAATCAGTGGCCTCGGCTGGTAGGATGCGAAGAAACCGGATAAAAAGAGCAAAATGGCAGGAGAAAATTCGGCGCAAGGAGATTGAAAATAAGTCAATGGAGATTGAAAACAAGTCAACGAAAAAGCGAGACGTATCAGCGACGCGTTTAGTGAGAAGGTTGGCTTGTAATCAAATCACCATGGTCTCACCATTCAGCATCTCTTCCCTCCCCAAAAACCAATCTGGATTTGCTGCTTCGCTGTGGAATGCTGACAAGGCGGAAGCTGCTTGCCTTGAAGAGGACTTGGATTATTTTCGCGAGGTTGTGAGGTCACTTCGCCCCATGCTGTATAAGTAATTCACCTCCTGCCACCATTTGACAGGCAGCTCACATACTTTTATAGCCATTCTCAGCCTAGCGTCACTGATTTTCGAGATCGTGATGGCGTTCGCTTTGGCTTGCGTGCTTTTCGTGATCACCGGATGGATGAATGCTTTATGGAATGACTCGTTCAGCGCATCGATGATTTTGTAACTGCATGCGGGATTCAGCTGCCTTCCGAGAAGCATGCAAGAGGGAGCTTTGCACAGACCCTTTTTGGTTACAACCATGGCATGGGCGCTGGAAAGCAGGCAGGCAAACCAACACCTCATTCTATTATTGCAGTTCTGATTGATTTTTCAAGGAGCCTTACTGACATGAATTTCACAAAACGCATGTGGAAGAGGTTGACCAGCTGTTGGGCAGCAAGGAGATGCAATTGGTGATGTATGTAATTGCCTGTCAAATATAGCTAATGCCGACAATTTTCCCAAGAAAAATAGCGACTGAGCTCATGGACTTGTATTTTCCGGGTGTTGCATCCCTCTGTCGCGAAGTTGATGCATTTTGGCATGAGAATGGCGCCAAAAAGCCCCGAATGGAGTTTGGCTTATTTTATAACATGGCAATCAACGTCGATATGGGCGCCCGAGTTAAGAGCATTCCACACCGCGATGTAATGAACCTTGCATGGGGCATTTGTGCAATCCTTGTGTTTGGTATGCTTTGCTTCATAGCACCAGGGCTTCTCGCTGACCTTACGTATTATGCAATACAGGCTTCTTTCATGACGGTCAATTGGCGTGGTTGGTGAATCTAGAGGCTGGAATTGTCATCCAAATACCGTCTGGCGTGTTTTACTTTTGCCTCTCTTCAATCATCACTCATTTCAACGTGGATCGGCGAGGTATGTTTACATAGCAATCCGTGGGATTTGTCATCAATCACCTTCATCTTTAGAGTTCTGGGCTGGTGAGAATCAGCTTGATTTTGTGGTCACCGAGCATTGGGAGGCACCAACTGCTTTTAACACAAAGCCGCTGTGCTCAATTAGAAGCGGTCGAGGCAGCATTGTTTTATATAATCAGGGGTCTGCGTTCCACAGGATGCTTACAGGGGAGAAGGGAATGGTTGACGCCATTTCGAAATATGGCGGGGCAGACAGGCTTGCAAATGCTATGGCGGTTGTGGCACACAAATGCCTTTCTGCATGCGATGCTTGAACCAATTTTTTTTGCACATTAACGCTTTGTTATAGGCATTTTAATAAACGCTTAATGCCATATGCCCTCAGTCCCTTTTAGCTGCTGTGTGCTGCTAAAATTAAAAACGTCCAAAGCTCTTGTAGACCAAGTTTGAATCTGACTTGGGATCCAATTGCCGTAACCATGAATAATCTAGCATATGGCTCATGCCTGTTCCAAATCTCCTATGCTCCAGTCTGTATGGTTGCAGCATTGGCCTTAACATTTCAGTGCCTATGTTTTTGTTTGCTGTTATTATTACGCATAAAGCTCTCCTCCGGTGCGTATCCCGTATCCGTGCATCTTGAACTACAATGACAATTACAGTGCCCTTGCAGCATACAGGTTTTTTCTTCCTTTGTAACGTTCTTTATAGATTTGTGCAGCCCTGGTAAGCATCAGCATCAATGCCTTCTCCAATCTTTCCCAATCGCGCCTCACACTTCTGTACGAGCCCTCAATAGGTAAGCTCACTTGTATTCTGATGCCAAGACACATCAATGAGATACAGTGCCTTCTACGTGAAGTGACTGTTCATTGGTGGTCGTTTAGGCATTTTGACGTGCTGTTGTTGACAACCCCTCGGCTTGGCTCTCGTGCTACATCGCCATACCCCATGCCGGCTGCATCACGTCTTGGCTTATCCTCGATCTCTTGCTGCATGCGCTCTTATTCTTGTCACTGTTCTCCTATCTCCCTCAGCTGCCGGTGTTGTCTTTTTGTGCTGTTCATCAAGGTATTTTCACCCCGTGCGTTCAGTTAGGGCAAGATGCAGATTTTCTTTCATAGAACGTCTGCTCATCTGCCTTATTGGACGGCATTGGCGTTCCTTCTTTGCCCACGGTGATTGACGCATTGCGATTTAGCGAATTTCATTAGATTATGTGTAAGTTCGCTTGGAAGCTCACATCATCTTGTGACTCTAACACACGAATGCGGTTCAAAGCGTCCAACCAGCCCTCTTCATGTTTTAACAAGCGTGATCGAGCCCCGTCATCCTCTGGCGCTCAGCAAACCACTCCAAAGCGCCTTCGAGCTCATGAACTCGATGAAGGAGCAGTGGATCCTGCTGTGGATGGGTTAACTCAAGGCCCAGATAGCTGGGTCAACCTTCGGAAGATGTTCGCGTCTGGTGCTTGGTTCACACGGAGGCAGCAAGCAGGGCTTGTGCAGTGAGCTTCGCACATGGGCCTAGAAGCCATCTCTACCCACATCCACAATGCTGGTATGTACGATGCATATTCTGGCAAGAACCGCTAGGCAATGATTATGTCTTTTATGCAGAGCGGGGCTTTGAGGAGCCGTTTATCCCTTTCGTAATGTCAAACTCGTATTATAGCCTCAATATTGAGGACCAAGTCCAGCTCGTCTACGACCAATGGCCGTGCTATATGATGTCCATCAATGCTGAGGGCATCTCGACCCCTCCTCGAGTGCCCGAGTTCCCAGAAACAGATCCCCCTCAACCTGCAGTTTATAACTCCCCCTCACTTCGTCGCAGCCCAAACGCATGCTCCATTCAAACGCCTTGGGCCCCCCTCCGTCCCGCCGGTGTAATGCCTGTAGCTGAAGCCGATTCCACGCAAGTCCGCCTGAGTGAATCAGGCTACATTTTTTGGCCACCCGAGGTGCGCCGACTCACAGGCGTTGGCTCTGCACACCAGCGCCTCCATGACGAGATGGTGTCGTTTGTCCAATCGATGACTCGAGCGCACATGTTCAATTTTTAATCGCCTGTGGAGGAGCATGCGCCAGAGTGGTTCCTTCGAATGACTACAAGCCAGCTGGACCCCCGGATGGCATCTCGTTTCATGGGGGGCATATACAAGACGCGTGATCAGCTTCTCTCTCAGGTGGCCATTCTGAATGATCGCATAATGGGTGCACGCGCCATGTACGATTTTGTGGTGCTCGAGGCATTAGATGCATGTGCTGTGCTTGGGGGCGTAGAGCTACCCAACTGGCCACCAAACCCCTGATACACCGGCTGTTGGATCCCACCTATGCCTCGACCTTCAGCTGAAGTGGACAAATCGTACTTTCTGCAGGCGAGGGCTCGCAAATTGGAGCGTTGGGGCGTTCCTTTGTGGGTCGAGGTTCCAAGGGGTTCCCACAGACACTATGACGCAGGACCGACCGGAGGGCCTGTATCAGGTCTCCCAGAGCTAGAGTCCCACCATCAAAAGCGGTTGGATGCCCTGAGGCGCAGAAACCCGCCTGTTCCCATGATCCCAACGCGCATTCCTGCAGGCAACCACACAGCAGCTCGTCCGTTCAGCCCATCGTCAAGCCCTCTTCCGCAAAATTGCGAAATTTGGCGAAGTGTTGAGCGTGCTATCTCGGCCCTTGTGGATCCTGAATGGTCCGAGGCAATGACGTTTGATGCCTTTAACAAAGATATGATGCGGCTGCTTGGCACAGGGGTTTGGAGTGGGCGAAAACACGAGTTTCAGCATCATCATGGCCAAATTCATCCTCGCTCAAAGGAAAGGGAGCGGTGGCTCAAGGTGCGAGACGGCGTGCAGGATTGTGGGCACAAGGGGGCGCTATTGGCTGCTGTGGAAATCCCAAACACATGGTGTGAGCCACAGTCGTACCCTCTCGATTTCAGGGGGGTTGATGTTGGCCCCGGAGCACTGCGCTGCCCACTGGAACTGCCTCGACCCGGAGTCTCCATCATGGATTGGTACGTTGTTGAAGTTGCCGGGTTTGAGAAGGGGGACGAGGCTGAAGCAAAGGCCATATTTGATGCCTATCATTCAACCGGGGCTCTTGGCTATCGCTGGGTTCTCTGCAAGGTTCAAAACAAAGATGAGAGCAGTCGCTCTATCCGCCATTCTCGATACCAAGTCGAAGTGCTGTTCAAAGCCGTTCAGGAGCAGGTTGAGGCTGCTTCGAGGCTGAAGCTGGACTTTCCCCAACTAGTCGTCAATGAGTCGTCATGCGTTGGGATGGACGCGGCCTGGATCAATCTATTTGAACTCCCCATTGACTGGGTTTACATTGCTGCCCTCTTCAATCGGCGTTTACTGGCTAGCCGTCAGCAGGAGCTTCTTGCACTGGCACCTCCGGCTTCTGTCCCACCGACTCGATCTGATGGAGCGTCACCTGCAGAGCGTGCAGATGCTGAACGCTCACATCTGAGAAAGCTTTGCCACTGGGCATTGTTTGAATATGACACGAAGCATCCCCCTGCAGTGCAGCGAGCCGCCACTGCCACCTCCATCTCCACTATTTCCCATTCACTTTCCTCTCCTCTTGTGCGTGCTGCAGTTTCCTTTTCTCAACTTAAGACCCTGATTTCTCTGTTCCACAGATTCGCCAGGCGAAAGACATGTCCCAGCTCAGCGTTGAGCGGTTCACTAGCCTTGCGTTTGCCCCCTTGCCTCCTGACTCCCACCTGTTGCATGACCAGGTGCTTCGGTTCCAAAGATTGGCGCTTGTTCTTCAAGCATGCAAACGCCGGGCCCCGTTTTCATCGCGCGTGTTTCCTTCCGACGGGGCACCTTATCGAGCCATTTTGCACTATGTTGCATCCATTGTAAAGCAATCCTCTGGTGTTGACGGGTATTCCTTTCACTCTGGCGAGCACCGACAGAGCATTGGGCCTTGGGTGGAAACGCTTAAAATGAAGGCTGATGGGAAGGTTGAGGTGTTTATTGACATTGATGCCAGACTTGATCGCTGCCCTCTCCCAAGCCAGGATGAAGTTGACAATTATTATGGCGCCTGCAGCTGAGAGAACCGCAAAACCCGGTCAGAGAAGAGACGAAATAAACGCTGTGGTGGTAGCAATGCAGAAGCTTCACCTGCAGATTAAGTAGCTTTGGTTTGCTTCTGAATTCAGCCGCTTGTAGCTCCTGTAGCCCGTGTTGTTTTTACCATGGTCCCTTTTTCTGCACAGCGCTGTAGCTAAAGCAGTGTGACGCGTTTTGACCTAAGCTCTTCAGCTGCTTGGAAGCCATGGCAGCTAAGTGAAATAGCGACACCTGCATTCCTCCCCTGCTAGTTAATATGGTGCGTTTATTCTCACAGGGCTTATACCGCAGGCAGCAGCGGCTTCTTGAGCAAGGGGTAGCATCAATTAGCTGAGTTGGTTGCAGCTCAGCATGGGCCCAGCCATTTTTGGAATTGGGCGCATAACCCCAGCCAGTTTTCCACTCATCAGCCGATCATTCCAGTGTATGGCTTGTGGTAGATGAGTGAAAGACTGGCTGCTTAAGCCCCACCAGCTTATCAAGGGCTGAGGGGGCCAACGTGCTAGGTTAAACTGCTATGGCTGCGTTCTTACTTTGATAATGTGGCGCCTTTCTCACCTCTTTGCTTGCAGACTTTACATGGTAACCCGCTGAGTTGCTGATTGCGATCCTAGGGCTGTGTGCATTCTCTTGGACGCATATGCCGGCCAGTTTCCTGCTCATCAGCCGATCATTCCAGTGTATGGTTTGTGGTAGATGGGCAGAAGGCCGGCTGCTTATGCCGTGCCAGCTTGCAAACCCCTTATCAAGGGTCAAAGGCACCAACGCACTAGGGGTGTTCATTTCCTAGCTTGGAATGCAGAGTTTGTATTGTTTTTTTTCTTTCTTTTAGGGGCCATCTCAGGGTAAAAAAAAGACATGGACTAGGGAAAAAAAACCCCTCAGGGATCAATGCAGTCGCAATTCAGTGCAGCCACAAAATATGTCTGCTTTCATTTCCTATGCAGAATCTCCAGCTCATTTCTGCAGACTACAGCCTGCCCATGAAAAAGAAAAAGAAAATGCCAGAGTGAGGCCAAGAAGGCTTGCTAGTCAAATATAATTTTTTGAGTAAAACTGGGATGGCTACGTTCTTATTTTGATAGCAGAGCGCTCTTAGCTATGGGGCCCATAGGCTTGCCAGCCTTCTGTTCATCAGTTTATTATTCCAGTGTGCAGTTTGAGGCGGATGGGCAGAAGACTGACTGGCCATGCCCCAAAGGGGCTAATGCGGTAAGCAGGGATGTTCAATTCTTATTTTGTTTCACTTATGCAGGGTCTTTTGGCTTGCTCTAGCCTGGCCCGTTAAAAAAAGAAAAAAGAAAAACCTGCTCTGAGCCAAGAAATGAACATAGTGAATAAAGTTGATATATTTACATTTTTATTTTAATAACCCCCCGCTCCTTTTGTCTCATTCCTTGCAGCCCTTGCCTGGTGCAATTGCCATCCCTGGGCAATGGCTTTGTTTCTAGCTACGTTTCTAATGCCTTATGCATTGGGCATTTTCTGTTTTGTAATTTGTATGGCCCTGCAGGGTGTATTGACAACTGTGGTTGCTTGCAAGGCAAAATTTGCATCGCTTCAGCATCATGGGCAAGAAATATAATGCAAAATCAGTGATGAAGAGGGCAGAAAAGGAAAGGCCAGGTATGCTGGTTTTGATATGCATTTCACCCCCTCTCAGTCTCAAATGCATCCATTAGAGCCTGCTGATTGCCCTGAATTCTCCCAAAGCTCAAAGCATGAGGGTTGCGACCTAGCAGAGCCTGCTGAGAGCCAACCTGGCCATGGGCAGAGCACGTCAACATGTAAATCAGCTCTCCCAAGGCTTAATAAAGCATCCAGCAGCCAGGCTAGGAGGGCTCCATCTCCATCTAAGGAAGGAGCAAAAGCAACCAAAGCAAAAGACAAAGTAGAGCAGCCCATTGACCTCTTTGTTCCCCCTCCTCCAGTGATAATAGAAACTGAGCATAGCACGCATCGCCAAGCCACTGCAGCTGCATGGGCCCAATTATTACCAAAGCTGGTATACCCCCTTATGGAATGGCTATGCCATGAAGGGGGCAAGCAAAGCAAAACCCACTCATCATGCAGCTGTCCCAAATGGGAGAAAGAAGTGAGGGTTGTTTCATTCACCAGTGCGTTTTACCATTCCATTTCTCGCCTATGTCTAATAGAATTGGCTTCAGCAATCTCTAAAGTTAAAATCTCATACTGTCAACATCAGCCCCCCGCTGTTTCATTAGTGAAATTAGGAGCGTTTTCATCTACCCCAATCCGACCTCCTGCATGGGCCTTTGACATCATGCTGCTTGAGTATATGTCAAAGCAGTTTGCCTATGGCACCCCTGACATATCTGCATGGTGCAATGCCACTACGTCTTTTCTATCAAGCCAGAGAGTGGAGAAAGTACCCACACCTGTATGGCAGTTCCATTCACATCTGCTTCATTCCTCTAAGGGTTCTCTATAACAGGGTGCTCTTCACCCCCCTATACAGTCTGCACTGTTGCACTATGAGCTCACCCGTGACCGCATTGGGCATCTCACTGCCAACGTTATCAATTCATTCACGCCTCCCTCTCAGCCAAGCACAAAGCCGGGAGAGGGCCCCAGCTCCAATCAAACCTTGGGGGCGACACCTACGCTTACACCTACACCCGCCCCCGCCCCTACCCCTACACCTGCTCCTGCTGCCCCCCCCTCTCCTGTTTTAGACAAAAAAGGCACCATTACTGAGGCCATAGTTGAGGAGCTCAGCCAGAAAGACCTTTGGGTATGTCATTGCCCCCACCGTGAGGACCACGAGCCCACAGACACATCTCCAAGTCGGTATCTTCAAATGGCATGCCCGCTCTGCTACCCTAGCTATATTCCTGCTGTTTTTCAACGGTACAATTCAATAAAATGCTCACAATCTCATATGGCACTAACACTGCATACTGGTTTAGCGGCTCATTCCATTCAGTGGGTTCCATAGACGGAAACTTCGAGAATGTCCGTCTAGCACATGCAGGAAGTGGGGATCAGCCCATTCCTAAGGGCCATACCTTTTTTCTCACCCCCGAAGAGGCACTGCAAGCCCAGCGTGAAGTGGACCGGCTTCGGAAATCTGCAAAACCCAACGGCACCGCTACTGAGGAGGATGCGATAGCACCTGGCCTATTCCTGCCTAATTACATATACGATGGCTGCAATACCCGGTTTCTGGCTGCAGGGGAGCAGAATAAGAAAACAAAAGCCTCCATCTTCTCAGATACAGGCTTGATGGCGCTAGTATGCCGTCATGATCGACCTCTATTTCTTGTAAATCTTAAAGATGCAGGGGAGAGGCAGTATAATGCAATTGCATTGGTGAATAGGCTGTTCAAGGAGCTCCCGCCCAGTTGGAGAGTGGGCCTGTTGTATGATATTGGGTGTCAGATTCACAGGTCTATTGTCAAAGTAAGCCCCCTTCAGCTGCATGGTTTTGATAGCAAATAAGCTTATTGCTCTTAGTATAACCTCCTTTCTGCATATTCCAACCGAATTACATGGGCTGTTTCTATATTCCATGCATTTGGACACAATTTCCCATGCCAAGCAGTATATCATCCACAAAAATGCAATGGCTTTGGGTTTTCTGATGGGGAGGGCTGTGAACGAGTCTGGGCATCCCTTCAGAAGCTGATCTCAGGGCTTCGAGTATCAGGAGTAGGTTGCTCATTGCCATTATTGCATTTGCATTCTAACAATCCAACAAATTGCCAGTATCATCGGCGGCTTTATGTCCTAGACCAGCAGCTGGCTCATTTGAATCGAATTGGCTTACTTCAGTTGGGTAAATGGTGGAGGAAAAAGTATGAATCTCTCGAGCGGAAGCGAAACCTGGCATCAGCTGCTGTCAGCACTAGTGGTATGACCCCGCTAGGCCTCTGATTGCAGTGGAGCCAACAGAAGTATGATGTTACACAGAAGGCGCCCAGTATGTTTCATTTTAATACATATTCATCCAGCAAGCTCAATGCTCTGAATAGGCGCATCCAAGGCCATGGCTACACAATTTGCTAATAAAATTGTCTCTATGATGGATTCAAAGGAGAAAGCCCTTGGTCTCATCAAGCGCATGACAGAGAACCTGGCTGAAAGCAGCAATTCAGGGGAAGAGACTGATGCTGCCTTGATGCTAGATGACCTCCATGTGGCTGTAGCTCGCCTTGAGGGAAGGATCAAGAAGACAACAGAGGTCCTAACAGGAAAAGACCCTGGAACTGCCCAATCAATCAAGGCCGCAGTACAAAATGAGTATTTGGCCCGGAGGCTGAAAGCACATGCAGTTCTAATGCGAGTACACCAAAAAGTCAAACACTCACTATTGGCAGCTGTGCCATACAGGCGAAGGATTTCACGAGCAAAAAAAGGTGAATGCCTTCAATATTTGCAGCTTGAAAACACTGCCTCATTGGGTTACACACAGATGTTCGGATTCGGAAGCACACTGAAGACTCAATTGCGCGCCAGGTTCCAGGAATACGTCAGCTTGCGCGGCGCTATAACGCCCTTTGTGATGAGCTCGACTCCTGTGGGGGCCGGCGAGTTCGCTCCTCAGCACCACCACCTGCCCCCCTTGACATTGATCAGCTCTTTAATCCTGAGGCTAATCAACATATGTGGACAGGGCAAGGGCTTGAGGATGAAGCAGTGCCACCTGAATACTTATCTAATGCAAAGGTTAGGGAGGCGATCCCAGCAACACTGGTGTTAGATCGCGCAAAGGAGGAGAAAGTACGCCTGCACACTGAGGGCTCCGCTATGATCACATGGGTCGATACGCAATTGAAGAAGACCCAGATGGCCCTTAGAGCATGTACAGGTTTGCATTTCATTGGTTGCTTTTCTATTTTGTGTATTGCTGATCTATATTCCTTATCAGACATGACATTTCATCAGCAGCTGGAACTTCACGAGAGGCATTTAGTTCAGCTAGGTCAGCAATGGTGGAATGAGATGGAGACCTTCCTAGAAGATGCTTCATGGCCAAAAGCCTTAGGGCTTAAGAAGGCTTCACAATGTGATGATGATGATGACAATGACGATGGTGAATCTATCTCTGATTTAGATGACTTTGGCCCAGTACCAAATTCCGTTCTCCAAGTGGATGATAGGCATGTTTCTTTCTTAGAAGAAGAAGAAGCAGCTGATGACAATGAAGTGGAGAGAATAGTAGCCTTGGTTGATCAAACAGAGTTAGCGATGTAGAATAATGCAACAGGCTAGTTAAATTGATATCATAGCCCTCCTACTAGCCTGCCTTTTGTCTGAACATTCAACTGTATAGTTTGAATATGACAGGCTCATTGCCTGAGGTGTCAGACGCATCTTCAAGCATGTTGTCTAAGATTCAATCTGGAAATTCAGATGCATGTGTGATCTGAAAATTCAGATGCATGCGTGATCTGAAAATTCAGATGCATGCGTGATCTGAAAATTCAGATGCATGATCTGAAAATTCAGATGCGTGATCTGAAAATTCAGATGCGTGATCTGAAAATTCAGATGCATGATCTGAAAATTCAGATGTGTGATCTGAAAATTCAGATGCATGATCTGAAAATTCAGATGCATGATCTGGAAATTCAGATGTGTGATCTGAAAATTCAGATGCATGATCTGGAATTTTAGATGCATGATCTGGAATTTTAGATGTACAATCTGAAGCTCAGATACATGATCTGAAATTCCAGATGCATATCCTGAAATTTCACATGCATAACCTGAAATTTCAGATGCATAATCTGAAGTCCTGGTGCACATTATGTGGTGATTGAGACCCAGTGTCAGCAACAAATGCAGGGTATAAATGTGAAATCTGTGATCTGAAATTCCAATGTAAAATATGACCCAAAATACTCATTTTGCTTCCTGTATCTGAAATCT
>Ga0307508_10003919_pt1 | contig 14768 bp, 18 predicted proteins | sample 9_EM_MG_FD_203089 | JGI IMG/M metagenome (GOLD analysis project Ga0307508, IMG submission 203089) | Populus trichocarpa ectomycorrhiza microbial communities from riparian zone in the Pacific Northwest, United States - 9_EM | ecosystem: Host-associated > Plants > Roots > Unclassified | place... | reverse complement strand
TTGTTAAATACCCCCCCCCCCCCCCCCCCCATCCATCCGTCCATCCATCGCCATCACATTGTAACCCACTCAAATCAACCCACCGACAAACCGTGACAGAACAAAAAACAAAAGCTGAAGAAGAAAAGAAGAAAGAACGCCATGAGTGGGGGGGGGGGGGATTTAGGAACAACAAAGGGGAGGAACAAAGATATAGGGAAAAGCACAGTGTAAACCGACGACGACGAAGAAGAAGGAGAAGAAGAAGGAGAAGAAGGAGAAGAAGAAGGAGAAGAAGGAGAGGAACAGACGGAACAAACAACAACACGACCGGTGATACAGGATACACGTATATACAGGACGGAGCCGGATCCCCTCAATCTAGTCCAGCACAGCGTACTTCTCCAGGTGCGATGGGATCGCCTTGTCCAGCCCCTTTTCCCTAAGCCACTTCTTGCTGAACAGGCGGTCGGCATACCTGTACGCGCCGTCGCAGAGGACGGTGGCCACGGTCTTTCCGGGGCCGATTTTCTGCGCGAGCCGGTAGGCGGCGACGACGTTCAGCGACGTGGAGGCGCCCAGGTAGAGGCCCTCCTCGTCCAGCAGGCGGTACACCATCTCGATCGTCTCCTGGTCGGGGATGCTCAGCGCGTCCGTGATGAGGTTGATCTCCTGCTTCAGGTTGTCGGTGACGCGGCCCTGGCCGATGCCCTCGGTGATGCTGCCGCCGCTGCGCTCGCTGAGCTTGCCACTGCTCTGGATGTACGAGTACAGGACAGAGCCGGGGGGGTCGGCGAGCCAGCACTCGGTGCGGCCGTCCGACACCTCCTTGAGATACCTCGTCACGCCCGCCAGCGTCCCGCCGGTGCCGGTGGCGCACGTGAACGCGTCGAGCTTGCCTCCCGTCTGCGCCCACAGCTCGGGTCCGGTGGTCTCGATGTGCGCCCTCCGGTTCGCCGTGTTGTCGAACTGGTTCGTCCAGACGGCGTTCTCGATCCCCTCGGCGTGGCGCTTTGCCTGGTGGTTGTAATTCTCCGGGTCCTCGTACGCGACTGCCGGCACCGGGAAGACCTCCGCCCCGAGCAGACGGAGAAGGTCTACCTTGCCCTGCGACTGCGTGTTGGGCATGTAGATCACGCATCGGTAGCCCTTCGAACGACACACGTGCGCGAGCCCGATGCCAGTGTTGCCGGCCGTGCCCTCGACGATGGTGCCGCCGGGCTGGATAAGTCCGCGCTCCTCGGCGTCTTTGACTACGTAGAGGGCGGCACGGTCTGTGGGTTGGGTTGTTTTTTTTTTGTTAGTCGTAAGGACGAGAGGTGGGGTAGCGCGGGGGTGGAGGGGCTGGGAGGACGCACCTTTCACGGAGCCCCCGGGGTTCATGAATTCAGCCTTTCCGAGGATCTCGCAGCCGGTCTCGTCGGAGAGTTTGTTCAGACGGATGAGAGGGGTGTTTCCAATCGCTGTGGTTGTTTTTCATTGTCAGTAAAGTGGTAAAGCTCGATCGCACGTTACCAAGGGACAACGTACCACCGACGAAGCCATTGACCTTTCCTTGCACCTTGCCGACCATGATGCCGTATGGAGAGGCGCTCTCCGCTGCGGTGGCGAAGCGGCGGATACTTTGACGAAACATTGTGGGGGAAAGGGGTGTGTGTGAGAGTGGAGGAGAGTAGGTAGGTAATGATGAGGATGGTGACGGAGGAGCCGGGTTTGTTTGGTTTATTGGTTGGTTGCTGCTAGCACTTTTTGGGAATGCGACCAGAGCAAGTGAAAACACTGCTATCTTTCTTCACCAAATTTTATCTGATTCCATCACATCTCGTTTATTCATTCCACAGAATTATACCCAAAAGAAAATAATATATAGCCATCTCGTACTGCACAGACACGACACACCGCCATCTCGCCATCTACCATTTGCCGCCGGCTCCCTCCAACCAAACACCAATAGAATGGTGGTGTTAAAAAATTAAAAAAAGTGAAAGGCAGAATTCAACGAGAAGGGCAAGGGCAAGAGAAACAAGGAAATAATAGAACTTACTCATCCAACACGCCGCTTGGTCTTGTGCACTTTTTCCGCCGTACAACTCATTCTTTCCGTAACCCCATCTGCACTCCACTCGGGTAGTGTTGATTTGGCGTGGTTAGTGTACATCGTACTAAGGGAGCACGTGTACGGGTCAGCAACGCGTTCTGAGACTGAAGAGGAGTCAACGTACCGTCGGTATGTAGCAGGAAGACGCCGAACATCCTAATGTCTCCGTAGCAGGATCTCTGTTTCTTAACAATTCTTTTTTTGATTGCAGGTTGGTCGTGATGGTTTTACTCCTGGCTTGCTGCATTCTTCAGCCGCAACGCCGGTGTGGCTGAGGTGATCCAACGCCGCTTCTATCGACGACACCTTCACCTCAATGGTAGTGTTTGAGGGGCCCCGAGATATCCCAGAGCCACCGTTATCTCTTTCCTTCCTCTCGGAATCTTTTTTTCAAAGCTCTATATGCCGAGCTGGCTTCTCCATCCGAATGACAAGTTACGAGCTTGTGCATCCCTTCACCAACCCATCGCCTACCCCTCGAGCATTGACCGATGCCGCGATATCCTCTTGTCCGGTGACACAAACGCGATTCCCTCCATGCACAACTGAAGTCTCCTTGATACCAAGGGCTTCATATTATGAGATCGGTTCGATTTCGCTCCGAGTTATTGTTTCCGAAGGCTGTTCGATTGCCTCTTCGATGGAAACGGGTCGGGAACGGTAGTCCGATAGCAAGGGGTCCATCAAAGAACATATATTCCGAGGACCTTGTCTGCGTTAGCATTGAACTTCTTTCAACAACAAATTCAAGATAGTGTAGAAACACGCGAGAGGAATGGTGCAATAGTGGGTATATTAGCGGTCGCAAGGATAAGCTGAGAACGAAACACATGGCCGTGGGGTATATTGTGGGTTGGATGGGAAGGGGGGAGGGGGGGAGGGGGGGAAGGTGGAGTGGGCGAATGATATTGAGAAGGACGAGGAGAATGGGAAGGAGAGCGGCTACGGTGGGCTTATAAGAGAAGTTGGGGCTTGGCGGCATAGTAGCGCGAGGGAGGAGATGGATCATACATAGTCTAGATGAATGGGAAGGGTCCGAAGTTTGTGGCGGCAGGTTTACGTATGTAGTTATGAGGGGCCGGGGCTTGGCAAGCTATTGCAGCAGCGGCGGGCTTACGGTTGGGGACACATAGCCGACATGCTTTCGACCACATTTTCACCCCCGACTTTTCTCCTCCACCATAGCATCTAATTAAGAAGATGATTGAACAGTGAGAGAGCAACGCCGAGAGTAGGCCTGCTCAGTGCTCCAAAAAAAAAAAACGAGGGCGTGGTGATTTAGAGTGTGGTAGTCAAAGATGAGCGGTTTGTGTGGAAAGGTGTCCCCTAGTGGAGCACACACGAGCCATATTTCGAGTGTGCTAAACCGGCTTGAGTAATACGAGTACTCTTTTATGAACCAAAAATGGAGTGACTAAGCAGAGTGTGAAGTGGCCATACCTGCTCAGCTATCGGGGTGGCAATGCATAGCACGGCTGCAGTGGGCGCACTCGGATCGGCTCGGCGATAGTTCGTTCGCGACCCGGCGCCATCCGCTACTACATACATGATCACTGCTTAGTCACTCGAAATACCAATCTGGGTGCATCCATATAGAGTAACAGAGAGAGGAGGCCCGCCAACTCTGTCAAACCCTAGAAACTGAGACAGTGACTTTACGCAGTCGTCAGCTCCTAGGGAGGGATAGACGTGCGGAAGCGTCGATATTATTCGGAAAAGTGGCAGCGCACGCGTCCCGTTGAAGCCAAACAGATCATCCACCAGTCACATCCTGGGAACGGTAACTCTCCGGAGACGCAGATTCAAAACCACAATTTGGCTTTTTAACAGAGAGAACACCTTTGTCAAGACCCCTCAGCACTCGCACTACGTCTACGATGGGCTATGGCTGTGCGCAGCCGCTCGATCCGATGTCTAGATCTGTCCTTTGTCGTTGAAAATTGAGCCTAGACCGGGAGCCTAAAGCGCTGCTCGCTCCTTGCAGGATACAAAATGGCGATCGCCTCCAGCGCGGAGTATTTTTTGGTTCATTTGGAGCAGAGGAACACTGAGCTTCCGTGACCGAAGACCGCCACTCAACGCCCACTGCGAAAGGCCTTTGTTGTTGAATCTTGGGATTTACCCGCCGCCCAACCATCGTGATCGTAACCAGTCTTTGCGGAGAGAATCATTGCAGCATCTCCGGTACGTGTGCACTATGTATCTATTCGAGATGTTGGTGGCTCTAGGAGACGACATACCAGTCCGCCGACAGCACTGGAAATGATGGTTATCACATATTGACCCGCCGCCGTGCCGTCGAATCAGCCATCCGAGTCGATGGGTGGAGGAAGCACTGCCGGACTGATTTCCCCAACATCGCTGGTCCGCAGGAGTAGAGAAAGCCTACATACCGAGCCCTGCGTCTATTGGGTTGTTACAACACCAGCAGCGAATCATGATGTCCACCGCCTACATAAGCAGTTAGTGCGAACACTCTTCCCCTACACCAAGAGCATACGTACCTAGGTAGATAAAGCAGAGTATACCGCGGAACGGAGGCGATCGAGATGTGCTGGCTGGCATGGATGAGATAGAGAAGCAGACACGGCATGTAGTCCTGCTGTCGTGGGATGTAGATAGCCGCCCAACTACTCCGCTCTCCACCAGAACAAGTGCACTGCATGCGCTTCCACTGCGATCGTCCGACGTCAGCGCGGCAGACTCACACAGCTTCCAGGCGGTGGCAACGGAAGCACTCGTCCCATCTATATGCGCGTCCCCAGGCTTGAAACGGCGCTTGTACGCCTCCAATTTCCCCGCACCCAGCAGCATTTCTTCTCTTCGCGTCTGCTCCCAGTGTAAGAGGCGACCCGGCAGGCACGGATGCAGGGGGAGATGTTGGGTAGTTATCTAGTATCTATGTATGTATGTATATGGAGGAGCGCCGTGATCCTCTGGCTGGGGCCGAAGAAAGCCGCTACTGTGGGGACCGGCCCCTGAAACGCGCTGATAAAGGTAGATATGTACGCAGACGGATGGATGGGAATGGCGGGCAACTACGGCGGGGCATCCGAGTTGAGCAACCTCGTGTCCGTCGGATCGTATGCAGTCGTATTGTGTGCTTATGCTTGTTCTCTTCGTGGGGTGGGGGGATGCAATTACCGGACGAGAAATGGCAGTCGTTTCAAGCAGCGCGAGGCGTCCAAACAACCTGACTTGATCGCATGCACGCCGGCTTCGTGCTGGACAAGATCCACGCTGTGCCACCGAGGCCTTGAGTGGCTCTGATTGGCCGCCATCGAAAGATCGTCGCGACTCGGCCCTTCTCCTTTGAGAATGGTCAGGCTGGTTGGGTATGTAAGAGGGGGGGAGTGGGAGCATCACCACCGCGACGACCATCCAGTGGGGGAAGCGTTGTGACCCGATGACAGCCGCCAGACATTCTCTCCATGATATCCATCATCTATCTGGGTATGTTGTGCGAGCCCCCATGCATAGAGTACCTGACACCATCGCCACCAGCCAGTCGCCATTGGTGCGAGCAGCCAGGGCGAGCAGATGGTTACATACCAGATATCCTGTTGCACTTGGCTGTCCGTCGATGGGTGCGCGCAGATGGAGGTAATTTTGCGATTGCGGGCACGCGTGTCCCCGGTGCGGATGCTCTCACGATGCGGTTGGCGGTGCGCCGCGATGGCGGTGATTCTGGTTGGCTCCGCTGTTCTCGGATTCGATCCGTCGCTTGCACAGAAAAGGGAAGAAGCAGAGGCAAGTAGAGTATGTCGATAGATGCTCAGTTCCAGCATATATTGCCTGCTCACCCCCCGTTCTCCCCTCTTCCCCTTCCCTGCATCCACTACATACCGCCATCCCTGTTGTGGGAAGCACAAGCCTGGCTCTTCCCGGGTTCTTAAACCGACCTGCATCCCCACAGATATAATACATGATATCTACATACCATCTCCACACGTTCCCCCGTGCGTGGAAAACGAAACAAATAAACCACCACCACCACCACCACCACCACCACCACCACCACCATCACCGCCACGCAGAACACCCATCCCGCTTCCCTTTCCCCTGCGTCTGTCGTCCGACCGATTCACTCCAGCCCTCAACTGCATCGCCATCGGCCCGTTTCCATCCCCACCCACTCGATCGAAGCCACACACACGGCCGAAACCATAGCCGACGATATTAACCCCTTCCAGAAAACAACCCCTACCCCCCAACCGCAATGATGGAGACCGAAACCTCGCGCCACGCACCACCGTCGCGTTACAAGACCGTTCGTCGGAAGCCAGCCGCCACTACTGCTGCCGCCGTCGCCGCACCCGTCCAGTCGGCCCCATCCAGCCCCCAGAGAAAGACGCGACCGGCCGCTCCAAGACCGCTTATAGATCTGGTCACCTCCTCGCCTCGGCCGGACCAACCGGAACATCGCGTGGATGACCACCAGCCACAGCAATTGCAGAGACACAAATCCAAGTTCAGGCAGATCTTGCGTCTGAATACCTCTACCAAGGACCACACACCGCCGGCTCCAACGCAGCCAGCCCCTGTGCAGCAGCGGGACCGCGACCGGCAAAGGAGGCTGGTGAAATCTCCCGAGAGATCGGAGCTTCAGTCGCCCGGAGGCGAGGAGGATGACGAGAAGCAGAAGGCTAGGGAGGATGCTATCGCGGCGCTGGAGGGGAAGAAAAGACGGCCGTCGAAACCCCAGAGACCGTTGGATGACGAGGTGAGATTCGATATCCTGCGTTTGCGAAGTGCTGCTTGTGTGGGCAGAAGAGAAGAGGATGAGGAAACTTCGTGTACTGCGCAGCACCTGCTGTCGCACAGAGATACAGTCGCAAACATTCATCTTACTGAGTTAACCATTGCTAACGACTTTGCGTGTTTCGCTCAGGTCTACGATCTAAAAATCCAACTCCACCATGAAAGCCACGCCCCAACTACTCACCCGCTGCTCTACGCCACCGATGCCGCTACTCTCCTGCATAAAGTGCGCCCTGGCCATCAGCGGTGTTTGATGGAAGTCTGGCCGAGCCTCGGCATCCAGCGCCAGGTTCGGTACTTTGAACAAGTATCGGATGTCGTAAACACATGGGATGTCGGTACTACATCGCACCTGCGGTTGGACAAGAAAGTCTGGGGAGAGTCCGTGACTAGACTTGAGGATTTCCCGAAGGCCGAGCCGACCATCGACGAGACCATGTTCTACTATTACGTGACCGCCGACAAGAAATGGGGGAAACGTTCCGTCAGCATCGGGAGCAACCAGCTCAGGATCTTGAAGAGGGACAGGCCGTACGACAAAGACTACCTGCAGACAATCAATCTCGACAACTTTGACGTCTACGCCTTCACGGACACGTTCGCACCCACCAAGCAACTAAAGTGTCCTACCAAGTTTTGTTTCGCGCTGAAATCGCAGCACAAGCAGAGTCTTTTTAGTAAGAATTCCGTGTTTGTGCACTATTTTGCGACGGACGACAAGTCTGTCTTCGCTCGCTGGTACGCCATCGTTCGGGATTTCAAGGCGCGCCTGCTCGCGGAAAAGAAGGCGATCGCCCATTGGATTGTGGCTCCTCAGGACGAGTCCGTACAGACTCCTGGGCAGGAACTCCTCAATCCTTTCGCTGATGCTGCCTCGCCCACCAGCCCCCCTCGCGGACGACACCCCCTGAAGCCTCTGATCTCCCCCGAAGAACTGGCGGCACCGCCCATTCCATTGGCTGACATGGCACGCTCCAAATCTCTGCATCGAGGTAAATCCACGAAGCATTCGAAAAAAGACCGGTCACCATCGGTTCCAGTGATTCCAACCGGACTGCCTCCAGGCGAAGTGTTCTCCCCTGGCGGTCTCCTGGGCTCCGACTACGAGGAGAAGAGGAAACTGGCCCTGATGGCTTTCAAAGAGGAAAGATCCAAGGACGGTGTACACCGCTCCAAGACGACTGCAATGCGCAAGCCACCCCTCCATCAGCCAATGGTCCCGCCAACCGACCGCCCGCGAACTTCCGACTCCTACGATCCGGAAGCCCACGCCGCACCACAGCGCCGGGGAACTGTCAGGCGGCCGTCCACAGCCGGCAGCCGCGAAGCCATCAACTACGGAACACTCCTCAACTTCAGCGCCGACGAGATCAGCACGCCCCTCCCCCACCACCACCGACGACGCGCCAACACTGCGCTCGACCACGAAGGAGGCTTGATCTCCCTGGTTGCCGGCGCACCTGACGTCCCGCCCATCCCGAGCTCTGCCGTCGCCTCTTCCATCACCCGTCGCCCAACCACAGGCGGGAAGAAGAAGCCGTTGGTCTACAGCTCAGACGATGAATATAGTCCCTTCACGGGCACGGGTCTGCTAGCGATGAACTTCCACAGCGCCGGTACGACGGCAACTGGGCACGGTATCAAGACGCAGAGAGACGCAGTCGCTAAGAACGGCGAGATCAATCCGTTCATGGACGTTGGACCGAAGAGCATCTTTGCTCCCGGAAGTCTGTTGGAGCGCAGGGAGAGGGAAACGGGACCGACCAGGCCGATCATCGACAGGGATCCGCATAGCAGTGATGAAGATGAGTTTAAATAATCTGGTGGTTCGGCTTTTTCCTTTCTCTTTTTGTATTGCTGTTTTTTTCCTTTCTTTCCTTTTTGGATTCGATCAAGTCTGCGGTATTATAGCCGGAAGGGTCGGGGATGGCGTCGGTACAACTTGCTTTCCTGCTTGCTTGCTTGCTTGCGTCTGGGCTGGGTTCTTTTTCTTTTCTTCCGCTGGGGATTGATCGGAGGGGTTCCTTGATTCGCATTTTGTTTTGATCTTTTGTTGTGGGCTTTTTTTTTGATCTGATTTGTTCGGGTTTCTGATGATAGTTCTCAGCGGGAGCTTGTTACTCAACATTAGTTAGTGAGAGAGGATGTTTTTTTTTGTCCTTCTACATGTACAAGTCTAGAAACGTGATCACGAACGGTTTTTCCTTGCTGTTACCTACAGAAGTACTTTCATACTCTATATATTTTAGCCATCATATAATTACCAATCCCGTTTAATTTTTTTATTTCTTAATTTTTTTTCGCTTCTTAAATGTCTACGATAAGTAGCCGTGGAGAGTTTTGGTCTACTGTTCTCGTCGTCCTACGTCTTTTCTCTTTCGTTTTGAAGTCCGGTCTCCGGGCGCGCTGGACTACTTTGTGGGTCGTGAGTACGGAGACACTGTTGGGTGAACTTACGAAGAATACTATTATCGAAGCAACACGGAGATGGGTAGAGATGCCGTATGTGGGAATTTCCAGTCCGCGTCCCCCTCCCATACACATACACAGCCATTCTTATGTGAAGTACTTCGATTACGGGGCGATATACCTACGGACACGAGAGGGGACAAGACCGAGAGCAAGACCGATATCAAGACTGAGGACACGGCAAGGAGTCATGGCAAGAGTGCAAGGCACGGAAGGGTGACGCCGACTTGATATTGCTAGGCAAGACTGACAAGCTGTTGCGTGAAGAAGGAAAGAACAGTGGACGATGGCTCCTTTTAAGGATTTTTTTTTTTTTTTGTTTATTCATACTTGCATGTAGCCTGTCTAGACTATGGGGGCGCACTTTTTATCCAGGTATCCCGTCCGCTGTCCGCGCAAGCCGGCACGTTGCAAGCTCCCCTTCGCCCTCCGCCCAGGCCTGCCGAAGAATATATGATACGCACCAAGGGGATCACAACGGAAAGAAAAAGAGCCCGAACCTCAAAGAACAAAGGAAAAAGGTATCCTGCCTCCTACTCCTCATCTGCGGATGCCATGAACGAGGGTGTGGGTAAGAACAGCGGTGGTTCCTCCCCAGTACCCAACTCCCCCGCGGCACCCAGCTCCTCCGCCTCCGCCCTCCTCTCCCCTTCCCGCTCCCTGCACTCCCGTTCTGACACCTTGCTCCCCGCGTCTTCCTCAGCCGGGACCAGCCCCCCCCACATCCGTGGTGGAGAGGAAGTCTAGCACCGCCTGGCTGCACCGCCCATCGGCCAGGAGGAGATCCCGGATCCTCCACCTCCTCCACCTTCCAATTTTCTTCAGCACCTCTGCCCACAGGGTCTTGTACTGCGCCTTCCCCTCAGAGCACACCTTGAAGAGGTGCTCCTGCGTTTGTATCTGGCACTGGCACCACCAGCGCTGGGCGGTGGGCCGATTTTTGTCCACTGGAGGTACTGCCCGGTAAGGCAGTGGCCTGTCTTCGCCTGGTAGAACCTTGAGGCGAGCTTCTTGGAAACTCCCAATTACCGTGCCTCCGGCCTCTGGGTCTTCGGCATCTGTATTTCCCCTTAGAGGTCCGGCCTCCAGCCCACTGCCGAGCCTCCGCCCATTTCTTCTCCGTGATCTCCCGCTTGAGGTGCGCGAGCGATCTGGTGAGTGGCATCGCGCGCGCCCCCCAGTCGGTCCGTGTAACTGAGCCATTCCACCCCGTGGGCGTCTGGCTCCTCTGCCGCGAGCTTGGCCCACTCGTCGACCTTCTCGTTCCCCGGGATTCCCTTGTGTGCCGGGCGCCACCGGATCTCGATGGTGATGTCTGGTCTCGCCCTCCTTAGCACAGCGATGTGCTTCCTCGCCTGGAGCGTGTACTTCTGGCCAGGGCCAGGTTCCTCTGAGGCCATCCGCCGGATGACCGCCTGTGCGTCGGTGAAGATTGTGACTCGTTCCGGAGTCGTTTCCTTTTAAGGATATCCGCCTCTTGATACCCGCACTACGACCCACCAATCTTGACGCCCCCATTTCCCGCATTCCTTCGTCCCTGCATTCCTCCATAACGCCGTGACAGGTACCACTCGAGTGGGCGGGCCAGCAACGGCATTGGCTTTGACCACGGGAAGACTGAAGCGGCCCTCTTCCACAAGAAGAGAACCGCTCCATCAGCAACCATCAAGGTGGGCGGCAAACAACGTCCCCTTCGGCAAGAAAGCGATGCGCTGGCTCGTAGTTCAGCTTCAGCCCCCCACCTCGCCCTGAAGCAACACCACGCCATCCAGCTGAAGAAGAGGAGAAACGACAGGAACCGGCTTCGCCGGCTCATGGGGCGGAAGGGCCTCTTCCCCTGGTCAACTGCCGAGAGGTTATGACGACCTGCGTCCAGTCGGTCGCGATGCTCGGTTCGGAGCTCTGGTGGAACAGTGACCAGGCGCAGGGTACCATTAGACGAGTCAGTGACTGGCGACTGTTGGTCAACTGGGAAGTTGGGGCGATTACTGGCTGCTTCTGGACAACCAACCTGGGAGCGTTGGCAATGGAGTCGGGACTCAGACCGGCGACCGCCCGGCTAGAAAACAGGTTGCGGCGGTTGGGCCACACCTTGAAATATGTACCGCAGGGAAACCAGGCCAAGAAAATCGTGGGCGGCATATCGAGGGATCGGGAGCTGCGTTGCTGCAGGGGCGCCCACTCCTACTTTCAGCATTCGTTGAGCCACAACCAGACATATTAACCGTTAAACAAAATTAAAATTAAAAAGCGACCCCCGTCACGTGCACGCAATGAGTACTGGCAAGGAAACAAACATTGAAGCCAACCAGACAGCACAAGGGGAGCTGCTATGCGACCGTGACGAGAACAGCTATACGTACGCGGCGTGAACAACTACTAATCAGGAAAAAAAAAACTCTCACCGACGCTTAGGAGGCACGATAGAAAGCTGTGCTGCGCGAAGACCAACTTACCGGAGCAACCAGCGTGCCACCGGAGCAGTTTTATACACTCAATTCTCGCGCAGTTGGCGATGCTCTCGCTGGAGTTGACTACACCGTTCTGAAGATCGCACTTACATACATCACTTTTAGTTAACGGGAGAACTCCATAACTAACTATATGCGCCGTCTTGATCGCGCCGCTAAGGGCATCGCTCTTGTCGGGAAGTATGGAGACCTTACCTTAGAACGTGTGAAGTGCATCGCTATTGCCGCTTCGTAGTCCCCAATGAAGTCAAGAAGTGCCTCATCATCGCCGTCGTCTCGGGTCGAGAAGTCCGTCGCGTCGTGAGGCGCATCATCATTGCTGCCGTCGTGTTGTGAAGAGCAACGCAATAGGTAGCATTCCCAACAACGGCAATTAATGCTGTCGCCATTGTGATGAATATGGTGGTGATAGTAGGTAGGCTCGTATTCTTCTCGGTGGTGACGCGGTTATTGGTGGCGGCATGGCCGTAGAGTACAACTATTACGTTCCTACACTAGTAAACAGTGGAGTACATACTAAGTACATATCGCATACCTGCACTGAGCGCCAAGATGTAGTTATATCCAATTACGGTGGCACAGGTATTGTCCAAGTTCGGTTAGTGGCTGCAACGCAGCCCCGATCCCTCATGGACGGGTTGCTGGATATATACTGTTGTGTGGCAGAACGGCCAGCGCTGGGCGGGAGGCCGGGTTACCAGCAAGAAGTACAGGCTGCCAAACAAACAGCGGCCGTGTGGGACGGGCCGGGTGTTCCACGACTCGCCTCTAATATCCACTGGCTGAAGACGAATCACTGTCTCACCAGCCAATACCTGAAATGGACGAAGAGTCCGCCCACCGCCCCCTGCCGGTGGTGCCTGTACAGGACGCAGACAAGGGAGCACGTCCTCAATAAACTTCCCCCATTGAAAGGCCCGGCAGAAGATTCAGCGAGTGGAGGTTTGGAAGGGGGAAGGACGTTCAAGGTCCGCGACCTCCTCGCCAATGCGAGGCGCAGTCAGGCGGTGTTGGACATCCTCTCCATTACAGATGTGGGGAACATGGCCCAACCCGGGGTGAGGAAGACACACAGAGCGAGGCGTCAGAGTGGGAACTCCAGGAGCGGAGAGAAAGGGAAGAAGAGAGGAGACAGGCGGCTAGGAAGCTGGAGGAGCCGCCGCTGTTACGCCCCGTGCCCTTCTTCATGGCATCCGCGACAGAGGAGCAGGGAACCCGGGGGTGTTTCTTTCGTCTCTCCTTTGTCAGTTCCTTTGTCATTTCCTTTGTCATTTCGTTGGTGCGCTCTGCATCTTCTTGGGACAGACTTGGACGGAGGGCAAAGGGGAATTACACCGGGAGACTGCAGACTGATCGAGGTCGAGGTTCGGACTGTGACCAGGAACCAAACAGTTTGTTTATCGCCATGATCAGGTCGCATGCGATTAATGAATAAATAAATAAAAAAAGCGTTGAGTCTTGAATATCAGGACCAATCCACATAGCGAACGCTCCAATATTTATACATACTAACTGCTTCAATCGATTCCGCCTGTCCCCGTTATTCAGTTCCCGACAAGCCGACTAAACCAAAACCAAAACCAACGTTGCGTTGCCCAACAGAAACCAAACCAAGATCAGAGCAGAGAGCTGCTCTTTCAAAACGTTCGAACGGATGAGAAACACAGACATAATAACTATCCAACGGCATAGCACAGACGCATCAAAGAGAGTGATAAAGACAAAAAGAGCGTTGTTAAGGACGTCGGAACGTACGAAGGAAAACCTTGAATGAGCTCGAAGGAAACCCTGTCACCATACACCACCAAAAGATCTACTCTCGGCTAGCTCTCGTCGATGATAACATCCATGACCTGCGCAACCATAACCTCCCGACCCCATGAACCTGCGACCCGCCCTGCCACCGGAATCCGGCACGACGCCGCCGAAAACCTCCCCGAGACTAGACAGGCAAAGGTAAAAGGGTTTCCACGATCCTGGCCAAAGTGAGGGTATCAGGGTGATCCTTTCCAAGGGTCTTCTCGCAGCCATCGAGGGCCCTCTGGTACCATGCGAGTGCCTTGTCGTTGTCGCCTTGGCTATTGAACACTCCGGCCATGTTGCCAACGGTGATGAGAGTGGATGGGTGTTCCTTTCCAAGGGTCTTCTCGTAGCCATCGAGGGCCCTCTGGTACCATGCGAGTGCCTTGTCGTTGTCGCCTTGGCTATTGAACACTCTGGCCATGGTGTTAATGGTGTTGAGAGTGGATGGGTGTTCCTTTCCAAGGGTCTTCTCGTAGCCATCGAGGGCCCTCTGGCACCATGCAAGTGCCTTGTCGTATTCGCCTTGGCAATTGAATACTCCGGCCATGTTGTAAATTGTGTTGAGAGTGGACAGGTGTTCCTTTCCAAGGGTCTTCTCACGGCCATCGAGGGCCCTCTGGTACCATGCGAGTGCCTTGTCGTATTCGCCTTGGCTATTGAATACTCCGGCCATGTTGTCAATGGTGTTGAGAGTGGATGGGTGTTCCTTTCCAAGGACCTTCTCACGGCCATCGAGGGCCCTCTGATACCATTCGAGTGCCTTAGAGTACTCCCCTTGGCTATTGAACACTCCGGCCATGGTGTTAATGGTGTTGAGTGTGTCAGGGTGTTCCCCTCCAAGGACCTTCTCACGGCCATAAAGGGCCCTCTGGTACCACACGAGTGCCCTGGAGTATACGCCTTGGCTATCGTACACTCCGGCCATGTTGTAAATGGTGTTGAGTGTGTCGGGATGATCGTTGCCAAGGGTTTTCTCGTAACCATCAAGGGCCCTTTGGTACCATTGGAGTGCCTTGGGGTACTCGCCTTGGCTATCGTACACTCCGGCAATGTGGTTAACGGTGTTGAGTGTGTTAGGGTGATCGTTGCCAAGGGTTTTCTCGTAACCATCAAGGGCCCTCTGGTACAATTCGAGATTCTTGTCGTCGGGATCAGACTCCGAAGAGTCTGGCAGGGACACTGTCTCC
>Ga0307508_10003918_pt1 | contig 14768 bp, 17 predicted proteins | sample 9_EM_MG_FD_203089 | JGI IMG/M metagenome (GOLD analysis project Ga0307508, IMG submission 203089) | Populus trichocarpa ectomycorrhiza microbial communities from riparian zone in the Pacific Northwest, United States - 9_EM | ecosystem: Host-associated > Plants > Roots > Unclassified | place... | reverse complement strand
CAAACGGTTGTTGATACGCATCGCGGTGGCCAGTTGCTCTTCCAGGTCATCAGCGCGCCAGTGGGGAACAGCATTCGGTGCGTCCAGAATCAGCTTGGCCAACTGCTTGACATGACCGAAGGCACCCGCGAGGGTGGCGTCATCGGCAAAAGTAGTGCTAGCGACAATGATGTTCAGCTGGGCCTCAATGGTGGCTGAGAGTTCGCGGTAGATCGGGGGGGGAGGGGGAGAGGTTTCCTCAACATTGCCGGAAGGCAACTCGACCTTGCCGGAAGACATCTTGGGTGACAATAGTAGTTCCGCTCAGAGGGTCGTTTGCTACCCAAACAGTGGTTGATGCAACAAAGTGTAACGGCCGGGCCGGCTGGGCTCCGGGTAGCAGGACAAGGATGAGGACGGCACGCAGCAGTCGGCCGATGACAGGACAGGACAGGGTCGGCGCGCAGCGGGCGGCCGATGGCAGGACAGGACAGGGTCGGCGCGCGGCGGGCGGCCGATGACAGGACAGGACAGGGTCAGCGCGCAGCGGGCGGCTGATGGCAGAACAGGACAGGGTCGGTGCGCGGCGGGCGGCCGATGACAGGACAGGACAGGGTCGGCGCGCGGCGGCGGCCGAGGACCGGGCAGTACAAGGACAAGGTCGGCGCGCGGCGGCGGCCGAGGACCGGGCAGGACAAGGACAAGAGGGTTGTTGGGGGAGGACTAAGATTCTTTATCGGAGAACAGGGAAACAAACAAGTTGTTGCGTGAGGAAGGAAAGGGAAGAAGAAAAGAAAGAAAGAAGTGGGCGACGGCTCGTTTTAAGGATATCCATCGCCCGCTTGGCGTCACTCCACATTCCATCCTCCCGCTTGGCGTCACTCCACATTCCTTCCTCTCGCATTCCAGACGGCGCCAAGGGTCGAGGCCTAGCTGGCACGCGCCGTGACACTCGCCTTATCGTCAGACCAACCAGAACGAGTAGCTTCGGGCTCTGGCCTGCACCCAGTAGGGTCTGGTGTGTGAGTGTATTCCTTACCTTATCTTACCCGTGAGGCAGTCGTCGCGTGAGCCGTTTGGCGTTCACCAAAGCGTCAGACAATCCACCGAACCGGACCTATACGATACGAGCGAGCCGCCGGGCCGGTCTTGAACCGAAACAATATACGCAAGCCGTCAGGTATGCTGCTGGGCATTCGTCGCACCATCCACCGAAGTGCAGATACGCCTAAGCGCCGCAAGCGTGACGACGGTCGATCGGAGACAGAGACGGAAGGATACGTAAGGGTCTCAGGAGTCTAGGTGGGAGTTACGGAATGGGGTAAAGGATACGGCCGAGATACTGGGCATATGGATTACTCTGGAGGAGGGGGCCACGGCAAATCCGGGGTGTGAGAGGGCAGGTGTTAGGACGAGACTGTGACACTGGGGTTGTATTGTAACCGGAGTGCGGGTAGAATCAAAGGTAATCAGGCTACTTTCGATAATTCACAACGGAATAATCTTAGATCTGTTTTTGCGGGGTTCTTTTCGGGTGTTCATTCGGTGCTGTCCTCTCTTTCTCCCAACGGGGCGTAATCTTTCCTAGCTATATAGTCTTCTTTCGGCATAACGTGGTTCTTCTAGAGAACCATTACTTCTCATCCTTTTCTCAGGAGTTCCGCCCGCTAGTCAAGACCCCTGAACCCCGCGGGCCCGGTTCTTACAACCTCATTGGTCCTGGTCGGTCTAACAATAAGCCGACTGATCCCCACACTGCGTATTTCCCTCAATGAGAGATTACCAGCCTATCAGTGTCCGGCAAGTTATCTGGCCTCTCGGGTCCAGGTTTCATCGCTCCGCATAGTTGCGTTTGCAGCCCGACCGTAGCTAAATCCCTTAAAGCCGTCTCGGCTGTAAGACCCTAACTCTGGTCGTATCTCCCACCTAGACTCTCTGAAGCTGTTACACTGGAATATTATCACGGGTCGGCACAGACCCTTGGAGAGGTACATACCGGAATGGGGACCGCGGTAGTTAGCTATTCAGGAAAGATCGGCTCTGAGAGTCTAGGAGGGAGATAAGGAACGGAGTTAGAACTTACGGCTGAGACCGGACGCAAGAGACTAACTCCGGGGGTTGAGGGGGTTGCGGGGAAAGCAAACGAGTGGAAACCGGCGGACTTGGGTAGGTTCCTCGAAAGGGAGCTGCCACGTCACCCGAAAGGTGTACAAGAAAAAGTCTGACGCAGTGTGACACTGGGGTTGTCTCGTAACCGGAGTGCGTATAGAATCAAAGGTAATCAGGCTACTTTCGATAATTCACAACGGAATAATCTTAGATCTTGTGTGTGGGTTCGGTGTTTGTGTGGGTGAGGATGTTTGTGCTGATTTCCCACGGTGAGGTGTGAAATCCTTTCTTCTTTATAGAGGAGGAGCCGTCGTGAGATCTGATGACTTCGCGTGAGAAGTGGTGACTAGGGTTTGGATTGCCCCGAGGTGCATGGACCCCGTGGGTGGATTATTGGCCCTGGCCGGTGTGTAGATAAGGGAGATGAGTTCGTCATGCAACTGGGCGGGGAACTCTTGCGTCTAGACTCGTACGTGGCTCCCCCCGCAGGGATCCCAGCCAGTCCCCACGAGGACGCAGTTTCTCTGCGTACGTGGTTCCTCCCCGCAAGGAGGCTAACCAACGTCTGGTCTCTCTCCGCGAGGAGTCAGACCATATCTGCTGAGTCCGCTTCGTTTGCACTCAGACCCCCACCTCGGAGTTCCCTCGTCCGATCCCCGCAAGGTTCGATCTCTCCCCGCAAGGTTCGATCTCTCGGCCGTAAGCTAACTCCGGCTCCTTAACTCCCTCTTAGACTCCTGATCCATCATCTGTCACCCGCTAGCCTTCCTACTACTCTGTTGCTAAGTAATCTAGATACTCTATGTACTTCGTGGAATATTCAGGTGTAACACCCGGTTACCCCGCTCGGCCGCAGGAGGACCCTGTGGTGCGAAACCGACAAAGCTCATCTCTCCTTATCTACACCCTGCCAGGACCAATGAGTTGTCCACGGGGTCGAAAGCCTTGGAGGAATAGTTAGCCCGAGTCACCAGATCTCACGGCCCTCCAAAAAATAACATATAACCAGGCTCTTCCCTCCTGAAAAGAAAGAGGACAGACCGAACACCACCTCCGGAACCCACACACAAGATCTAAGATTATTCCGCTGTGAATTATCTAAAGTAGCCTGATTACCATTGGTTCTATCTTCACTCTGGTTACGATACAACCCCAGTGTCACACTATAATCTTAAATCTCAAATCACCTTACTTTCATGACGGGCTTCGACGACACCTACTTCGAAGACCACCTCTATCTCCTCGAGCTATCTACCTTCCTGGAGCCTAAGACCCAATATTCCTTCGACTACGCCTTTCAGTCAATCGACGACGAAATCTCGAAATACGAGCAGTGGAACGAATTCTTCGACGGATCTAAGCCAGCCCACGAAAGAATCGAGTGCGCCCCACACCATTGGTATACCCAACAGTGGTGGAACTGCGCACTGCTACCCCAACCAGCCGACTTTGACGAAGACGAACTTTTCGACTTATTTGACTACCCATTCGACTACGACTCAACCATCTACACCGGAGATTTCCTCGACCGGTATTAAGCAATGACGACAGCGTCGGACTTCAATATGCTCAGGCTCGAGGCCCCGCGGGACCTGCTCCAAATCACCGACGGAGCCTCTGAACCAGAACAAGCGGTGGAAATAACCAATCCCGCAGTCTGGGTTAGAACCCTGGTGCGCCAGCAATGGCAGGCCGAAAGCGACTTACAATGGCTTCCAGAGCTGTGTGGGGACGCCTACGATAGAACGGATCGACGAACAAGGGAGATCGAGCAGGCCTACCAGACCTTGGCCGAAGGAACTAGGTACGTATATGACTGAGCCAACGCTAACGAGAAAATAGCCGAAGAATGAATACGCAGCGAGCTGTCGAGCACAGCAAATGCGTACCAATCCCTGGCCACGAACGTCTGGCAAGCCATCATCGAGCGCACCAACAAGGCCAACGAACGACAAATATGTCAGGCCACTCAGCTGGCTCGAGTGAACGATGCCCTGTCCTTCCTGGCAGAAGCAAACACAGCCCAGAATCAACATCTGGCCAACTTCCAGGGCAACGTGGAATTATGGGTGGCAGCGCACCAGAACCGGGTAGCCACCCTGGAAAACCAACTCCGGGAAGCGAGAGCAGAAATCCAACGCATTGCGACCCGGATCCTGCTACCCACAACACCACCAGTGCCAGCAGCACCCCCTGCGTGGAGAAGCCCTGTAAGGCAGACCAGCACCAGTGCCCCATCAGCCCACTCAGAACCAGCGCTGGGAAGCCCGCTACGCCTAAACCTGAGACCAACGCTCCGACGACAGAGACCCCCGGCGGTACCCAGGACGCCGGAAATGAGGCAGCGGCTGGAGCAGCTCAGGCGCCACGTGTCCCCAAGGCCTCCAGCCTTCGGGCCAGCAGCAGGACAAGGAGGAAATCCCCCCTCTACACCACCCGGATCGGCAGCAGGACCTCCTTCGGGCCCACCATCCGAACCACCCAGACCGCCTCTCCGGCGCCCCCGCTCTCCGTCGCCACCTAGGAACCCTGCGCCTACAATTACCACGCACGACCTAGTACAACTAGTGGCAGAAGGAGTAGCAAGAGCCACCCGGGGCGCCATGGCCGAGGCAAACTGAATCCGAACCTCCAGTCTAAAAATGGAAAACCCCGAGACGTTCGACGGCAAACCAATGACCCCCTTCAACAACTGGTGGAAAACGGTAACAAAATACCTGAGTTTCTATCCCGAAACCTCCGACCAACAAAAGATCGTCTGGGTAGGAATGCTGCTCACCGGCACGGCTAAAGCATGGGACCTACACCGATACGATACGATGGGCGAAAGCGATACTTGGGCCAATTATTCCGCGGCCATCCGAACCGAATACTTTGACTCCCGGGAGGCAGCAGGCGCCCAACTCAAGCTGAGCCAGCTTAGGTACACCGGGGACATTCGGGCCTATGTGACCGAATTCCGAGCGCTCAACAACCTCGCTCGAGCCACGGGAGAAAGTCTGCAGGAGAAAATTGACCTGGCAATGCCCGAGGCAGTAATCGACATGCGGTTCGCTCACTACCTCGGGGAGTTCGCAGACGATGAGGGGTTCCTGTACGCCACCTATCAGGCAGCACTCCAAGTCGAGAGAAAGAAGGCCCTGAAGCAGGCCAAGGAGCAAATGAGGGGGCAGACGGGAAGCACAGGAAGTGGTCGGACAGAGAAAAAGGAGGACAAGAAGTACGAAAACCGGACGAGCTCCAAGCAAAGAGAAAACCAACCGCGCGAGAGCTCCAGCAACGTAGCAACCAAGCCCACCTGGTTCGGAAAGAAGGACACCTGGCCGACCATGGACGAAGCCATGAAAGGCTTGCCCAACAACGAAAAAGAAGAATACCGCCAGAGCCGAGAAGACTGCTGGCGATGTGGACGAACGGGGCACAAAACCTATGAATGCCTGTCCTTCAAAACTCAGAAAGGAACGGTGCTCCCGCCCGCCCCGTGGAAGGTGGGGGCAGTCTCGGACGAAAAGAGAAAACAGGACGGCGAGGAAGACGCGATTCCCACGGCCAAACAACGAAAGGTAGCAGCCGTGGAGACCATGGAAATCGATGCACTACCTATGTGGGAAAGCGAAGAGGAGGATTTTTGAAGGGCCCGGCTACGCTGCAGCCAAAGGCCTTCCCAAGAGTATGTGGAATCTCCAGGAAGCGAAGGAAGGAACCAAGTGCTGGAGCCTCACCTAAGAAACCTCGAATCTCCACCCGCGGCACCCGACCAGTAATAGAAATGTTGCTACACCAAGGAAACCACCAACACAGGGTCAGGGCCCTGCTGGACACCGGCTGTTCGATAGCCCTAATAAGCCAACGTACGGTGGAATGATTAGGCCTCGAACAGATACCTCACCCCGAACCGGTCAGAATCGAAATTTATACCGGAGAAGCAGTACCCGGCGCGGGCCAATATTATACAAAGCCGTTGCGCCTGCAACACAGAAAGCACTACACGATGGAGAGCTTCGAAATATCGCCCATGGACATGGACATCGACATCTTCCTTCCCTTCTGGTGGGTAACGGAACACCCGCCTCAGGGAGCCTGGACTTCGGAGGAGATACGCTTTAACAGCGCCAAGTGCCTGGAACAATGCACAAGGTATGAAACCAATGAATTCTCACTAACCTGGGATGAATCGGTCATCACGGAACCTTCCGCGCAGCTCATAGGCTACGTCACAGCCGTTGACGAGAACCCGGACCACTTACAGCAAGTACCCTTGGAATTCCACCAGTACCTACGCATCATGAGCAAAGAAGCCGCCGACACACTTCCGGAACACCGGCCGTACGACTGCAAAATCGACATTAAAAAAGGAAGCACGGCACCTTGGGGACCCATTTACCCACTCTCTGAGGTAGAGCTCCAAACCCTCAGGGAGTGGCTGAAAGAAATGGAAAGAACGGAAAGATCAAGAGGTCAACATCATCGGCAGGATCTCCCATTTTGTTCGTTCCCAAACCCAGCGGCCGAGGACTCTGATTGTGTGTGGACTATCGAGGCCTCAACCGCATAACGATCCCAAACCGATATCCGCTTCCTCTCATGCAGGAACTCCAGAACTGAGTCCAGGGGGCTCAATGGTTCACAAAAATGGGTCTCAAAAACGGGTTCAACCTCATCCAAATGAAACAAGGAGATGAGTGGAAAACGGCGTTCAGGACCCGCTACGGATTATACGAATTCCAGGTAATGCCGTTCGGACTTACCAATGCGCCATCCACCTTTCAGGATATGATGAATCATGTACTGTCAGACCTGCTGGACGTAGGAGTACCGGCCTATATGGACGACATCCTGGTCTACGCGAAAACCCAACAAGAGCACGACCACCTTGTGAAAGAAGTGCTACGGCGCTTGCAGGAAAACGGGCTAGCGGTGGCCGCGGAAAAATGCGTCTGGCGAGCCCAGGAAGTGGAGTTCCTGGGCTATGTGATAGGAAGAAATGGAATCGAGATGGCAAAAAACAAGGTGGAAGCAGTCCTGGATTGGAAAACCCCCAAATCCCTCACAGAAGTACAATTGTTCTTGGGATTTGCTAATTTTTACCGACGTTTCATTCGGGACTACTCCAGGATAGCACGACCTCTCACAGAGTTAACAAAGAAAACAGAAAAATGGACGTGGAATAATGAGGCAGAAACGGCTTTCTGAGAACTTAAACACAGGTTCACCTCGGCACCAATACTAGCCCACTTCGATGCCAAGAAACCGGTGATCATGGAGACCGACACCTCGGACTTTGCTATTGGAGCGGTTCTATCACAACGCAACGAGGAAAACCGCCTACACCCAGTGGCGTTTCACTCACGAAAGTTCACACCCGCGGAAATCAACTACGAAATCCACGACAAGGAACTACTGGCCATTGTGGATGCCTTTAAACATTGGAGACGTTACTGCGAGGGAGCGACCCACAAGGTGCAGGTGTTCTCCAACCACCAAAACCTGGAGTACTTCACAACGACCAAAGTACTCAACCAAAGACAAGCAAGGTGGGCACAAGAGCTAGCTGAAATCGATTTCCAGATCCACTATCGACCTGTAACACAGAATGGGAAACCGGATGCGTTATCCAGGCGTTCGGAGTACTGCCCCGAAAAGGGGGGGATAGAAAACCAGCCAATCACAACGGTTTTGCAAGAAAGGCAATTTGTGGAACCACCAAATCGACAAGGCAGGTCGTTCATCTGCTCGTCGGCTCAGCTCACCTCGCTCCCTAGGAGAAACTGGTCGGACAAGTTCCTGGTAAAAGTCAAAGAAGAAGGGAAGAAGGAAGGAGCCTACGAACAGGCAAGGAAACAGGAAGCGGCGATAGGAGAGTTATCGTCGAAGGTCCGAAATGACAAGGAGATAGTAAAACAGGACGACTTGCTGTACAAAAGGAACCTGCTCTGGATACCCAAGGGCATGGTAAAGCAAATATTGGAGTCGGAACACGACACGAAGGTGGCCAGACACATGGGACAGGATAAAACGATCGAACTAATACGACGAAACTTCTGGTGGCCAAAAATGAACAGACGAATCATTGACTTCGTCAGAAGCTGCCCGGAGTGCCAGAAAAACAAGGCGTCCCGACACCAACCCTACAGACTATCCTCACCACTAGAACTCCCGTATGCGCCGTGGCAATCAATTGCGATGGACTTCATCACGGAACTCCCGCTCTCAGAGGGATGCGATCAGCTGTGGGTAGTGATCAACTGATTCACGAAGATGGCGCACTTCATACCACTCCGCGAAAAGACTGCAGCAGACCTAGCAATCATCTTCACCAGGGAAATATGGAAACACCATGGGCTACCCACCGACATCGTGTCTGACAGAGACTCACAGTTTACGTCAGAAGTATGGCAGGAATTCCTGCGACTATCGGGAATCTGACCCTGGATGTCCATCGCCTTCCACCCGCAAATGGACGGACAAACGGAACGACTCAACCAGACCATTGAGGCATACCTACGAGCGTTTGTCAGCCGAGAGCAGGATGACTGGGTGTCACTCCTGCCCATGGCTGAGTTTGCCTACAACAACTCGGTCACAGCGGGTAACGGGATGACACCCTTCTTTGCGAATTACAGCTTCCACCCAGCAACCATCGACCCCCCGACTGGAGAACCTCTAAATCCAGCAAGCACGATTTACGCGCACTGGATGCAGGCGATACAAGAGGAGTCAGGGCAACGACTAGAAGCTGCGCAGGAATGGATACGCCGATACGTAGACCTGGCACGAAAAATCCCTCCGGCATATCAGGTAGGAGATCTGGTCATGCTCAACGGACGCAACATCAAAACGCGCCGACTTACGAAGAAGTTGGACCACAAGAATCATGGTCCTGTCCAAATTGAGAAATTAGTTTCCCCGCTTGCGGTCCGTCTCACATTGCCTCGAAAGTGGAAAATTCACAACGTCTTCCACGTCTCGCTACTCGAACCCTACCGAACCTGCGAACACCGAGCAGTGCCGGATCCCTCAAAGGTACTCCGAGAGACAGATGACATCGAGCAAAGTGAGGAATACGACGTGGAGGAAGTTATGTCCTCGGTTGAGCGCGGCCGGCATCAGGAAAAAAAATCTGCGTCTGGACGTGCAGGCTGCGTCCGGACGGACCAGACGCTCATGACGCTCTGGATGTACCCTGGCAGGGCACATACAGCTCCCAACGCGAAACGCACAGGCAATGTGAATTCGGACGCAGCAGGCCAGGGCACCATGCATTTGGACGCCGTATGCCAGGGCGCCGTGCGTCCGGACGCAGCTCGCCATGGCATCTGCTTACCGGACGGAGTGTGTCAGGGCATTTTCCTTCTGGACGCAGCCGTGTCAGGGCATTTTCCTTCTGGGCGCAGCCGTGTCAGGGCAAATGGCGTCCGGACGACGCATGTCATGGCACCACGATCACACTGTCTGTCAAGGCACGGAACATCGTAGCAAATACTCTTGTCGTATTCACAAACACGTAGCGGGTTCCACGCATAGTGACTCAGTCCAGTTCTATTCATTCTCTCTAATGTACATCTATATATGCTACTACCACACTTCGCGCGGAAACAAAGGAAAGTTGGCAAATACGACACAACGCGTTGAGCACGACGCGATGAGCACGACGTGATAAGCACGACGCGATGAGTACGATGAGATGAACATGACGCGATGAGCACGACGACTATAAGGAGGATGGCGATAAGCACGCCGCCGGCGGCGAGGACGATAGCAAGTAGGACGCGGCGAGTATGATTGCGAGCTTTGTGACATGGTTAGCGCAGCTCTCAGAGTGACAGACAGCGGGAAGTTGTACAATACAATGTGACGAGTACAATGTCAATGAGGGTGCCGGCGGCGAGAACGATAGCGGGTAGGACGCGGTGAGTATGATTGCAAGTAAGACGCAGCGAGTATGATGGCGAGCTTTGTGACAAGGTTAGCGCAGCTCTCAGAGTGACAGAGACACTGGGAAGTTGTACAATACACAGTGAGGAGTACAATGTCAATGAGGGTGCCAGCGGCGAGGACGACTCTAGCGAGTAGGACGCGGTGAGTAAGTCGTGGCAAGTATGATGGCGTGAAAGACGCGACGAGTACGATGGCAATAGAAAGCGCCAAGCCACTATCTACTAACGCTTGCGCTTTCGCAAGGTTCGGCTCGCTCATCACTCATAGATAGAACCCTTTTTTCTTCGCCTTTCACGCGTCGACATTTTCCTAATCGACATCTTACTCGTTGCGACTTTCTCGCCATCATACTCGCCGCGTCTTACTCGCTTTTATACTTGCTGCGTCCTACTCGCCCACACTCACCGCATCCTACCCCCTATCGTTCTCACCACCGGCACCCTCATTGACATCGTACTCGTCACGTTGTATTGTAGAACTTCCCGCTGTCTGTCACTCCGAGAGCTGTGCTAACCATATCACAAAGCTCGCCATCATACTCGCCGCATCTTACTTGCAATCATACTCGCCGCGTCCTACTCGCTATCGTCCTCACCGCTGGCACCCTCATTGACATCGTACTCCTCACTGTGTATTGTTCAACTTCCCGGTGTCTCTGTCACTCTGAGAGCTGCGCTAACCTTGTCACAAAGCTCGCCATCATACTTGCCGCGTCTTACTTGCAATCATATTTCGCCGCGTCCTACTCGCTATCGTCCTCGCCGCTGGCACCCTCATTGACATCGTACTCCTCACTGTGTATTGTTCAACTTCCCGGTGTCTCTGTCACTCTGAGAGCTGTGCTAACCATGTCACAAAGCTCGCAATCATACTTGCCGTGTCCTACTTGCTATCGTCCTCGCCGCCGTTGGTGTGCTCATCGCCATCCTCCTCATAGTCGTCGTGCTCATCGCGTCGTGTTCATCTCGTCGTCCTCATCGCGTCGTGCTCATCGCATTGTGCTCATCGTGTCGTGCTCAACGCGTAGTGCTCATCGCGTCGTGCTCATCACGTCCTGCTCAACGCGTCGTGTCGTATTTGCCAACTTTCCTTTGTTTCCGCGCGAAGTGTGGTAGTAGCATATATAGATAGATGTATATTAGATAGAATGAATAGAACTGGACTGAGTCACTATGCCTGGAACCCGCTGCGTGTTTGCGAATGCGATAAGAGTATTTGCTGCGATGTTCCGTGCCTTGACAGCCAGCGTGACCGGGGTGCCATGACACGCGTCGTCCAGACGCCATTTGCGCTGACACGGCAGTGTCCAGAAGGAAAATGCCCTGATACGGCTGCGTCCAGAAGGAAAATGCCCTGACACGCTCCGTCCGGTAAGCAGATGCTGTGGCGATCTGCGTCCGGACGCACAGTGCCGTGGCGAGCTGCGTCCGGATGCACGGTGCCATGGTGAACTGCGTTCGAGTTAAGCAGGTTGCATCCAAAGCATCCAGAGCGTCTAGTGTGTCCGGACCCTCAGGACGCAATTTTTTTTTTTCCTGATGGGGGCAATAACAAGCGGGTTCTCTATCTGGTCCGATGGCTCGATTATCCGGAGCGCAAGGACTGGACGGAGGAACCATTTGACAACTTTTCGGTAGGCGGTCGGGAGAAGCTCTGGGAGTTTCATCAACAGAATCCGGACGCGCCGAGGGACTACCGGCTCACCGAGGGCTAGACTAGATCCCACGAGGACCTGGCGGTAGTGGGCTGACGGGGCGGAGGACGTCAGTACCACAGTATCACGATACAACAAAAAGACCCACTTCACGGGCAACCACAAGAAGCCGCCGACCGGACGCCCGACGAGGAGTGCACATGGCCGAAACGGTTGAGAATCAGGAAAACCGTTGAGAACAGACGTATCGACCTCTTGGCGACCGACTCGGACCAGCGGAACCAGCGCAAAGGGCCCATAAACGGTGAAGAGAGTCCCTGACAGCGCTGCCACTGCTCCAGCATACTAGTCTCCCCCCGGAAGGACGTGGGCGCGTCACTGCTGAGGATACGGGTCACTAGCATGAAGGACACCATGCCTCTCCCGATTCCCTGGGCCCAATGCGACCCCGGAACCTCACCGAGCCGGCCAAGTCTTGACGCAGCGCGGCGGCGAGTACGATTCAATATGACCCGATAAGTAAGAGTACGCCCCAGCCTACTCTGAGGGCCCCATCGTCCAAGGCTCCCCGGTGCCGAACCGGCTGGCCAACGATGGGGAGGGATGCAGGGGTGGAGGACTGCATTCAGCGGCAAGTATCATAACAGAGAACATCTTCAGAAAGAGACGGGCTACTTGGAACAATCTATCAGCTTTGGGACGAAGCTAAGAAGAGGGGGAGATAGTGTTACACTGGAATATTATCACGGGTCAGCACGGACCCTTGGAGAGGTACGTACCGGGACGGGGACCGTGGTAGTTCGCTATTCAGGAAAGATCAGCTCTGAGAGTCTAGGAGGGAGATAAGAAACGGAGTTAGAACTTACGGCCAAGACTGGATGCAAGGGACTAACTCCGGGGGTTGAGGGGGTTGCGGGGAAAGCAAACGAGTGGAAACCGGCGGACTTGGGTAGGTTCCTCGAAAGGGAGCTGCCACGTCACCCGAAAGGTGTACGAGAAAAAGTCTGACGCGGTTACCCCGCTCGGCTGCAGGAGGACCCTGCGGTGCGAAACCGACAAAGCTCATCTCTCCTTATCTACACCCTGCCAGGACCAATGAGTTGCCCACGGGGTCGAAAGCCTCGGAGGAATAGTTAGCCCGAGTCACCAGATCTCACGGCCCTCCAAAAAATAACATATAACCAGGCTCTTCCCTCCTGAAAAGAAAGGGGACAGACCGAACACCACCCCCGGAACCCACACACAAGATCTAAGATTATTCCACTGTGAATTATCGAAAGTAGCCTGATTACTGTTGGTTCTATCTTCACTCCGGTTACGATACAACCCCAGTGTCACAGAAGCTGACTAGACTCGACTTTCCTCTTCGAGCGGCTTTGAGTAGAGTCTCACGTGTCCTGGCTATGTAGCTAACTAAGTGTTCTTTTCCGTGTTTCGCATTGAGGTGTAACACTACTCCCCCCTCTCTTTAGCTTCATCCCAAAGCTGAGAGAGATCTTTTCTTCCTTCTATCTAAGTAGCCCTCCTCTTTCTTTAAGTGTTTTTGCTGGCGACCCAGGGGGTTGCCGTGACTGTAGTCCTCCTTCCCTACAGCCATCCCAGCCACCGGATCCGGACATCATTCTCTGTAATCCGTCGGAATGGCTGGGCCTTCAGAGTAGGCCGGTACGTACTCTTACTGTCGTGTCATATTGAGTCGTACTCGCCGCCGCGCTGCATCAAGGCTTGGCCGGCTCAGTGGGGTTCCAGGGTCGCAGTTGGCACAGGGAATCGGGAGGGGCATGGTGTCCTTCGTGCTTGTAACCCGTATACTCGGCAGTGACCACGCCCACGTCCTTTCGAGGGGAGACTGATGTGCTGGAGCAGTGACAGCACTGTCGGGGACTCACTTTACCGCTTATGTGCCACTTGCGCTGGCTCCACCAGTCCGAGGCGGTCGCCAAGAGGTCGATATTTCTGTTCTGAACGGTTTTCCTGACTCAACATTTCGATCGCCTGCACTCCTCGCCGGGTGCCAGGTCGGCGGCTTTGTTGCGCTGTGGGGTCGTTGCCCGAGAAGCGGGTCCTTTTCTTTGGGTCTCATCCACGTAAGATGTAGTCCTCCAGCTCCTTCATCCCCACTACCACTCGTGCCCCCACGGGCCCTTCCATGGACATCCTGTCTAGGCGTCATTGAGTCGATAGTCCCTCGGTGCGCCTGGGTTTCTTTGGTGGAATTCTCAGAGCTTCTCCAGACCGCCTACCGAAAAGTTGTCGAATGGTTCTTCCGTCCAGTCCTTCCATTCTGGGTAGTCGAGCCACTTGATGAGGTAGAGAATTCGTTTGTTATTTCCTTGGCCGCGTTCGACCGAGGACATAACTTCTTCCACATCGTATTCCTCCGATTACTCGATGTCGTCTGCTTCCCAGAGTACCTTCGATGGGTTCAGTGGTACCCGATGTTCGCTAGTTCGGTATGGCTCAAGTAGCGAGACGTGGAAGACGTTGTGGATCTTCCATTTCCGGGGTAACGTGAGGCGGATGGCCAGCGGGGAGATGATTTTCTCAATTTGGAAGGGACCATGATTCTTGTGGTCCAGTTTTTTCGAGGGGCGGCGCGTCTTGATATTGCCTCCGCTGAGCATTACCAGGTCTCCTACCTGATATACTGGAGGCGGTTTTCAGCTTGGGTCGTGTATTGCCGCATTCGCTCCTGGGCTTCTTCCAGTCCCTTTCGGGACGCGTCGTGCACCATGCGCATCCAGTGGGCATATGCCATACTAGCGGGGTTGAGTGGTTCCGTCATGGCTGGGTCCATGGCCGCGGGATGGAAGCCATAGTTAGCGTAGAACGGAGACATACCGTTGCCTGCCATGGTTGGGTTATTGTACGCAAACTCGGCCATTGGCAGCAGGCGTACCCAGTCTTCTTGCTCGTTGCCGACGAATGCTCAGAGGTAGGTCTTGATCGTTTCATTGAGCTGCTCAGTTTGTCCGTCGGTTTGGGGGTGGAACACCGTGGACATGTGGGACCGGATATCGGAGAGTCGCAAGAACTCCTTCCATACTGCCGACGTGAATCGGGAGGTTCTGTCGGACACGATGTCAGC
>Ga0307508_10003917_pt1 | contig 14769 bp, 16 predicted proteins | sample 9_EM_MG_FD_203089 | JGI IMG/M metagenome (GOLD analysis project Ga0307508, IMG submission 203089) | Populus trichocarpa ectomycorrhiza microbial communities from riparian zone in the Pacific Northwest, United States - 9_EM | ecosystem: Host-associated > Plants > Roots > Unclassified | place... | reverse complement strand
GGCGTGCACTCGCCGAAGTTCGAGCACGAACGCGACCCCGAGGCCTTACGCGCGGCCGTGGAACGCTACGGCGTGCACCACCCCGTCCTCGACGACGCCGACATGGTCATGTGGCAGCAGTACGCCGCCAAGGCCTGGCCCACCCTCGCGGTGGTCGACCCGACCGGCTACCTGGTCGCGTCGATGGCCGGCGAGGGTCACGCCGAGGGCCTGGCCCGGCTGCTCGACGAGCTGATCGCGGAGCACGAGACGGCCGGCACCCTGCACCGCGGCGACGGCCCGTACGTGCCGCCCGCCGAGCCCGCGACGGCATTGCGCTTCCCCGGCAAGGCGATCGAGCTGCCCAGCGGCAACCTGCTGGTCTCCGACTCGGCCCGGCACAGCCTGGTCGAGCTGCTGCCGGACGCCGAGACCGTGGTCCGCCGGATCGGCACCGGCGAACGCGGCCACGCGGACGGCCGGGCGCCGAGCTTCGCCGAGCCGCAAGGCCTGTGCCTGCTGCCGGAGCGGATCGCCGAGCTGGCCGGCTACGACGTGGTGGTCGCGGACACGGTCAACCACCTGCTCCGCGGCCTGCGCCTGGCGACGGGCGAGGTGCACACGATCGCCGGCACCGGCAAGCCCTGGCGCTCCACGGTGGACAACCACGCGCACGACGCCCTGGCCGCCGACCTGTCCTCGCCGTGGGACCTGGCCTGGTTCGACGATCGGCTGATCATCGCCATGGCCGGCATCCACCAGCTCTGGTGGTTCGATCCGGTGCAGCGCACGACGGGCGTCTACGCCGGGACGACGGTCGAGGCGCTGCGCGACGGCCCGATCCCCGACGTGTGGATGGCCCAGCCCTCCGGCCTCGCGGCCGCCGGCGACCGGCTGTGGATCACCGACAGCGAGACCTCGGCGCTGCGCTGGATCGAGGCGGGCGAGCTGCACACGGCCGTCGGCCAGGGGCTCTTCGACTTCGGTCACGTGGACGGCCCGGCGGCCACGGCTTTGCTGCAACACCCGCTGGGGGTCGGCGTGCTGCCGGACGGTTCGGTCCTGGTGGCCGACACCTACAACGGCGCGGTACGCCGCTACGACCCGACGACGAGGACGGTGTCCACCGTCGCGGAGCACCTGGCGGAGCCCAGCGACATCCTGGTCACCGCCGGCGGCGACGTGATCGTGGTCGAGTCGGCGGCCCACCGGCTGACCCGCCTGGCCCCGGGCGTGGTCTCGATGATCGAGGGCGAACGCCACCGGGTCGAACGCCCCCCGTCCCGGCTGTCCGCGGGCGAGGTCACCCTGGACATCGTCTTCACGCCGCCGCCGGGCCAGAAGCTCGACGAGACCTTCGGCCCGTCGACCCGCCTGCAGGTCTCCGCCTCCCCGGCCGACCTGCTGCTCGACGGCGCGGGCAGCAGCACCGAGCTGTCCCGCCGGCTGCTGATCAACCCGGCGATCGACAAGGGCGTCCTGCAGGTGGTGGCCCAGGCGGCCACCTGCGACGCCGACGTCGAACACGCCGCCTGCCACCTGACCAGGCAGGACTGGGGCGTCCCGGTGGTCGTCGAGCAGGACGCGCCGACCCGCCTGGCGCTGGTCCTCCGCGGTCTCGACGCCGGCTGACCCGCCCCCAGGCGGCTAAGCAAACGGCTTCAGCGTCAAGCCGGCCGACCGCAGTGCGGCGCGGACGCGACTGGCCAGGTTCACCGCGCCCGGGGTGTCGCCGTGCACGCAGATCGACGACACCGCGTTCGGCACGAGCGTCCCGTCGACGGCCACCACGGTGCCCTCGACGGCCATCCGCACCGCCCGCTCGACGACCTCGGTCGGCTCGTGCACCAGCGCGTCGGGCGACGATCGGGGGACCAGCGTTCCGTCGGCCCGGTAGCCGCGATCGGCGAACCCTTCCCCGATCGCGGACAGCCCGGCGGCTTCCGCGGCGACGGCCAGCACCGACTCCGGCTGGCACAGGATCGGCAGCCCGGCGTCGTAATCCGCGACCGCGTTGACCACCGCCGACGCTTGCCCCTGCTGCACGGCCGCGGTGTTGTAGAGAGCCCCGTGCGGCTTCACATAGCGGACCCGGGTGCCGGCGATCCGGCAGAACGCCTCGAGGGCCCCGATCTGGTACAGGATGTCGTCGCGCAGCTCGTCGAGGTCGTAGTCGATCCGGCGGCGCCCGAAGCCGGCCAGATCCCGGTAACCGACCTGGGCGCCGATCGCGACGCCGCGCTCGGCGGCAAGCCGGCACACCCGGCGCATCAGGGCCGGGTCGCCGGCGTGGAAGCCGCACGCCACGTTCGCCGACGTGACGATGGCGAGCAGGGCGTCGTCGTCGCCCAGCCGCCAGGCCCCGAACCCTTCGCCGAGGTCCGCGTTCAGATCAATCGTGCTCACAGACCGAACCGTAGTCTCGGTGAAGCGCCCCAAAGGTCCGCGACGTCGCAGAGATCCTCGCCATCGAAGGTTGTCGGAATTTCAACGTACGACGGCTCGGAGCGACCTCGGCGGCCGGTGGATCCCACCCGGCGAGCGCCGCGGAGACGCCGTCCAGCAGGATGGTCCGAAAGTGCCTGTTGACCAGCGCCGCCACAGCTCGGCCCGCCAGGATTCCACCTCTTCGCCGTCGCGAAACTCGAGCGGCAGCGCCGAGACACCCACCCGCCGTACTCTCATGAAATCAGTCTCGTCGAGAGGTGCCCGGATGCGACGTGAGCGGCTTCACTACTGGTCAGTAACCTACGGTGCCGTAACCTTGGTGCCGTGACGACCTCAGCAGCCCCGTTCCGGATGAAACCGGCCGACCTCGGCAAACCGCGGCTGCGCGGCCGGCTCCACCAGTACGCGTTCTTCGTCGCGCTCGTCTGTGGCATCGTGCTCTGTTCGATCGCCGCGAGCCGGCCGGGCCTCAGCCCGTTCCTGAGCTGCCTCGTCTACAGCCTCACGGTGTGCGGCCTGTTCGGCATCAGCGCGCTCTATCACCGGCGCAACTGGTCCGAACGCGGCTACCAGGTCATGAAGCGCCTGGACCACTCGATGATCTTCATCTTCATCGCGGGCACCTACACGCCGTTCTGCGTGCTGCTGCTCAGCGCGGGCAAGGCGACGCTGTTCCTGAGCCTGATCTGGGCGGGCGCCCTGGGCGGGGTCGCGCTCAAGACGATCTGGCCGCATCTGCCCCGCTGGGTCGGCGCGCCCCTCTATCTGGCGCTGGGCTGGGGCGCGGTGGCGATCCTGCCCGAGGTGCTGAGCCACGGCGGGGTGGCCGCCCTGGTGCTGATCGCCACCGGCGGGGTCATCTACAGCGTCGGTGCGATCTTCTACGCGCTGCGCCGGCCGAACCCGTGGCCGACCGTCTTCGGCCACCACGAGTTCTTCCACGCCTGCACGCTGGTGGCCGCGCTCTGCCACCACATCGCGATCTACTTCGCCCTGTACGCCTGACCCCTGTACGCCTGACCCCTGTACGCCTGGCCCTCGGCGCGGCGCCGGCCGGTGCTCAGTAGCCGGGCGGCGGAGGCGGCGGGTCGTCCCGCCGGGTCTCGCGATACTCGTTCACATAGGTGCCGTCGCTGCGCAGCACGGGTCGCTGTGTGCTGCTCACCGTGGTGGCGCGCCGGCGGCTGTTCCAGAACCAGAGGGTGATGATCAGCCCGGCCAGGCCGGCCAGCATGAGTACGTAGCCGACGATGTTGATGTCGAGCCCGCTGATGTGTGCGTTGACGGCGAACGCCAGGATCGCCCCCAGCGCGAGGAGAAAAATACTTCCGCCGATGCCCATCGGGGTCCTCCTTGGTTTGTCGCCGTGGCAAAGGTTCACGGCGATACGTCGATAGGCGTGTTACCCCGGCGACCGAAACCTCAATCAGGCAAGCTGAACCCATGACTGCACGGACCCTCGTTCTGCTGCGCCACGCCCGGGCCGAGACGCCCGGCGAGCGACCCGACATCGAGCGTCGGCTGACCACTGTGGGCGAGAGCGACGCGGATGCCGCCGGGTCCTGGCTGGCCGACGAGGGGCTGCGGCCGGGCCTGGTGATCTGCTCACCGGCGGCCCGGACCCGGCAGACCTGGCACGGCGTGGCGGTGGCGCTGGCGCAGGCCAACCCCGATGCCGGGGCGCCCGAGGTGCACTACGAGAACGGCCTCTACGACGGCGGGCGTACGGAGGTCATCGACCTGCTGCGCGCAGTGCCCGACGAGACGAGGGTGGTCCTGGTCGTGGGCCACAACCCGACGATGTCCGACGTGTCGATCCTGCTCCGCCCGTACGACGCGGACGGCGGCTTCGACACACTGAAGACGTCGGGCCTGGCCGTACACCGGGCCGAGGGCTCGTGGTCGCAGGTCGAGCCGGGCTGGATGCCGCTGATCGAGCGGCACACCGCCCGCGGCTGAACGTAGGCACGACAAAGGCCGGCGGACGTCCTTGTCCGCCGGCCTCGGCCGTTTCAGGAGAGTGGGGAAAAGCTTTAGAACGCGTCCTCGGACAGGTCCATGATGTCCAGCGTCGTGTTCTCGATCACCCGGCGGTCGGCGCCGACCCGGGGCAGCACCTCGCGGACGAAGAACCGGGCCGCCGCGACCTTGCCCTCGTAGAACTTCTGGTCCGCCGGGGTGAGCTCGCGGCCGAGCGCCTGGAGAGCCACCTCGGCCTGGCGCAGCAGCAGCCACGCGAGGATGACGTCGCCGAGCGCCAGCAGCACGCGGCGGGAGGTCAGGCCCACCTTGTACAGCTCTCGGGCCTCGCCCGCCTGCACTGCCTGCAGCCAGCCCATCTCGACGCCCAGGATGGCCTGCAGTTCGCCGAGCGCCTTGCCGAGCGACGCCCGCTCCACCTTGAGCTGACCGTTACCGGCCTCGCTCTCGATGAACTCCTGCATCTCGGTCGCCACGACGGACAGCGCCTGGCCCTGGTCCTTCACGATCTTGCGGAAGATCAGGTCGAGGCTCTGGATCGCCGTGGTGCCCTCGTACAGGGTATCGATCTTGGCGTCCCGGACGTACTGCTCCAGCGGGTAGTCCTGCAGGAAGCCGGAGCCGCCGAAGGTCTGCAGCGACTCGTGCCCGAGCAACTCGTACGCCCGCTCCGAGCCGACGCCCTTGACCAGCGGGAGCAGCAGGTCGTTGACCCGGCTGGCCGCCTTCTCCGCCTCGGTGTCGCCGGCCGCCTGGGCGATGTACACCTTGTCCTGGTACGTCGCCGTGTAGATGACCAGCGCGCGCAGGCCCTCGGCGTACGACTTCTGCAGCATCAGCGAGCGGCGTACGTCGGGGTGGTGGGTGATCGTGACGCGCGGTGCGGCCTTGTCCGAGTTCTGCACCAGGTCGGCGCCCTGGACGCGGTTCTTCGCGTACTCCAGCGCGTTCAGGTAGCCGGTCGACAGGGTCGCGATCGCCTTCGTGCCGACCATCATCCGGGCGTACTCAATGATCATGAACATCTGCCGGATGCCCTGGTGCACCTCGCCGAGCAGCCAGCCCTTGGCCGGGGTGCCGTGCTCGCCGAAGGTCATCTCGCAGGTGTTCGAGACCTTGAGGCCCATCTTGTGCTCGACGTTGGTGGCGTAGACGCCGTTGCGCTCGCCGAGCTCGCCGGTCTCCTCATCGAAGTGGTACTTCGGCACGATGAAGAGCGACAGGCCCTTGGTGCCGGGGCCGCCCACGCCCTCGACGCCGACCGGGCGCGCGAGCACGTAGTGGATGATGTTGTCGGACAGGTCATGCTCGCCCGAGGTGATGAACCGCTTGACGCCCTCGATGTGCCACGAGCCGTCCGCCTGCGGAATCGCCCGGGTGCGCCCGGCGCCGACGTCCGAACCCGCATCGGGCTCGGTGAGCACCATCGTGGCGCCCCACTGCTTGTTGACGAAGAGCTCGGCCCACTTCTGCTGCTGCTCGGTGCCCTCCAGCTTCAGCACGTGTGCGAAGGAGGGTCCGTTCGAGTACATCCAGATCGGCGCGTTCGCCCCGAGCACCTGCTCGGCGATCGCCCACCACAAGGCCCGCGGCGCGAGCGTGCCACCGAGCGAGCTGGGCAGGTCGAGCCGCCAGAACTCGGACGCCATGAACTGGGCATACGACTTCTTGAAGGCCTCCGGCAGCGGCGCCGTGTTGGTCGCCGGGTCGAACCTCGGCGGATTGCGGTCGGCCTCGGTGTAGCTTGCCGCGAGATCCTCGCGGGCCAGGCGGTTGACCTCGGCGAGAACGTCGCGGGCGGTATCCACGTCGATCTCGCCGAACGGCGCTTGGCCGAATGCGCGCTCGGCCCCGAACACCTCGAAGAGGTTGAACTCGAGGTCGCGCAGGTTGCTCTTGTAGTGAGTCATGGTGCTTGGCCCCTTGCTCTCCCGGACAGACAGTCTCCCGGACGCGAGTTACCCGTCAGTAACACCCACTGTATTACCCGTCGGTAGAGGTCGACAACCCGTCAGGCGATCTGTGATCAAAGCCCAAGCTGAGGGGTCTGTCCGGCTGATCTCCGCTCAGGCAACTCCGTTTGGGTAGCAACTGGGGCAACCGTTCGGTCATTTGCAAGTTCCCACGCCGTACGCGTCGTATCGACGGCCCTGCCGCCTCGTTGCTCCGGATGTACGGCCCGACAGCAAGCGTGCCGAGACCGGGGAGGTCATTATGTTCGCCACGATCAAGGGCTTGATTCCGGAGCCGCGCCAGGCAGACCAGCCACGTCACTACATCGGCCGGCACCGGCAGCCCGAGACGATCACCGCACGAGCAACCGTGACCGTGATCCCGGGCACAGTCCCGGTCTCGGTTCCGGTTCCGGTCTCGCTTCCGGTCTCGGTCTCGCTTCCGGTCCCAGCGGAGCCGAAGAGCGAGCCCGTGGTCGAGCTGCCCGCGGTCGGTTAGCTGCCCGCCGCACCGACCTCCCAGCTCGGCACGGCCACGGACGTACCCTCGTCGGGGCCGGCGTACTCGAGCAGCACCAGCGCGATGTCGTCATCGAGCTGCCCGTGCACCCAGTCCACCAGGGCAGTCTCGAGCGAGGCCAGGCCGTCGCCGACGGTGCCGTGACCGAGCAGCCGCCAGGCCCGGTCGGCCGTCGGGAAGAACTCGCCCTCCCGCCGGGCCTCGCCCAGGCCGTCGGTGAAGAGCAGCAGCCGGTCGCCCGGCTCCAGCCGCTCCACGCGCGGGCGGGCCACCGGCATGAAGCCCAGCGGCGGCGCCGGGGCCGGCGGCTCGAGGGTGATCACTTGGCCTCGCCGCAGCAGCAGCGGCGCGGGATGTCCACAGTTGACGATGGTCAGGGTGCCGCCGCGCTCCTCGACCAGGGCCGCGGTCACGAAGTCCTCGTCACCGACGCTGCGCGCCACCGCCCGGTCCAGGTCCGCCACGATCGCGCGCAGGTCTGCCCGCTCGTACGCGACATGCCGGTAGGAGCCCAGCACGATGCTGGCCAGGCGTACCGCGTCCAGGCCCTTGCCGCGCACGTCGCCGATGATGATCCGCACGCCGTACGGGGTGTCCAGGGCCTCGTAGAGGTCGCCGCCGATGTCGGCAGCGACCGAGGCCGAAATGTACCGGCCCGCCACCGCGAGCGACCCCACCTGCGGCCCGATCGGGCGCAACACGGCCTGCTGGGCGACCGCCGCGAGGCGCAGCAGCTCGGCGATGCGGTCGTTCTGCCGCTGTCGGATCCTCGACACGGCCGCGGCGATGCCGGTGGCGAGCATGATGCCGACCACGTTGACCATGCCGACCACACCGATGTGCCCGTCGGCGCTGGCGAAGGTCATCCCGACGATCGTGGCCAGCACGCCGACCGCGAGCACCGTCTGCCAGTACGCGAAGACGGCGGCCAGGAACGGCACCGCGACGAACAGCCCGACGTAGTTGGCATGGGTGTCGTCGGAGAACTCCACCGCCGACACGGCAGCGAGCAGCACAAGGGCCGCGCCGAGGCCGGCGCGGGATCCGGGGCTGAGCGAGCGACGGCCCGCCGGGAAAATGGGCATGGGTACCGCGAATAGCATGCCTGATCGACGCGAGCGACTGCATCAACTTGACCCGTAGTCTGAGTAGGTTCTGACCGCGCGGTACAACTGGGAAACCGGTCGGCGACGGCCGGTCAACGCGCCGGTGACAGGATGTCGATGTGGCTTTCGACCTGCGCGACCGCCTTCTCGACGGTTTCCGGTGGACGGACCCGGGTCCGGGAAGTGATTTCGTCGTCAGTGACCGTTCGGGGTGGTGGCGCGACCCGTCGGTGATTGGCGGCATCGGGTCGGCCCTGGGCGAATTGTTTTCCGAGATGTCACCAACTGTTGTCGTCTCGCCGGAGGTGACCGGGTTCCTGCTTGGACCGCTCGTGGCGAGCGCGCTCGGCGTCGGCTTTGTGGAGGCCTACCGCGAGGGCGCCCGGCGGCCCATCGCCGAGGCGATGACCTGGGCCGACGTGCCGGCCGACCACCGCGGCGACCGGCAGCGCCTGGGCGTACGGACCCGCCTGCTGGGCCCGGCGGACCGGGTGCTCGTGGTCGACGACTGGGCGGCCACCGGCGCACAGGCCCGCGCGCTGCAGACCCTGGTCAGGACGCTGGGCGCCACGCCGGTCGGCACCGCGGTGATCGTGGCCGACTGCCCGGCCGAGGTCGCCGCCGAGTTGACCATCCGGGGCCTGCTGACCGGCGCGGATCTGAGTGAGTTGCCGGTCGCTCCTGAGTAGCGCTACTCAGTGGCTTCCGTGTTCGGTTCACAACGATGGTCGCCATGACGAAGTTCTTCTGCGGCAACTGGGTCACCCGGGCATATCTGCTGGCGGTGCTGGTCATGAGCGCGGGCACGGTGCTCGCGGGACGGCCGGCCTGCATCGTGCTGATCGCCCTGACCTCGCCGGTCGCGGTGATCTTCGCGCCGATCTTCCTGCTCGGTGACGGCTGGCAGACCGTCCCGATGCTGTGGCTGAGCGTGCTGGCCGGCCTGCTGCTGAACACGTTGCTGATCAACACGATCGTCGGCGCGGTGGAAAACGCGGTGGAAAGTCGGTCGACTCCACGGGGTCGGCAGGAAAAGGTATGGCGTGCGTAACTTCCTCAGCAGCGACGACCTGATCGATCCCGTCCGGGCCGCGTTCGGCTCGGACCGCCGGCCACGGTCGGTGACCCGGCTGGAGGGCGGCACCACAAAGGGTGTGTACCGGGTCATGCTGGACGACGGCACGACGACGCTGGCGTACCGGTGGCATCCGGACGAGAACTTCTGGCCGGCCCAGACGGTGCTCAACGTCGGACCGTTCGTCGCTGACGCGGGGCGGGCGTCGTTCGTGGAGCGGAACAGACTGTTGACCGGGCTCGGCGTACGCGTGCCGAAATTGTGCTATGCGCCGGAGTCCGGGGACCTTGCCCTGGTCGAGGACCTGCCGGGCGGCACGCTGGAGGCGCTGCTCGAGCGCGACCCGGCCGCGGGCCATGCGGCATTGGAGCGCCTGGCGTCAATGCTGCGAATCATGCACAGCCACACCGTTCCCGGCCCGCCGTCCGAGGGTTTCATCACCGAGCGCGGCCGCCGGTCGTTGGTCGAGGCCGCGGCGCGCGTTCCGCGCATCGCGGCAGTTCAAGACCGGCTCGAGTACGAGTTGAGCGCCCGCGCGGCGGCCGTCACGCCCCGCCCGGCGAACGGCCTGATCCACGGCGAGATCGGCCCCGACCACGTGCTGATCGACAAGGCCGGCGAGCCGGCGCTGATCGACATCGAGGCGACGATGCACTTCGACGTCGAATGGGAGCACGCGTTCCTGGAGCTGCGCTTCGGCCCGCTGTATCCGATGTTGCGCACGGTGCCGCTCGACCCGGCCCGGATGCAGCTGAGCCGGCTGGTGCAGTATCTGTCGCTGGTCGCCGGCCCGTTACTGCTGTTGGACGGCGACTTCCCACGCCGCGACTTCATGCAGGAGATCGCGGCGTGGAACACCGAGCGAGTGCTGGCTTGCCTCGCTTAGCTCTTGCTCCTTCAGCTCGGGCGCTTCCAGTCGGCTAGGAGGCCGCGGGTCGGCTTCCAGCCCGTCGCCTGATAGGCCGCGAGACCCTTCTTGACGTACGGATCCTCGGCGATCAGCTCGAGCGCCTCGGCCTCGGTGTCGACGTCGAACAGGATCACGCCACCGTTCGGCGGATCCTGCCGCCCGGCGGTGATGACGAGCCCGCGCTCCTCAAGCCCGGCCAGAAAGGCCATGTGCTCGTCCCGGGCGCCGTCGACCTCGTCGAGCGGCCGCAGATACTTGGAGATCATCAGGTACACGGTGTGTTTCCTCTCACCGGCCGGTAGGACCCCACGATCGTACGATCACGTTATGGACGAATTCGGGCGCTACGGAGTGTGGGTTCCGGCGGGTCTCTGGCCCACGTCCCACTCGGAAATCGCATCGGCCGCCGCCGAACTGGAATCGCTCGGCTACGGCTCGGTCTGGTTGGGCGGCAGCCCGCCGGACGACTTGGCCCTGCCCGAGGCGATCCTGGCAGCGACATCCCGCCTGATCGTCGGCACCAGCATCATCGACATCTGGATCAGCAACCCCGTCGAGCTGGCGGCCAGCCACACCCGCGTCCGAGCCGCCCACCCGGGCCGGTTCTACCTGGGCCTCGGCTCCGGCCACGCCCCCCGAGTCGAGGCAATGGGCCAGCGATACGTCCGCCCCCTGTCCAAGCTCCGCGGCTTCCTGGACGAGCTCACCGCCGCACCGCCGGACGAACGCATGATCGCCGCCCTCGGCCCCAAGGCCCTGGAAACGGCCCGCGACAAAACGGCAGGCGCACTGCCCTACCTGGTGCCACCAACCCACACAGCCGACGCCCGAGCCATCCTCGGCCCCAACAAACTCTTGATCCCGGAACAAAAGATCGCGCTAACTGCCGACGAGACGACCGCACGAGCGATCGGCCGGCACCGCATCGCCACCTACCTAACCCTGCCGAACTACCTGAACAACCTGCGCCGCTACGGCCTAACAGACGAAGACTTCGCCGGCGAGGGCAGCGACCGCTGGGTAGACACCCTGGTGACCTGGGGCGACGACAAGAAGATCAAGCAAGGAGTGGACGCCCACCTCAAAGCAGGCGCCGACCACGTCGCGGTCCAGGTCCTAACCGAGCCAGGCAAGCAAGGCCTCCCCCGCCCAGAATGGCAAAAAGCCGCCGAAATCCTAATGAGCTAGCGGAAGGGCGTCCAGAAGCTAGGCGCCGCAGGCACTGATGCTGCGGGTCAGCGTCACAGGATCCGGACCAGTAGCGGTGTCACACGACGAGCGCAGGGTCGATCGCCAAATAGGTGTCCGCGGTGGCGGATTCCAGTTGCTGCGGTGGTCCGCTGACGGCGAGGCGTGGGTCCTGGTCTGCCAGGGATTCCCACTCGCGGTCGTCGGCGCTGCGGAATGCTTCCCGCGCGGTGGCCAGCAAGTCCTCTCGAGCTTGCTGCTGGAACCGGTTGCACGCCCGCCACTCGTACTCGGTGCGATTTTCCGTGCGAGGCACCCACTGCGCTTGCGCGACGGCAGTTCGTTGCTCGGATGGCGGGCGGGTGCCGCGCCCCGACCGACGCCGCCACGCCCTCGTCAGACTTCCGATCTGACCCGGTACTGGACAGCGATGCCTACGACGAAGCGCTCCTCAATCCCCAGCAAAGACGCCGCCCAATCGACTCACACCTATGTCAAGCGCCAGATAACGGTCTTTTACCTGCAAAAACTCTGGAGCGAGCGCGCCTCGCCGACCCACCGCAGCACGGCAAGAGGGTTCGGCCTCGCTCCGTACTTCTCCGGCGGCATGGCGACACCCTCGACGTCGAGCAGCGCGACCAACGGCTGAGGCCTTCGTGTTCATTGGCGAGAGCAGACGCACCATCTGGCGCGGCAGCTCAACAAGCTGGTCAAGTGGTCCGAAGCGGTCGCCGCCGGGCCGCACCTTCCACGATCTGCGGCGCACCGGCAATACCCTCGCTCACGGGCACCGAGCGGAGCGTGGTGGCTGTTGCTCGGGCGTGGCCGCTATGACACGAATCGGGTGCGGCGTCGGCGGGCGATCAGGTAGCCCGCCGCGCCGAGCAGCAGGAGCCCTGCGCCGGCGCCCGCCAGCGTGGCGCTCTGCGCGCCGGTGACCGGCAGGCCTCCGCCCGTGCCGCCGTCGCCGGGCGTACCTGCGGTCGGGCTTGTTGTTGGGCTCGCGGTTGGCTCTGTGGTTGGGCTCGTGGTCGCGGCCGGGGAGCTTGGCGTGGGGCTCGGTGTCGGTGTGATTAGCTCGGTGTAGGCGAAGTTCAGGGCGTTCGGCTTGGCGGGCAGTGGCAGCGACGCCGGCTCCAGCGTCAACCCGGACTCGGTGCCGCGGACGGCTGCGCTGCCCTGGCCTGCGAAGCCATCGGCCAGCGCCTGCACGCCGCCCCGCTCGTCGGCCCAATCCTTGCTTGCCCAGCGGAACATGATTGAGCCCACCTTGTCGGGCCGTGCGTTGTCGATGACCCGCACGATGTCACCGTGCAGAGCCAGGGTGGCGTCGGCCGCCAGCGAGGTGTCGAACTCACACCAGGCCTCGTCGGCGTTGCTGTCGACGGCATACCAGCAGTTGTCGTATCGGGTGGCGAAGTCGAGGTCATCGAGCACGCGGAGCTCGACGACGAGCCCGTCGACCGCGGCGTCGCCGATGTTGGTGACGCCCAGCTTGGCGGGCACCACCTCGCCCGGCTTGACTGGATAACGCACGTTGTTGCCGGTCTGTGGATTTTGCTCGGTCACGGCGGCGAGCTCGGCGGTGTCGGCGGCGGCCGCCGAGGCAATGCCCGGCAAGCCGCCAATCGTCCCGGCAAAAACCGCAAAACCCACTGCGAAACGGCCATACGTACGCATCATCGTGCAATCCCCCGTGACAGTCGTCGATGTCCGCCGACAACATACCGATCACCGCCGGTGAATGTTTGCCCCTGTGGATGGCGGGCTGTTGTGAGCCTGGCTACGCCCGAGCGGAGCGGTCATCGCCGCTTCGCGGGACGGAACCGACCGTGGCGTCCCACGCGGCCACCGGGTCCAACGGCAGGCCCGCTAGCTCGCGCACCTCGTCGTTGGGCAAGGTCACCTGGTACGGGTCGCTGTGCACGTTGCCGAACCAGTAGTCGCGGCCGACCCGCCCGACGCGGCGATATTCGGGGCCGGGTGTGCGGATCTCCAGCCCGTCGCTCGCCTGGACGACATGCAGACCCGAGGCGGTCCACGCGGCAGCCGCCCGTTCCGCGCCTGGGTGATAGGGCGCCAGGAGTTCCGTGACGCGTTCCGTCGTGAGCGTGGCTGCTTGCCAGGTCGGCGGGTGATCCTCCAGCACTTCGAGGATCTTGACTGCGGCGGCGGGCACGCGGTGCCCCTCGATCCACCACGAGCCGCGATCGACCTCGGCGCCGGCCAGTCCGTGCTGACTCATCAGGAACACCTGCCCGATCTCGAACGAGATGTCGGCGGCGTCGAACCGGCGCAGCAGGCGCACCCGGGCCTCGGTCCACCAGTCCCGTTCGGCCAGGTGGCCGGGGCGGGCTCGGGCATAGAGCACACCGTCGGGCAGCCGCGACCAGTGCCCGCCGGCGGCGGTGTACCCGAGCCGGTCAAGCCCGGAGTCAGGTCGATCGGCGCTGACGTCGGCCTCGCCGACGACCAGGTCGCCGGGCTGCTCACGCACCACCAGCCGGAGACCCGTGCCGGCCGGTTCGGCCGTGACGGTGTGCCGGGTGTCCGCGGGCGCGGCCGGGGACCGCCACGATCCGTCCGTCCAGGGGTGCCACCCACCCCGAACTTGGTAGCCGAGCCGATGGGCGGCCAGATCGGGCCGACCGAGCGCAACAACCAGGTCCAAGTCATGGCGCCTGTCGGTAGCCCCGAATGTCGCGGAGCGGCCGGGCAACGGCGTTTCGGTGGCGTGGCGCTGCTGGCCGGGTTCGGCTTGCGGCGTTTCGGTGGCGTGGTGTGGCGTCGAATAGTTGGTCTGTCGCGTTTCGCGGGTCAGGCGGTGGGTGGCCTTTGACGCTTCGGTGTTTGGGGGCGGTGTGGGGTGGTTGGGCAGGAGTTCGGTCGGCTGGTGCGGCGGGGCGAGGCTGGGCGATTGCGGTTGGGTGGCGCGGTGGGGCGGGGCGGGTTCGGCTAGCGGCCGTTCGATGGCGGCGAGACCCGTCAGTGGCGGTTGGGCGGCGTCGTGCGCGGTGGGGCTGGCTAGCGGCGATTGGATGCCGCGGGGCGGGGCAAAGCCGGCCAACGGGGCGTCGCGTCGCGCGGAGAGTCCGGCTAATGGCGTTTCGAGGGCGTCGTGTGGCGCGGTGACGGCTGCTAGTGGCGGTTGGGTGGCGTTCCCGGCAGCTAGGAGCGTTTCGGTGGGTATATGGGGCACCGAAAGGGTTGCCAGCCGTTTGTCGGTGCCGGATTCCAGGACCGCTACCACGTCTTTGCCGTCGCGGTTGCGCCAGACCGCCACTGTTGCGGGCAGTTGAGCGGCCCAGGCCGGCCATCCGGTAGGCGGAACACCCACCCCGGTTGCCGGCCTGGCACGACCGGCATTTGAACGGGCGCGGCCACCGAGGTTGCGGTCGGCCACGCTGTATGGCTCGTGGGTGTCGGCCATTCGAGCCCGGACTGCGGCCTTGCGGGCGTGGTCGTCGCGGGTCATGCGTCCTCACTCCCGGCGGATCCCACGTCTCCGCCGAATGAAGACCTGACCGGCGGACACTGACGATCACACGCGAGGCTGAGCCCCTTGACCCGAGCGGCCGGACGACGTGGGCGTCACAGCCAAGGCACGCGCC
>Ga0307508_10003916_pt1 | contig 14772 bp, 15 predicted proteins | sample 9_EM_MG_FD_203089 | JGI IMG/M metagenome (GOLD analysis project Ga0307508, IMG submission 203089) | Populus trichocarpa ectomycorrhiza microbial communities from riparian zone in the Pacific Northwest, United States - 9_EM | ecosystem: Host-associated > Plants > Roots > Unclassified | place... | reverse complement strand
TACTATGTTGTTACTTACCTATCGAAACGTGACGAAAGTTAAGACGTTGTTTGACTTGCTTTGTTTCTCGCTTCTTGTATCAACGCGGGCAAATACTATGTTATCGCTCACCCATCGGAACGTGACGAAAGTTGGGACGTTGTTTGTCTTTGTTTCTTGCAACTATACGAGATAGAAACAGTGGGGGTTTTGTTACTGATATCTATATTAGAGGATTGGCCCTTTACTGAGAGTCTGAGAAGCATGTTCAATTTTAAGAATTAATAGTTGGTCTGCATTCGGTGGTCCTGTATAATTTTTTAATGAGAATTTGCTGTAGGTGTACTATATTATATTACGTTCCTAAATCCCTTAACTTCTTGAAGTTTCGAATTTAATTTGGGTTTCTTTGTTGAGTTCCTCTAGTCTCAACATTTCTCGCCTGAGATCCTCAGATGGATGATGTACAAATAGTTCGTCGTTGAAATCGCGAAGAAGTCGTATCGTCCCCCTGCCCCGGCTACGTGACAGCGCGACGTATGCATTGAATGGTGAAAGTGATCCACTGGGAGGCTGGCTGATATCAATCGTAACGTATTCTAATGTCTGAGCTTGAGCCTTGTAGTCGGTAAAGGCGTAGGCTGGGGCAAGCGCGAGCTGTCGTTGGCTTATGCTGTGCGATTTGTTCCTTACTGTCACGCTGAACGTCGTCTTTGATGGTAAAATCGGCACAAGTCCTGCGTCGAGTCCATCGAATTGGATGTTACATTTTCCATTTGGTTTGAATATGATGGCTGCTGGCGGATACTTCAGGATGGTTGTGCCGTCTTCTCCTTGCCTTGGTACTTCTCTCGGGTCCAATATTATGTCATGGATCGTGCCGCGGGTGCCGTTCGCAATGTCGGCTTCGGTTGCCACGTTTAACATGACCATTGCCTTCATTCCGATCGCTACTATGGTCCTGTCGCGCAAGCCGCCCGTCTGTTTCTCGGTTGACCGAGCAATTTCAAATCTGACTTCCGCTGATAGTTCACTATCGTTCGTCCTGTCTGTGTCTTCGGCACTGCAGATGTACATGCGTTGTCCTGTTGCTAGGCAGTGCTTGCGAACAGCTTCAGTGTTCCACCGGTCGCGAACGGCGTGTCGTGGTGTAATGAGAATGGCGTCTTTCCAAGGGTCCTTAGTAAAATCGGTGACGACTTCTGACTGATTGTTCACTATAAGTTTTCTGATTTCCTGTAGATCGGACTCGGTGCACGCTCCAATCCGCAAACGGTCCAGTATATTCAACCAAACTTCGTCTTTTACTCGGAGTTGTTTTGTCAACATGACGACAGTTTCGAATTGCTGATAGATCGAACGTCCAAGTGCCGCTTCCCGTGAGTCGTTGGGCCTTTCGCAATACAGCGCGCCGGTAGGGTTCCCGACAGGTGGAAATTGATGAAAATCACCACAGATGATTACGTGCATTCCTCCAAATGGTGCGTGGAGATCTCCTCTTCCTTCTTCTGCTCGCACTTCCCCTACTATCTCTGACGTGCACCAAAACGCGACTTTATTGGCCATTGATATCTCATCGATGATGACGAAGTTTTTTCCCTTCATGTTTTTTCTCCGTTTTTTTTTGGTTTGTTCACTGGTTTTCTCCATCCACTTGCTAGATTGTGCTGATCGCCTCAGCCCGGCCCAAGAATGCAACATCGTGCCTCCAATATTGGATGCGGCAATCCCAGTCGTGGCGCACAAAGCAAGAAGCTCTGCACTATCGTGATGCGCGAAGGTTTCCGTAACAGCACTGATGAGCATTGATTTGCCAGCGCCACCAGACCCAAGAATCATCATGCGTAACTGCTGTGGTTTTTCACCTATATTCAAACATTGCTGAGTCTCACTCTTTCGATACATTTTTTTGGGAAGGAAAGAGGCATCGATTCGTTCTCACCTGATAATTCCTTCTGGAGGGTCTCCTCGATAATGTCGTGAGCCCTTTGCTGCTCCGCGTTTAGCATCGCTACCAGGGGTCGCCGTTTGTCTTTTTCAATGTCCAGGTTTACACTAACACCAGGTTTGATTGTTCTTTTTCTCAGGTGCACTTCGTCAACCTCGCCCTGGGTCACCTCTGCTGATTGTATTGTCGCAAGGTCGACCATACCGCTTTCTTTGATTTGTAGCCTTGTTGCTGTTGTTAGGTGGTTGTCCCATAGACGAAGGCTGTCGAGCGTTACTGAGTTTGCCTTTCTAGCAACCGGCTGGATCATGTTGGCCATTCTGTTGTTTAGTTCGTCCGTCTCTTGTTCAAATATGCCTGCCTCCTTCGCCAAGGAAATCGCCCTTTCACCGTAAATCCGTTCTCTGTCTGCCTCCCTCGCTTTTCTGACTGCTTCTATGTCCTCTTCCGTGTAGTTTTCTGAATATATCGACGTCTCAAAATCATTTGTGTCGGCGTCAACGTGAAGTAGCTCCGCACGTATTTCCTCAGCATCTATGCCGAGGAACTGGGAATCATTGTCTTCCTTGGGTCGAGCAAGGGCAGCATCGGAACAGTCATGATAATACTGGATATTTTCGATGATTTGTGGAATTTTGGAGTCGTGGGGAATGGTGGAAGCAAATCGTTCGAAACTATTTCTGAAGGTTTCCATTGGATCCTTTAGATCTCGCGGAGATCTCCATGGGCTGAAAAGCAGAAGCATGCTTGCAAAGTATAGTTCCTGTGTTTTGGCTTCATCATTTCGAGGAAACCACTTTCCAACGAACCGTGGCAGAGTTTCGTGCCCTTGGGCTCTGCGAATTCGTACGCTCTTGTCCTTTCGTGCTCCTTCGAGGTATGGTATCCGTTCGTGAGGTGGCCGTCCTCTCCTTGGACCTTCTCTCTCTTCATCATTGACTCAATTTTCTTTTCCATAGATGTTAAATGTTTCGTATGTGTCCAGCATGAATGAAAAGAAATTCATATCCTCAAGAGTGAGTCCCCTAAACTGGTAGTCCCCAAGTTGATCACGTAGCTGCAACGATCCCGTTTTGCCAGATATCGTCATGTCAGCGTCCTGTATCAACATTTTTATTTTAGATCTTCAGCACGTCAGAAAATTGAACCATCGAATGTGACGCACCCGTGTGGGGACTTGTGGACCGTACACGTCTTCGGTCGACAGCGAAGGGAAGGTGTTCGACAGTACCTTGACTGCTGCTTCGCAATAAATCATTACATAGTAATGTGATTCAAACCTATCTCCCCATCCCATCAAGTAACTGATGATTTCAGGTGCACTGAATTCGCAGTCTCGAGAGAGGCTATTGGTGCATCTCTGCACAAGAAGCTTGTTGAGACGCTGTGCATCCGTTTCCTGTTTACCGTGCTCCAGGTGGAACGCAATGGTCTTTGCAAGGAGGGCTGACACATTGGAAGACTGCGTTTGCTTTTTGGTGGCGTAGATCGTGATGTAAAACGTGAGTGCATGTGTTCCACTGCCGTTTAGTAACAGTTTGATATCGTGATTGCATCGAAGACAAGTCAGTATAGCGGGATTCCAGTTATTGAGATATTCGCATAGTCTTTTTGGTCCCCATTCTCTGTTTTCCTTGACCCATGCATATAAGGCACGCAGGAATGGAGCCCCACGTTTGCACAAATGCCGACCCCTGACTTTACGAAGACACGTGAGTGTTGTGCATTTATGGTACTGCACTGTGCGCGCCAATTGATTTCTTTGTTCTTTACTTTCATCAGGGTGGGTTTTGGGGTTAATCGGTCGTGAATACGATGCTTCTTTCGTCTTTGGCGTACTTTTTATTTCTTCATTGGTTTTGTTTTCGATATCTGCATGAATCGTGGCCTGGATGTCGTAATCGTTCTCGAAATGCGTCAGTGGCAAGCGCTTTTTGCATTGCACCAGCTGGTGGAGCATCTTTGAGCCATATCAGCATGTGGAGGTGCAGGGACCCTCTCCCCTGTGCTTCGACGGTGCCTATATAGCTCTGAACCGTTCCCAGAATGCCCTCTCTGCGTTCAATTTGGTTGTTGCTTTTCCTTGTTATGCCGAATAACACTTCGATCATAGCCTTTATCACGAAATGGAAGAACCGTGCCGATGCAAAAGGATCTCCAGCTATGTTCTCGGCTCGCTGTGTCGATGTTGGTCCTGCGGTTTTACTGAATTCATCAAGGTCGATGTTGGCTCCACAAAATGCCTGAGCGATAGGATCCTGCATGTCAGACGGGTTGACAGTGATCCAAACACTGGGTGCATTGAAAATGAGGTTTGTGCTCCAGATCTTGGACCGGAGTGAAAGCCTTGACTCATCCGTTCCTTGTACTCTCGTCTGCACAGCACTGACCTGTTGCCTTAAGGCTCTGACCGCCGGATTGGAAAAGCGGACCTTTCTCGTCTCTTCCTGGCTCGCCTTTATTAAATCTTTTGGTGTGAGTGTTGCTATCAAATTCCGGTGCTGAGCGAAGGCAGATTTTTTTATCTGAAGGACCGCCGATCTACAAACTTGTCGTTTTTGGCACACACCAAACACCTGAAACGGAAACTGTGGATCCTTTCTGAATCGTTTGTCCGCGTATTGCATTGCCCATCGAGCGTGTGTTTCGTACGGTATGTCCTTTGGTCGTTCTGTCTCAAATCCTCCACAACCATATGGAAATAGTGTCGGAAAACATCCTAGGAGGTGGTTGGGACTGCTTGGTCCTCCATCGTTTCGTTGACCATTTGCGTCTGTTCGAGCATATTCGTTTACGAAGGCACTTCCATGACGAATCGTATACTCTTCTGCAGAGTTTTCGCTGACTGCTGCATTGGACAGTGCGTGTGCCATCAATTCCTGCTCTGTGATGTCCCTGCCTTGTATATCGATTGCTCCAAGATGGTTCAGTGGCAGAACTTCAGGCTCAGAGTCTGCTCCTTCTGATTGAATGAGTTACAGCTATCTGGACCACTTTTTCACTTACGTCTGGAGCATTCCTCATCTTCAATGATGGAAAGCCCACTCTCTGCGAATATGTGATCTAAGGGAAGTGAGGTTTCTGTTTTTCATATTCGCACGGTGGGCTCACCTTCTTGCGAAGGGACATATCCGTCGTGCTCGCGATACACGGCCTCAATATCTTCGGAGAATCGTACTATGCTGGTTATCTCGTCAGGTATGCCATCCTCAGGAAGCTCTTGGAGTCTATCTTCTGATATTTCAATGTCGGCATAGATAGGATTGTTTGCTTTCAACCATTGAAGGGCTTCCCTGACTGCGGAACGTCTCACCCGAAACATTGCTGGCATCGACTTTGTAGTAAGTCCCTTTGGACCAATAAAGGTCACCCCAACAGTTGCGGACAGTATTTTGGCTGGGGGTGGCATTTCCGACGTGCCTGATCCGCAGATGACTGTGGCCACCTGTTGCGGATCAAGTCTGTATGTGGAGACGTTTCCACGAAGTCCTCGATGTAGCTGTTTTTCGTCCCAAGATGTGGCACCCTGTTGCTTTGGATATAATTTGACGATATACGCCGCAGGATAATACCTCGAAATGAGTATGCGTTCAGGCAAAGTAAGTCTTGACAGCTGGAATGGAACGTCCCCCAACCATAGGTTATTGGCCAATGAAAATTTTGGCATTTCGTCTTCGCTCAAAGATCCTAAACATTCCTGACATATCATCCCAGTACTAGGACTTCCTTGGTCATCAAAAGTGAGAGCTGGTGTGTAAAGCAGCATGCCCTTCACGAGTTCGTGTTTAGGATGTAACATATGCGGATGAAGTCGCATCGCGTTGGGAATTTGATCCAATTGAATGGACAGGAGTTCGTTGTGGAACATCTCTCTCGCACACGACATGCAAGTGCCCAATCTGAGCGCATTATTGCCCGTCGCCTTTATGAATTCGCTTATGCGCTCGTTCGTAACATCTATTCCTGGAGCCTTCATGAACGAACTTGACAGAAGCTCGTCCACTACATTTCTGATGAAGGTTAGCATTTCTTATTTCATTCATCTGAGAAATGACACACTGAACAGTTTGATCAAGATCAAGATCCATCTCCGTGCCAGGTGTTTCTGCTGCCTGGAAGACAGCATCCGTATGTTTCGTTCTCTTCCCTCCCTTTTCACCTTTTCCCTCGTCATCCGTTTTTCTCTTACGTTTATACAGCTCCTGTCCATCTGCTTTCAAATTATCAACCTGCGCTATAATCCTTTCCTGAACGTCCGATGCTGCTGAAGCTATGAGGTTGTATATGTTCAATCTTGTCGATAATTGTTTGAAGCTTGCTTGAAAATTCCCTCGACAAACTTCTCGAATTGTCGCTACCGACTGTGATTTCATTACCTCGTCGATGGACCTTCCTGAATGGAAACAGATGGATTGCAGCCTTTTGGGAAACCATTTCAAAAGAAGAACGAGGAAATGGAAACGACTGAGCCTCTAACATGACTGCAAAGATCGTTGACTTACTTTTCTTTCATCTCTCTGGTTTGAGACGATTCCATTCTATTGATATTAGTGTGTAGTGCAGCGATGTTCGATAGCGTCAAGAATTTGAAAGGGAATAATTAGTAAGCATCTTATATCCGGCTCATATAAGACCTGATGTCCACTTTTCTGTTTCTTCCAGACACCACAATGGACGAATCTGATGTCGCCGACCTTTCTAAGTTCTTGCTAACCGCATTTCCGGTATGTTAATGATATATTATTCATATTTCATAAATCAATTACTATAAATTCAAAGTTTCGATCAAGACTTTATCGATGTCTGCTACTTGCATCGCGTTGCCCCACACCTATCATCGTTAATGTACCGCCTCGTGTTGGACGCCCTGCAGTCCTTCGTCCACAAGACTTGGAAACCCGCTATTGGATACGGGAACCTTTCACCGCCTTTTGTCATTCGGTGCGCGATATCGCAGCCACAAGTTTTACTGTGGATCGTGTCCCTTTTGGAAACGGAGCGGAGACTTTGAATGTAGCCTATACCATATTTTATCTCGATCAGGTTAGTTGTTAAGAATCCACTCTCCTGTTTTATTTCCTAAATTGTTGATGTTATTCACAGACGTTCGGCCGTCCTTGCAACATGTGTACTGCTGAACTTGGTGTCAAGTCGCCGTGGTTTGGAAACATTCTTGTCGTCCAGACTAACCAATCTGGTGAGGTCACCGATATTGACGAAGAAGATGAAGTTCAGGCACGCGATGTCCTTATTGAGTACGTGGACCCTCTCTCAATTCTCTACATTCTGAATTCTTATTGCTTCCTTTTTTCTCCCTTTTCTTCTTACTGCTCGTCGTGTCCGTTCTAATCGCGGGATTTTACAGGGCAATCAAATATGGACTTTTGTCCTAGTCCAATTCCGTATGCTGTATGATATATGCATCTTAGGTGATTCACTGTAATTCCGGAGGCTGAAACCAAGTGCGAATTTCTTCTTTCTGCTTCAGTGTGTGATTGCCGCTGAGTTCCTTGATTTATTCATGAGCCGGCCTGTAAGGTTCGAGCTTTTCTCAGTTTGTACCTGCTTCCTCTTGAAATCTATGCTCAAGAACGTCGCTACTGAATTAATGACCTCCAACGTTGTTTCTTCGTTAGCCATTACACAGTGTAAGATTTTCTCATTGCACATATATGTATATTTATGCTGACACGCATAAAAAGCCTCTGATCCTAGTCACCTTTACGCCCAGGCTAGCTCGAAGATCTATGCCGCTGTCGAACTTTTTGACATGATTGCACAAACATGCGATTGGCCAACTCTTGTGGCTATAGGCAATACTTCCGTTCGCGAGCGCGATATCGTCAGACGCATCATGCGCAAAAGAATTGTGTCCTGTATCATTCGCTTCGTACATCAAGATTCAATTAGTCGTTTCTTTGAGCTCCTCGACATCACGTCGTCCGCAATAGTGGGTGGTTTTGTGCGCCACATCATGTCCTTAAACGAAGAGATCTACGAGGACGTGCACCCATACAGTATGGATATTATAGTCCCTATCGCACGGGGCAAGGATCCCATGGCAGCTCGTAAGCTTGCGCATTATCTGTCGAACGCTGGTCCATGTTCGCGAGTGACAGAAATAGAATCGCTGTCATCTCTCCATCTGGTTTCTCAGTTCACGTTTGTGTGTTCCAACGACGTGAGTTTATTTACTCTCTATTCTCTGTTCTTTCTCTTATGTCGTTTAGCACTACCGTATCAATTTGATTGAATGCGAGGACAGTAATGTCTTCAAAATTTTTTTAGCCGCTTCGGAGACTGCACTCTTCAACATGCTAACGTGTCGTCGCATTTACTGCTTCTACCCTTCCCTATTGGCCAGGAACATAAATGTTTCAATACCAAATCCCAGCCCTGCTCAATCGGCGATGCTTACTTCCTTCGATTTCGGCCTTGCGATGTTCGACTCAGATATCGAACAGACTTTCTTCGACTTCCCTGGAATCTGTCAAGAAGGCTGCTATTCAAAGACGCGAAGCTTGTTCGGCCTTGAAGGAGTCCTCGTCAATCGGTGGGGAGGCATTGCTGGTGCATACGATGATGGCACAAAATCTTGTAATGTATCCAAAAGCGATGGATATGAGATACTGGAATATCAATGGAGAATTGGATACACTTGCTCGAATGTATTGTGTCCTTACTATGGCTTCGGATACAGGGATTAACAAATATGCTTAGTTATTCCTTTCTTTTTGTTCAGTAATTACTTTGTACAGTGCCGTGTTGTATTTCTACCAGTTTTCTAATACGGCCATCTCGAACATATGCCATGTTGCGCATAAACTGCCAAAGCATACTGCGAATAATATTCAGTTGGTGAAAGTTTTGCTACAATTGCTGCTACCGGATCTTATCTGCCGTATTTATCCTCTACTAAAGCTCTACCGTCTCGCAGTCTGTGTTCAGGGTATATCTGGATGATTTTCTGTAATGGTTTAATAGGTTGATTGCCGTTGGTTTCAGACAGGAGGAACGGACATAGTTTCACATGGCCTTCCCGCACAGCCGGGTCTCTTCGTGGTCGTCTTGTTATATCCTTCTTTATTGTATTGACGCGAAAGAGATTTTTTAGGAGTCGACGCTATTTTTAGACCAAACTACCAAATAATCATTTGCGAATATTGCAACAAGCGGCAACTTAGCTGAAATACGTATGTACTTACTATGTTTTTTCTCGTATTAATGTACCTCGATCGCTAAATAGTGTGAATAAATTAACAACATCCGGATCTACAGTTCCTGTCCTCCAGGAACGCTGATGTGCCTTCATGCTACAACTAAACGGGTTTTCTCTGTGCGTCTCCTTGTTCCTTTGATTTTGATGTAGCGTAAGTTCTCGAATTCATTTTTTTCCCCTATACGGTACTGTAGATCCTGGATGATGGCTTACCCGTGTTGTAAAGTCGGCAGACTGTGCTGCTCTTTGACATTTCCTTTTTGTTTTTAGTGATTAGATTGCCGGTGTGCATCCACACAGCGGGATGAAGAAGGTATATTCCGGAGATAGGTTTTTAGTTCGATAACTGAGTACAGAAACGTATCATCTACCTTCCCAGAGAGTCCTTCATTGCATAGAAATTGCTACCATCCAGTCATACTATTAGCATGCTGTTCAAAGCTGCTCAACTCTTCGTTGCCCTCTTCTCATTGGTCGTCAAAGCCTTGAAAGGTGAGGATTTTTTAATTACAATGCGAGCAAAGGTTCCTTTTTTTGAACATCACCCATGTCCCCTTTTTTTTTAGAGATAGGTCTACGAGCTTTGAGCGCGCTACGAACTCCAAGCTCTTTGGAATCGCTTACGTCAAGCATAATGGCCGGACAGCTCCTTGTCCTCCTGACCCGCTTCCAACTTGGTGGTCTCGAAGATTTATAGGATATCTTGAAGCAAACGAACGCGGTCATTTCGGGTTCGACTGCACTTCTTCTACTACACCCCGGTCGTTTTCTCCCAAACGACATTGATTTCTACGTCATGCTGTCTGGCTATCGTCTCTTGATGGCTTACCTCGAACGCTATGGATACCAAATCGACCGCTACAACGCGTCTTCCTATCCAACGTCGTCCCATCGAATTCTTTCAATTAAAGTCCTTCGCTCCAGCGATTCTTCTCGGCGTGTCAATGTCATCATCTGTGAAGGACCACATGTTTTATCGACAATCTCTCGCTTCCATTCGACGTTAGTGATGAACTATGTATCATCATATGGCGTTGTCTGCCTTTATCCGTTATGGACCATGATGGATATGGGCTTTATCATAAATCGCGGCAACAATCAGCTAATGGAGCCTTATCTATCAAAGTATATCCATCGAGGCTTCAAATTGTCCCGAACACTTGGCTGTGGACAGAAGCCGGCGTCTACACACTCAGAAGATGCCATTTGTAATCTGCACGACAAAGACATCCTTTTCATTCCTTTCGACTTGCATGCAAATGACATTCGCAAATTTGAGGACGCCATTTGGTGGGATTTACCTCATTGACAAGGTGTGATAGGTTTTGTGCCTCTCTTCTGTTTTCAAACAAGTAGGGATGGTATCTCCTCGTCGAGATGGATTTCTTCGACTTCCCCATTTTTTTTTTCTATCTCTCTATCTTTTTTGTCGCATAGCTTCTACCTGAATGTTCGAATGTCGTTCCTTGGATTTGCTCTCTTACTACTGAGCACGTTTTCCAGATTCTAAACTTGAAGTGTGTCATGAATGTACAATAATTACAATAGGCTTCCTGCTTCTTTGTGTGATTTGACGCAGCAATTCTTTACATTCAAGTTGTGTCCTAGTAGCTTCCTAAAATGGATGATGATGATACTTTCCTATTTAGGTACGGTAAATTACTAGCATTCGTATATTTGGAGTAAAAAAGCCTTTGTACCGGTGAAATTCGATATTATGTATCGGTATCATACAGCGCTATAAGGGGTCGCAATGCTCCATTCCTACTAACCCTCTTTGAGATTTAAAGTGCCGTCGAGGCACCATCCTGCATAACACCTTGTGAATCGCATGGACTTCTGGTGATTCGGCTACTATGCTGTATCATAAATGGAAGCCATTCCTACTGGGTCACAAAAGAAAACGTAATTCCTTTGCTGCGTGTATTCCGGGTTTTCTTACTATGATCACCGTATACCAGTAGAAGCTGGGTCAGCAGTTCCTCGCTACATTTTTACTTGATTAAATAGCCGACGAATTATTCAATTCGGTCGACGACGATCTGCAATTCTGACTCGGAGAAAGGTCAACCAATGAAAGCTCCTTTCTGGATAATCCAACTGACCACTGTGAGCAATCATTAGCGGTGACCTTGATATGTTTCTACTAACAGACTTGTCCCTCAGCTCAGCCGTTCTTGTATATACTAGTATTATTTACTCTCTATTGACGGTATATAAATTTGATGCGTCCACATTTCGTTGTTTAATCCAATCTTGAAGCTGATAATATCTTACCAATTTGTACTCAAAGTCCTTCCAGCATAGACGACCCTCAACCTGATGGCGGCGTCTCCCTCCACGTAAGACATCGTTTGTTTCAATGCGCTGATTTTCCAATACCTTTGTAGTCATGCCAAAAAAATTTATAGTGGTCCAGCAACCCGAGCACGCCTTGCTGGCGCGTTACAATACCTTGCGAATCCCTGCTTTATGGATTTTGTAAAGTGGAAAGATTCCTCCACTGGTGGTAGTATCTTGTTGAACCACAACAAACCTGAGGATTTAGAAGCTGGGGAGGACGATGCTTCTCCTGCTTTGTTGTGCATGGTGGGTATCGTATCGGAAGAGATGCTCCAACTCGATTATTTCGGATCGTGGTCAGAAAAATATGGCGAAAAGTTGACCAAGGCTAAGTTGAAGTTCACCCTTATGAAGCCAACGGGTCACATCGACTTCGAAAGCGACTTTGATCGCGCCATGGCCACTATACTCAAGTTACAAACCTGGGTCTCAATTCGCGGATCGGACAGAAGCTGGTTTTATCAGAACGCGACCTCTTTGCGATTCAGGCATGACTTATTCAAAGAGAAAGTAAGCCTTTGTCTTTGGATCACGCTATTGGTGCAGCACGTATTAACTTTTTTCGTGAATAAGGCCAGTCTTCCGAACAATGACAATGACATGGACGAAGGGGAGAAGGAAGCCTTCAAAGAAGCAAAGTTGGAAGACATGGAAATGGGTACGTCTCCCATCATATTGTGATCTACTTTATTTGCTTATGGGATATCAATACGTACCAGCCAAAGTCTCCATGTCATATCCTGTTGATGGTGGCAGGAGGAGCGAAGTCGAAGAAACCTTGAAGACGCATCATATCATCCCCTTTCCCGCGTTTGATTACCACGATGAAGAGATCAAGCCTGAAGACGTAACGAGAATTCTGAAGGGCGCGCTTGTTTCTGTTACATTTACTCTACGGTACGACAATTCCAATTCTTCCTGCAATAGTGATTTCTTATTTCTCTGATCCACATTAGCTACACTTTTATAGGGGCAGGGAAAGATCGGCTGCGCGACGTGAATGGTTTCTCTGCCATTGTCTCCCAGATTTCTGTATTGAAGAATGCGCCTATTGCATCGCCGAAGCGCAAGAAAGGGCCAATACATTTTTCTCAGGCGAAGATGGAAGGTCTACATCCCGATCAGGTGACGGCCGTAAAGGCCTTCATGATACCGAACGAACTGCAAGCTCCCACAAGCAGTTTCGGTGTTCCTCCTGCGTCCGATGGAAAGGAGGATGCTTCTGCCAGTGGCACGTCGTCGCAGAAGCGCAGAATTGAAGAAAGTTCCACCCAACTCGCGAAGAAAAAGAAGGTTTAACTATTTGAGGAAACTTACCTCCGGAGCAGAGGATAACCATGACCGTTTCTGTACTACTAGTAGTGGCCGAAGAAGGGGCAGGAGGTACTCATACACATCTGGATCCACCCTTTTTATGACTTAACTTGGTCTTATTGTTTCGCCTCGTTACTTACGTCCATCGTCTGTGGTAATATGGACACTTGTACAATAGTTCTTGTCTTTTCACGGTCTCTTGTACTAGACCGTTCATATGCTACGTATCGACTACTGTATTGTCATCATAGATAACCTTGCTACCGGAGTCTTGAACAGTGTTACCTAAATAGCAATTGCGTTATAACAGCTGACATGCGCCGATTTCTTGGCTCGGAGCTCAATAATGGGTGGAACTAGCAGTCGAGCTGAATAGGGTCTAGTTCGTCTAGGTATTGACTTAAAAACGAGCTTCACGGTCTGATGAATAAACGCAAACCTCTTCCTTAGTATCATGCTTTCCAGTTCTCTTGAAACAGAAAGTTTCTCTCGCGATATCCGCGGTATTAATATTGAAATGCAGGGACGTGGCACAGTTCATGTTCATGTATTTCTTGAAGAAGATAAAAACTTGTAAGGTGTTCAACACCGTTTATTACCCTCTTTTGATTTGTTTTCGAAGATCTCAGACTTTCGTCTGTTTCTCACCCCATATGGCTGGAGGCGCAGAGAAGAAGGGAAAAGACGACAACATCGATTCAACAAAGGAAGGGTAGAAAGAGAATGGTAAAGAAGGTTGGCGTGTGAGACTCGATTTTAATTTGGACACGGATACTATATTCAAAGTGTAAAACATGTCACAAGACTGGACTGGTAATCGATAACCGGTTGTGTGGAGAAATTTAAAAGGATCAGTAAGGCGAGATGCCGTCTGCACCCGAAACTTCACCAATGTCTTTCTATTCTGAAGCTACCCCGAATACCACAGCGAAGCCTTCTGTGCAATAATTTAAATCCAAAATTCGTGTTTAATCTGTTATGGTCCAAAAAATATTTATTTAATGAATACAGTGATCACATGTGTGATACTTAACTGCTTTTGACTTGCTGACGCAAGCTCCCCGTCGACAAAGTCGACCTCTAGTACTATACTGAGACTCCCATAAGTTAATGTTCAAATTTCTCGATAGAGTTCCCTGGATGGAAGAGGCATTGGATCACAAGTGTCTTTGGCAAGTCTTCGGTGTTCATTAAGTCATCAACTGCTGCTGGTAGCCTATGCTTGGCTGATTGATCATTAATTCACGCGCCGGAAATTTGACTGTTTTTGGGTTTCCGCTGTATTATTACGTGATTGTAACTAGGAATTAATTAAAATTTGAAGATTTTAAATTTCGGCGCATGTGTGAAATGCGCCGGATATTTTATGGCAGTGCGCGGGATTTTTATTTGTGCCGGACTTTAATACTGTACCCGCCGTAAATGCGGCATACTTTTTCAACATGTCCCATATTTTGATGTGCGTGGGATTTCATTTAGTTTGTAAACTTTGCGCCAGATTTATTCTGCGCCGAACTTTATCAGTCACACATCACGTTTCACGCGCGCCGGATTTTTGATGATGCCTTTTTTGTTTGCGGGATTTTCGGTAAATCGCAGCCGTGAGCCGGCTCGGCAATTGCCCATTTCCATAACGGTTATCCTTCCAAATATGGGTGATACCATCAAAATCAACCTTCCCCTCGCCTCTGGACCAGCCTCCCATCCATATTATGGCCAGGGCAGGTGTGAGGTTGTATACAGGATCACTACAGCTATATTTTATTGCTAATGTAAGGTTATAATAAGCAGTTTGTACAATGTTATATGAAAAATAGAACATAAATATTAAAAATCACAAAAAGCGGACCTAGATGTATATTCATACACCTAAATTATGGCCGGGATAAGTGAGTCTTTTGGTATAGATACATTATAGCTATGCTGTGGCCGAATTACGTGCGATTTCATTAAGTTCCTGTAGAGTTAT
>Ga0307508_10003915_pt1 | contig 14773 bp, 9 predicted proteins | sample 9_EM_MG_FD_203089 | JGI IMG/M metagenome (GOLD analysis project Ga0307508, IMG submission 203089) | Populus trichocarpa ectomycorrhiza microbial communities from riparian zone in the Pacific Northwest, United States - 9_EM | ecosystem: Host-associated > Plants > Roots > Unclassified | place... | reverse complement strand
CCGCCCGCTGGATGTTGTGAACGCGGTCGAACTCCGTGGCCACCTCGCCGAGTTTCTCCGCGCGGACCGAGGAACGGAGTTCGTCGAGTTCGGCGCTCAACGCGCCTCGGTCGGCGCCGGCGGCCGTGGCGACGCGGGCCTCCAGATCGCGTACGCGCGGGTCCGCGGCGGTGCGGGCGTTGACGTCGCCGGCGAACACGACCGCCGCGGCGGGGGCGCCGCCGAGCACCGAGGCGAACGAGCCCTCCAGCGCCAGCACGGTCATGTTCGGGTTCAGCGCCTTCGAGAAGACCACGAACGCGCCGCCGTGGTATCGCGAGATCACGCAGAACACGATCGGACCGCGGAAGTTGACGATCGCGCGGCCGATCTCGGCGCCGTACTCCAGTTGCAGCCGCCGCATCGACTCCGGTGAGCCGTCGAAGCCCGACAGGTTCGCCAGCACCACCAGTGGCCGGTTGCCGCTGGCCGCGTTGATCGCCCGCGCGGTCTTTTTCGACGACCGCGGGAACAGCGTGCCCGCGGTGTAGGTGTCCGGGCCGTCGGTGGGCGGGAAGCCGCGCCGCGGCACCGAGCGTGACTCGATGCCGAGCAGGCACACCGGCGTGCCGCCGAGATGCACGTCCTGCACGACCGCGGTCTCCGCGTCGGCCATGCCCGCCCAGCGTTCCAGCACCGGATGGTCCTGGTCGGACAGCGCGCGCATGACGGCCCGGATGTCGAACGGCTTCTTGCGGTCCGGGTTGGCCCGGGCGGAGAAGATCTCGCCGACGGTGGTGAATTCGCTGCCCGCCACGACGTGCGGGAAGCTGGAGATGTCGCGGTCGGCGGGATCGGTCGTGGTGGCCCGCCGCGGCGCCTGCTCTCCCGGCGCCACGTACGTGTGGTCGTAATGCGCCATCAGAACGTCCCGGGCGGCGGCCAGGTTCGGCGCCCAGTACTGCGCCTGCCCGTTCGGGCCCATCACCCGGTCGTAGCCGCCGATGCCGAAGTTGTCCTCGGCCGAGACCCCACCGGAGAAGTCGAGCGACTGCTTGCCGGTGAGCACCATCGCCGAGTCCGGCGTCATCACGAGGATGCCCTTGGTGTGCATGAGCATGGTCGCCTCGGCGTTCCAGTACGGCTGCGCGCCGACGTTGATGCCGGCCACCACGATGTTGATCTCGCCGCCGTCCTGGGTGAACTCGACGATCCGCTTGAGCGCCGCGGCGACCCAGTCCATGTTCTCGGTGCCCGACTCCATGGAGATCCGGGCGCCGGCGGAGAGCGCGTACCACTCCAGCGGCACCCGCATCCGCTCGGCCAGGTCCAGCGCGGCGATGACGCGGCGGCACTCCGGCTCGGACAGCGCGCCGAGCGACTTGGTCGGGTCGCCCAGCAGGACGACGCGGGTGACGCCCAGCGGGTGGCGCGGCGTCGGCGTGGTGACCACGCCGGCGACGATCGCCGCGGAGTTGCCGCCCTTCGGCCGGTTGACAGGCGCCAGCGTGTGCTCGCCGTCGAGGTCGTACTCCTCGAACGAGCCGAGCAGGCCGGTCAGCTCGTACGGGTAGACCGTGTTGCGGCTGCTCGCGCGCAGCACCTTCAACCGGTAGTTGTCGAGCGGCTCGACCGGCTCGACCGGCGGCGCGCCGACGGTCAGCGTGGTGCCGCCGGTGGCGTCGAAGACCGTGCGCATGGCGACCTTGGTGAGCTCGCCGGTCTCCCGGTCGCGCTGCCGCGCGATGAACAGGATCTCCTCGAGCCCGGCGCCCGCGGCCGTCGGCAGCACGCGCTGCGCCAGCATCTCCAGCTCCGCGCGGGTGATGTCGCTCGGCGGCCAGACGTAGACCACGATCCGGTTGGTGTTGAACCGTTTCTGCGACGGCCGGCGCGACTGGGCGCGGCGGATCGAGTCGAGGCAGGCGGCGACGGCGTCCTCGGCGGTCGGCAGCGCGACCAGGCGGCCGTCGTGCTCGCGCAACTCGGTCAGGTCGCGCACCTGCGCGAACGCGACGAGCCGGTCGTCGGACGGGTTCTCCCGCGCGACGCACTGGAAGAGGTAGACCTCCTCGTCCGCCGACGGCAGCCGGGTGAGGTCGAACTTGCGCAGCCGTTCCAGCTGCATCCGCTGGGCGATGAACGGGTGCAGGCCGCGGATCAGCCGCTCCTCGGTCATCCCCGTGGTGGAGGGGCGGAACGTGAAGTGGTGGTGCATCACCGCGCCGCCGCGGCCCGCGACGGTCGTGGTGAGCCTGCGGACCTGGCCCGGCAGCGGGTGGGCGCTGACGACCTCGTGCAGTGCGGCCGCCATCGCGTCGGGGTCCTCCGGCTGCCCCTCCCAGGCGAGATAGATGTCGGCGTCGATGGCGTCCTGGCCGCTGGCCAGCTCGGCGAGCCCGCGCAGCGCGCTGCCTAGCGCGTCGAAGCTCACCGCCGCGGAGACCACGCGCGAGCCCGGCCGCTCGGCGACCACGAACCGGCAGCCCGCGACCTCGCTGGTACGGACGCCGGTGAGGCCCTTGTTGCCGTAGTACCGCCGGGTCAGGACCTCCAGCATCACCGCGTTGTCGAGGTCGTGGCGGACCAGCCGCTGGCCGAGCAGCCGCACGAGCGGCTCGGTGCTGCGCACCATGTCGGCGATGCGCTCGGCGCGGTCGGGCGCGTCCGGGTACGCGTCGAGGTGGCGCAGGTGCTTGCGCACGCCGGCGTAGACCCGGGCACGGTTGCGGCGCAGCAGCGGTTGGGCGAACCAGGCGAACACCACGCCCCGCGCGAGGTCGGAGACCACCGGGAAACGGACCTGCGTCGCGGCCAGCAGCCGTTCCAGCGCGAGGCCGGCGGGCTCGCGCAGCGTGTCGTCCGGCGGCGGTTCCCGCAGCCACGCGCGCAGCAGCGTCGCCACGACCGTGACGTCGGCGGACACCCGCTGCTGGGCGAGGAAGATCCGGAACACCGCGGCTTCGAGCTGCGGGGAGCGTTCGAGCCCGGTGACGCCGTAGTGCCCCAGCGCCTTGGCGAGCTTGGCCTGGAACGCCTCGCTGAGCCCGGCGCGCTTGACGTCGAGGCTCTGCAGGTACGTATGGAAGTACTCGCGGGCGCTGTAGGCGTGGCCGTCGTCGATGTCCTCGCCCGCCGGCAGGTTGCGGCTCAGCTCGGTGAGGTCGGCGAAGACGTCCAGCAACTCGAGCTCGCCGGCCAGCGGCCGGTGGCCCTCCTCGGTGGCCGCCCGGCGCGCGGTGAGGTAGTCGTCGAGCACCCGGCGCTCGTCGTCCGGGTCGACGTCGAAGCCGAGCAGCAGGCTGCGCAGGTCCTCCTGGCCGCGCTTCGCCCGGACCCGCACCGGAACCTGCTCCCGCACGGCGGGCAGGTCAAGCTCGACGGGCTCGGCGGCCGGGGCGTCCTCGGCCTCACCGCCGGCGAGCGGCTCCAGCCGCAGCAGCGGCGCGCCGGCGCCCACCTTGCTGCCCACCGAGACGACGCACTCCTTCACCCGCGCCCGGAACGGCGCCCGCAGCACCGCCTCCATCTTCATGGCTTCCAGGACCAGCACCGGCGCGCCCGCCTCGACCTCGGCGCCGGCCTCCACCGGCGTGGCGACGACCAGCGCGGGCATCGGCGACCGGACGACGCCGCCCTCGTCGCGGCTGATCCGGTGCGTCACGCCGTCCACCTCGACCAGGTGGATCGAGGCGGAGGCGCCGGTGAGCAGCCGGTGACGGGCGCCGTTGACGACGATCTGGCCGGTGTGACGGTCGAAACGGTCGAGGTCGACGTCGGCGACGCGGGCGTCGCCACCCGCTTCGACCGCGACGCGGAACCGGTGCGGGCCGATCCGGGCGACGCGTACGCGGTACGCGACGCCGCGCAGCTTGAGGTCCAGGGGGCGGCCGCTCTCGTGCTGCACCTGCGGACGCCCACCGAACGCCGTCGACAGCAGCCGCTGCTGCTCGACGCGCTCCTCCTCCTCGTACGCCTCGATCGCGGCCGCCGCCAGCGCGACGGCGGTGTGCCGGTGCGAGACGAGCCGGCCCTCACCGCGTACGCGATCGATCCAGCCGGTGTCGGCGGTGGCGTCGATGACCTCGGGCTGCTCGAGCAGGTCGAGCACGAAGCTCTTGTTCGTCGCTCCGCCCTCGATGATCACCGTGGTCTCGGCCATCGCCCGGCGCAGGCGGGCCAGGGCCTCGCCGCGGTCCCGGCCGTACGCGATGATCTTCGCGATCATCGAGTCGAAGTCGGCGGGGATGGTGTCGCCCTCGCCGACGCCGGTGTCCACCCGGATGCCCGGCCCGGCGGGCAGGTCGAGCCGCGTGATGCGGCCCGGGGCGGGCGCGAAGTCGCGGTCGGGGTCCTCGGCGTTCAGCCGGGCCTCGACGGCGTGCCCGCGCTCCGCCGGCGGCTCGCCTTCCAGCCGGCCGCCGGCCGCCACCCACAGCTGCGCCTTGACCAGGTCGAACCCGGTCGTGGACTCGGTGATCGGGTGCTCGACCTGCAGTCGCGTGTTGACCTCGAGGAACGCGAACAGCCGGTCGATCGGGTGATAGAGGAACTCGACGGTCGCAGCGCCGCGGTAACCGACCGCGACGGCGAGCCGCTCGGCCGACGCCTTGAGCTCGGCCACCTGCGCGGGGTCGAGCACCGGCGACGCCGACTCCTCGATGATCTTCTGGTTTCGCCGCTGCACCGAACAGTCGCGGACGCCGAGCGCCCACGCGGTGCCCTGGCCGTCGGCCATCACCTGGACCTCGACGTGCCGGGCGCCGGTGACCAGCCGCTCCAGGAACAGAACGCCGCTGCCGAACGCCCGCGCGGCCTCCTGGCTGGTCCGCTCGTACGCGTCCACGAGCTCGGCCTCGTTCGTGATCATCCGGATGCCGCGGCCGCCGCCACCCGCGGTCGCCTTCAGCATCAGCGGGTAGCCGATCTCGGCGGCCGCCGCGACCGCGGCCTCCACCGACTCGACCGCGCCGCGGCTCCACGGCGCGACCGGAACGCCGACCTGCTCGGCGAGGAGCTTCGAGCCGATCTTGTCGCCGAGCTTGCGCATGGCCTCCGGGCTCGGCCCGACGAAGGTGACCCCGACCCTCTCGCAGAGCTCGGCGAACGCCGGGTCCTCCGCGACGAAACCCCAGCCGACCCACGCCGCGTCGGCGCCGGTCTCCACCAGGGCGCGCTCGAGCACCTTCAGGTCCAGGTACGGCCGCGCCGACGCGGGGCCGAGGTCGTAGGCGATGTCGGCCTCGCGCACGAAACTGGCGGTGCGGTCGACGTCGGTGAACAGGGCCACGGTTTCGATCGGCGTGCCGGTCTGCGCCGCCAGCTCCCTGGCAGCGTGGGTGAGCCGCATCGCGGCCTCACCACGGTTGACGATCGCGATACGACTGAACACCCGGTCGAGCCCCTTCTTGTCCAAGGCACTGAGCGGTTGACCGGCGAGCTCGGTGGATCCGTTCGAGCGCGCGGCGACCGGTTCGACTCTAGTGGGTGTCGCCGCGTTCGAGGGCAACGGCCGCGCCCGGAGACTCCTACACGTGAAGAGAACTCATGTTTCGGTTGTCCCGAGGCAGCCCTCCGATCAGGACGGCCGGGCGCGTGTGCTGCGGAAGGTGGACGCGATGGCGAACGTCCCGAGAGCGATGACCGCCGAGGCGGTGAAGGCCGCCGTCATCCCCGCGACCAGGGCGTGGTGCGCGGTGTTCGCCCCGGCCGGGGCTCCGGCGGCCGCCGGGCGCGAAGCGGCGCCGAAGACCGTGACCAGCACGGCGAGGCCCAGCGACGAGCCCACCTGCTGCATGGTCTGCAGCACCCCGCCGGCCGCGCCCGCGTCCTTCGCCTCGACCGTGGACATGATGACCGGGTTGAGCGGCACGAAGCCGAGCCCGCCGCCCAGGCCGAGCAGGACCATCGGGCCGAAGACGGCCGGGAAGTAACCGCTGTCCACGTCCAGCCGGGTAAGCCAGAGCAGGCCGGCGATCATCACGGCCGAGCCGGTCATCGCCAGCGGCTTGGGACCGAACCGGGGCAGCAGGTGCGGGATCACCCGGGTCATGGCGAACATGCAGACCGCCATCGGCAGGAACGCGAAACCGGTCCGGAGCGCGCCGAACCCGCGGACGTCTTGCAGGAACTGGGTCAGGAAGAAGAACATCGACATCATCGCGGCCGGGCCGAGGAAGAAGTTGCCGAAGCCGGCCGCGCGGTTGCGGTCGGCGAACAGCCGCAGCGGCAGCAGCGGCTGGCGGGTGCGCACCTCGATGACCAGGAAGAGCGCGAGCAGGGCGACGCCGGCGGCAAGCACCGCGACGGTCGCGGGGTCGGACCAGCCCTTGCTGGCTGCCCGGATCAGCGCGTAGACCACGCCGGCCACGCCCGCGGTGGCGGTGATCGCGCCCGGCAGGTCGAGCCGGGCCGGGTGCCGTTCCGGCTCGCGGACGAAGCGAGGCGCGAGCAGCACGGCGGTCAGGCCGAACGGGACGTTGATGAACAGCACCCAGCGCCAGGAGGCCACCTCGGTAAGCATGCCGCCGAGGATCAGGCCGATCGCGAAGCCGCCGCCGGCCACCGCGGACAACAGCGACAGGGCGCGGATGCGCGCGCGGGGCTCGGTGAACGTGGTGCTGATCAGGGCGATCGTGCTGGGACCGGCCATCGCCGCGCCGACGCCCTGCAGCGCGCGGGCGGCCAGCAGCAGGCCGGCGTTGGGCGCCAGGCCGCCGGCCAGCGAGGCGACGGTGAACACCGCCACGCCGATCCGGAACATGCGCAAGCGGCCGAGGATGTCGCCGGCGCGCCCGCCGAGCAGCAGCAGGCCGCCGAAGGTGAGCGTGTAGGAGCTCATCACCCAGGCCAGGCCGGTGCTGGAGAAGTGCAGCGCGGCCTGGATGCGGGGCAGCGCCACGTTCATCACGGTGGCGTCGAGGATGAGCATGAGTTGGCAGGTCACGATCAGGGCCAGGGCGAGGCGCGGCCGGCCGCGCGCCTGCTGGGTGTCTTCGGCGGTGGTGATGGGCAAGGTCCGTTGCGACACGGCACGCTTCCAATCCCTGAAGGGAGACACGAGGGAAAAGCGGAGGTACGCTCCGAATGACGTCACGGCCACTATATGGAGACCATCTCCGCTTGGCAAGACTATCTGGAGACAGTCTCCGGATAGTTGGCGGAGAGAGGGTATTTCGTGAACCCCGGTGAACGGCCGATGCGCGCCGACGCACGGCGCAACTACGAGCGCCTGTTGGTCGCGGCCCGGGAAGCCTTCAGCGAGCGCGGCGAGCAGGCGTCGATGGACGACATCGCCAAGCGGGCCGAGGTCGGGCCGGGCACGCTCTACCGGCACTTCCCCAGCCGGGAGGCGCTGCTCGCCGCCGTCTACCGCGACGACGTCGACATCATGGCCAAGCGGGCCGAGGAACTGGCCGGCACGCTGCCACCGTTCGAGGCGCTGGAAGCGTGGCTGCACGAGCAACTCGAGTACATCAAGGCCAGGCTGGGGTTCCATGCCGTGCTGAAGAACATGCTCAAGGACGACACCGCGACCTTCGACTGGTGCCGCACCGCCATGCGCACCGCGGTGGGCGGCCTGCTGGAGTCCGCACAGGACGCGGGTATGATCCGCTGGGACGTCGACCACCTCACCGTGCTCCGGCTCGCCTACGGCGTCGGCATGGCCAGCGAGAACGCCCCCGAGCTGGCCGGCAAGATGCTCGACCTGGTCATCGACGGCCTCCGGGCGAAACCCGCGCCGAAGGCTTAGAGAGGACGGGCATGAGGATCGGTGTGCTGGGCGCCGCCCGCATCGCCCCGGCCGCGCTGGTGAAGCCCGCCCGGGTCGTGGACGGTGTCGAGGTCGCCGCCGTCGCCGCCCGGGACCGCGGCCGGGCCGAGGCGTTCGCCGCACGGCACGGCGTGCCGAAGGTGCACGACTCGTACGCCGACCTGCTCGACGACCCGTCGCTGGACGCCGTCTACATCCCGCTGCCCAACGGCCTGCACGCGCAGTGGACCTCGGCCGCGCTCGCCGCCGGCAAGCACGTGCTCTGCGAGAAGCCGTTCACCGCCAACGCGGCGCAGGCGGCGCAGGTGGCCGCCGACGCCGACCGTACCGGCCTGGTGGTCATGGAGGCGTTCCACTACCGCTACCACCCGCTCGCCCGCCGGATGGCCGAGATCGTGCACGGCGGCGACCTCGGCCGCATCCAGCGGATCGAGACGGCGATGTGCTTCCCGCTGCCGGTGTTCTCCGACATCCGGTACAACTTCGGCCTGGCCGGCGGCGCGCTGATGGACGCCGGCTGCTACGCCGTGCACTGCCTGCGCCTGCTCGCGCCCGGCGAGCCGAGCGTCACCTCGGCGCAAGCCCGCACCCTCGGGCGCGACCGCCGCATCGACCGGGCGATGACCGCGCAGTTCAGCCTTCCGGGCGGCGGCGTCGGGCAGATCCAGGCGTCGATGTGGTCCTCGGCCCTGCTGCGCATCCGGGCCCGGGTCGTCGGCGAGCGCGGCACGCTGAGCGTCGTCAACCCCTTCGCCCCGCAGGTCTGGTCCCGCTTCACCGTCCAGGTCAACGGCCGGCGCCACCACGAGCGCTTCGACAGCGAACCCACCTACGTCCACCAGCTACGCGCCTTCGCCGCCGCGGTCGCGGGCGAGCCCGCCAACCTGACCCCGCCGGCGGACTCGATCGCCACCATGAGGCTCATCGACGACATCTACGCCGCGGCCGGACTCCCCCTGCGCGCCTGACGGCCGGAAACCGGCCCTACTTATCGGGTGGCCGGGGCGGCGAGGGCCGCGAGTGCCGGCGCGTACATCCGGGTCTTGATGGTCTCCAAGGTCGGGCCGGCCTTGCCGACCTGCTCCTTGGCCAGCGCGATCGCCGTGGCGCGCACCTCGTCCTGCGCGACCGCCCGATCGACGATCTGCCGGGCGTACGCCTCCTGTCCGCCGAACCGGCGGGCCGTGACCATGGCCTCGTGGGCGGTCTGCGGCGTCAGCCGCGACTGGATGAGCGCCGACATGCCGGGCGAGAACGGAATCTTGATGTCGGCCTCGGGCAGGCACCAGAAGCCGCGGTCGACGCGCATAACCCGCAGGTCGTGGCAGAGCGAGAACATGGCGCCGGCGGCGAACGTGTGGCCCTGCAGCGCCGCGACGGTGACCATCGGCAGGGTCAGCATCCGCGCGAGCAGGCCGTGCACCTGGACGGAGTAGTCGTCGAACCGGTCCGGGTTGGCGAAGAGCCAGTCCAGGTCGAGGCCGTTCGACCAGAACTTGCCGGTCGCGGTCGTGACCAGCGCGCGCGGCTGGTCGTCCTTGGCCACCTCGTCGAGCAGCGCGGCCGCCTCGGTGAGCCAGTCGGGGTGGAAACGGTTTTCTCCGTCGCCGAGATCCAGGAGGTAGACGTCGTCCTGCCGGTCGAGGGTGGGCATGGCGATCCTTCCGGTCAGCTATTACTCAGCGGTAACTTAGCCCATGTGCCCCTCGTTCGTCGATGGCGCGCGCGGCGGGCACAATGGGAGGGTTGGACGGGCGGAACCCATAGAGGAGGAACGGTGGCTGAACACGTACGGCCGGAGAAGTGCGTGGTGGCCGTCGACGGTCCGTCGGGCTCCGGCAAATCCACCGTTTCCCGGCGCCTTGCGGTCGCCGTCGACGGGTCCTACCTCGACACCGGCGCCATGTATCGGTCCGTGACCTGGGCGGTCCTACAGGCCGGCGCCGACCTGGCCGACCCCGAGGCGATCGCGAAGATCGCCCTCGAGACCGAGCTGTCGATCGGCACCGACCCCGCCGCGCCCCACTTCGCCGCCAACGGCTTCAACGTCGACGCGGCCATCCGGGGCCCCGAGGTCACCGGCGCGGTGTCGGCCGTCGCGGCCGTCCCCCTCGTACGCAAGCAGTTGGTCATGCTCCAGCAGGCGATCATCTCCTCGTGCCCCCGGATCGTCGTCGAGGGCCGCGACATCGCCACCGTCGTCGCGCCCGACGCCGACCTGAAGGTCTACCTGACGGCCTCCTCCACCGCGCGCGCCGAGCGGCGCAGCGCCGAGGACTCCACCGACGTCGCCGCCACCGAGGCCGACCTGGCCCGCCGTGACCGGCTCGACTCGTCGCGCGCCATCGACCCGCTGCGGCAGGCGTCCGACGCCATCGAGGTCGACACGACCGGGATGGGCATCGACGACGTCGTCGCGTACATCCTGGGTCTGATGAACAGCAAGGTGAGTTCGTGAACGAGTTTCTCGTCGACGCAGCCGACGTCCCGGCCGTCGACGACGTAGCCACCGGGCCGGTGCCCGTCGTGGCCGTCGTCGGCCGGCCGAACGTCGGCAAGTCGACGCTGGTCAACCGCATCATCGGCCGTCGCCAGGCGGTCGTCGAGGACGTGCCCGGGGTGACCCGCGACCGGGTGCCCTACGACGCGCAGTGGAACGGCCGCCACTTCACCGTCGTCGACACCGGCGGCTGGGAACCGGACGCCCGCGACCGCGCCGCCGCGATCGCCAACCAAGCCGAGATCGCCGTGCAGACCGCCGACGTGGTCGTCTTCGTGGTCGACGTGACCGTCGGCGCGACCGACGTCGACGAGGCCGCCGTCAAGATGCTCCGCCGCAGCCACAAGCCCGTCATCCTGGTCGCGAACAAGGCGGACAACCAGAACCTCGAGCACGAGGCCGTGTCGCTCTGGTCCCTCGGCCTCGGCGAGCCCCACCCGATCTCCGCGCTGCACGGCCGAGGCTCCGGCGACCTGCTGGACGACATCCTCGCCGCCATGCCCCCCGCGCCCCCGATCGTGGAGGACGGCCCCCGCGGCCCGCGGCGCGTCGCCCTGGTCGGCCGCCCCAACGTCGGCAAGTCGTCGCTGCTCAACAAGGTCTCGAAGGAGGAGCGAGCCGTCGTCGACTCGGTCGCCGGCACCACGGTCGACCCCGTCGACAGCCTGGTGCAGATGGACGGCGAGGTGTGGCAGTTCGTCGACACCGCAGGCCTGCGCAGGCGCGTCAACCAGGCCTCCGGCACGGAGTACTACGCCTCGCTGCGAACCGCCGGCGCCGTGGAAGCCGCCGAGGTCGCGGTCGTCCTGCTGGACGCCGCCGAGCCCATCAGCGAGCAGGACCAACGCGTCCTCTCCCAGGTCGTCGAGGCCGGCCGCGCACTCGTGATCGCCTTCAACAAGTGGGACCTGGTCGACGCCGACCGGCGAACCTACCTGGACAAGGAGATCGACCGCGAACTGAAACGCATCCCCTGGGCGGTAAAGGTCAACATCTCCGCCAAGACCGGCCGAGCCGTCGACAAACTCGCCCCGGCGATCCGTCGCGCCCTGGCCTCCTGGGAACAGCGCATCCCCACCGGCACCCTGAACCAGTGGCTGACCACCCTGACCCAGGCAACCCCCCATCCCGTACGCGGCGGCCGCGCCCCCCGAATCCTGTTCGCCACCCAGGCCGGCGTCGCGCCGCCCCGCTTCGTGCTGTTCACGACGGGGCCGCTGGACGCGGGGTACCAGCGCTTCATCGAGCGAAAGCTACGCGAGGAGTTCGGCTTCGAAGGCTCGCCGATCGAGGTGTCGGTCAAGCCGCGGAAGAAACTGGGGCCAGGGGGCCGCGGGAAAGCCCACGGGTGAGGGTTGGTAAGGTGTGCAGGTTGCCGCGAGCGGGGTTACCTGGGCGTGGCGGCGGGCTGTAGCGCAGCTTGGTAGCGCACTTGACTGGGGGTCAAGGGGTCGCAGGTTCAAATCCTGTCAGCCCGACAAAATGTGGCCGGTGACCTGCGAAAACGCAGGTCACCGTTTTGGCTGAATCAAGATCACCCACCGAAAACCCATCGTTTTTCAGGTCCGTTGGTTACTGGCTGGCATCTCTGCGGCAAGATCGGCAGTGCCCAGCTGCGCACCGGTGTACGGAGTGACTCGTGGATCGCGTATGGCCCGACCACGTCATCTCACCGCGAGGCGAGGTTGTGAAGCAGGTACCGCTGATGACAACCGGCATGGTCGTCGCCGAGATCGGCTGATAGCCAGCTCTGAATCGATGCCGACCAACATCAATAGGTTTCGATGGATTCGTCCCGTGATCGGATAGGAGTGGCCAGCGTGATTCCAAGTAGCAATCCGGGCAAGGCGGCGATAACAGGTCCTGCGGGAGACCGAGGCGGTGGGGGACGGGCGGCTCGGCGTTATCGTCCCGACCGGCTTGTCGACGAGCTGGGCCGCGACGTCACGGCGTTGGTACCCGAGGCGGCAGTCGGCGAGCATCCCGAGCTCGCCAACCGCGTGGTGCTGCTGACGATGCGGCAGGCCAAGGGGCTGGAGTTCGACACGGTACTGGTGGTCGACCCGGAACGCATCGTGGGCGAATCCCCGCTCGGTCGCAGCGACCTGCACGTGGCGCTCACCCGCGCCACCCAGCGCTTCGGCGTCATCAGTCCACGCTGACGCTGATCGTGTGCCACCCCGTCGCCCCGTCCGGGAGCGGTTTGTGCTGCTGCCCGGTCTGCACGTTGCCGGCGTTGTCGGTGGCGCGCACCTGCAGCCGGTGCTGGCCTGGGGTGGCCTGCCACGACCAGCTCCACTGCCGCCAGGTGTCGATCGACGGTACGGCGGCCAGCGTCGCCTTCTGCCACGGCTCGTCGTCGGCTCGGACTTCCACTGTGGACACGCCACGGTGCTGGGCCCAGGCGACCCCGGCCACCATGACCATGCCGCGGCTGACGCGCCGGCCGCCGCCCGGCGTGTCGATGCGGGATTGGGTCTTGACGGACGCCTGGGCCGCCCATCCGCGCCGCGCCCAGTAGGCGGTGAAGTCGGCGAACCTGCTCAGCTCCAGCTCGGCCAGCCACTTCGTCGCCGACACGTACCCGTAGAGCCCCGGCACCACCAACCGCGCCGGGAAGCCGTGCTCGATGGGGAGCGGCTCGCCGTTCATCCCCACCGCAAGCAGCGCATCGCGGCCGTCGCGGAGCACCGCGGTGGGCGTACCGGCGGTCCAGCCATCCACGGACCGGGATACGACCTGGTCAGCGCCGTCGTGCGGCTCAACCTGGTCGAGCAGGTCCTTGACCCGTACCCCCAGCCAGCGCACATTGCCGACCAGCCCGCCGCCCACCTCGTTGGAGACGCAGGCCAGGGTGATGTACCGCTCGATCATCGGTAGCCGGAGCAACTCGTCGAAGGTCAGCGTCAACGGCCGGCCGACCCGTCCGTGGATCCGCAGGCGCCAGTCCTTCGGGTCCACCTGTGGCACGACCAGCGCCGTGTCGACCCGGTAGAGGTCCGCCGAGCGCGTGACGAACGGGGTGACGCGCGCCATGCCCAGCTCCACCTGCGTCGGCAGCGGCGCGGCCGGGCTCGCGGGGGCGGGCAGCCGTACCCCCGCCCGGGCCCGCGCCGCTCCCAGGGAGGCCGCCAGCCACCGCCCACCTGCACCCGCCACGGCCGCCGCGGCGAGCGAGCCCCCCGCGAGCCGCAGGAACCTGCGGCGCCCCCGCGCGACCGCGGCGGGCTCGATCTCGGACGTGGCCTCGACTGCGGTGTCCGGGACCTCCGCCGCCGTGTCCGGGACCTCGGGCGCGGGGTCCGGGACCTCGGGCGTGGCCTCGGCTGCGGTGTCCGGGATCTCGGGCGCGGTGTCCGGGGCCGTGAGGCTCCGGCGCAGGACGGTCAGCAGGGCCGCCCCGGCCAGGGCGCCGAGGACCGACGGGACCGGGTAGGCCCACGTGGCGCCGGGGCGGGTGGCCGCCGCCAGCACCCCGACGAGACCGAACAGGCCGACCCCGGCCACGCCGTACCGCAGCCGCCGCAGCGCCAGGACCCCGACGGCCGCGGCGACCCCGGCGAGCAGCGCCACCGTGCCGATCTGGAGCGCCAGCTTGTCGTAGGTGTAGAACACCCGGACGGCCAGCTCCTTGACCGCCGTGGGTACGGCGTCGATCACCACGCCCCCGACGGCCACGAGGGGGGCCGAGCGCGGGCCGGCGGCGACCGCGACCAGCTCGCCCACGCCGACCGCGACCGCGGCCACCGCAACCCCGGCGAACGCCCCGTACGTCCGTTCTGTGCGCCTACCCACGTTACCCTCCACAGTAGACGTTCTAGCGACCGGTCGGTGGGCCGTCAGCGGGCCGCGTTGCGCCGGCGGTACACGCCGAACGCCAGGAGGGCGACGCCGGCCACGCCGACGATCGGCCCGAGCACGGCGAACAGGGTCACGCCGCTCATCGCCGAGCCGGTCAGGACGTCCATGCCCTGCAGTGTCCACAGAGTGCCGAACAGGGCGAGCAGGACGCCGACGCCGAGAATGAACCAGTTCTTCCTCATGATGTTCCTCCAAGTCTGGGGAGCCGGTCCGGATGGCCCCGCTATCGAGGGCCTTCACCAGCCTGTCGGATCATGGGCGGCGCTAGGACGACGCTTCGGTGGACTGTCCTGTCCACCAAGTGGCGTACGGCGGGGTGGCCGCGGGTGCGGCAAGATGGGAGCAGTCGCCCGCAGGCAAGGAGCGCCACGTGGACATATCGCCCGCTTCCGACGGCGACCGTACCGCCGACTTCTGGCAGCGCTACCGTGTCGGTTGGCACGTCCTGGCCGCCGCGGTGGCGGTGCCGATCGGGGTGGCGATCGCCGTCGACGCTACGGTGGCGGTCAGGCAGCGCCTGCTCGCTCTCGGCGCACTGGCCGTCCTCGGCGTCTGGTATGCCGCCGTCGGTGCGCCGGCACTGGCCGGACGCGATGAGCGCCGGGGTCTGGCCTACTTCGCGGTGATCGCGGTGGGCTTTCCCGTCCTGCTCAGCACCG